>Ga0256843_1000032_pt1 | contig 117084 bp, 142 predicted proteins | sample AlvinellametaG_FD_191572 | JGI IMG/M metagenome (GOLD analysis project Ga0256843, IMG submission 191572) | Pompeii worm associated microbial communities from hydrothermal vent at the East Pacific Rise, Pacific Ocean - Alvinella | ecosystem: Host-associated > Annelida > Integument >... | reverse complement strand
TTTCCCCTCGCTTTGCCACGGTTTGCCGTAGAACTCGGCCACAAAACGCTTCACCTCTTCCATGCCGTAGTGCTCAATCATATGAAACAGGCGGCTCTTCATCCGCTTCTCCCGCAGACCGTAACGGTCAAACGCCGCAATCACCGCCATGACAAAATCGACCGCCTCTTCGGGAGGTAAGAAAATGTCGGCGCTTTGGGAGATTTCGGTGTTTTTGCCGCCCATGTAGACGTTAAACCCTTTGATCCCCTCTTTTTCAGCCAGGCCAAGAAAAAGGTCGTTGCTAAAAAGGGGCCAGGCGTTTTCACGCATTCCCGTGATACCCACGCTGATACGTCGGGGCAACATCCCCACCAGCTCGGGGTTTTTATGAAAGCGCGTATGCAGGGCGTCGATGATGGGAAACGCCTCGATCTCACAACTCTCTCCCACCCCGTCGTAAGGGTCGGTGACAATATTGCGCACGTTGTCGCCAAAGGTTTGCCAGGTGCTTAAACCCTCCAGGGCGTTGACGGTCTCAAAAAGTTCCAGGACGTTTTCGGGCTCAATGCCGTGAATCTGCATACCGGAGCGGGCGGTCAGAAGGAGTGTCAGGTCATATTTTTGGGCCAACTCGGCGATGGTTTTAAAATTTCGCGCCCCGACCCGGCCGCCGGGCACGCGGACACGCAACATAAAGGTCTCTTCCTCCAGTTCGGAGTTAAAAACCCCAAAATCCTGAAGATAGACCCTGTCGCTCTCGGCCAGACTCTCGAAATCGAGGGTTTTGATCTGGGGAAACCAGTCCGCGGGCCGCAAAGCGGCTTTATACTTCTCATAACGTTTTTCGGCCAGGTGCTCGGGCGCGTACATCATGGTCGAATCCTTCCCAACGAAAAAATTGCGCCATTTTACCTTTTTTTGGGCCGTTTGTCAGGCAAAAAGATCATGGGGTCCACATAGACCCCCCTTATTAACACCCCAAAATGCAGATGCGGCCCCGTGGCGCGGCCCGTGTGACCGACATAACCGATGATCTGCCCCTTTTTGACCCGCTCCCCCGGTTTGACGACATAACGCGAAAGGTGGGCATAGAGCGTCATCACCCCTTTGCCATGCTCCAAAAAGAGCAGGTTGCCGCTGAAAAAGAAGTTGCCCGCATCCGCCACCACGCCGTCCGCGACCGCCCGTACCGGCCTTCCCTCCTTGGCGGCGATATCTATGCCCCGGTGAGGGGCGCGGGGTTTGCCGTTGAAAAAACGGTGCAGACCGAAAAGTGAGCTGATGCGCCCTTGAACCGGCCAGATGAAATTCAGGTCGGGGTTGCGGTCGCTGTGAAACGCCTTGGCCCGCCGTTTGCGGGGCGCCTCTTTGCGGATACGCCGGATATCGGCGGGGTTGGGGGTGACTTTGCGACGGTTTTTGATACGCAGATGCTGTTGGGGGTAACGGTAATCACGCACCTTCACCAGCTTTCGCCATACCTCTTTGCCTCGCCGGTAAAAGCGCAGGCTATAGGTACCCATCCCCACATCCAGCGGGATCGGCGCCAACGCCCACCAGCGCCCTTCGCCAAAAAAAACGATCCCTTCACGATTGACAAACCGTACCGAGGTAACCGTAAGATTGGAGGGGAGAGGTTCTATCACCACCCCGCCGGGACGGGGATCGGAAGAGGGCATGGCCCAAAGAGAGAGCGTTACGACAAAAAACAACACTATCCGTTTCATACGGACGATTATACAACACAAACCCCTAAGAAGCTGAAACTTTCCGCCCTCTCTTTGCGTATCTACGCCGGTGGGGTTTGCCGTTGGGTTGCGGTTTGATTGCAGGATCGGGTCGGAAACCTTCTATGACCACCTTCTTAATCGGCGCGCCGGTCAGCTTCTCGATTCTCTGCAACAGATGTCGCTCATCAATACAGACCAGCGAGCAAGCCTCTCCGGCGTTTCCGGCTCTACCGGTGCGGCCGATACGGTGCACGTAATCTTCGGCCACTTCGGGCAAATCAAAATTGACCACCTGAGCCAGTTTGTCGATGTCGATGCCCCGGGCCGCCACGTCGGTGGCCACCAGCACCCGCACGCGGCCCTCTTTGAAGGCTTTAAGCGCCTTCATTCGCGCTGTCTGGGTCTTGTTGCCGTGGAGGGAGGTGGCCGGCAGACCGTCGGCGCTGAGTCTTCTGCTCAGTTTGTCGGCGCCGTGCTTGGTGCGGGTAAAAACCAGCACCTGCTTCCAGCCTCTATCGCCGATGAGGAAGCTGAGCAGATCCACCTTTTTGGCTTTGTCAACGGGGTGAACCGTCTGTTTGATCCGTTCAACAGCGGTATTGTCCGCAGAGACGCTGATGATCCTGGGATCATGCAAAATCGCGGCGCCAAGGCGCTTGATCTCTTTGGAGAAGGTGGCCGAAAAGAACAGGGTCTGACGCTTATGCGGCAGGGCGGCGATGATCTTCTTGATGTCATGGATAAAGCCCATATCAAGCAGGCGGTCCGCTTCGTCAAGCACCAGCATCTCCACATGGCTCAGCTCCAAATGCCCCTGATTCAGGTGATCAAGCAGTCGACCGGGTGTGGCGACGACAACATCCGCGCCGCTACGCAGAGCCTTGGTCTGGGGATAGATATTGACCCCGCCGTAGATCTCGACGCTACGAATCCCCATATGACGGCCGTAGGTTTTGAGGCTGGCGTGTACCTGCGCTGTCAGTTCCCGGGTGGGGGTAAGCACCAGCGCACGGACTTTTCGTTTGCCCTCACGCTTGTGCGTAAAGAGCTTTTGCAGTATCGGCAGAATAAAGGCGGCGGTCTTGCCCGTACCCGTCTGGGCGGCGGCCATCAGGTCGTGCCCGTCAAGCACGGCGGGAATCGCTTCGGCCTGGATAGGCGTGGGTTCGGTATAGCCCTCCTCTTCGATAGCGCGAAGAATCGGTTGGGCAAGATGCAGTTGGGTAAATGTCATGGTATTGCTTTCTATGGCTCACCCGCCAACAGGTTCGGTCCCGGGCAAGACAGGGTGATAAATTTGGGGTGAGTATTCTTTTTGTATAGAGGGTAGTTGTGACGTACGCTTACTGAAGTCTACTCGCTCGGTTTGAGCATCAAAAGAGAGACCGAAAGTCTCAATTGGTAAGCGGAGTATAGCCCAATTGCTTCCAAATAGCAAGCCCGCTATAATACGGCCATGCAAACCGTTACCTTTCTTGATCAGACCCTCACCCCCTCCAAAGTTGTCTGCGTGGGCAGAAACTATGTCGCCCACATTGAAGAGCTGGGCAATGAGATGCCGGAAAGTATGGTGCTTTTTTGCAAACCCAACTCCGCCGTCACCCGGAAATTGCGCCACTTTACGCCCCACACCCGCTTTGAAGGCGAGATCTGCCTGCTGATGGGCGAAGCCGGCCGGGTGGCGAGCGTGGGGTTTGGGTTTGATCTGACCCACGCCCATATCCAGCAATACCTCAAAACCAAGGGCCTGCCGTGGGAGCGGGCCAAGGCCTTTGACGGCAGTGCCGTCTTCACCGCTTTTGTTTCAGCCCCGAAAAACCTTGAGCGCCTGGGCTTTCGCCTCTGGCAAAACGACACCCTTGTGCAGGAGGCCCATACCGACCTGATGATCCACAAACCGCCCGCCATCATAAAAGAGATCCAAAGCTTTATGCGTCTTCTACCCGGTGATATTGTCATGACCGGCACCCCCAGGGGGGTGGGCACCTATGAGAAAGGAGATCGGTTCAGGGTGACGCTTTTTGACGGGGATGCTATACTTATTGAAAAAGAGTGGACCGTCATATGATAGACAAAAGCCGACTGCCCCGGGTAGCCAAAGCGCAGATGAACACCGTGCACGAAGAGGAGCTTGAACACATCAACACCCTGCTGACTGCCTTGAAAGAGAGCGACGACAACGCGGTAACCAAAGCCATGGAGTCACTGCTGGCGCACATGAAAGAGCATTTCGATTATGAAGAGGGGATGCTGAAAAACCGGGGATTCGGGATGTTTGAGATTCACCGAAGCGACCATACCCGCATCATGAACGAAACCCGCATGGCTTATATGAACTGGCGGAATTTTCGTGACAGGGAGGCGTTACGGGAGTTTATAGAGGAGGAGTTTATGGAGTGGCTTGATTTTCATATTCAGGCCATGGACAGCGTGGCGGCCGACTTTCTGGTACAAAAAGAGAGGGCGCGATGACCGTTCTGTTTGCCCCCAGCGAAAGCAAACGCCCCGGCGGCGACCTCCCGCCGATCAACCGGGAAGCCTTCTGCCTTCCCCCACTGTTTCCCAGGCGGCTTGAAGCCCTCAAAACTTACGACACTTTCATCAAAAAGGCCGATACCGACGGCCTTAAAAAGCTCTTTGGCCTCAAAAAAGCAGAAGAGATCGCCCGCTATCGCGCCATCGACATTTTCAGCACCCCCACCATGAAGGCCGTGGTGCGCTACAACGGGGTCGCTTATACCCACCTGGCGTACGAGACGCTTGACAAGCGGGCCCAAACCTATGTGGATGACAACCTCATCATCTTCTCCAACCTCTTTGGCCCCGTCTGCGCCAAAGACTCTCTTCCCGATTACAAGCTCAAACAGGGCGAGCGCCTCGGCGATTTTGTGCCGGAGCGGTTCTATCGGGCGCACTTCACCGACGCGCTGACGGCGTATCTCAAGGCCCGGGGCCCGGTGGTGGATCTTCGGGCGGGCTTTTACGAAAAGTTCTACCGCATCCCATTGCCCCATATCACCATGAAGTTTCTCAAAAACAACAAGGCCGTCAGCCACTGGGCCAAAGCCTACCGGGGAATCGTTCTCAAAGAGATGGCCCAAAACGCCATTCAAAACGAAGCGGATTTATGGGCCATGGATATAGAGGGCCTTGCCGTCAAAGAGATCAGGGAGGGGGCGTTAAAAAAAGAGATTGTCTACGAGATTGTCTCATGAGTCGCGAAACCTTTCCTGCCGATTCCATAGATTTTTGTATGCTCGATTACGCATGCAGTTACCTGCCCGAGCAGAAGACCCGTATGTACTACCGCTATATGCGCCACGCTTCCAAAACAGAGGCAAGTGCGTTGGTGCGCCGGGGGTGGCGGCGGTTCGGGTGTTACTTTTTTCACCCCATCTGCGCCCACTGCAACGCCTGCAAAAACCTGCGAATCGACGCGCAAAACTTTCGCCCCAGCCGTTCCCAGAAACGGGTGATGAAAAAAAACCGCGCCACCATGCTCTATATCCGCAAACCCACCATGACCAGAGAGCATCTTGCGCTTTACAACCGTTTCCATGAGTACAAAAGCGGGGTGTCGGGATGGAAGTATACCCCCATCACCCCGCAACACTACTATGAAAACTTCGTCGACGGCGCCCATGATTTTGGCAAAGAGGTGCTCTACTTTATTGATGACAGACTGGTGGGCGTGGACCTGATCGACCTAACCGACGACGGGATCAGTTCGGTCTACTTTTTTTACGATCCCGACTACGCCAAATTCTCCCTGGGGGTCTACTCACTCTTGATGCAGATCCACTTTGCCCGCCAGATGGGCCTGCGCTGGATCTATCTGGGCTACTGGGTGGACGGGTGCAGGAGCTTTGCCTATAAGATGGATTACAAACCGATGCAGATACTGGAGGGCTTTCCCCCATTGGAGGAGGAGCCGGCGTGGCGGCCTATTGGGCCAACGCCGTACGAATCGTCTTGAAAATCTTTTCAAACTCACTTGGGGAAATCTTGCCCGCTTTGTAGTAGAGCACTTTACCCTCTTTGGAGATGACGGCAAAGTTGGCGTCGTCGTCGGCCATACCCCATACCTTGACCCCCTTTTTGTGGAGATCTTTGACATAAACGGTATCGGGAAACTTTTTCTGTTTCGACTTCAACGCCGCGGCAATGGCAAAATTGGGCATCCAGGTCGCCGCCATATTCACAATCGCCACACTCCGGTAACCGCGACGGTCAAAGTGTTGGGCATGAAGGGCGTCGGCAAAGGCTTCGTTGAGATCTTTCTTATCGGGGTCCATATAAAAGATAACAGTCACCTTGCCAAGCAGTGTAGAAGAGTCAAAGGGCGTGCCGTCGGCTTTTCCTCCCTCATCTTGGGCAAGGGTCAACCGGGGAAGGGGCGCCCCGGTCTCCAGCGCATGGAGCGATAAGCTCAACAGCAAAGCGCCAATCAGAGCCCTCATGACGCTGAAATCTCCAGCGCTCTTTCAACCACCGCGTCGATCGTAAAGCCGAAGTGTTTAAAGAGATCGCCCGCCTTGCCGCTGGCGCCAAAACTCTCCATACGCATCACCGCGTCGGCCAGCCGGTACCACTCCAAGCCGCTGGCGGCCTCGACGGCCAGGACTTTGGTGGCGGGATCAATGACCGCGTCGATATAGGAGCGGGGTTGCTCCAAAAAGAGTTCAAAACAGGGCACGCTCACCACGTTGGCCATCACCCCCTTCTCTTCCAGGTGACAACCGGCTTTGAGCGCCGTCATCACCTCGCTTCCGGTGGCCACCAGCGTCAGGGTCGCGCCTTCGCGCCGTTTGATCAGGTAACCGCCCTTTTCGGGCGCGCCGTAGTCTATCTTTTTCTTGAGGGTTTTGAGCTTCTGGCGGCTGAGCACAAACCCGCAGGGACGATCGGCTTGAAGCGCCACCTTCCAGCAGGCGACGTTTTCGCTCGCGTCAGCCGGGCGGAAGGTGTAAAAGCCCGGCAGGGCCCGGAACTGGCTGAGATGTTCGATCGGCTGGTGGGTCGGGCCGTCCTCGCCCACACCGATGCTATCATGCGTCCAGACAAAAAAGTGCTTCAGTCCCGACAGCGCCGCCACGCGTACCGCCGGTTTGAGGTAGTCGCTAAAGACAAAGAAGGTGGCGGTAAAGGGTAGGAGAGGACCGTAGGCGGCCATACCGTTACCGATCGCCGCCATGGCGTGCTCACGGATGCCGAAGTGGATATTCTTACCCTTCGGAAACTCGCCCATGCCCTTGAGCTCGGTCTTGTTGGAAGGGGCCAGGTCGGCACTGCCGCCCAGAAAGCCGGGCAGGGCTTTGGCGATGGCGTTGAGGATCTTGCCGTTACTGTCGCGGGTGGCCACTTCGGCGCCCTCTTCAAACTCAGGCCAGACAATGGCGTCAAAATCGGGGTTTTCCAACCGTGCCAGGGCTTCGTTTTGCTCAATGTAGGGGGTCTGCTTGAGCAGGTGGCGCCACTCCCTTTCGGCCAGCTCACCCTTTTCGACCGCACAGCGAAAACGCGCCAGCACGTCGTCGGGAACGTAAAAGCTCTCCTTCGCAGGAAAGCCCGCTACCTCTTTGGCCCGGGCAATCAGCTCTTCCCCCAGAGGCGCCCCGTGGCTCTCATGAGAGCCCTGCATCTCCAGCGCCCCTTTGGCGATCATGGTATGGGCGATAATGAGCACCGGCTTGTCCACTGTTTTGGCCTCTTTGAGCGCGTTGTCGATCTGCGTATAGTCGTGGCCGTCAATCTCCAGCACCTTCCAATCCTGCGCCTCAAACCGCAGTCGCACATCCTCGGTCCAGGCCAGCGACGTATCCCCCTCAATGGTGATACGGTTGGAGTCATAGATCAAAACCAGGTTATCCAGGGCGTAACGGCCCGCCACGGCGCACGCCTCGTAGCTGATACCCTCCATCAAATCGCCGTCGCCGCAAAGGCAGTAGACGGTATGGTCGATGATTTTGGCGGTTTCGGTATTGACCAGATTGGCGCAATATTTGGCGGCCATGGCCATCCCCACGGCGTTGGCCACCCCCTGCCCCAACGGCCCGGTGGTGATCTCCACCCCCGGCGTGTGGCCGTACTCGGGGTGGCCCGGGGTTTTGGAGCCCAGCTGGCGGAAGTTTTTCAGATCTTCCAGGCTGATATCATACCCCCACAGATACAACAGCGAGTAGACCAGTCCCGTGGCGTGCCCGCCGCTAAAGACCAGCCGGTCACGGTTGAGCCACTTGGGGTTATTGGGGTTGTGTACCATATGCTCGGAGAGCACCGTAGCGATATCGGCCAGTCCCATCGGCGCGCCGGGGTGTCCGCTGTTTGCCTTTTGAATCATATCCGCCGCCAAAAAGCGGATTGTATCCGCCATCTTTTTCATCATTGCACTGTCCATCCGGTCAATCCTTGTTTTTATAAACGGTAAAGAGTAGATGCCCTTAACACCCACTCTTTGCCGTTTGGCGATGCCGCGTAAGGTAGGGTGCCAGCAAACGCGCCAGCCCCTCCCTCAACGCAGGCGAGAAACGGGCCAACCGCTTTTCGATCTTCTCCACCAGCCCGTCGGCCCGCCGACAGCTCTCTTGGAGCCCAAACAGGTTCACGTAACTGTTTTTCTGCCCGTCAACCCCGGTGGTTTTGCCCGCCTCCTCGGCGCTTTGGGTCGCGTCCAGGATGTCATCTTGAATCTGAAAGAGCAGGCCCACATCCAGGCCAAAATCGTACAGCTCCGCCTGAACCTCGGTGGAGAGCCCGGCGATCACGCCCCCCATCTTCAGCGACGCGGCGATCAGGCGACCCGTTTTGTACTCGTGCAGAAAATCGACCTGCTCGGGTGTTAGGCGCTCTCCCTCAAAACGGCAGTCGATCGCCTGTCCCAGCACCATGCCCCCGATGCCGCCGTTATAGGCCAGCTCACGCACCAGCGCCGTTTTCACGTCATCACGCAGTGGGGCCGTGGCGATCAGGTAAAAGGCGTGGGTATTGAGCGCGTCACCCACCAGCACCGCCGTCACCTCGTCAAAGCGCTTGTGCAGTGTCGGCTCTCCCCGGCGCAGATCGGCGTTGTCCATCACCGGCAGATCGTCATGAATCAGCGAGTAGGTATGAAACATCTCCACCGCCAGCGCCACCGGGTAGGCCCCTTCAACCAGCAGGGGTGCGCAACTTCGCACCACCGTCAGCAAAAGCCCGGGACGAAACCGCTTGCCGCCCGCTGTCAGCATCGTTTTGAGCGCCGTGTCGAAGGTGGGGTGGAAGCTGGGGGCTTCGGGAAGGTGGGATTGCAAATAAGCTTCAAAATCTCTCATGGCACCGGCTTTGAAATTTTGGGCGATTATAGCCTAAAGGGGCGCAAAAAAAACTGAAAACCCGCCCGCTCCCAAAGGAGTTTTCGGGGTTTTTTGCCCGCGACGGCCAGACGGCTCATCACCTTGCGCACCGCTTCGGCGTTGTCTACCCGCTCACCCTCCACCGCCAACAGTCGATCACCCGCCTTCAGCCCCGCCTTTTGCGCCTCTGAACCGGGCAGGAGACTTTGAACGCGCAATCGGTCGTCAAAGCGGATGCCAAAACGCTCCAAAAAGGTATCGCTCACCCGGCCGCCGCCAAAACGGCGCATACAGCGGGCCGATATTTTAAGCGCCTTATCCCGGCGCGCCACCAGCACCCCTATGCGCTCCCCTTCCCGGCACCGGTCGATCCGGTCCATCGCCTCATAGGTATTGGGCGCTTTCATGGTCGCCAACCCCACCAGGCGGTCGCCCGGCAAAAAGCGGGTCTTGGCGAAGGGATCGACCCATTTGACCGTCGGTCGGCTCTTTGAGGCGTCCAGCCGCATCCCCAACGTACCGTGGAAAGTGTCGTTTTTGAGCAGTCGGCGAATCATGGCGGCGTCATACCAGCGCCCTTTCGCGTCACTGATGCCCGCCAGTCGGCAACAAAGCGCCATCAACGCCCCCTCTTCACCCGGTTTGCCGGCCAGTTTTCCGGGCAGTAGCGCCACGGGGTAGGTACGCACCCTGGCCGGCTCCCTCTTGCCGTCTGCGCAAAATGTCAGCGGCGCCTCCCGCTCTTTTGCCAACGGCAAAGGGCGTCCGCCGGGAGCGCGAAAGATCACCAATCCCAACATGACATCCCGCGCCTCGGCCGATTTGCCCGCCGGCAAATGGAGCGAAACAAAACGTCCCTTCGCCACCTCATAGGCCCAATGGCCGTCAAATAACTGAATACTTTTTGGAAAAAAACGGCTACACGATTCTGCCCACAGCGCAGAAAGAAAAAAGAGAGAAAAAGCGAGAAAGCGAAGGGGTCGCATCACCCCTGCCCGCCGCCGGCAAAGGGATTCATGCCGCCCAACGCGCTCATGGCGGCGTTTTTGCGGTTATCCTCCACCATCTTCATCACGTCGTTGACGGCGGAGATCAGAAGAATCTGCAGAGCCTCTTTGTCTTCAAGCAAAGAGTCGTCAATCTCAATGTCAACCACCTCACCCTTGCCGTTGGCGGTCACTTTCACCAATCCGCCGCCGCTCTTGGCGGTAAGCTCGACCGACTCGGCCCGCTCTTCGATCTCCCTGGCCTTCTTCTGCGCCTCTTCCAGCAGTTTGGCCAGATCGCCCATACTGCCGAGTCCCTCGAACATTACAGCTCCTCGTGCACGGCCGCGATGGTGTTTTCGTGCTCGTTCATCAACACGATGGTGGGTTTGTAGCTCTTTAGCTCTTCTTCGTCATAGGAGGCGTAGGCGACAATGATGATCTTGTCGCCCGGATGGGCCTTGCGCGCCGCCGCGCCGTTGAGGCAAATCTCGCCCTTTCCCCGCTCACCCCGGATGATGTAGGTGCTAAAGCGCTCCCCGTTGTTGATATTGAGAATCTCCACCTTCTGCCCTACCCGCATCCTGGCGGCGTCAAGCAGATCCTCGTCGATGGTGATGGAGCCGACATAGTTGAGGTTGGCGTCCGTCACCGTGGCGCGGTGGATTTTGGCATACAGCATCTCAATGCGCATGGTTTAGATCGCTCCGCTCATCTTCATGGCCTGCTCGGGAGAGAGGGGCTCATCCCAGGCTTCCGCCTCGATCATGAACTCCTCCACCGGCCGTCCGCCGATAATGTGCTCGTCGATAATGCGGTCGATTTTTTCTTTGGTCAGGTGCGCGTACATCACGTGTCCCGGCTCTACCAGCATCACCGGGCCGTATTGACAGCGGTTCAGACACCCCGTGCGCACCGGCTGAACGGTGGCGATAAGCCCCTTTTCCATCAGCCGTTGGGCCAGGTGCTGAAAAATGTCACGGGTCTCGTTGGTGACACAACTGGGGCGGGGCATACCCGGAGGGGCCGATTGCTCGCACTTGAAGATGTAAAACGCCGGTTGAGGAATACCCATACCATGCTCCTTAATTCAGATAAATTTTCTCCAAATTATAATCTTCCCCTCTTAAGGGGTCTTGATACCGATATTTTACCCTATTTTGACAAGCCTAACAGTTCGCGTATCACTTCCCTGTCATCAAACGGGATCTTTTGGCCGCCGATCTCCTGGTAGGTCTCATCCCCTTTGCCCAACACCAGCAAAGCTTCCCCGGGTTGCAGATCCGCCAGCGCCTGTCTGATCGCCTCCCGCCGATCCACAATCTTAACCACCTTCTCCTTTTCATGGATCCCTTCGGCGATCTCGTCAATAATGCGGGCCGGATCCTCACTGCGGGGGTTGTCACTGGTAAGGTAGATCTTTTTGGCCAGTCCCGCGGCGGCTGAACCCATCTTCGGACGCTTGGTGCGGTCCCTGTCGCCGCCGGCACCGAACACCACCCGAAGCTCCTTCTCTTTCAGCGAGTCCAGCACCTGCCGGATACCGTCTTCGGTGTGGGCGAAATCGACAATCACCAGTGGATCGTCGCTGATCTTTTCCATCCGTCCCGCCACGCCGCCGAAGTTTTCGGCCGCCTCACAGATATCGCCCAGATCCTCACCGGTAAGCAGATGAACCGCGGCGATGGCGGCGGTGATGTTGTAGAGGTTAAAGTGGCCCTGTAGCGGCGTCTCAAAGGTCGCTACCTCGTTAAAATGCTGAATGACGCCGCTGACCCCCCCGCCCAGGGTATAGGCCATCACCTTGTAGGTGGCGGGGTTTTCCAGGGCGTAACCGTAGGCGTTTTTGGGGTTGAACTTAAGCGCTTCGTCATCCCGGTTGATCAGCTTTCTGCTCTCGTCGGAAAAGAAACGGCTCTTAACGGCCCGGTAGTTCTCCACCGTCTTGTGGTAATCAAGATGATCGCTGGTGACGTTGGTGTGTACTTTCAGTGAAAAGCGCAATCCGTCGATACGGTTTTGGTCGATGGCGTGGGAGCTCACCTCCATCACAAAAAACTCCGCCCCGCGCTGTTTGGCCTCCCACAGATTGCGAATTGTCGCCAACACAGGCGGCGTGGTCAGCGACTTTTCCTCCAGCTTCTCGTCGTTGACAAAAAAGCCCCGTGTTCCCTGAAGCGCCGCCTTGTAATCGAGGTCAAGCAGTAACGAATAGATGGCCGCGGCGGTGGTGGTTTTGCCGTTGGTGCCGCTAACGCCCACCACTTCCACATCCTCCAGTCCCAGCGAACGGATTAATTGGGCCGCTTCCACCAACCGCGCGCCCGCTTTGGCCGCCTCGTCGTGATAGGCGCGGTTGAGTTTGGTCGCCAAAAAGGCCCGGCCCGGCCCCGCAGAGCGGCTGTCGTCGGTGACCACGCCGACATCACCCCCAAAATCGACGGTCACTTGCTCTCCTTCAGCTTATCGATCAGCTCCCTGATCTTCTCCTCGGCCGGAAAAGCCACCGCCGCCCCCTCGATATAACGCAGTGCCATCTCGTCAAACCCGTTATCCACCAGCCGGTTGATGAAATCGAGCAGATCCTCTTTTTCCGTAATCACCACGCGGGTAGAGAACATAATGTCCTCAAAGGCGCGCCGAAAACTGCCCCGCAGGGCCACCAACTCCTTGAAATCCTCATAGCCGATCCCCTCCGTCGGCTCCTCTTTCAAGTTGAGCGCCCCTTCAAGAATCTGAGAAATCTTCTCCAGCGTCCCGTCAAAGGAGTCGATCATCGACTCGATAATCGCCTCGGCCTCCTCGTTCTCTTCACTCTTGAGCACCTGGTAATACTCAAAGAGCGCCTGCCCCTCTTCATCGTTTTCAATCGCGATATCGGTTAAAATGGCACCGATCTTGGCCTCTTTGGAATCGGGATGGTCTTTTAAAACCAGCCCGTAATGGCGCATCGCCTCTTCATACTCGCCTCTGTAAAAAGAGTTCTCGGCCAACTCCAGGCGTTTTTGCAGTTGCGTCTCTTTCATCCTCTCTTTGACTCCTAACCGATCTGGTCCCAACGATCTTCCATTCCAAACGGCACGTTCACCACCTCGATCTCGGGATGGATCTCAATCCGAATCTGCCGCTCCACACCGTACTTGAGCGTCTCATGACTGCTGGCGCAACCCACGCACGCGCCCTGTAACTGCACATACACACGCCCCGATTTGACCCCAAGCAGTTCAATGCCGCCGCCGTCAAGGGCAAGGGAGGGACGGATCTTCTCAATCACCCCCGCCACGGCCGAAAAGAGTTCGTCATCGGAAAACGGGATCATGGCGCGCTCCTCGTTGGGATGGGAAATCGCGCTAATCATAACAAAAAAGCGCTACTTTGGCAACAAAAAAATTCAGGAAAAAAGAAGATAGAAAAGAAGAAGGTTATCTCTTCCCCCGAAGGGGAAGCAAGAGCGTTATACCAGCTCGATAATCGCCATCTCCGCGGAGTCTCCGCGGCGTTGGCGTGTTTTGATGATGCGGGTGTATCCGCCGTTGCGATCGGCATATTTGGGCGCGATCTCTTCCACCATCTTTTTGGTGGCATTTTTGTCTTGCAATTTGGCAAAAATAGCGCGATGCGCGTTAAAATCGCCCGCTTTGGCCCGAGTGACCATCTTCTCAAATACACTGCGAAGCGTTTTGGCCTTGGCCAGCGTCGTCTCGATCCGGCCGTGCTCGATCAGGGCGATCGAAAGGTTTTTGAGCAAAGCAGCGCGATGAGAGGAGGTACGGCTCAGTTTGCGATATCCATGTCGATGTCTCATCGTCTTTATCCTTCGTTGGTTTGATTTTTATGTGATTCAATGCGTTTTTTGAGTTGCTCGGCCGCCTCGTCGTCCAGTTCGGTATCGACGGGGAAGCCCGCCTCTTCCAGTTTCGTTTTGATCTCTTCCAGCGACTTTTTACCCAAATTCTTGATCTCTTTAAGCTCGTTTTCGCTCATCAAAACCAGCTCGCCGATAAACTTGATACCGGCACGCTCTAATGAGTTGAAGCTTCTGGCGCTCAGGCCCAAAGCGTCAAGACCTTGCATCAGTTTTTTGACAATCGGCGCCTCTTCGGTCTTGGTCGCGGTATCGGCGGCCACATCGATGTCAAGAATGTTGTTGAAGACACTCATCTGGCGGTACATCACCTCGATGGTGTGCTTAAATGCCGTCACCGGGTCGATCTGCCCGTCGGTCTCGATATCGAAAACAATCTTCTCATAGTTGGGGTTGTCCTCAACCAGCATATTCTCAATGGTGTAGTTGGCGGCGCGTACCGGCGTAAAGAAGGCATCCAGCGCGATGTAACCTTCCGGAAGCGCGTCGCGAAGATCTTCGCTGGGCACATAGCCGATACCCTGATGAATGAGAATGCTGAAATTGAGTTCAGCGTCTTCGTTGAGGGTGGCCAAAAAGCCGTCGGGCGTCACGACATCGACCTGGTCGTTGGCCAGGTCGGCGCCGGTGATCTCCTTGGGCCCGCTGAAGCTGTAGCTCACTTCCACCTCTTTCTCATCCCCTTTAATTTTAAATCGCAGGTTTTTGAGATTGATGATGAAAACCGCCACATCCTCAAGCATACCGCGGATGGAATCAAATTCGTGCGAGGCCCCTTCGATTTTGATGCCGATCGGCGCGTACCCGATGGTACTGCCCAAAAGCAGTCTGCGGATCGGATGGGCCAAAGAGACCGCGTACCCCGTCTCGAAGGGGTAGGCGACAATGCGCATCCGGTTCTCTCCGGTCTGCTCGATCTCGACCTCGCTCGGCATAAAGGGTGATGTTTTGATTCGTTTCATGGGCAACTCGCTTATGGGTTTTATTTGCTGTAAAGCTCGACGATCAGACGCTCTTCTACAGGAATAACGACCTCTTCACGTTCGGGAATCCGGGTAAAGATGCCGAATACTTTGTCGTGATCCACATCAACCCACGGGGCGATACCGGTTTGACGGGTCAGCTCCATGGCCCGCTGGATCTGCGGGTTGTTTTTGCTCTTTTCGCGAATCTCGATCTTCTGACCGGGTTTAACGCGATAAGAAGGGATATTCACCCGTTTACCGTCAACCAGCACGTGACCGTGGGTCACCAGTTGGCGGGCAAACGCGCGGGTCGTGGCAAATCCCATCCGGTATACCACGTTATCCAGTCGGCGCTCCAGCAGGGCAATCAGGTTCTCCCCGGTGTTGCCGTCCATACGACTGGCGTCTTTGAAGAGTCGGCGGAACTGCTTTTCCGCGACACCGTACATATACTTGGCTTTCTGTTTCTCGCGCAACTGCAGGCCGTACTGGCTGATTTTCGCGCGTCTTTGTCCATGCTGACCGGGTGCGTAGGGGCGCTTGTCCAGGGCGCTCTTGCCCGCCAGACGTCTTTCACCCTTGAGTCCGAGACTCACACCCAGGCGGCGTTCGATCTTCTCTACAGGTCCTCTATATCGTGCCATCTCGTCCCCTTATACTCGTCGTCGTTTCGGCGGTCTACAGCCGTTATGCGGAAGCGGTGTGATATCTTTGAACCACATCACGCGAATGCCCTCAATAGCGCCGACACTCTTTACAGCCGTTTCGCGGCCACTGCCGGGGCCCTGCACTTTGATGCCCACCTCTTTGATGCCGTGTTCCATCGCTTTGGCCATGGCGTCTTCCACGGCCTGCTGAGCGGCGTAAGGGGTCGATTTTTTGCTACCTTTAAAACCCAGTGAACCGGCACTGCTCCAGGCAATGACGTTACCGGCTTCATCGGTGACGGTAATGACCGTGTTGTTATAGGTTGCCGTAATATAGACAACGCCACGGGCGATATTCTTTTTGACGACCTTTTTTCTGGTTGCTTTACGTTTTGCCACGTGCTACTCCTTACTTGCTTGCCGCGCCGACGGTTTTACGCTTACCCTTGCGGGTGCGGGCGTTGGTCTTGGTTTTCTGACCCCGTACGGGCAGTCCGCGCCGATGGCGAAGGCCGCGGTAGTTCCCCAGGTCCATCAACGCTTTGATGTCCATGGCCACTTTTTTCCGCAGATCCCCTTCCACCATATAGTTTTCCTGGATCTCTTTGCGGATGGCCGCCGCCTCTTCCTCGCTCAGTTCATAGACGCGCTTGTCATAGCTGATACCGGTCGCGTCCAGAATTTTGCGGGATGTGGTGAGGCCGATGCCGTAGATGTATGTCAGCGCATACTCCATCCGTTTCTTCTTGGGAAGATCAACACCTGCAATACGTGCCATCTTTTATCCTTGTCTCTGTTTGTGTTTGGGGTTGACACAGATGACGCGAACAATGCCTTTGCGTTTGATGATCTTGCATTTGTCGCACATCTTCTTAACCGAAGGTCTGACTTTCATTATTGACTCCTTTACACGCCACAACGGCAAAGCCGCTTTGGCTACGATGACTCTGCGTCCGCTTCGGTAGCGGGCCCACCGCGCTGGCGCGGCTTCGATGAAAGGCGCTTCGCTTTTTCATCAGTAGAGGCGAAACATACCTCTTACGGACAGACACAGAGCAACGCATACCTGTAAACCTTGAGCGGCTGTAAGGAAACAGCGAGAAACGGCGCATACGCCGTAAAAGCGACGGACTGCCCGCTCCCCGCAACCCGCTCAAAAAACCGCCTTCACGGTTTTGCACTGAACAACAAACCCAAAATTTTGGAATTTGTCCCCGAAACAGGTTTGGCGAATGTCTGCCAAACCGACCCTTGCATAAGCAGTGCGCCTTATGCAAAACTCCTTCACATAGATGGAAAAGGGGATGGAATGATACCTTAAGCCAACTTACAGGTCACTTATACCGATAGGTTATGCGACCTTTATCAAGGCTGTAGGGCGTCAACTCCACTTTCACCCTGTCTCCGGGAAGGATTCGGATATAGTGCATACGCATCTTGCCGGCGATATGACACAAAATCACGTGCCCGTTGTCCAACTCCACCCGAAAGGTCGCGTTGGGCAGGGCTTCGATCACCTTGCCGTCAATCTCGATTACATCATCTTTTGCCATTTTCTCTCCTTAGGGTTGCGAAAGTATTTCCGCTTTGCCGTCAATGACGGCCACCGTATGTTCATAGTGGCTGGTGCGTTTGCCGTCTTCGCTCACAACCGACCACTTATCCTCCAAAATCCTGGGCACGCCGCTCTTTTGGCAGATCATCGGCTCAATGCAAAAGACCATGCCGTTTTTGATTTTGGGCCCGCTCTTGGGTGAGCCGTGCTCAAGATAGTTGGGGATCTCTGGCTCCTCGTGGGGCTTGCGCCCGATACCGTGCCCGCAGAAGTTGAGCAAAGGCTTATATCCCCGCCCTTCGATAAAACGCTGAAGTTCCAGGCTCAGCTCTTTGAAGCGCAATCCTGGTTTGATCACCTCAATGGCGTGATAGAGGGCCTCTTTGGCGCACATGATCAGTCGTTCATCTTCCTCGCTGACACCGCCGATCGGCATGGTAACGGCCGCGTCACCGTACCAGCCGTTTACCTCGGTGCCGATATCCAGCCCCAGAATGTCACCCTCTTTGACAACCTTTTCATCGGGAATACCGTGGATGATTACTTCGTTCAAAGAGGTACAGACGGCGGCGGGAAAACCGTAGAGGCCTTTGAAGGAGGGGCGGGCACCCTGCTTGCGTAAAAACGCCTCACCCATGGCGTCGATCTCTTTGAGTGTCATGCCGGGCTTGACGCTCTCTTGCAAGTAGGCGAGGGTCTCGCCCACAATGCGGTTGGCGACACGAAGTTTTTCGATGTCGCCCCGCTTGCGGATGGCAATACCCATCAGAGCCCTACCGCGCTGAGCGTTTCATATTTGCTCATGTAGATCTGGGCTTCGATTTTTCGCATGGTATCCAGGGCCACCTGCACCACGATCAGCACCGCGGTGCCGCCGAAGTAGAAGGGAACCCCCATGCTCTTGACCAAAACCCAGGGAAGCGTGGAGATGATAGCCAGGTAGATCGCCCCCCAGAAGGTCAGGCGACTGGCCACTTCGTTCAAAAACTCCGCCGTACTCTCGCCGGGCCGCACGCCGGGAATAAAGCCGCCCTGACGTTTGAGGTTGTCGGCGATATCCTTGGCGTTAAAGACAATGGAGGCATAAAAGTAGGCGAAGAAGATCACCAGCAGGAACATCATAATATTGAAGGTGTAACTGTTGGGGTTGAGAAAATCGGAAATTTTCTGGATGATCGGGTTGGTTGACGCCTGCAAAATGGTGCTGGGGAACATCAAAATCGCCGAGGCGAAGATGGGCGGAATAACGCCTGAGAGGTTCAGCTTGATGGGAATATAGTTCATCACCCGCTTGTTCTGGTTTTGCATCATCACCTTGCGCGAATAGCTCACAGGCACCCGCCGTTCTCCCAATTCCACATAGATAATGAAGCCGACCGTGGCGATGATGATGGCAAGAATCGCCAACACGACCAGGAAGTTGAGCTCACCGGTATTGACCAGGTTGATCGTGCCGCCGATGGCAGTAGGAATGGAGCTCACAATTCCGGCGAAGATAATGAGCGAAATACCGTTACCCACGCCCCGCTGGGTGATCTGCTCACCGATCCACATCAAAAGCATCGTACCCGTCAACATCGAAAAGGCCGCCATAATGATGAATGTGGTCGAGTCGATCATGATGGCGCTCTCACCGCCCCGGCCTGTCAGGCTTTGCAGTCCGATGGCCACACCCACGGCCTGAACCAGCGTAATGGCAATGGTGGCGTAGCGGATGATCTGCATATACTTGGTCATACCGTCACGCTCTTTTTTCATTTTGGCCAGTTCGGGAAAGGTTGCGGCGAGAAGTTCCATAATAATGGAGGCGGTGATGTAGGGCATGATACCCAGGGAGATGATACTCAGGCGCCTGACGGCGTTGCCGCTGAACATATTGACCATGCCCAGGGCGTTGTTGGCGTTGGAATCGAAAAACTCTTTGATAACATCCACGTTGACACCCGGAACCGGCACGTAGGCCAGAATCCGGTATGCCAACAAAAATCCCAGCGTAATGAGGATTTTGTTGACCAATGACTTTGTCATGGTTATTTTCCGCTGGTGGTGATTCGCTCGTCTTTGATTTTGGCGGCAAGCTCGCGGGCTGTTTTGCCGATCAATTTAACGCGCTTGTGCTGGCCCTTGATCTTGTGAACAGTCGCAAGGGTCTCCATGGTGATCTCGTCCAACTCGGCAATGGCGGGAAAGCGCTCGACGTTGATGACGTAGGGCTTTTCCACCTTGGAGCGGAAGCCGACCTTGGGAAGACGGCGCTGGATGGGCTGTTGTCCGCCCTCGAAACCGCGCTTTTGCTTGTAGCCGGTCCGCGCTTTTTGGCCTTTGTTGCCGCGGGTGGCCGTTTTGCCCATCCCGCTACCCTGACCGCGACCGACACGTTTGCGGTTTTTGGTGCTACCGGGTGCGTTGGTAAGATTGTGCAGTGACATCGCTTATCCTTTGATGCGGCTCAACGCCTCAACCGTGGCGCGAACCAGGTTGTTGGGATTGTTGGAGCCGAGAGATTTGGCCAAAATATCCTTCACGCCGGCCAGTTCCAAAACGGGACGCGCGGCGCCACCGGCGATAACCCCGGTACCTTCGCTGGCCGGTTTGAGCAGGATTCTGCTGGCGTTGTACTTGTGCTCGATATCATGAGCAATGGTTGAACCTTTGAGGTTGACCTTCACCAGGTTTTTGAACGCCTCGTCAATCCCTTTTCGGATGGCGTCAGGCACCTCTTTGGCTTTCCCCATACCAAAACCTACCGTTCCGTTGCGGTCGCCCACAACAACCAGAGCGGTAAACCGAAAGCGGCGACCGCCCTTGACGACTTTCGTGACACGGCCGATGTTGACGATGACCTCTTCAAAGTCTTCTCTGTTAATATTTTCCATCATGCTACCCTTACACCTTGATTCCGTTTTCACGCAAAGCGTCGGCGAATGCCGCAACCACACCGTGATAGATATAGCCGTTGCGATCGAAAACCGCACTCTCCAGACCCTTCTCTTTCATCTTGCCGGCCAGGGCTTCGGCCACCTTGACCGCCGCCTCTTTGTTGGCTTTCAGCCCCATGGCACGACCGTCCGCGGCGGCCAGCGTGTGGCCGGCCGTGTCGTCGATCGCCTGGGCGTAGATGTGTTTATTGGAGCGGAAAATGGTGACGCGCGGTTTTTCGGCGGTACCGAAAATCTTGCCGCGTACGCGGGCTTTCCGTTTGGCGCGTTGCGCGTTTTTCTTCAAAAGTAGTGTTCTGTTCATTTTCTACCCTTACTTACCTGTTTTACCGGCTTTGCGGAGAATCACTTCATCCACATACTTCACGCCTTTGCCTTTGTAAGGCTCCGGCGGACGGAAGGCGCGAATCTCTGCGGCGACCTGACCGACTTTCTGTTTGTCGGTACCCTTGACGCTGATGATGTTCTTCTCCACGGCGATCTCGATGCCGTCGGGAATATTGTAAATAACCGGGTGCGAAAAGCCCAGCTGAAGCTCCAGCGTCTTGCCTTTGATGGCCGCGCGATAACCGACCCCGTTGATCTCCAGTTTCTTTTCAAATCCCTGGGTCAGGCCGATGATCATGTTCTGCGTCAGCGCCCGGTAGGTTCCCCAGAAAGCGCTACTGGCTTTATCTTCACCCTTGCGATGGAAGATGATCTCTTTATCCGTAACCTCAATCTCCACGCGACCGTGAGTTTCAAGCCGCTTGACATCTTTGCCTTTGGAAACGACAACTTCTGTACCCTCGACCTTCACGTCTACGCCGGCCGGGATATCAATCGGTTTCTTTCCTATACGTGACATTTTCTTTCCTTACCAGATGCTACAAAGCACTTCGCCGCCGATGCCGCGTTTGTACGCCTCATCGTTGGCCAGAACGCCCTGAGATGTGCTGACGACAATGGTGCCGTAGCCGTTTTTAAAGCGTTTGATCTCCTCTTTGCCCCGGTAGACGCGACGTCCGGGTTTGGAGATACGCTTGACTTCGTTGATGACACTGCGGCCGTCTTCATCGTACTTGAGTACCACGTTGATACTTTTTTTGCCGTCGTTTTCTACCACCTTATAGCTTTCGATATAACCTTTCTCCTGAAAGATTTTCATGATCGCTTCGATCATTTTGCTATACATCAGGGTGGTCACTTCCAGCCGCCGCATTGATGCGTTTCTGATACGCGTCAAAGAGTCTGCAATCAGATCGTTCACCATGCTATCTCCTTACCAGCTTGCTTTTTTGACGCCAGGAAGAAGACCTTCGCTAGCCATTTTGCGCAGACAGACCCGGCAGATGCCGAAATCTCTGTACACCGAGTGCGGACGGCCGCAGATACTGCAGCGCGTATAGGCACGGACTTTGAACTTGGGTTTTCGCTGTTGCTTGGCAATCATCGATTTCTTAGCCATTTTGTCGTCCTTTTGCAAAAGGCATACCCAGCTTCTCCAGAAGTGCGAATGCCGCTTTGTCACTGTCGGTCGTGGTGACGATGGTAATGTTCATACCGTGTTGCTTGATAATGTCGTCATACTCCACTTCGGGGAAAATCAACTGCTCGTCCAGACCGAAGTTGTAATTACCCCGACCGTCGAATCCGTTGCGGGAAACTCCGCGGAAGTCTTTGACGCGGGGCAAAGCGATGGCGATCAGCTTCTCAAGGAAGTTGTACATCATGTTACCGCGAAGCGTCACTTTGACACCGACGGGCATCCCTTCACGAACCTTAAATCCGGCAACCGATTTGCGGGCCGGAACCACCACCGCCTTTTGGCCGGCGATGACACTGATGGTATCGGCAATGTTCTGGATTACTTTGCTGTCTTTGGCATCGGCGCCGCAACCGACGCTGATGACAATCTTTTCGATCGCCGGAATCAACATGGGATTTTTCAATCCCAGCTCTTCCATCAGAACCGGCTTGAGTTCTTGATATTTCTCTTTGAGTTTGAACATCTTATTCACCTTCTACTTTGCGAACATTGGAGATGTGAATGGGCATCTCCTTGTTGACAAATCCCCCTTCGGGATTCTGCTCGCTCGGCTTGATAGCCTTTTTGGCGATTTTACACCCTTCGACAATGACGGCATCTTTTTTGGGAAGAACCTGCTTGACCACACCGGTCTTGCCCTTGTCGTCACCGGCGATAATCTCAACGGTATCGCCCTTTTTGATCTTGAACTTCTTAGCCATTACAGAACCTCCGGTGCAAGGGAGACGATCTTCATGAAGTTGGCATAGCGCACTTCACGGCTGACGGGCCCGAAGATACGGGTGCCGATCGGCTCACGTTTGTTGTCCAAAATGACCGCCGCGTTATCGTCAAAGCGAATCAAAGAGCCGTTTTCACGTTGAATCTCTTTTTTGGTCCGCACGATAACCGCTTTGACCACCTGACCTTTTTTCACTTTGCCGTTGGGCAGTGCTTTCTTGACGGAAGCGACAATCACATCGCCCACGCTGGCGTAACGCCGTTTACTGCCGCCCAGAACCTTGATACACATAATCTCTTTGGCGCCGCTGTTGTCCGCGACGTTGAGGCGGGTAAAGCTCTGAATCATGATCCGACTCCTCTGCTCACGATCTCTTTGAGGCGGAACGATTTACGCTTGGAGATCGGCCGACACTCAATGGCGCTGACCACGTCGCCGACGTTGGTTTCGTTGCGCTCATCGTGAATGAGATATTTTTTAAAGCGTTTAACCGTTTTGTGGTAGCGGGGGTGCATAATGCGGCGCTCGACCAGAACGGTCGCCGTCTTCTCACCCGCTTTTTTAATGACGGTTCCTTGAATGATACGTTTATGTGACGCCATGATAAATCCTTATGCTTCTCTTTGCGCGTTGATGGCCGTCTTGATCCGCGCGATCTCCTTGCGGCACGCGCGAATCTCGTTCGGATTGGAAAGCTGCATCGTTTTGAGCTTGAGTTTGAGCTCAAACAGCTCCATCTTCTTCTCTTTCAACATCTTCTCGAGCTCTTCGCGGCTCTTTTGTGCGATCTCAGTATATTTCATTGCTCGCCTCTTGCGTTACGATTTTGGTTTTGAAAGGCAATTTGTGCATTGCCAGCGTCAACGCCTCGCGGGCCAGCGCTTCGTTCACGCCCGCCATTTCGTAAATGATGCGGCCGGGTTTGATATTCATGACCCACTTATCCACGCCGCCTTTACCTTTACCCATCCGGGTTTCAAGGGGTTTGGCGGTAATGGGTTTGTCCGGGAAGACACGAATCCAGACCTTTCCGCTCCGCTTGACGTGACGGGTCATGGCAACCCGCGCCGCCTCAATCTGGCGGCTGTCGATGCGACCATGCTCAATGGCCTTGATTCCGATGCTTCCGAAAGCCAGCTGATTGCCGCGATAGGCTTTGCCGCGGTTGCGGCCTTTTTGTTGCTTGCGGTACTTGGTACGTTTGGGCATCAACATCACTTAACTCCTTCGGCGCGGTGCTCTGCGTCCGCGTTTCTCTTCGGCAGGTTCAGGCTGAATGCCCTTTTGCAAAACCTCGCCTTTGAAGATCCAAACCTTCACCCCGATGATACCGTAGGTGGTATAGGCCTGGGCAAAACCGTAGTCGATCTTGGCGCGAAGGGTATGCAGGGGTACACGACCCTCCAGATACCACTCGGTACGGGCCATTTCGGCGCCGCCCAGACGTCCGGCTACCTGAACCTTGATTCCCTTGACGCCCGCTTTTTGTGCCGCTTGGATCGTCTTTTTCATGGCGCGGCGGAAAGCGATACGGCGCTCCAATTGGGTGGCGATATTTTCGGCCGCCAATTGGGCGTTGGCCTGGGGCCGTTTCTCTTCGCGGATATTCAAAGAGACCGGCTTTTGCACCATGTTTTGCAGGCGGGTTTTAAGCTTCTCGATATCCGCGCCTTTTTTACCGATGATAATACCGGGACGCGCCGCGACGATCGTGACGCGCAGTCTCTTGGCGGTGCGCTCGATGATGATATCGGCGATGCCCGCGTAATAGAGCTCTTTTTTCAGGAATTTGCGGATTTTGTCATCCTCGGCCACGAATGCCGGGACACGTTGCCAGTTGGGATACCAGCGGCTAGACCAGTTGCGGTTGATGCCGAGGCGCAAACCAATCGGATTGACTTTCTGACCCATTACTTATCCTTCGCTTCAGTAACTTCGACCATCACGTGCGATGTCGGTTTCATAATCCGTGACGCTCTGCCCCGTGCGCGGGGTTTCCAACGCTTAAGAACCGGCCCTTTGTCAACACGGCAGGAAGAGATGACACACTCTTCAGGCTCATAACCGCCGTTGGCGACGGCGGAAGCGATCACTTTGGCGATCACTTTGGCCGCTTTGTTGGGCATAAACTCAAGGCTGGCCAGTGCCAGTTCCGCGTTCATTCCCTGCACTTCACGCGCGATCAGGCGGGCTTTGGTCGGGCTGAGGCGGATGAATTTCAGTACTGCTTTACTCATGCGTCACCCCTTACTTCCCGATCTTTTTCTGTACCGAGCCTTTATGGCCGCGGAAGGTGCGGGTGGGGGCGAATTCGCCCAGCTTATACCCGACGTGGTTCTCCGTGATATATACGGGAACGAACTGGCGTCCGTTGTGGACGTTGATGGTCAAACCGATCATCTCCGGGAAGATGGTGCTTCGGCGTGACCAGGTCTTAATCGGTTTGTTATCACCGGTCTCTTTCGCTTTAAGCACCTTCTTCATCAGGTGCTCGTCGATAAAAGGACCTTTTTTAATCGATCGTGCCATGTCTACCTATCCTCTTATTTTTTCTTACGTCGAGAAATGATCAGTTTGTCACTGGCCTTCTTGCGACGGGTCTTGAAGCCTTTGGTCGGCATACCCCAGGGGGTAACGGGATGGCGACCGGAGTTGGTCTTGCCTTCACCACCGCCGTGGGGGTGATCAACCGGGTTCATCGCAGAACCGCGGGTTTGCGGACGGATACCGCGGTGGCGGTTACGGCCCGCTTTGCCGATGACCATGTTGGCGAACTCTTCGTTGCCCACGGTACCGACGGTGGCCATGCACTCACCCAGGATTTTGCGCATCTCGGAGCTGGGCATACGGACAATGACATATTTGCCTTCCCGGCCCATGATCTGCGCGTAACCGCCGGCACTGCGTACCAGTTGGCCGCCTTTGCCCGGTTTCATCTCGATGTTGTGCACCAGGGTACCGACAGGGATATTTTTGAGTTTCATCGCGTTGCCGGGTTTAATGTCCAGTCCCGCTTCGGCGGCCTGAACTTTATCACCCACCTTCAAACCGCTGGGCTGAAGGATGTAGCGTTTGTCGCCGTCGGCGTAGTGGATCAGGCAGATGCGGCAGTTGCGGTACGGATCGTACTCAACGGTCGCAACGGTGCCTTCGACGCCGAATTTGTTGCGTTTGAAGTCGATAATGCGATAGAGTTTTTTCGCACCCGCTTCCTTATGACGGCTCGTGATTCTGCCGCGGTTGTTGCGTCCCGCTTTGGCCGGCAGTTTTTTCAGAAGTTTGCGAACCGTCGGTTTGCTGGTAATGTCACTGCTCTCGATGACGCTCATGAAGCGTCGGCTCGGAGTGTACGGTTTAAATGTTTTGATTCCCATCTTCTCTTCCTTACGCGCTCAGGCTCTCGATATTGGCGCCTTCCGGCAGTTTCACATAGAACTTCTTAAAATCGGGGCGCTTGCCTTCGCGACCTCGGAAACGCTTAACCTTGCCCTTTTGGCGAAGGGAGTTGACCTTCAGCGGGTTTACGCCGAAGTACTCTTTAAAGATCGCCTTGAGCTGGTTTTTGGTCACTTTCGGCGAAGTTTGCACCACGATGACGCCCTCTTCCTGAAGGCCCAGACTCTTTTCCGTATATACGATTGATTTAATATCGGTAATATCAGCCATCTTAGCCCTCTTTCGTCAAATTGTCCCAAACCGCTTTCTCGATAACCACCGCGCGGTAGGCGGCGGCCAGATAGCCGTTGAGCTCGTTCTCTTCGATCAGATAGCAGTCGGGAAGGTTTCTAAACGCCAGGTAGGTCTTCTCGTCAATCAAAGACTTGACCCACAGCGCGTCGCGCGCGCCCAGTTTTTTCATCATGGCCGCCGCGTCTTTGGTTTTGCCACTGGCTACCTCGATGGCGTCTACTACAAAGAGCTGGCCGTTGGCCGCTTTCTCCGCCAGGGCGTGCAAAAGCGCCAGGCGTTTTTGCTTTTTGTTGACCTTCTGGTTGTAGTTACGGTTGGCTTTGGGGCCAAACGCCACGCCGCCGCCGACAAAGAGCGGTGAGCGGATTGAACCGGCGCGGGCGCCGCCGCGACCTTTTTGGCTCCAGGGTTTTTTGCCGCCGCCGCTAACCGCGGAGCGGTTCTTGGTGTGGGCCGTGTTGGCGCGCAGGGCCGCCTGGTACGCCTTCACATACAGATAAAGGTTGTGGGCGCTTGCCTCAAGAAAAGCGGCGGGCAGTTCCGCCTCGCCCGCCTTTTCCAGGTTTTCATTCAGAACAACTGCTTTGCTCATTTACTGATCCTTACCCGTCCCATACCGCCGTTGGGGCCGGGAACGGCACCCTTGACGACGAGAATCCCGTTTTCGGGATCGAAAGAGACGATTTCGTTTTTAACGGTCACTTTGGCGTTGCCGTAGTGGCCGGGCATTTTCTGTCCGGGTTGAACGCGACCGGGCCATTCACAGTTACCGATAGAACCGGGTGCGCGGTGGAAACGAGAACCGTGACTGCGAGGACCGCCGGCAAAGTTCCAGCGCTTCATGACACCGCTGAAGCCGCGGCCCTTGCTGGTAAAGGTGCATTTGACCTTTTTGGCTTCGCTAAGCGGCGAAAGATCCAGGTCGCCCGCTTCGGTATTGGCCACTTTGAGGGTGGCGAAACGGTTGAATTCGGGGCTGAGGCCATACTTTTTTTGTTGTCCCTCAATCGCCTTGTTGCGTTTCTTGCCGTCGGCATAGGCGACAATGGCCCGACCGTCTTCGCCCACCTCGCACACTTTGACTTCCCGTACTTTCAGGAGCGTCACCGGCGTGCTCGGTACGCCAATCGTTCGGCTCATACCGATTTTTTCTACGATAAATTCCATAACTTTTACCCCTTGTTACCCATAGATCGGACTTCGACATCCACTTCCGGAGCCAGATCAAGCTTCATCAGCGAATCAACAGTATCCGGCGTAGCGGAGACAATGTCGATCATACGCGCATGAATACGAATTTCAAACTGTTCACGAGAATCTTTGTTGATGTGAGGCGATCTGAGCACGGTATAGCGTCGGATCTTGGTAGGCATAGGAATGGGTCCGCGAATTTCCGCGCCCGTTCGTTTAACCGCTTCTACGATGGCGGCAACTGAGCGATCAAGCACACGGTGATCGTACGCTTTAAGCTTAAGTCGAATTTTTTCCATAGGTTTTTCCCTTAAAAGAACTTGTTGGTTATGGCACCAACGCTTTTTGGAGCCAAGATTATACATAAAGAAAAAGTCAAAAGCAAGGTTTTTCGGGGGTTTTGTTGCGCAAACACAAAAATTTGTTTCCTTTTTAGAAGGAAATAGTAGAACTTTTTTTCGATTCCGCCGAAACCTGCTACAATTACGCAAACCAAACACAGGAAGGAACATAACCGGTTATGGAAAGCAATACCACCGCCACCTTTGCCCAAGAACTCCCCGATCTGCCCTACCTTAACATGGGATCGGGATTTCTCATCGGGATGGCCGTCGGCTACTTTTTAAAAAAGAGTTTCAAGATCCTCCTTTTTTTCCTGGGAGCGGCCATCGCTTTTACCTTCGCGCTAAGCCAAATGCACGTCGTGGAACTTCACCCCGATCAACTGGAGCATACCGTCTCGACCGGATCGGACTATTTTAAACATTTTGCCCTCTTCCTCAAAGATCGCCTCTCCGCTTTCGGGGCCGCCGGGAGCGGATCGGCCATCGCCGGTTTTCTGGTCGGATTGAAGATGGGTTAAAGCGCCATGCACCAGCTGGAGGCTCTGTATGAGCTTGTCCCCAGGCCCGTCGGGTTCGTGGAGCGCAAGTATGAGATTCCCTCCTACTCAATCAACCTCTACGGCCCGCCCCTTTCGGGCAAAAGCTGGCTGGCGCTGGACTATCTTCAAAAGCTTCCCCGTCAACGGAGCCTCTATATTGATCTTGCAGACCCCCGCATTGATGAAAAAGGACTTTTTGAGAACCTTCAAAGTTTTATAGAAAACCGCCGTATCGACACGGTTGTGCTCGACCATTGCTGTCAGGCGCCTCCCGTTTTGCCCCGTTGTCGTCAATATATTCTCATCTCCCGACACCCTCTTGATGCGCTCCCGCTTTTGCCGAAGCTAAACGTTCTACCCCTGGATTTTGAGGAGTTTTTGGCTTTTGAAAAGCGGTTTTTGCAACCACAGCACTCCTTCTCCCTTTACCTGAAAACCGGCTCACTCCCTTTGATGGCGAAGATCCCGGAACCCCTCATCACGGCCCGGCTCCATCAAACCGTTCGGCTCATCTTCCCGGATCCTATGACATTACGTCTCTTCAAGATCCTTGCCGCCTTTAACGGCAAAAGCACCTCGCCGCACCAGATCTACACCCTTTTTAAGCGGGAACATCCCCTCTCCAAAGACCGGCTTTACGCCACACTCAAAGCGTGGGAATCCGATGGGATTTTGCAATGGTTCGCCAAGGCCGACCGCCCAAGATCCGCCAAACGCCTCCTGCTTTTTGATTTTGCCCTGCCCGCGTCCATGCATTTTGAAAAGTCCCTCATGGGTCAGCTTTACACCATCACGGCCCGGCGCCTGCGCCAAACGGCACCGGAGGTCACCTGGCATGACAAGATCGATTTTTTTGATCCGGACAGCCGGTGCGCCTACTTTCTTTTGCCCTTCGGCAATCCGCAGGGGTCAGCCAAAAAAATTGCGAGCGCCGCCTCGGAACTGGACAGACTACGATGCAGACGTGTTGTTATTTTAACAATTTCTAATACTTTCAGTTTCCGTTTTGAGCCCATGAGTGTCACCGCCAAACCCTTTTATGAATGGATATTAGAGGAGTAGCCTCTTTCAGCCCCCTTTCAAACTGACCGCATTAGAATAGGCGTAAATGAGTGCAAATTTCTTTAAACGGGAGTAGCCATGCGAAAGGGTTTGTTGATTCTTCTTTGGGGCACCGTCTCTCTCTTTTCGGCAGATCACGCCTTTTACAGGAGTATTGTTCTGGCCACATGCTCCTCACTGCCTGAGTGCAGTCTCTATGCCAAACAGGTCGGCAGTAACATACAAAAAGATCCAAATCTTTTACGCATACAAAAAGCAAAAGGTTTCTCCGTCCTGAGCCGGCCGTCCGGTCGCTACTATATTGCCGCCATTGAACCGCTGTATGACGACAACACGACCCTGATGCTTTTTGAGTTCGCCAAAAAGTTTTTTCATGACGCCTTTATCTACCAGCATAAAGGCGCGTACAAAACCGCGCGAAGCCCGTTTTATATCTATCAGCCTGCTGTAAACCGCGACTCGCACAAAAAATCAAAACCCGCTGTGCAAGCCAAACCGGCTCCCCAAACCCGCCCACACCCCCAAATTTCCAAAGAGGAGGATAGCCGTTTGAACCTTTATATACCGATAGCCTTGGCCGCCCTATTGATACTCGTATGGCTTTTACGCCGCCGTCGCTCTTTTGACAAGGGCAAGCCGCACGCACAGATGGAGGAGCTGTTGGTCGGCGTGGGCAAGCAGATTCACGCACCGGCCAAGGAGATCATCCAAAGCAGTGAAAAGATACTGCAAACCCCCTTGAGCCCGGAGCAGATTCAAGAGATCGAGAAGATCCGTCACTCCGATATTCGGGTCTTAAATGTGGCGACCGAGCTGATTGAGTATATGCGCATCAAAGCGGACGAGATCACCATTCGTCAAGAGCGTTTCTATCTGGACAACGTGTTGGACGAAGTAGCCGGTAATGTGGCCCACGCTTTCAGGGGAGAGGGTATTCGGCTGATTTACGATATTGAAAAAAAGGTGCCCTCCCGGCTCAAAGGCGACCCTGACAACCTGGGCAAAATCATTCGCAAGCTGATTGAAAGCGCCATACGACGTAGCGGAAAGGGTGATGTCAAGTTGATCATACGGGTTGACGGCACGGAGAAAAAACCGATCATCAGCTACAGCGTCATAGACGCAGCCGTACCGCTTTCAAAACATGAGATTGAACGCATCTTTGAACCGTTTTGCGTAGATGATCGCGGTTCGGGCCTTTCACTCTTTATCGCCCAATCCATCGCCAAAAGAATGGGCGGCTGGATCGAAGCCAAAAACAACCCCGACCGCGGAAACCGGTTTACCGCGGTACTGCCCTTCTCTCCCGTCGACGAGGATCGTCGTTTCTACCCCTTGCCGGCCAAAGGGTATACCGGCCGCTCCGTTTTGATTGTCGATCCGCACACCCCGTCCGCCGAAGCGATTCAACACCTTTTTGAGTATTTCAAAAACCGTGTCACCCTGGCCGGTCCCGATGAGACAAAGGCGTCCGAAGCCTGGTTGCGGTATGACCTTATTCTGGTGGCGCCGGAAGCGCTCAATGAAGAGAGCGTGGCGTTTCTTAAAACACACAAAACGTCTTTGCAAGGCAAATTGGTTCTGGTTGTCGATATGCTGATGCCCCATCCCAAAGCCCAGGCCTATCGCCCTCTGTTTGACGCCCAAATCGCTAAACCCCTGGATCGGCAACGCATCTATGACCTCATTGTGGATCTTTGGAAAGACAAGGTGCCGCAGGAGCGCAAAGAGGTTCGCATCCAAACCCAGCCGACAACCAAAGAAGAGATTCCCGCCGAAGTGGAAGAGGCGCCAAATATTACCAAAGAGAGTTTTTGTATCTTCAAAGGCGCTTCTCTGCTGATTGTGGAAGATAATAAAATCAACCAAAAAGTGCTTATCAGCCTGCTCTCAACCAGCGGTATTCGTATTGTTATAGCCGAAGACGGTAAAGAGGCGCTTCAAAAACTTGAGAGCGAAGGGCCTTTTGACCTGGTTTTAATGGATATCAATATGCCCGTCATGGACGGCTATGAAGCCACACGCCATATTCGTATGCAAGAGAAATACGCCGACTTGCCCGTTGTCTCCCTTACCGGGCTCGGTCTGCCCGAAGAGATCGCCAAAATGTATGCCATCGGTATGAATCGCCACCTGCTCAAACCCTTGAAAGTGGGCCAGCTTTATACAATCTTTAAAGAGTTTCTTCCCTACAGCCAAACCGAGGCGTCCGCCCAATCTCAGCCCGATCAACCCGAATCCAACGACCTTGTGGACTTCCAAAAAGGGATCGCGCTCGCCAACCATGAACGCACCCTTTACGCCGAGGTATTGTCCGAATTTGCCAAACTGTATGAAACGCTACCTGAACGTTCTCTCAACCCCGCCGATACAAAAACCCTCTATAAAACCGCTATAGACCTCAAAGGGGTCGCCGCCAATCTCGGGGCCTTTCGGCTGGCCGATAGCGCCGACAAAATCGTTACCGACATACGCGACGGGAAAAAGGTGACCGAAGAGACGATTACCCAACTGCAAACCGTCTTGAAAAAGACACTTCAAACCATTCACGCCTTTTTGCAAAAGGAGCAAGGCACGTGTGTCTCTGCGGCATAGACGAAGCGGGCCGGGGGCCGCTGGCCGGACCTTTGGTGATGGCGGGCGTTGTTTTACATGAAGCTATCGAAGGGCTGGACGACTCCAAGCGCCTGAGCGAAAAAAAGAGAGAGGCGCTTTTTACAAAGATTCAACAATCCGCCCGCTGGCACCTGGTGCGCTTTGAGGCCGAGGAGATCGACCAAAAAGGGATGGCTGTCTGCCTGGCCCTGGGGTTGAAAGAGATCAAAGCCAACCTTGCCGCCCAACGCTACCTCTTTGACGGCCCCACCGCGTTTGGCGTCGAAGGCATAGAGACCCTCGTAAAAGCCGACCAGAGCGTACCGGAGGTTGGCGCCGCCAGTATTTTGGCCAAGGTAACGCGTGATCGGCTTATGGTTGAAGCGGCCCGCCTCTACCCCGGTTACGGCTTTGAAAAGCACAAAGGCTACGGCACAAAATCCCACATTGAGGCGCTAAGACGACTGGGCCCTTCCCCCATTCACCGTCGAAGTTTTCGCGTCAAAGCCATCGAACAGCCCTCTCTCTTTTAAAAGCCTCTCCACCGTATCGGGCAAAATCTCATACTCCACAGCGTGGATACGCGCCTCAAAGTCAGCCAGCGTATCTTCCGAAAGTATCGGCACGCACCGCTGGGCCAGGATCTCACCGCCGTCCACTTCCGTCACTACCCTGTGCACCGTCACGCCGCCTACCTTCATGCCGCTTTCAAAACTGCGGGCGATGGCGTTGGCCCCTTTAAAGAGGGGCAGTAAGGACGGATGCAGATTGATCGCCTCTACTTTTTCGGTAAAAACGGGGGTAAGAATGCGCATAAACCCCGCCATTACCACCAGCACCGGCCTATACGCCGCAATCGTTTCAACCAGGGCCACATCAAACGCCTCCCGGCTTTTAAAACGGCGGTGATCCAAAATCTCACACCTCACCCCGTAGCGGGCCGCCCGGGCGATTCCCCCGGCGTCCGGACGGTTGGTAACGGCCACAACCTTTATGCGCCCCACCCGGCAGGGTCTTTTGTCAAAGCGCTGAATCAACCGCTCCAGGTTGGTACCTTCGCCGCTAAAGAGCACCACAAGGTTCACGGCGCAATCCATCGAATCGCCTCAACCAGATCTTCCGCGATGGCGCTAAAATCGGCCCCCTCATACCGTCGCGCCGCCAGCGCCAGCGCCAATGACCCCTGCACGGCAGACTGCAACGGGCCAAACCCCTGGGCCAGCAGGCCCCCGATCAGGCCGGCCAGCACATCACCGCTTCCGCCCTGCGAGAGCACCGGCGTACCCAGGGGGTTGACATAGAGCTGATGGCGGTGGGCGATAAGGGTATGGGCCCCCTTGAGCACCAACACCGCTTCGGGATAGGCTTGCGCGAACCGCCCTGCCCACCCGAAACGGTCCGCCTGCACCTCTTTGGTCGTCACATCCGCCAGGCCGACCGCGCGCAACAGGTCGGCAAACTCTTTGGGGTGTGGCGTAATCACAGAGGGGGCGGCCAGCAGTTTCTTCACAAGAGCCGAACGACAAAGATCGGCATCAATCACCAGCGGCACATCGCCCTCTATAAGCCCTTCCAAACCGGCCGTCTCCGCTGTGCCCCACCCCATGCCGACGGCTATGGCGGTCGTATTGTCCGGCAGGCGCGTTTTGTGCATGAGCGACGCTTCCAGTCCCGCCGGCCTTTTGGGCGCCACCAGCGTCACCAGCCCCGCGCCTATGCGCTGGGCCGCCCGCCCGCAGAGCCGGGCCGCGCCTTCCATCTGCCCCGCGATAACCGCCAAATGGCCAAAATCCCCCTTGTGCGAAGCCGGATCCTCCCGACGGGGCGGCAGAAAATCTTTCGCTTCCAGTAAAAAGGTATCGGTATGGTCCTCATAAAACGACCGGGCCACCCCCAGGTCAATCACCTCAATCTCTCCCGTATAACGCTTGGCCGAATCGGAAAAAAGGGCCTCTTTAAGCGCCCCCATGGTCAGCGTGACATCCGCCCTGAACGCCACGGGATTGGGCAGGCCCTTGGGATTCAGACCGCTGGGAATATCGCACGCGATGCGTCGGCCTTTTATTGCCGAAAGGCGCTCTACCAGCGCCACGGTCTCCTTTCGCAAAGGGCGGTTAAAGCCGGCGCCAAACAGAGCGTCGACCACGACATCGGCGCTTTGGGGAAGATGCGCCTCAACCGTCCCGCCCAGCGCCTCAAAACGCGCCAACTGTCTCTTGGCCATCTCCGATTTCGCCCCGTAGGGCAGATGCAACACCACCTCATAATCGCCCCAAAGCAGTCGGGCCAGCGTCACGCCGTCGGCCCCGTTGTTACCCGGCCCCGCCGCAATCAGTACGCGCGCGCCCTTCTCAAAGCAAGCCCGGATATAGCGGGCCATCCCGTCGGCCGCGTGCTCCATCAAAATATCCTCATTCAGCCCGTAAACATCGTAACAGCGCTTATCAAGATCATAACAGTGGGGGAAAATCTTCTGCATATTTGTCTCCCGTTTTCGCTTTGTTTCGGTTATCATAGCAGATTATGCTATAATTCGCCTCTCAAAATTTTACCGAAAGGGGGTGATGTCAGTATGCCTGGCATCCTCGTACGAGAAAACGAGTCGTTCGATGAGGCCTACCGCCGCTTCAAAAAGCAGGTAGACCGTAACCTCATCGTCACCGAGGCGCGCGCCCGCCGGTTCTATGAACCGCCGACGGAAAAGCGCAAAAAGCAGAAAATTGCGGCCCGCAAAAAACTGCTCAAGCGCCTCTATATGCTTCGACGCTACGAAGCGCGGCTCTAATAATCGGCCCGCCTTCGGGCGGTCCTCTTCTTACACATCTTCACGCTTTTAATCGGTTTTTGGATATATTACTCTTTAAAAAGACCTCAAAGAACATTGTAAGGATTGTCTATGCAGTTTTCGGCTCCGCTAAAATCTGACGCCATCAAGATCATGCTACTGGGTAGCGGTGAACTGGGCAAAGAGGTGGCCATCGAAGCCCAACGCCTGGGGCTGGAGGTGATCGCCGTGGATCGTTACCCCAACGCGCCGGCCCACCAGGTAGCCCACGAGGCGCACGTGATCAATATGCAGGACAAAGCCCAGGTACTTGACCTCATTCGCCGCGTCCGGCCCGACTACATTCTGCCCGAAATCGAGGCCATCAGCATCGACGCGCTTTTCGAGGCCGAAAAAGAGGGCTTTACCGTCATTCCCAACGCCGAAGCGGTCAACAAAACCATGAACCGCAAAAATATCCGCCGCTTCGCCGCCGAGGAGCTGGGGCTTAAAACCAGCGCCTACCGCTTTGTCAGCACCCTGGAGGAGCTGGAAAAGGCGGCCGAGGAGCTGGGTTTTCCGTGTGTTATCAAGCCGGTGATGAGCTCTTCGGGCCACGGCCAGAGCATCGCCCACAGCGCCACGGATATCCAAAAGAGCTGGGAGATCGCCAAAGAGGCCAGGGGAGACGCCAGTGAGCTGATTGTCGAAGAGTTTGTCCGGTTTGACTATGAGATCACGCTGTTAACCGCCCGCACCGAAAACGAAACCGTCTTTTGCGAACCCATCGGCCATGAGCAAAAAGACGGCGACTATATCTTCAGCTGGCAACCCATGCCCATGTCCCCCACCGCTTTGCAAAAGGCCAAGGAGATCGCCAAAGCCGTCACCGACGGCCTGGGCGGTCGGGGAATTTTCGGCGTGGAACTTTTTGTCAAAGGGGATGAGGTCTACTTCTCCGAAGTGAGCCCCCGCCCCCACGATACGGGGATGGTGACGCTCATTACCCAAAGCCAGAGTGAGTTTGCGCTCCACCTTCGTGCCGTGTTGGGTCTGCCTTTGGGGTTTGCCTTCTTTACCCCGGGCGCCAGCGCCGCGTTTAAAGCGACCCAAGAGAGTGTTACCCCGCACGTCGACGTTGACCCGCAGGCTTTCGGCCCCGACACGTTTGTGCGGATTTTCGGTAAGCCCGAAAGCCACAAAGGGCGGCGTATGGCGGTTTTGCTGACCATGGCGGCCAGCGAAAAAGAGGCCCTGCAAAAGGCGAAAGAGCGCATCTCGCTCTTGCGGGACACCCCCCAAACAACCGAAAAAAGCGTACCCGAAAACCCCTCAGAGCAGGATGATCGCGCCAAGACGCCCCCGCAAAAAAGCTTTTTTCAACGCATTTTCGGGGCTTAAATGCAGATTGTTCAGAGCACGTTACGGCTTGCCCCCAAACGGCGGGGGGTCCACCTTATAACAGATGAGGTTATGGCGCAACTCCCCGAAATCGCCCGCTTTGAGAGGGGGCTATTGCATCTTTTTTTGCAACATACCAGCGCCGCCTTGAGCCTGAACGAAAACGCCGACCCCGACGTTCGTCGGGATACGGAAACGTTTATGCGCCGCCTTATTCCCGACGGCGATCCCCTCTTTTCCCATACCCTTGAGGGGCCCGACGATATGCCCGCCCATCTTAAATCGATGCTCTTTGGCGCCCAGCTCACCCTGCCCGTTACCGACGGCCGATTGGCGCTGGGAACCTGGCAGGGTATCTATCTTGTTGAAGCCAGAAAGCACGGCGGAAGCCGCCGCATCGTAGCCACCCTCACGGGAGTGTCACGGTGAAACGGTTAGGCTTTTTGTTTTTGCTCCCTCTCTCCTGGCTTCATGCCGACAAAGTGCAGTGCGATATACGCATGGAAAGAATCTACTGCACCTATATTCTCGACCGCTCCGACACCTACAAAGAGCGCTTTGTCGCCTTTCACTGGATCTCTCCCACCTCCCCCGTTGACGACCGCATTCGCCATTTCCGCATTCCGCCCGGTTACGGATCGGTCTATGACTACCGTTTTCTTCCCGGACGGGCCAAAGGCACCTGGCGCGTAACGGTCACCGACACGGAAAGCAACCGCACGGTAGAGACCGCGTTTGATATTAATGTAACGGATGAGACGATTTTTGAAGAAGATTAAGTGGCAGAGGGGAAGGGATTCGAACCCTCGGTAGCTTGCGCTACACACGCGTTCCAGGCGTGCTCCTTCGACCGCTCGGACACCCCTCTATGGCAGTATGGTGGCCGGGGGACAGGGATTCGAACCCTGGGTAGCTTGCGCTACAACGGTTTTCAAGACCGCCGCTTTCGACCACTCAGCCATCCCCCGAAAGAGTTTCCGTCAATTTTTTCTGAAGAGCTTGGAGGCGACACCCGGATTCGAACCGGGGATCAGGGCTTTGCAGGCCCGTGCCTTACCACTTGGCTATGCCGCCCTCTGGTGCCCGGAGCCGGACTTGAACCGGCACGAACAGATGTTCGAGGGATTTTAAGTCCCTTGCGTCTACCGATTCCGCCATCCGGGCCAAAACCTCTTATTTTTCGTAAAATAAGGATTGCGCTTTTGACGGATAAGAAAGATCTGTACCAAAAATGGAGCGGGAGACGGGATTCGAACCCGCGACCCCAACCTTGGCAAGGTTGTGCTCTACCCCTGAGCTACTCCCGCGTCTTTTGGGATCGGTATTATAGCCCAAATTTTTTTGGATGTAAAGGGCTTTTGCGATAGAATCGTTTGAAATTTTTCTCCAAAGGTTTGCCATGCGAAGCGACATCATCAAAAAAGGGTTTGAGCGGGCCCCCCACCGCTCACTGCTTAGAGCCACCGGACTCAAAGACGAGGATTTCGACAAACCTTTCATCGGAATCGCCAACAGCTATATCGACATTATTCCCGGCCACTTCTTTTTGCAGGAGTACGGCCGTATTGTCAAAGAGGCCATCCGTGAGGCGGGCGGCGTGCCTTTTGAGTTTAACACCATCGGTGTCGACGACGGCATCGCCATGGGGCATGACGGCATGCTCTACAGCCTCCCCAGCCGCGAGATCATCGCCGACTCCATCGAGACAGTGATGAACGCCCACAAGCTTGACGCGCTTATTTGCATTCCCAACTGCGACAAGATCGTACCGGGCATGGTGATGGGCGCTTTGCGGGTCAACGTGCCCACCATTTTCGTCTCCGGCGGCCCCATGCGCGCGGGCCATCTCAAAGACGGCACCCCCGTCGACCTGGCCACGGCCTTTGAGGCGGTGGGCCAGCGGGCCAAGGGGGAGATCAGCGACGAAGAGCTGTATGAGATTGAGTGCGAGGCGTGCCCCAGCGGCGGATCGTGCTCGGGCATGTTTACCGCCAACTCCATGAACACGCTCTGCGAGGCGATGGGCATCGCCCTGCCGGGCAACGGCACGGTGCTGGCCATGACCGAGGAGCGACTGGAGATGGTCCGCACGGCGGCCAGACGGATTGTTGAGATGGCCAAGGCCCAGGGCCCCAACATCCGTGACATCCTCAACGAAGACGCCGTCAACAACGCCTTTGTCGTCGATATGGCCATGGGCGGCAGTACCAATACCGTCTTGCACATGATGGCCATCGCCCACGAAGCGGGTGTCGACTACGACCTCAAAAAGATCAATGAGCTGAGCGACAAAGTGGCCAACATCGCCAAAATCTCCCCCTCGTTATCGACTGTTCATATGGAAGATATCAACCGCGCCGGCGGCGTGAGTGCGGTGATGAAAGAGATCTCCAAACGGGGCGACGTGCTAAGGCTTGATGCCAAAACCGTCACCGGCGAGACGATCGGTGAGCGGATCCAAAACGCCGAGATCAAAGACCCCGAGATTATCCACCCCATTACCAACCCTTACTCCGAAGTGGGCGGCCTTTCGATTCTTTACGGCAATCTGGCCGAGGAGGGCGCGGTGGTCAAAAGCGCGGGCATCGCCCCGCATATGCGAAAATTTAAAGGCAAAGCGGTCTGTTTTGACAGCCAGCCCGAAGCGATTGAGGGGATCATGGGCGGCAAGGTCAAGGCCGGCGACGTGGTGGTGATTCGTTACGAAGGGCCCAAAGGGGGCCCCGGTATGCAGGAGATGCTGGCCCCTACCAGCCTCATTATGGGGATGGGACTTGGCGACAAAGTGGCCCTCATTACCGACGGCCGCTTCAGCGGCGCCACCCACGGCGCCTCCATCGGACACGTCAGCCCCGAAGCGGCGGAGGGGGGTGTCATCGGCCTGCTTGAAGACGGCGACATCATTGAACTGGATGTCGACGCCCACATCCTGCGGGTAAAGCTGAGCGACGAAGAGATCGCCGAGCGCCGCAAACGGTGGCAACCCAAGAAAAAAGAGGTGCCCGGAAGCTGGCTCAAGCGCTACAGCCTGCTGGTCAGCAACGCCGCCCACGGCGCGGTGCTCAAAACGGAGCTTTAAGCGCTTTTTTGAGGGCGATATTCCGGTACGATCAACTGCAATTTCTCTTGCGGTTGATCGGCGGAACGCAACAGGGCGATAATCTGCTTAAGCAAAAAGTCATAGTCACACTTTCCCGGATCCGCCACATAGATCGTGTCATATTTGGTTTTCATCTCTGCATCAGAAACCAGTAGTTCCTCATAGAGTTTCTCACCGGGACGCAAACCGGTAAAACGAATCTCTATCTCCCCTTCCTTGCCGTAAAGCTGAATCATTCGCCGTGCCAAATCTACAATCTTAACCGGCTCTCCCATATCCAAAATAAAGAGCTCTCCGCCCTTGGCAATGGCGGCGGCCTGCAAAACCAATCGACACGCTTCGGAAATTAGCATAAAATAGCGGGTCATCTCCGGGTGGGTTACCGTCACGGGGCCTCCCGCCTCAATCTGCGCTTTGAATTTGGGCACCACGCTACCGCTTGATCCCAGCACGTTACCGAAACGAACGGAGACGATATCGGTCTGATTGTTGGGCACGTTATGCGCATACAGCTCAATAACCCGTTTGGTTGCACCCATAATACTGGTCGGGCGTACCGCTTTGTCGCTGGAAATATTCACCACCTTTTGCACCCGGTGCTCAATACACAAATCAATAAGGTTCATGGCGCCGACAATGTTATTGATGATCGCGGCCGAAGGATTGGCCTCACACATGGGCACATGCTTATATGCCGCCGCATGAACAACAATCTGAGGTTGATATTTTGTCAATACCTCCTCTAACAACTCCCTCTCCAGCAATGAAAGCAAAATAGGCACCGTTCTTTTGTCGTCTAACGCTTCATGAAGTGTATAGAGGTGGTATTCGGAGTGGTCCAACATCAAAAGCTGACGGGCGCCAAACGCCAAAAGTTGCCGGCAAATCTCCCCGCCGATACTGCCGCCCGCACCGGTCACCAACACCACTTTGTCTTTAATAAACCGCTCTACAACACCCGGGTCAAAGTCTCTGGGAGGACGGGAGAGAAGATCTTCAATAGAGATATCCGTCAACTTTTTTTGCTGACCCTCCTGCAGATAAAGCCGCTGAAAACGGCGCACCCCTTTGGATGCCAACAGATCGATACAACGATCCATACGGTTTTGATCCATTCCGCCCAAAACGGCCGTCACCGTCTCTGTATCTTCGCTAAAATCAGGCAGTGTCGCCAGCGTATAGATCGGTACGTTGCCGATATACGACCCAGCATAATAGTCTTTGTCCATCACGACAGCCGCCAACGGTTCATAAGGTAACGTACCGTCCGTCGCGGAGCGCACCAGCATATCGACCGTCGGCGCGGTACCGACCAAAACGGCCGGGGGTGAGGTATGCGGAGAGATCTGCATATGGGCCAGACGTTTAAAGGCGCGCAGTCCTATCAAAAGGACAAACGAAAAGAGAAAATCAATCACCACCACACTGCGCGGAAACGGACCGATCACACCGTGAAGCAGATAAAAAAGAGGCACAAAAATCCCATAAGCAAACAGGTGAGCCTCAAACATCCGCTTGGCATCCGCCAAACCGTAAAAACGCCAAACAATCCGATATTGCCCTTTAAGCCACAACGCGGTAATTTTAAGCCCCGTTAACAGCAAAAAAGCTTTCCAAAAGCCGCTAAAAAAGAGTTCAGGGATAGAGAAGTTAAACCGTAGCAGGTATGAACCGTAAAAACTTAATAGCGAAAGCGCTATATCCGCCGTGATAAAAAAGATAGCACGTTTCAAACCGGTTGGACGCAACCATGCGCGTTTCACGTCAATGCCTTTTTCCAATAGTCAACAACCCCGGCCACATCCGCCTCTTCCATCGCGGTACCGCAAGGCAAGCAGAGCCCGTTGGCAAATAGCGTTTCACTCTTTTGGCCGCCGTATACTTTACTACCCGCAAAAAGCGGTTGGGTATGCATCGGTTTCCACAAAGGTCTTGTCTCTATATTTCTCTTTTCCAAAGCACGCATGACCGCAACAGGATCCATCCCCTCAACGGTACAGGTCGTCAGCCATCTTGTACCCCGACTCCCTTCAATCTCCGGCATCCAGCATACCCCTGGGACATCTGACATATATTTCCGATACCACGTATAGATTTGCCGTTTCTTTTCAATACGTTGCGACAAAACCTCCATCTGCCCCACGCCGATAGCGGCCAAAACATTACTGAGCCGATAGTTGTACCCCCACTCTTCATGCTCATACCACGGGGCCGGCTCTCGCGCCTGTGTCGCCAGTTTTTTCGCCCGTGCTATCACCTCTCTCTCTTGAGCCGCCAGCATACCGCCCCCGCCGGTGGTGATAATTTTGTTGCCGTTAAAACTATAGACGCCAAACGCCCCGAACGTTCCGCTGTGACGGCCGTGAAACGTAGCCCCAAGACTTTCAGCCGCGTCCTCAATCAAAACAGCTTCATACTGCTCACATAGCGACGCGATACGTTTTATATCCGCAACCTGACCGTAAAGATGAGGGACTATCACCGCTTTAGGTCGCTCTTTTTTAAGCGCCTCCTCCAAATACCCCACATCCATCTGCCAACTCTCGTCACAATCGATAAAAACCGGTTCCGCCCCCTGATAAAGAATGGGAGAGACCGAAGCGATAAACGTAAAGGTCCCAACCGCCACACGATCCTTCTTCCCAACACCCGCCAGTCGCAAAGCCAAATGCAAAGCCGCCGTCCCGGAGCTAAGCGCTGTCACGGCCGACGCGCCGGTAAAGTCACGAACGGCCTGTTCAAAACGATCGACAAACGCCCCCAACGGGGCGATATAATTTGAGTCAAAAACCTCTTCGACATAAAGACGCTCATGCCCTCCCATATGAGGCGGGGAGAGGAAAAGACGATCAGCCATCAGCCGGCTCCCGGTAGATTTTACTGGGCATCTGTAGCGTGGTACTACGGGGTTTGAGATTTTTAATGACCAATGAGCCCATTCCCACCACACACTCTCGACCAATGCATATCCCCTGCCGTACAGTAGCCCGCACTCCCAGCATCGTATCGGACGCAATCGTCACATTGCCGCCCAGAAAAACTAGCGGCGCAATGGAGACATTCTCACCGATATTGACATCATGCCCGATAACAGCCCTTTGATTAATCAAAACAAAATCACCGATCCGCGTATCGCAGGAGATAAGCACTTCGTGCCCGATAAACACCCCTTGGCCAACCGCCACATCCGACGCCACCGTCGCCAGAGGCGAGACAAGCGAAAGGGTCGGAAGATCATGGGCTTTGATATGCTCGATAATCCGGCGTCGATTGGCAATTCCCCGGGCATTGACGGCCCCGACGGCTAAACAAAGCGCATCATAATCAGCCCGTCGGCTCAGCATCTCATCCAGATATCCCAAGTGCGGTAGATCGGGCAGGCTATTTTCCAGCGTAAAAACCCCTACCACCTCATGGCCAAGCATCCGCGCCACCTCAATAACCTCTTTGGCAAACCCGCCGCCCCCGACAATCGCTACCCGTGCCATACAAACTCCACCATCTCCCGGTTGCGGTTGCGGGCAAAGAGCACCTGCCCGTTCAACAGCGGTGCCTCGACCGGCCCAAGCGCCATCACCATTCGCCCCTTCATAACGGCTTGACGCGCTTCCTCTTCCGAGGCGACTTGATAGCAGATATGATGAAAACCGCCTCCCTTTTGTAAAAAGTTCCAAGTAAATGAGCCCTCTTCTGCCGGTTCAATCAGTTCAATATAAGCCCCATCGGTATCAATCAGCTCCAGATGGGCCTTTTGAACGGGATCGTAGATTTCCGCCACAACCTTTTGAACGGGCAGATTGTTTCGGTAGCGCGCCCGGTCCGCCACGACAAAGCCGATATGATGGATCTTCACAGCGCCCCTCCTCCATCAATCCTTATGATTTCCCCGGTTAGATAGGCCGCGTCATCACTGACTAGAAAATCGATCAACGCCGCCACATTCTCCACAGAGCCCAACCCCAGCGGATAGGATTTCTCAACCCGCTCAACAAACGCTTCGTCATATACATGAGCAAAGCGCTTTGTCATCTCGGTACGCAAAAATCCCGGCGCCACGCCGTTAACCCGGATAGGAGCCACCTCCTTGGCCAATCCTTTCACCATATTATCCAACGCCGCTTTGGAAGCGCTATAGGCCAAAATCCCAGGTTCAGGACGCTGAGCGGCAATAGAGGAGACAAAGACCATTGACGGATTCTCCTTTGTATGCACGGCCCGCGCGGCAAACGCCTGAGCAAAGAGGGCGGGAGCATAGGTATTAACAGCGAAAATTGTCTCCAGATCGGTCGCTTTGAGCATACGCAAAGGTTTGAGGTTTTGCACACCGGCACAGTAAATAAGTGCCTGAAACCGGCCATACTCTTTAGCCAGATCTTTGAGCGTCGGGGTGATCTCATCAAACCGGGTTACGTCAAACGCCACCGGCACGATCCCCTCCGTCGTCAGCGCCTCCAGCCGATCCGCGCGGCGGGCCATGGCAAACACCCGATAACGCCCGGCCAACCGTAACGCCGTCGCACGACCGATCCCGCTACTGGCCCCAACGACCAGAACGTTATCCATCCGCTCACCCCTCGGCCAATGCCAGAAGATCGGCCACTGTTTTGAGTCCCTCAAAATCCTTGGGCGCAACCGAAATGCCCAATTCATCAAACCAGCTCATCAAACTCAAAACCGCAACCGAATCGTACTCTTCCAAACTCTCCAACGGAGTTTCCGGCGTCAACGTCGCCTCGGTATCGATCACTTCGGCAATGGCTTCAATCATTTCGTCACGTGTCATACTTGACCTTTCTGATAAAGTTGAATGGGCGGCGCAAAAATTGTGTCGGTTTCAACCATGCAAGCACCCCAACTCAGCCCGATTCCAAATCCCGCGAAGACCGATCGGACTCTTTTTTGCGAATAGACATTACTAAGACGGGCGTTAACGGTTCCCGGGATAGATGCCGAGTTCTGATTCCCATATTCAGTCATCGTATCCATCGGCAAGCGTTCAGCGCCTACACCCAAGCGCTTGGCAATATTTTGCAGAATATAGCGATTAGCCTGATGCAATACAAAGTAATCAACCGTCTCTTTCTCCCGACCGCTCAGGGCAAAGAGTTCCTCGAACATCGCGGGGACCACCTTGATGGTGAAGTTGAAGATCTCGCCGCCGTTCATAAACATATCCACCGCCCGCCGAATGGCGCCGTCCTCAAACGTTTTGGGCTCCAAACCCTCAGGTGTTACCGGCTGTCGACACCCACCGGCGGGAATGATCAGGTGTTCATATCCGCTACCGTCGCTGTGCAGGACAAAAGCCGACGGCGAATTGACGGTCCGCTCAATCAGCACCGCACTACCCGCGTCTCCCATAAGCGGCGTAAGGTTTTTATCTTGAGGATAAGCGAATCGGCTTGCTATGTCGCCGACACAAAGCAGTACCCGCTCCATCCCCGAATGGATAAAACTATAAGCGGTATAGAGGCCGTTAATAAAGCCGCTACAACCCAAATTGATATCGAAGGCAACGGTTCGGGTAGAGAGCCCCAGGCGATCTTGTAATATGATGGCCGTTGACGGGGCCCGATAATCCGGGGTTTGAGAAACAAAAAGGAGCGCGTCGATCGAAGAGGGATCGATAGCCAGCCCTTTAAAGAGCCGGTGGGCCGACTGGGCACACAGATCACTGGTGCAGACCGACGGGTCTGAGACGACATGACGACTGGCAAATCCCATACTCCGCTTAAGGCGCTTCAAGGTCCGCTCATCATAACCGAAAGCCTCCGCCTCATCCTCGATCATCACCTTCCGATCCCCAGCCGTGGTGACGATGCCTCGGATCGCCGCATCATCAAAACGGATCTCAGCCATCGTTTTGCACCTTTTTCATGATAAAATCGACCGCACTCCCAACGCTTTTAAACGGTGTGGCCGACGCGTCCATCGTCGTTTCATCGGCAATCTGTACATAGCGTCCGAATCTTTGCTGAATCCGCTCCTCTACCCCCAGGATGAAATCGAGCACCGCCATCGAATCCAGCAGTTCAAAGAGCGGGGTTTGTTCATCCGGACACTCCAGCGCCGCTTCGTTTAGATCCTCGTTAAGTTCCCGAATAGTCTCTTTGACCAGTTCATCGATCGTCTCTCTCACGCTTCGTCTCCTCGTATCAGTTTGATGCAGGGGCGATTTGTCCGCTTTTGCACAAAACGGTAACGTTTTGCACCATCCGTTTCCTCTTCAATCACTTCAAAACCCAGCCGCTCGTACAAATTAGCCACCTGGGCGTTTTTGGCGCTGGGAATATACTCGGCCTCCAGATTGGGACCTCCAACCTCCAGGATCGCATCGATAATCCGCTCCTCAATCCCCCGACCCAAAACCCGGCAACTGAGCAAAAAGGCATCGATCACCCCTTCCCGAATGATTACCACCCCCACGATCCCCATATCGCCGAATTTATCGGTCACTTTAAAAGAGAGCACATCGTGGGCCTCCATCAGGGCCTCCACCTCACTTTGACTATAGCGACGGGTGGTAAGGTTGAACTGGTTGGTCTTGTTGATAAGCTGGGTAATCCGCGCAAGCTGACGGCGGTTGTTGCGCCACCAGGTAATCTCAATCCCCAGTGAGCGAATAAAGGCTTCCGGGTCGGAGGATTTTTGAAACACCTCGGCCCGCCGCTTTTCGCTTCGATACTGTTCACTCTTTTGACGATCCTCCTCGGTAACGGCAACGGCGTGAATATCGGGCCGATTAGCCAACGCGTTAATTGCATCAAGCGGATTCTCTTTATCCACCAAAAGCGTTCCTACCTGCGGCAAAGCCGTACGCACCTCTTCGATCTCAAAGGGATTGTCGTCGATAAAGAGCAGGCTCTCCAGCCCCACATTAAGTTCATGCGCGATCTCGGCGATATTTTGGCTTTTGGGATTCCAGTTGATTTTGGTGATGATGAAATCATCCAGGCGCAGAGGCATTTGACGCTTTGCAAAAAGCTCCCGGACGTCGGCTTCGTTGTTTTTGCTCACCATCGTCAGTACCAGCCCGCTCGCTTTAAGCGCTCTGAGATAGAGCTGAAAACGCTTATAGGCGATCCCCGGATAGTTCTCGTCGCAGGCGATCCCCTCGACACCGTCTTCTCCGACAATCCCGCCCCAGAGGGTGTTGTCGCCGTCTAATACCAGCACCTTTTTGCGTTTACCCCAAAGGCGCGCCAGGGCGGCATCGACCGCGTCGGCGACGGCGGCGGCCCCCTCTTTGGTAAAAGGCGACTGGAAAAGAAAACGGTTTTTGCTCTGAAAAAGCCGCTCGCTCCCCAGGCGCATACCGACCGAAAAGAGATCACAGATCTCCAAATCGCTTATCGTCTCTTTCAACTCCTCCAACGCAAGATTGATCTCTATGAGTTTTTGATAACTACGGGCGATCTCGGCGGTATAATAACCGGGGAAAGCATCAAAAAGATTGCCCAGCACCACCGGCGTTCGGTTTTGGGCGCGAAAACCTTGCAACAGTGTTTGCAAAAACGCCAAACGCTCCCCTACGCCTCCGTCAGGATAGAGAGGGTAAAAAAAACGGGGATCAAAAAGAATCACCAGCGCATCGGCCTCTACGCGGCTTTGCAAAGTAGATATGAAGGCGTCTAGATCAGCGTACATAACATCATAACGCCCCTTGAGTGCCCGTCCGACGGGTTGGACAATCATATTAGAAAGAAACAGAATCGTTTTCATCGACTTCCCTTGAACTTCTCCATCGTCGCTTCACCTGTCTGACTGATCCCCTCTCTCTTCAAAACTTTCAGCAGTGTCAGCCATACAATCTTTAAATCAAGCGCAAACGACTGATGTTCGACATACCAAAGATCATACTCAAATTTCTCCTCCCAGCTAATCGCGTTACGACCGTTCACCTGCGCCCAGCCGGTGATACCGGGCAGTACGTCGTGTCGGCGACGTTGACGCGCGTTATAAAGCGGCAAATACTCCTCCAATAAAGGACGAGGACCGACAAAGCTCATCTCCCCTTTAAGGACATTAAAAAGCTGAGGGAGCTCATCCAGGCTAAGGGCGCGTATCAATTTGCCCACCCCTTTAAGCCGCTTGTCGTCGGGCAACAATCGGCCCTTCTCATCCCGCTCATCGGTCATGGTACGAAACTTATAGATGGTAAAGATTTTACCATCTTTTCCCGGACGCCGCTGACAAAAGAGCACGGGCCTACCCATACGCATGTAAATAAGCAGTGCCACACCCGCCATAATCGGCGCGCTTACAACCAATAGCGCTATGGCCAATGTCCTATCCAAAAAAGGTTTGATATAGTTACGATACACAAGCAGACTCATACAGTTTCATATAGTGTTGCACCACCTGTTTTACATCAAACTCCCGCACCGCTTTGCGACGGGAAGCGACGCCGAAACGTTGCCGTTTTAACGGATCGGCCAGCAATATGTCAATGGCCGCCGCCAATTTGGCACCATCACGAGGCGGCACGAGATAGCCGTTCATCCCATCTTCAACAACCTCCCGACATCCGACCACATCGGTCGCCACCAAAGGCTTGCCCATGCTCGCGGCCTCCAACAGGGTCCGGGGCACCCCCTCGCGATAAAACGTCGGCAATACATAAATATCGGCTGTGGCGGTTAATGTAACCATCTCATCCCGCTCTCCCAGCCATTTTACCGCCCCGGCGCGAAGAAACGTTTCATCGGCGCAACTGGGATTTCCCGTGTCGGTTCCGCCGACCAAAACAAAGACGGCTTTTTGCCCTAAACGCTCCGCCGCCTCGTAAAACTCCGCGACCCCCTTGTGCCAGATCGCCCGGGCCACCATCATTACGATCGGCCGACCGTCGGGTGAGAGCTCGGCGCGCAGACGCGCCACCGCGTCGGTATCGACCGCGTCGGGTGAAAAGAGCCGTGTATCGACCCCGACACTTCGGATGATCGTGACTTTCGCCGGATCGATAATCCCCCGCCCGATCATATAGGCCGGATCGTCACGGTTGACAAACACGCAACCGTCACTGAGCGAGAAGGCTTTTTTGTAGAGTCGCTCGATCATCCGGCGCATGATGCGAGACCTGAGATCCTCCTCGACATAGTACGACCCCAACCCTTCCACCAGATTGTAGATGACGGGGATCTTTGCCCGGCGCCCGGCAAAGGTGCCGTAGATATTGGGTTTGGCGGTAAAGGTGTGTAAAATATCTAACTTTAACGGCGCAATCGCCCGATAGATCGCCCCGACGGCTTGACGCTCTTTCAAAGGATTGAGACTGCGTCGCGCTATGGCATAATCTATAGGCTGAATACCCTCTTGCGCGAAAGCTTCCCACCGCTTGCCCCTGGGCGCTACGGCAAACACCTCATTCCCCCTTGTCAACAACTCGCGCATGATCGGCAATCGAAAGAGCCAGAGGTTATCATCCAGGTGGGAAAGAAAACCGATACGCATAACTATCTTTTTAACTTATAAACCGCGGCATAGGGCGAAAAGATCACCGGCTCAAAAAGCGCCGGATCATAGCGTCCCAGTACAAACAGTTGAATATAAGCAGAGTCAAACATCTGGCGATCCATCAATAAAATACGCCCATAAGAGCGCATGAAAATCAGGTAAAGCGGCGCGCCATCGTGTAACTTTTGCGTCTGCGCCCTTGGCCGTCCGGCCTTATCCAGCGTCACGGTAGTAATAGAAGTCAAAGGGATCTCTTTTTGGCCCAACGCGATACGCCCGTTTTTTTTGTTGAGCACGATCCCGCCACCCAGATAGAGCTTTTGCGGGGTATCCTTGAAACGGTCGCTTACTATAAAGAAAGGTTGGCGTCGCATCTGACCGGTATGCAGATCAATATTACTAAAAGCGCAAACCGTGGGAAAAATATCCAACATCCGTAAAGGCAGATAGTAGTAAACATCCCGGGTTTTGGCCGGCAAAGAGATTTTATCTTGCAAACGGGCCAAAAAGCGGTCGGGGTCTTGCGCTTTATAGGCCCTCATCATGCGCCCCAAATAATCCCCCTCCTCACCTTTCGCGTAAGCACGCTCCGTAAACTCAACATCCAAGCGCGCCATATTGGCACTGGCAACCTGCGGACGGCTTAAGGCGTAACTGACGGGAAAATTGACATCACCGGAATGCTTGCCGCCGTCAATCAATGTTTTCACATCCGCGTAAAAACGGACCGGATAACCGTAGTCCCACCAGGTTAAGACATAATCTTCACGCTTGGCCAAACGGCGTAGCCGATCAAGCACCGTCACCTCTTCACGATTCAAAACCGTCGGCACTTTATAGGCCTTGATATGCTCAATATTGGGGAACAGGGCCGTCGGCACAAAAAGGGCAATCAGAAGGTAAAAGAGTATACGGCGCTTTTGCCCAGAAAAGGCGCTGACATACTCCGCTATCCAGACCGCCAAATAGCCAAAACCCAGGGCGCAAATGGGCACGGCATAAACCGTAAAACGCAATCCGCCGTTGAGCGCCAAAAACCCCAAGCCCACCATCGGCAGGGCCAGCCACATCACCCGATACCGCCAGGCCAACATCACATACCCGACAACCGAAAGGGCAAAAACCCCAACCGAACCGCTAATGCGATTGGCAAACAGCTCAAAAGGTATACGGCCCGCCTCTCTCACGGTTTTGGTGACGGCAAAATAGTGCAGGTTTAGCCCATCTTGCGCCCCTTCTCGAAGCAAGTACCCCTTTACCTGATACCAAACCGGCTCCAGACCGCCCCAAACCGCAAACAGCAATAAAGAGGCACCAAGCGCGTACAGGTGCTCCTTGAATCCTCTCTGTTTCCAAAACCATATACCCAAAGCCGATAAGGCAACAACCAATACCCAAACCGGCGCGGAAGAGAGCGCGATTGTCATAAAAGCCAAAAGCCTGTAGTGATATAGCGTTTTTCTCTCAAAGAGCAGGGTATATAACAACACCGCCAACACAAAGGCCAAGTTCAACGGCGCCGCCGAAGGGTACCAGTTCCAATAAAGTAGCATCAACAAAGCCACCGCAAGCGGCATCCACTTCTCTTTGCGCAAATGCGCCCGCACAATCGCCCACAATATCAGCGAGGGCCACACAACCGTTAGCATATCGGTATCATAATACCCTACCATGGTACGGTTGTAGTAGCTCCACGCAATCCCGGCAAGCAGGGCCGCCACAAAGCCCATAATCTCCTGTTTTAACTCCCTGGCAATCAACATCACCGGTATCACGATCAAAGAGCCCATAACAGCCGGCAACCACAACATCACCTCTTCCAACGACCAGGGCGCAACCCGCACCAACCACGCCGTCAGTTTCGATAACGGCTCTGTCACGGGCGAAAGGTCATGGGGCTGATGGAAACCCGCAAGAATATCCCTGGCTCCCTCACCCCAAAAGTAGCCGTCATTGGTATTGATCATTAAGGTACCGTGCCAAAAAAACTCAGGATAGTGTTCTGCCCATCCCACCCAATAATGCCGTACCGTCAGGGCAAAAAGGTACGCCACCGCCGTCATTAACCAAAACGTCACTTCCGAGGTATGCCCGATACCGTTATGTTTCTTTGTTTTCATTTTTGCTCTTCCAACCACTTTTGCAAAGCCAAAACGGCTCTTTCCGCCTGAAAAAAATCAGCCCGTTCAGCCGCGCGTTCGGCCAACATCTCTCGTAAATTTTTATTATTATACACTTCTTTCATCGCCCCGGCCATAGACTGAACGCTCTCCTCTTCTACCAAAATCCCGTAGGTTACCACGCGATAGCCGCGTGTCGGCTCGGCATAGTCGCGTTCATCGGCCAAAATTTCACGGGGCCCGCTCATGCAATCGGTTGAGATCACCGGCAAACGGCAATATAGCGCCTCGATTAACACATTGGGCAATCCTTCTCTTTTGGAACCGAAAACAAACACATCGGCTGTGCGCAAAAGAGCAAAAGGGTCTTGTCGCCCCCAAAACGTAACCGCACCGTCCAAAGATTTTGCCTGCGCTTCCAACTCGGAACGCAAAGGGCCGTCTCCTACAATCCAAAGCCGCATATGCGGTTGCCTGACTCTTTTGAAAGCCTCTATCAGCATACGGTGATTTTTCCCCTCATCCAAGCGTCCGACGGTTACAAAGACAAACGTACCGCTCTCTTTTTCTACCGCTTCGCGCACTTGTATCCTTTCAGGCGGCTTAAAAGGATTATAAAAGACCGCCAGCTTTTGCGGCGGTACGCCAAAACGCTCCTTTAAATCGGTTAAAGCGCCGTATGAGTTGGCCGTGACTTTATCGGCCCGAGGATAGAGGGTGCGAATCAGCCACCTGTTTATACGCGCGTGAGGCGTATTCCCGGCATACTGCCGAGAGGGGGTTCCCCTTTCACCGATAATCAAATACCCGCGCCAACCGTAAAGCTTGGCCAACACCCCGATATAGTTGGGTCGGTTCATCAATGTCAGCACCCTTTTAATTCGGCGTTTTTGACACGCCCGTTTCAATCGCCACGCCAAAAGCGGCAATTTCAAAAGCTTTAACCAACCCGGCTCATCAGGAGCCGAATGCTCCAGCCAAACCGTTTCAACCCCTTGGGGAAGCGAATAATAGAGTGTATCATTCATTAAAAAGAGTGTAATCTCATACCTTTTAAGCAGATAGGGAAGCAAAACAGAAACCACCCGTTCCGCGCCGCCGGCGCTCAAAGAGTAGAGCACAATGCCCAAACGTCTCTTTACAGCCACCGTCTGCTCCACATCCTATAGACCAAAACAAACCAAAGCAGATTCACATTAACCGGTAGTCCTTTGCGAAACCGCGCAAGCTCGTCCCGGGCAAACTGCATATTCAACCACTCATCCTCCCCCGCAAAATAGTCGTCAAAAAGCTCTCCCAAAGTCCCTCCAAACCACTCAAACATCGGAATACCAAAGCCCATTTTGGGACGATCAATCAAATCAACGGGCAAATAGCGCTCCAACACTTTACGCAACAGGTATTTGCTCGTACCGTCACGATACTTGTACCCGAAAGGCACCTGTGCCATAAACTCGGCGATCCGGTGATCAAGCAAAGGTTCACGCCCCTCGATGGAGTGAAACATCGTCGCGCGGTCAACTTTGACCAAAATATCATCGGGCAGGTAACGGTGGTAATCCCAAAGCATCATCCCCTGCATCGGGTGCTCGCGAAGTCCCGCCAAAAACCCGCTTTCATCGTTATGCACCTCACATCCCAAAAGGGCGCGTGTCTGATACCCCTTGGCGTTGTGCACCATCTTTTCGTAAAAGTGGCGCCAATCATCATCTTTGAGCATCTCGCCAAGCTGATTATATTTGTGGGCGAAGTTTTTTATTTTAAAAAGTTTCGAGGCGCGATCTACCCCCACCACTTCCATTGTTTTGGCCAGCAGTCGGCGCAACGGACGCGGTAGCAGAAAAATCTTTTTGCCTATGGCGTAGTTATACCAGTAACGCTCATAACCGCAAAATACCTCATCCCCGCCGTCAGCGCTCAGCACCACCTTCATCCCCGCCTCTTTGGCCACACCGGCCACCAATGTCGTGGGAATCCCGCTACTATCCCCGAAAGGCTCGTCATAAATCTCCACAAACCGAAGCAAAATCTCTTTGGCCGCTTCAGCGTCCAAATAACGCTCGGTATGGGTCGTTCCCAGATGGGCGGCGACCTTTTTGGCCCACTCGGCTTCGTTGTAAGCGGCTTCGTTGAAGCCGATGGTAAAGGTGTGGATGCCGCCGTAGTGTTTTTGCAAAATGGCCGCGACAACGGAGCTGTCGATGCCGCCGCTAAGAAACACCCCCACCGGCACGTCGGCGACCATCCGCAAAGAAAAGCTGTCGATCAGCAGTGCTTCGAGTTCGTCGATCAGCTCCTCTTCACTCTTTTGAAACTTCGGTTTGTCGAAAAAGGGGAGGATCGACCAATAGGATTGTAACTCCGACCGACCGTTTTTGAGGTCGTAAGTCAGCATATGCGCGGGAGGCACCTTGCGCACGTGCCGATAGATACTGAGTCCGGAAGAGATGTAACCGTACTGAAAAAATTCACACAGCGCCTCTTGCCGGATTGACAGATCGCCGTCATACGCTTTGAGTGCTCCCGGTTGGCTGGCAAACGCAAAACGCTCACCGTCATCGAGGTAATAGAGCGGTTTCACCCCTACCCTGTCTCGCACAAGTGTCACCGTTTGAGACGAAAGATCGTAAATCGCAAAGGCAAACATCCCCCGAAAACGCGCCAACGCGGATGCGCCCCATTTGTGCCACGCTTTAAGCACGACCTCCGTATCGGTTTCGGATTCAAACAGATACTCCGACGCAAGCTCCCGACGGATGTCGCGGAAGTTGTAAACCTCTCCATTAAAGACAATGACAAGGTTGTCAAACCGCATCGGCTGACGGCCCGCCTCACTTAAATCCAAAACGGCCAGACGCACGTGCCCCAGACTTATGTGCGCATCGCTATAATTTCCGCTATCATCGGGCCCCCGACGGCCGATGACCTTCATCATGCGGGCCAACTCCCCCCTATCCGCCCCTTTTACTCCTACAATGCCGCACATCTTCTTACCACCTCCTCGCTTTGACGCACCATCTTTTCTATGGAAAAGTTCTGCGTGATTCTGTCACGACACGCCGCTTTCCTCCGTTTATTGCGGCACACCCCCAACACCGCTTTAACCTGCCGATAAAGCGCATCGGCATCCCCCGGCAAAACAACCCAACCGGTCTCTCCCACAATCACGGCGCTGTCACCCACATCGGTAACAACACAGGCGATACCGCACGCCATCGCCTCGGCGACGCTGTTGCTAAATCCCTCTCCAAAAAGCGATGAAGAGACATAAAGATCCAATCCGTTGTAAAAAGAGGCCATCTCATCCACCTCTCCCAGCCAGATAAAACGTTGTCGATCATACGCTCCGAGTATTGCCTCACATTGTCGCTTAATCTCCGCCGAACCCGTACCGGCTGAAAAGATCTTGAGTTTTGGGTGCTCTTGCAAAAGGCGCTGAATCGCCCGCGCAAAAATCGGATAACCTTTCATCGGGTCCAGACGCGCCGCAATACCGATAACCGTCTCATCCTCCTGCACATTGTAACGGAGGCGAAACTCCCTTCTGGCTTGCGCATCCGGCTTGAAACGTTGTATATCAATCCCGTTATAAATCACTTCGGCCTTGCGCATATCAAATCCGACTTTTGCATGAAAATCGACGGCGGCACGAGAGTTGGTGACAATGGCGTCTACCCGCGAAGAGAGCTCTTTTTGCAATCGAAAAAGGAGCCGAGGCATCAAACCGTACAGGTGTAACCGCATATTTGAAGCCCGTATACCCCAAATCACTTTGGTTTCCGCGGGTTTGCACCAAAGCGAAAAGAGGCTCATCTCCCCTAAAAACGCATAAATCACATCGGGGGCAAAGGCTTTGAGTAGCTTTTTATAACGCAAGCCAAAACGTAGCACATCATACCGCCCCTGTTTATGTAAATGCACAAAGTTGACACCTGTCAACCCCTCAATATGCGCGTCCCGCCTGCCTTTGTACATGGTGCAAACCATCACCTCAAAACGGTTTTTGTCAATTCCTTTGACAAGCTCTATAAACTGCCGTTCGGCTCCGCCGACATCCAAAGAGCGAATCGCAAGCACCAAGCGAATCTTTCTATCCATCGGCCACCTCACACAACACCGCCTCCCACTGCGGTATAACCCGATCGGGCGCATACCGCTCGGCTCTTTGTCGTGCCGATTGCGCCAATCGATTGCGCAAAACAGCGCTATCCATCACGCGTCCCAACGCCTCTTGCAATCGCAAACGATCGTTAGCCGGCACCAACAACCCCTCTTTCTCATGCGTCATCAACTCTTCGGGACCGTAAGGACACGCGTACGCGACACACGCACACCCGAAAGCCATCGCTTCCAAAAGGGCGTTTGGAAAACCCTCCCGCCTGGAGCTCAGCACAAAAACCGACGCTTCCGCATACCACGGCGCCATATCCTCTTGACGTCCCGCCAAGACAATATCCGACGCCGGATAGCGGGCAATCAACGCCTCCAACTCTTCTTGTTGCCTCCCCTCGCCGACAATCACCAATCGCCATCCCGGCCGAGCCAGCGACGCAAAGGCGATAATAAGATCCTCAAATCCCTTCTGCGCTTCCAGCCGTCCAACCCCCAAAACCGTTTGTGTTTTGGCGCGTACCTGCGTTGGGGAAACGGCAACGGGATTGGGCAAAACCCGTGTAGGCACAAATGTGTTGTAGTAGGCCGCGTCGGCTTCTGTCTGCGTGAGCACGCAATGAGCCAAAGGGTAGAGCCGTCGCCGCAATATCCGCACCATCGCGGAGGTGTAAAAGTCGTGCGCGATACGCTCTGAAACCACAATCCGCACCCCCGCCAATCGCGCCGAAAGAATGGCCGTCAGATTGGTATGGGTCATAAAAGAGAGCACCGCATCGGGCCGATACTCTCGCATAAGCTTATATAAACGCCACACCCGCCGAACCATGCCGGCCAAACGTACCGCCGGGTTGGCCGAAGGGGTTAAAAGATGAAGACGCATATGCGTGACGCGTCTATCAAGAGGGTAAAAGGGAGCGTCACCCGAAAATGTCGCGATCACCACATCATGACGCTGACACAATTGATTGGCCAAAAAAGAGAGCACCCGCTCCGCGCCGCCGGATGAGAGAGAGGAGATCACAAAAAGCAGTCGCATCCTATCCGCGCCATCTCTTTACAAAAGTAACGGGCCAAGTCACACCCGCGCCGATTGCGCCCAACGCCGTTGAGAAAAGAAGGAGCGCACGTGCCCATAGCCATCCGCGATTCTCATACTCAAAGTACTCTATGCGCCTTTGCATAAAGTCAACGTGCTCGACAAAAACAATTCGGCGAAACCAGAGCGCCTTGAGACGTGACACGCCGCTATATTTACCGGCAATGACACCTTTTTTGGCCGACGAGGCAAAACGGTAAACCAAAAAGTGAGGATTGCGCATCGAATCGCTCACGATCTTTCTGTCGGCAAAACGCCGATAAAAGGTATCAAAGTCACACGTTTGCATTCGGTAGGTCTGTTTGGGTTCCAAAAGGGCCTGCCCCAATGTCGCGATACGCTCTTTGTTATGAGTTAAATCCTCTTTTAAAAAGTCCAGGTAGGCGACCGCAAACTGACGCATCGGCCACGGATTGCCGTCATATAGCAAGCAAAAGAGCCCGTAAGAGAAATATTTGACAAAATTGAACGTATAGTCAACCAAAAAGTGACGGTTGGGATATTTCAGATAGACCAAAAAGGCGTTACGCATGGAAAAATAGTTGGCAAAAAGGCCAAAGCCCTTTTTAATCAACGGATGGGTGTATGAACGCGCCACCCTTACAGTCTCCATCTGTCTGCCGCTTTGGCGGGCCCTCCTGCGTACACGCTCGCCCCACTCTTGATCATCGGCGCGAAAAAAGAGACCCATGTTCAAAGTCCCCGCCTCTTTGATCAACCAGGAGGGGTAGATCGTATAGTGTAAATTAAAGGAGTTGACATCCAACTCAAAATAGCGCGCAACAACAAACCGATCGGGTGCCCGATACTTTAACATTTCGACAAATATATCCTCATCACCCGAAACGGGCAGGGCATCCTCTTCGCTGACAAAGCAGTAGTCATACCCCCTTTCAACTACCCACTGAATACCCAAACCAAACCCGCCGGCACCCCCAAGGTTTTCTCGGGTACGAATCAGGTTATACCGATCGGCGTACTCCGCGTAGAGCGCGTCAAAACTTCCGTCACCAGAGTGGTTGTCTACCATCAACACATCGGCGTCGACATCCCGCAAATAGCCGGCCAGTTTCAAAATAGAAGCTTTGTTGTTGTAATTGAGAATGATGATGCAGGTATCGTGCGTTTTGGGATGAAACCGCGTCTTTTCATAGAAACGTTCCGGTTTTTCTATTACATATTTATCAGGAAGCATTTCGCGCCTTTCGGTTCACAAGCCTGCATATTTTTAGGGTCTGCACCCAAGCCTCTAAAAGCGCGGCGATTTTTCTTAAAAGCGAACATGACGCCGGCACAAAGCAGACAATCGATCCCGTTTCTTGCTCCACATCGACAATATAATAAGTTTTTGAGAAGAATAGTATCGCCGGGATATAACTATTGTGCAACAATACGGCGCCCCGCTTGCCAAATCGATACTTTCTCTCATAAAGTCGGTAGGCAATGGCGTTTTGTTCCAAAAACGCCGTCAAACGTTTATTGTATGTTACAATCAGCTCCTTCTGCCCGGCCAGTTCGCGAAGGGCGGTTGCGTCCAAACGCGTATACGCAACATCCATATGAAACTTTTTGGCAATGAAGCCGTTGTCCCAAACGCCCTGTTGCCACGCACGAATGGCCGTACGCATGACACTGTATTTGGTCGGTTCATAGAGCTTGAAAAAGAGAAATTTAGGAAAAAGGTTTCTAAAAAGGTCTTTTCTGCGCGAAGCGTAAATCTTTGCGTTTTCCAACTCGTTGCGTATATCAAAATAGACACGGTTGACAGGATAGTGGTACTTCATTGGATGGGCATAGCGCACCCAAACGTTTATTGTCTCAACCCCGGCCTGACGCAAACGATACTCATACTCCACGTCGTCACCGTAAATAAAATAGTGATACGCCACCAAACCGATCCGCTCAATCAAACGCCGATGGTAGCATCCGAAATGAAAAATTTTAATACTCGGCTCATCCTCTTCCGCCGCATTGACAAAGGCGGCAATGTGCGAATCGTCCGCCACATTGACAATTGACTCAATCAAGTTGTCATCAACGGCAAAGGCGTCATTGTCACTTAAAACAATATACTCATACCCTCGCTCATAGGCATATTTTTGCCCCAAATAGAGCCCGCCCGATCCGCCGCTGTTTACCTTGCTCTTTAAAAGTGTAATATGCGTGAACTCTTCCGCCAAACGCTCATACGTACCGTCCGTTGAGGCGTTATCGACCACCACAATATCACACGCTACCGTCTGTTTTGCCAACAACGCGACACTCTTTGCCGTCACCTCATACTGGTTAAATGTGGGAATGACAATACATATATCGCTTCTTTTCTCAGCGGGACGACTCACGCAAATTTCTGGCGCATCCATCAACCGATATACTCCTTAAAAACATCCAGCGCCCTGGCTACCGCGTCATCCATATCGTAATAGCGATACTCCGCCAACCGACCGACCGGTACAAGTTGCCCATACGTTTTTGCCAACTGCGCATAGCGCGCGTACAAGGCGCGGTTTTTCTCCGTAAAAACGGGGTAATACGGTATCGTCTTGCCGGGTATATGCGCACACGGATACTCTTTTAAGACGGTGGTTTTCTCTACCGTTACGGGATGAATATGTTTAAATTCCGTTATACGGGTAAAATCGAACTGGTTGGGATAGTTTACCGTCGCGCACACCTGATAACGAGGTATAGGAAGCGTCTCAAACGCCATCTGAACGCTACGGTACGGCAAAGCGCCCCAGCGATAATCAAAGAGTTCATCCAGCGCGCCGGTATAAAACACCGTGCCCTCAAATGGAGCGCCAAAGAGTGAAATCTTGCCCTCTTTAAGCTCGGCTATCTCCAAAAAATCGGTCTGCAACATCCACTTGATACGGGGATGGGTCAACATCTTTTTAATCAACGCACCGTATCCGTCGGCCGGCACGAACTGATAACGGTCCTGAAAATATCTCTCATCCCTTCCCACCAGTACCGGTACCCGCGCCGTCACCTCTTTATCGATCTCGTCGGGTCGTAAACCCCACTGCTTGAGCGTATAGTGCAAAAAAACTTTTTCATAAACAAACTCGGCCAAAAAGATCAAATCACGATCGGCACTCTTTTGAAGTTCCAGAATCGGAACTTTCGCGCCGTATCCGAAGCGCTCAACCAGACGGCTTTGTACCCTTTGCGCCGTTGCGGCATCAAATAGCAACTCCATACTACGAAAATTAAACGGCAAAGGCACCTCTATACCGTCTATGTGCGCCTTGACTTTATGAAAATAGGGTATCCAGTCGGCAAAAGGACGCAAATAGTCCATCACGGCTTTGTTGTCGGTATGAAAAAGGTGCGGACCGTAGCGATGAACCAAAATACCGGCCTCATCTTTCTCGTCGTAGCAGTTACCGCCAAGATGCGATCTTTTTTCTACCACCAAGACCCGTTTTTGGGCAACCTGTGCCAACCGTTCGGCCAAAACGGCGCCGGCCAATCCGGCCCCTACCACCACCGCATCAAAAGGTGCCTGAGACATCTTCTATCCTTCCAGCTTCTACGCGATACACTTTATCACATCCTCGCAAAGTTGTTAACCGGTGAGCAACAATGATTAATGTTTTCTCGCGCCCCAATCGATAAACCTCTTCCATAATCTTACGCTCCGTCTCGCCGTCAAGGGCCGATGTGGCCTCATCAAGCACCAATATTTCGGGATCGGTATACAAAGCTCTGGCAATGGCGATACGCTGTTTTTGTCCCCCGCTTAGCTTAAGCCCCCCATCTCCGACACGGGTCGAAAGCCCCTCATGGTGTGAAACCAAAAAGTCCCATATATTGGCCTGTTTCAACACTTTGATCAGGCGCGCTTCATCCATCTCTTCCCCCATGGCCACATTCTCGGCCACCGTTGCGTCAAAAAGATAGACATTTTGCGGGATATAGCCGATCTTCCTACGCCAACTCTTCATGCAGGCATCATCAAGCAAAACATCATCCACCCGTATCTCCCCGCTTTGGGGTCTATACAGACCGATTATCAGGTCCACCAAGGTGCTTTTGCCACTTCCGCTCTCACCGACAAAACCGACCTTCTCCCCCTTTGAAATCTCCAAATCGATCCCCCGTAAAACCGGTTTATTCGGCTCATAGCAAAAGCTCACCCCTTTAAGCGTCAAGCGCCTTTTAAACGCAATAGGCGCTTCACCCAAACGCTCAACCTCATAAAGAAGATCGTTATGAACAATCTCCAACGACCTTTTATGAAAGAGTACCTGATTATACCCCGTCAAGATCCGGTTGGCCGAAGGCATCAGGCGATACAGCCCCAAAACAAACATGGACAAAAGCGCGAAAGCGCCGGATATGTCGTTTTGATATTTGTAAACCAGATAGATCACCATCAGCGCCACCAATGAAAAGCCGAGGGCCTCCAAAAAGAGCCGCGGCAGATGAAAGAGCGTATCGTGCGCGATATTGCTACGGGCATACCCGTAGCTGGCCTCGGCAAAACGGGACAAAGCCCTCTCCTCCTGCCCTCGGAGTTTAACCATTTTCAAATTCCCGACCGTCGCGTGAATGATCTGAAAAAAGCTCTTCTCAAAGCGCTCTCTTCGTTCCCCCTCCCGTTTAACGGCCCTTGAGACCGTCTGAGTCATCAAGACGCCGTTTAACACCAGCACCAGGGTTAATAGCAGGGTGATTTTCCAGTTGATATACAAAAACATCCCGTATATCAATACCATCACCAACAGTTCACTCACCATCAACAAGAGCGCCGAAAGCAGTTCCGTCAAATTTCTGGCTTCAGAAAGTATGGTTTTAGAGAGTTCTCCGCTATTAAGATCCAGAAATTGCCGATAGGGCATACCGACATAGTTTTCAAACAGGCGATACGCCAGCAGATGGTAACGCCCTTTGGCAAAGCGCGACAAGAGATGAAAATAGAGCAGATTCACCGCGCTACGCGCAATGTAAAACCCTATAAGCAAAAGGCCAAACGCTATGACAAAATCGCTCTCTTTCTTAAAATCGAAAAGGTGATACGCTTTGGCATACCAGGGATTGGTATGGATAAGCTCAAAATTTCCGGCAACGGCGATAAAGGGCATTATGATCGATACCCCTATCGTCTCAAGCAAAGAGATAAAACAGGAAAAGAGAAAAAGCAAAAGCAAAAACCTCTTGTCTCTGGGCGACAACAGGGCCTTGAGCTTATAAAAAAACCGCTTCATCTTTTTTTATAGCCGCCCGTCGCAGTGATCGATCGGTAAAAGCCCCTTTACATCAAAAACCACCCGTTTCTCATCGGCATAAATATCCAAATCCTCAAAGGCCCGATGCCCCACCGCGACCACAACGGCGTCATACCCGTTTTGATCGCTTGACTCAAAAGTCGTCAAAGGATACAACCCGTATGCCTGCGCAACCTCGTCAGGATCAGCCCAAGGATCGTAGACATCCACCCTACAGCCAAAGTCCCACAACTCCCGGATAACGTCTATCACACGAGAATTGCGAATATCCGGACAGTTCTCTTTAAACGTAATACCCAACACCAACACACGGCTACCTTTGACGGTATGCCCTTTTTTGATCAAGAGTTTAACCACCTTGTTGGCAACAAATATCCCCATATTATCATTGATACGACGTCCCGCGAGAATCACTTCGGGATGATACCCCACCTCTTTGGCTTTATGGGTTAGGTAGTAAGGATCTACCCCGATGCAATGCCCGCCCACCAGCCCCGGCTTGAAAGGGAGGAAGTTCCATTTGGTGCCCGCCGCTTCGAGCACGTCGTGGGTGTCGATGCCCAGCTTGTCGAAGATGAGCGCCAGCTCGTTGACGAAGGCGATGTTGATGTCGCGCTGGGCGTTTTCGATCACTTTGGCCGCCTCCGCGGTCTTTATATCGACAGCCAAAAAGGTGCCGGCTTTTATCACTGATGCGTAAAGCCGGTCTACCTCTTTCGCAATCTCGGGAGTTGAGCCGGACGTGACTTTTAAGATATCGGTGACACGATGCTTTTTATCCCCCGGATTGATGCGTTCGGGGGAATAGCCGCAAAAAAAATCGCGATTAAACACCAAACCGCTCTCGTTTTCCAACACCGGTACACACACCTCCTCGGTACAACCGGGAAAAACCGTTGACTCATAAATGACAATATCACCTTTTTTCAAAACGGAGCCCACGGTCTTGCTTGCGCTTAACAACGGTCGCAAATCGGGCGCTTTATGGCGATCGATCGGTGTAGGAACGGTGACAATATAGATACTGCAATCTTGAATCTCCTCAACCGTGTCACAACAGCGTAAGCCGCCTGCCAAGGCTTTTTTTAAGGTTTTCTCATCCACCTCAAGCGTTTTATCAATGCCGGCGTTTAACTCTTCGATCCTTTTTCGCGAAATATCAAATCCTACCACCTCATACCGTGTGCTAAAAGCGCACGCCAACGGCAGGCCCACATATCCTAAACCGATAATCGCAATCTTTTTAGACACCGTAAAACTCCCTATACCAGGCAATAAACCGCGCAATACCCTCTCGAACCGGTGTTGAGGGCTTATAATCAAAATCCTTTACCAAATCATCTACATTCGCGTAAGTAGCCGGTACATCACCCGGCTGTAGCGGCAAAAACCGCTTAATCGCCTTCTTGCCCAACGCTTCTTCTATCGCCTCAACAAAATCCATCAAGCGTACCGGCGCATTATTGCCGATATTGTAGATTTTATAAGGCGCTTTGGAGGAGGCGGGATCGGGCGCTTTCGCAGACCACGTCTCATCCCCTTTGGGCGGCGAGTCCATCACCCTGACAACCCCTTCGACAATATCGTCAATATATGTAAAATCCCTTAGCATCTCACCGTGGTTATAAATATCGATGGCTTCCCCTTTTAAAATGGCACGGGTAAAAAGGAAAAGGGCCATATCGGGTCGTCCCCACGGCCCGTAAACCGTAAAAAAACGCAAACCGGTCGTGGGTATACCAAAAAGGTGACTGTAGGTATGGGCCATCAGCTCATTGCTCTTCTTGGTCGCGGCATAGAGACTGATCGGGTGATCTACCCCCTCATGCACGCTAAAAGGAAAGTTTTCATGCAAACCGTATACGCTGGAGCTACTGGCGTAGACCAAATGGCCGACACCCTCTTGCCGACACGCCTCCAAAATATTTAAAAATCCACTCACGTTGGCGTCTATATAGGCGTGGGGGTTTTGCAGACTATAACGCACCCCCGCCTGTGCCGCCAGATTACACACCGCGTCAAATCGCTCTTTTTCAAAAAGGGCTAAAATGCTCCTTTTGTCCTGAAGATCCGCCTGTATAAACCGGTAATTTTCATACCTTTTGCTCTGAATCAATTCTCCTTGAAGAATCGACGATTGTTCAATGCCCGTCTCGGCCAACCTGCCATACTTGACCCGTACGTCATAATAGTCATTGATCACATCCAGCCCTACCACCTCATCGCCCCGGGCCAGCAATCTTTTGACCAAATGGTATCCAATAAATCCGGCGGAACCGGTTACTAATATTTTCATCAAATTGTCCGATTGGTTTTTTTAAAGTAGATCAATTATAACAAAAGGAGTAAGAAAGAGGCGCAAACCCCGGCAAAACCGGGGAAGCCGGATTAGGAGAGTGCCGCTTTGGCCTGTTCGACAACCTTGGCGAAAGCTGTCGGGTTGTTCATGGCCATATCGGCCAGGATCTTGCGATCCAGTTCGATACCGGCTTTTTTAAGGCCGTGCATGAAGGTGGAGTAGTTCATGTCGTTCAGACGGCACGCGGCGTTGATGCGTACGATCCAGAGTTTGCGGAAATCGCGTTTTCTCTGCTTACGGTCACGGTAAGCGTAGACCAGACTGCGCTCAACCTGCTCTTTGGCTTTTCTAAAGTGTTTGCGGCGTCCGCTGTAAAAGCCCTTGGCGAGCTTGAGCATCTTTTTGTGTCGGCGTCGGCGTACGACTCCTGTTTTGACTCGAGGCATATTCTTTTCCTTTCTTTACCTTAACATCCGTGATGTATCGGTGCCGGATAGACCGGACTTGCCCTTACAAGAAGGGGAACGACAACCTAAAAACCGTTTCGGAACTTACTTCATTCCGAGCATCGCCTTGACGCGATCGGCGTCGACATCGGCGACATAGTGGGCGTTGCGCAGGTTGCGCTGGCGTTTTTTGCTCATTTTGGTCAGAATGTGGCTTCTAAACGCGCTACCGCGTTTGATTTTGCCGCTCTTTTTGACCTTGAAGCGTTTGGCCGCACCGCGGACCGTCTTCATTTTGGGCATGATCTACTCCTTTGTAAGATGGCACGCTACAAGCGTGCAAAACGGGGCGTAATTATAGCGAAAAAGGAGACAATTACAAAACGCCGCCCAAAACGGGCGATCTTAGAGAGGCGAAAGGGTTACTTTTTACCGGGCTTCTCTTTTTTGGGCACGACATACATATTGATGTATCGTCCCTCGTGAAAGGGCCCCTTCTCCAATTCACCGATATCCTCTACCATCGGCCAAACCGACTTGAGCACTTCAACCCCCGCTTCGGGGTTGGCCATCTCGCGCCCGCGCAAAAAGACGCGAAACTTGACGTGCTTGCCCGCTTCCAGAAACTCCCTGGCATGCTTGACCTTGTAGTTGATATCGTTTTGGGCGATCTTGACGGAGAGTTTGATCTCTTTGACCTCGATCTGCTTCTGCTTCTTCTTGGCCTCTTTTTTCTTCTTGTCCTGCTGGTACTTGAACTTGCCGTAATCCATGATCTTGGCTACCGGAGGCGTCGCCTGCGGGGCGATCAACACCAGATCCAGCCCCATATCCGCCGCCTTGTCCAGCGCTTCGTCCCGGCTCACAATGCCGTACTGCGTACCGTCATCACCCACCAGCCGAAGCTCCCGGGCCCGGATATCCTCATTCATGATCACATCGTTGTTTCGCTTACTCAAATTCTGACCTCACTTGTCTGCTCCTTGATAAATTGGACGAACGCGTCCGCCGCCATCTCATACTGCTCCCGCTTGCGCCTGTCGCGTATCGCCACGCTCTCTTTTTGCACCTCTTCATCACCTACCACCACGATCAGAGGGGTTTTCTGCTTCTCGGCGGTACGGATGCGTTTGGCCAAAGATTCATTGCGGTCATATATCTCGCTGTCAATATCCTCCTCGGCCAGCGCGTCGGCCAGCTTGCGGCAGTAGGCCGTATGCTCTTCGCCCACGGGAACGAAAACCACCGGCGTGGGTGAGATAAAGAGCGGAAACTCCCCGGCGTAGTGCTCGGTCAAAATGGCGATAAAGCGCTCAAAACTTCCCAAAATCGCCCGGTGAATCATCACGGGGCGCCTACGCTCGTTGTTTTCGTCAATGTATTCCATCTCAAAGCGCTCGGGCAGGTTGAAGTCGACCTGAATGGTGCCGCACTGCCACTTGCGCCCCAGGGCGTCGGTGATCTTGATGTCGATTTTGGGGCCGTAGAAGGCGCCGCCCCCCTCGTCAATGCCGTAGACAAAGCCGTTCTCATCCAGCGCCTCTTTAAGCGCCGAAGTCGCCGTCTCCCAAATGGCGTCGTCGCCGATGGCCTTGTCGGGCTTGGTGGAGATCTCCATCTCGTAATCAAAGCCAAAGAGCTTCATCACCTTGTCCACAAACTCCAGCACGTCAATCACCACCGGCTTGATCTGCGCGGGCGTACAGAAGATGTGGGCGTCATCCTGCGTAAACTCCCGCACCCTCAACAGGCCGTGAAGCACCCCGCTTTGCTCATGGCGGTGCACCACGCCGTACTCAAAGTATTTAAGCGGCAGTTCCCGGTAGCTGTGGATCTCTTTTTTATAGATAAGGATGTGGCCGATGCAGTTCATGGGCTTAAGCCCGTACTCCTGGCCGTCAATTTCGGTCAGGTACATATTCTCGCCGTAGCAGGCATAATGCCCGCTGGTACGCCACATATCGGCCTTGAGAATCTCGGGGCCGCGCACCGGCTGGTAGCCGCGGCGGCGGTGGGCCCTGTAGAGTATCTGCTCCAGCCGGCCTCTAAGGCGGGCCCCTTTGGGCATCCAGAAAGGCAGGCCAGCCCCCGCCTCATCCTCAAACATAAAGAGCCCAAGCTCCGTGCCGATCTTGCGGTGATCGCGCTTTTTGGCCTCCTCGATCATCGTAAGATACGCTTTGAGGCTCTCTTTGTCGGCAAACGCGGTGCCGTAGATGCGGGTTAACATCTCCGCATTGCTGTCACCGCCCAAATACGCCCCCGCCACACGGGTGAGCTTGAAGCTTTTGAGCCACTTGGTGTTGGGCAGGTGGGGTCCGCGGCAAAGATCCTCAAAATCGCCCTGGCGGTAGACGCAAAGACGCTCATCCTCAATGCGATCCATCACCGCCTGCTTGAGGTCGTCATCGGCAAACTTCTCCCGCGCCTCGGCCTTGGAGATGCAGTAGCGCTCAATGGCCAGCTTCTGCTTGGCTATCTGTTGCATCTTCTTCTCAATCTTTTTCAGATCGCCGTCGCCGATCTTTTCGGAAACCCTAAAATCATAATAGAAGCCATCCTCCACCACGGGGCCGACAAAAAACCTGGCATCGGGATAGAGCGCTTTAATGGCCTGGGCCATCAGGTGGGCGGCGGAGTGGCGTATCACTTCCAAAGCGTCGGGGGAGTTGTCGAAGTAGATGGGTTCGCAGTTCTCACAGCCGATCTCGGCGGCCGTCTGGGTGTCTATAATTTGCCCGTCCTTGCGGTAGGCAATGATCTCTTTCTCTTCCAAGCAGTTCCTTGTGTGGGTTTGGTTAACAAAACGTAAACGTATTATACAGGAAAGGATAATAAAAAAAAGTTTAAATCCGATCTTCAGGGGATTTTGAGGATGTCATGAAGAAAAGATGGTGGCCACGACAGGACTTGAACCTGTGACCACTACCATGTCAAGGTAGTGCTCTACCAGCTGAGCTACGCGACCACTTGTTTTGCTGATCGGAATTATACAGCAGATTTATTTATTTATTCTTAAAGCTTGCCCACAAAAGCCACGCCACGGCCAGGTCGATCAGCACGTCGGCCAGGTTGAAAACGGCAAACTCAAAACCGCAGTGCCACGACACATAGTCTACCACACCACCGTGCAAAAAACGGTCCAGCAGGTTGGAAAACCCGGCCCCAAGCAACAGACCTGCCGGCACGGCGTAGCGGCGCAGATACCCGCCCGCGACCACGTAGAGCGTCAAACCCGCCAGCAAAAGCGCCTGAAGCCACTTGAGCCACGGCCCCAAAAAGGCCAGCATGGAAAAGGCGACCCCCCGGTTAAAGGTCAAAATCAAAGAGACGCACGCACCCTTTAAAGTATACCCTTCCAAAAAAAGGTGCTTAACCCACTGATCGGCCGCCAAAGCAATTAGCGCGGCAACCAAAAAAGAGAACCACTCCCGTCTCAGGCCAGCGCCTTTTTGAAAAAGTTCTCAAGCTCCTCCATCCGACGCTGGATCACTTTGCTGTCTTTTCCCTCCAGCAAAAGACGGAGCTTGTTTTCTGTTCCGCTGTAACGTATAAGGGTCCGCAGACCCTCCGCCTCGATCTTTTCCACCAGCTCTTTGAGCCCCTTGATCTTCTCCAGCGGCTTCTTCTCGGCCACCTTGACATTGCAAAGAAGCTGGGGATAAAGATCAAACGGATCCAACACCTCACTCGCTTTCTTGCCCGAGCGCAAAATCAAGGCCATGGTCTGCAGAGCCGTGACCAGCCCGTCACCGGTTTTGGCATACTCGCTAAAAATCACATGACCGCTCTGCTCGCCGCCCAATACGCACCCGTTCTTTTTCATCTCCTCCAGCACATACTTATCCCCCACGTTGGAGCGGATAAGGCGTATACCGTTTTGAGTGAGAAAATCCTCAAACCCCTGGTTACTCATCACCGTGGCGACCACGCAATCATTAACCAGGCGATCGCACTTTTTCAGATAAAGCGCCAGCGCGCCGATGAGCTTGTCGCCGTCAACCTGCCGCCCCGTCTCGTCCACCACTACCAGGCGGTCCGCGTCGCCGTCAAAGGCGAATCCGACATCGGCCCGGTATTGGCGCACCTTTTCACTAAGCGTCTCCGGGTGCATGGCGCCGCAGTTGTCGTTGATGTTATAACCGTTGGGTTTGTTGTTAATGACAATCACATCGGCCCCAAGCTCCTCAAAAACGGTCGGCGCCACTTTGTAGGCCGCGCCGTTGGCGGTATCAAGCACCACCCGCACGCCGTTGAGGGTCAAATCGGTGGGAAAAGAGTTTTTCAGCTGGACAATATAGCGGCCGATCACGTCATCGATCCGTTTGGAGGAGCCGATCTCCCGACCCGTTTTGCGGGCTTCCATTAATTTGTCAAGATCAAAAAAGATCGCTTCAATGGCCCTTTCGGCCTCCTCTCCCAGCTTATCCCCGTGGGCGTTAAAAAATTTGATGCCGTTATCCTCAAAAGGGTTGTGACTGGCGCTGATCATAATCCCCGCGTCACAACGCATGTCTTCGGTCAAGAAAGCGATCGCGGGCGTGGGCATGGGGCCGATCTGAATGACGTTATACCCCACCGCCGTCAATCCGCTAACCAGGGCGTTTTCGATCATATAGCCGCTTCGGCGGGTATCCTTACCCACAAGGATTTTGTTGGTTTTGGCGCTTTTTCTAAAGTAGATGCCCGCCGCCATCGCCAGTTTCATGGCCAAAAAGGCGTCCAGTTTCCGTCCTGCCAGCCCCCGTACCCCGTCGGTTCCAAAGAGTTTCAATTTGTCTCCTTCACACAATTTCGGAATTCTTACATTTAATTTAATTTTAATAAGCTTTAAGCTATGATTCCCCAAAATTTTCCAAGAACAAGGATTATACCATATGGCACATCACAAATCTGCACTGAAAAGAATCCGCCAAACCGAAAAGCGCACCAAGCGCAATCGCTGGTACAAAACCCGCATCAAAAACATCACCAAAGCGGTACTGGCCGCGGTAGAGGCCGGCGACAAAGAGAAAGCCGTCGAAGCGGTCAAAGTGGCCAACCGCGAATTTCATAAATATGTCAACAAAGGCATCCTCAAGAAAAACACGGCGTCTCGCAAAGTGAGCCGCCTGATGGCCAAAGTCAACGCGCTCAGCGCCTAACCTTCCGCCCGCCGGGGCGTACCCGGCACGCTTTCTTCCAACAATCATCCCACCACAAAGCATTGACGATGCTCAAAGAGAAACTGCAACCCTTTATCGACCGCTACGAAGAGATCAACCGCCTGCTTAGCAGTCCCGAGATCACCGACGACATCAAAAAGATGACGGCGCTTTCCAAAGAGCAGTCCGAGCTGACTCCTTTGGTAGAGAAGGCCCGCGCCTATATCGACGCCGTGGAGGCGATTGAAGAGAACAAAAGCCTTCTTTCTGATCCTGAACTCGGCGAACTGGCCGCCGAAGAGCTCAAGAGCCTCGAACCCGAAGTAAAGATGATGGCCGAAGAGATCAAACGGCTCATGATCCCCAAAGATCCCAACGATGACAAGAACATCTACCTTGAGATCAGGGCCGGCACCGGCGGCGACGAAGCGGCCCTTTTTGTGGGCGACCTTTTTCGCGCCTATGTGCGCTACGCCGAAAACAAGGGGTGGAAGATCTCTATTGAGAGCTCCAGTGAGAGCGAGGCGGGCGGTTATAAGGAGATCGTGGCGCTGATTAAAGGCGACAGCGTCTACAGCCGCCTCAAATACGAGGCGGGCACCCACCGGGTTCAGCGGATTCCCGCCACGGAGAGCCAGGGGCGTATTCACACCTCCGCGGTCACGGTGGCCGTTTTGCCCGAAGTGGAGGACGTGGATGTGCAGATCAACCCGGGTGATTTAAAGATTGATGTCTACCGCTCCAGCGGATGCGGCGGCCAGTCGGTTAATACCACCGACTCGGCGGTGCGCATTACCCATATACCCACGGGCCTGGTGGTGGCGATCCAGGATGAGAAATCCCAACACAAAAATCGCGAAAAAGCCCTCAAAATCCTTAAAGCCAGGCTCTATGAAAAACAGATGCAAGAACAGCTCGCCGCCGCCAGCGCCGACCGCAAAGCGCAGGTCGGTTCAGGCGACAGAAGTGAGCGGATTCGCACCTACAACTATCCTCAAAACCGCATCACCGACCACCGCATCGGCCTCACACTCTATCGACTCAACGAAATCATGGAGGGGGGATTGCTGGATGAGGTGATCGACCCGCTTATAGCCCACTACCAGGCCGAGGCGATCAAAGCTGTGGGTCTTTAAGCAGACGACTGCTCAAAGGCTCACACAAAAAGGCGACTTCGCCCTTTTGTTTTGAGGCTCTCTCTTCAGCTTTCTGCCCGTCATACAAGACAAAGCCGTTGCGGGCGATAACCGATTTGAGTATGGCCGTATACTTCTCTTTAAGCTCCGAATAGTGCGTCAAATAACCGGCCGCCGTCAAGCCGTCAAACACTTTACCGCTCTTTCTGGCCGCATAACGGGCTGTCCGAAACGCTTTGTAGGCCCAGTGGCGGTTGAGATTGCGCATATAGGAGGCGACGGAAGCCTCCAAAGAGTCAAACATTCGGATTTTATGGGTTTTATTCTCATCCCGATTTTGAGGAACCAACCCTTTTTTGCCCCAGGTCCACTCCCCAAAAAGGTTGTTGGCTTCCCGGGCGAAACGGCTTCGACCCCAGTCACTCTCCACCGCCGCCTGCGCCAGCACCAGCGAGACGGGGATGGTGTCGACTTTTCTCAAATAGGCCTCTTTGTCGTAAAGTTTTTTGATTCTATACTTCTTCGCCAGAGCCTTAAGGGCGTTTACCTCTCCCGGTGTCACAATCTCTTCGCGCGAGAGCTTGTCAAAAAAGCGAACCACAAAGGCCCGCTCTCTCTTGATCTTCTGCTCCGCATTGACAATGAGCGGATAGAGAGTTTTGACAAACATCTCTTTCTGACGCTTCTGATCCTTGATCTGATAATAGCTTTTCGGAAAACTTTTGACGGCTTCGACTGCAAGCAACGCCGTCGCCAAAAACATAAACAAAAACCACTTTCTCATCAAAATAAAATCTCTCCCTTGTCAATATGGGCGTCAAAGATTTTACGTACCGTCCCTTTGAGCATCAATACCTCATCGCGCCAGGCCAGCTCCACCGCCTCCCTGCCTGTCGGAACGACCCGTCGGGGGCGGGTGTCGCCGCTCTCCTTGCTCAAACGGTAATAACAGGCCGCCATGCCGGTACCGCAAGCCAGCGTCTCATCCTCAACGCCCCGTTCATAGGTGCGCACATACAACGTGTCACCCTCCAGGGCGCAGATGTTGACATTGGCGTCATAAGCCTGACGCAAACGGCGCGCCTCGGCCAGGTCAAAATCGGCCACGCTTTGACGCAAAGCCACAAGATGGGGCACGCCGGTGTCAATTTTCCACCAGCGTTCTCCCCGCTCGTCAATGGCATTGTCCATAAGAAGCGGCGGCGTCAACTGACTGGTGACAACATCACCCTCCACTTCCGCTGAAATCTCGCCGGCGCCGGTCAAAAAGCGCATGGACGCCGGTGCCAGACCGTTTGCATAGGCGTAGTGGGCCACGGCGCGACTCCCGTTGCCGCACATGGCGGCCTCACTGCCGTCGGCATTGTAAAACTGCCACTGAAAGTGCAGTGTCGGATGGGGCAAAAGGACAATCAGCCCGTCCGCGCCCACTCCTTCCTGGCGATGGCACAGACGACGGGCCAGCTCCGCGCGATCTTTTTGCGCCAATGTATGAAAGATCACGAAGTCATTGCCGTTGGCGGAGTATTTGGCAACCGTCATCACATTCCTTCCCAAAAAAAATCCGAAAATTATACCATGGCTTAAGGGATGCTTATATTAAGCGAGATAATTAATTAGATAACCGTTAATGGGTAATTTCGTGGAAAACCCGTTCGGTCTCACGCTGAAGTTGTTTAAGGTTGCCGCTGTTATCGATGACCCAATCGGCCATCTGCCGTTTCTTTTCGATATCCATCTGTGCATTTAACCGCGCCTCGGCAGATGCCTCATCAAGCCCCTCCCGCCGCATCAGGCGCTCTTTTTGCAAGGCGCGGGGCGCGTAAACCACCACCACTTTGTCTATGGGATAGTGACCCCGCTCGTAAAAGAGGGGAATATCAATAATATAGGGGCCGCCCAGGGCGTCATGTTTTTCGCTCTCGTTGGCGATGGCCTCAAAAATTCTGGGATGAAGCAGTGCCTCCAGCTCCCGCCGGGCTGTTTCGTCGGCAAAAACCAACGCGCCCAGCTTTTTGCGGTCAACCCCGCCCCCCTGTTTTAGGTAGGCCCCGCCAAACAGGCGCGCCACTTCCGCCGCCTTCTCATCCAGCACCCGGTGGGCGATACTGTCGGCGTCAATAATGCGCAAACCGTAAAGTTTAAAAAGGTTGCAGGCGCTGGACTTTCCGGTGGCAATGCCTCCGGTCAGCGCAATCGCGTGTTGAAAGGCCATCAGCGTTTGATGTAATCTTTAAGTTGCGCGAACACCGCGGTAGGCAGGGCAAATTGGCCTACGTGCAAATCGCTGTTGTACCATGTAAACCCGTCAGTCAGATCCGCGCGTTGCAGATTGACATCGGCGGTGGGGTGATAGAACTTACTGCCTATCGCCAGCCACTGCTCCCCGCCCGGGCGCACCATGGAGCGGTAGGCGAAGGGCATCACGATTTTAAAATTCGCCGCCAGCGCCGCCAGCGCCTCCTTGTGACCCGCCATGTCAAAGAGTTGACCGGACGCGTCAACCGCCGTCAAACCTTTTTCGCTTAAAATGCGGTAAATATGGGCCATCGGCGCTTTTTCGCCGTAGTAAACGGTGTCAAACCGGTTGACAATGACAATATCGTACCGTCCCGTCTCCTCCTCGGCCAGCATCGTCAGCGTATCGCCCACACGGAGGGTAACGCGCGCATCTTTCAGTGCCGTCTCATACAGCCCCATCGCCTCGGCCGCAGACAGCATGGTCTCGTCCCGCTCCCAAACAACAATCTCCAGATCACGGTGTTTGAGCAGTTCATGGGCCACGGCCCCGTCCCCGCCGTCAATGACCAGAACCCGCTTGGGATCGGCATGGGTACAGACGACGGTATGCGCCAGCGTCTCGTGGCGCGCCGAACTGTCATGCTCACAATAAAGCGCCTGATCGTCCGCTATCAGAATCTTCCCAAAATAGCCCGAGGTCAAAACCTCCACGCCGTTACACTCAAAAATCTTCTCTTTTGTTTTGATCTCATACTTCACTAAATCCACCACGCCCTGCGTCAGCCACATAGCCGGCCCCCTTTTCTAAACTGTTGTGATTTCGGTTTTGCGGGATTGTAACACATTGCCTTTAAAGGGTATTTAACCAAAAACGCTTTTGCCCGCAAGAAAGCTGACAAAAATAATGATAAACATCGCCCCGAACCGGTTGGAGTAGCGTTTGTTGCCGATAAAGATGGAGATCACCGTTCCCGCCAGCGTACAAAGCGCCAGCAAACCGTAGAGGATAAAAATGAGCGCCACCTTCTCCTGGGGCAACTCCTCCAAAGGGCCGTCCACCAGCAAAAAGGTCTGCACCACCGTCCAGACAATCCAGATATAGAGCATGATGGCAAAAGAGAAGAGCCAGAAAAGAAATTGTACCTTGCCGCTTCGTTTCATCACCGATATAATACTCCAAAATCTTTAAAGGAGAAGCCATGAGTGCACTGGTGGAGTTTGCCATGTTCCCGACCGACAAAGGTGAAAGCGTCAGCGCCTACGTCAGCCGTATCATGAAGATCTTCAACGAAAAAGGGATAAACTACCAACTAACCCCCATGGGCACGATTTTCGAATGCGAAAGCGTTGAGGCGGCCACCGCTGTCATCAACCTGGCCTACTCGGTGCTGGAGCCCGACTGCAACCGGGTCTACACCACGATCAAAATGGATATTCGCAAAGGCAAAAACGACCGGATGAGGCAGAAGATCGCCTCCATCCAAAAGCATGTAATGTGATATAATTGCGCCAATTTCACCAAATAGGAGCGAACGATGTGCGCAGAGAGAATTCAACGGATGCTGACCGCCATCATGCTGGGGATCGCGCTGATGTTCATGGCCCAGGGCGCCGCGGGTGACGCGCTCTCCATGAAGATCGGCGTGGGCCTGCAGGTGTTTATCATGATTATGTTGCTGATTTGGGCGTTTACCAACTTCTGCCCCTCTTTATGGTTTTTCAACAAGGTTTTTGGCCCCTGCGACTGGAACAAAAAAGAGCCTTCCGATGGCTAAGATAGACTACAAAACCGCCGGCGTGGATATTGATGCCGGCAACGCCTTTGTCGAGGCGATCAAACCGGCGGTCAAATCCACGTTTGACGCCAACGTCATCGGCGGCATCGGCTCGTTTGCCGGCGCCTACGCCCTGCCCGGCGGCTACAAAGAGCCGGTGATGCTGGCCGCCACCGACGGGGTGGGTACCAAGCTCAAACTGGCCATTGAGAGCCAAAAGCTCAATACCGTGGGTATCGACCTGGTGGCCATGTGCGTTAACGACCTCATCTGCAACTTCGGCACTCCTCTTTTCTTTTTAGACTACTACGCCACCGGCAAGTTGAGAGTCGAAGAGGCCAAGGCTGTGGTGGAGGGGATCGCCGAAGGGTGCCGGCAGGCCGAGTGCGCGCTGATCGGCGGAGAGACGGCGGAGATGCCCGGTATGTACGCCGAGAGCGACTTTGACCTGGCCGGCTTTGCCGTGGGCCTGGCCGAGAGAGAAGAGATGAACCGGCTTTCGTGCGTCAGGGCGGGGGACGCGCTGATCGCGCTTCCCTCTTCGGGTATCCACTCCAACGGCTATTCGTTGGTAAGAAAGCTCCTTTTTGAAGAGCTCGGCATGGGGTTTGAAACCCCTTTTGAGGGCAAACCGCTCATTGAGACGCTCCTGACGCCTACGCGCATCTATGTCAAAACCTTCAAGGCGCTCAAACCTTACATCCGGGCCCTGGCCCATATCACCGGCGGCGGGCTGGTGGAGAACCTGCCGCGCGTCCTGCCCCACAATACCCGTGCCGTCATAGAGACCGGCAAAATCCGCCCGCTACCCGTTTTTGAGCTGATCGGCAAATATGTGGACACAGCGGAGATGTACCGCACCTTCAACATGGGGGTAGGCATGGTGCTGGTTGTAGCGCCCGAAGATGTCGAAACGGTTCTGGCCCAAAGCGACGGCTATCTTATAGGCGAGCTGACGGAAGGCGAACGGGGCGTAGCGTTGCGTTGATCTATATCCTCTCCAAACTCTTCACCGCCTTTTTCCTGCCGCCGGGGCTCTTTGTCACGGCGGCTTTTTTATTGGGCTTTTTCAAAGCCCGCCGCCTCTTTTGGAGCCTGGCGCTATTTATCTACCTCTTCTCCTGTTTGCCGCTGACCGAAAAGATGTTGGCCCTTTTTGAGCCCCGCTACCCGCCCCCGCCCGCCAACATCGCCCTGGTGGTCTCACTGGGCGGCGGCACCCGGTGGGGCACCCCCCTGCCGCTTAAAAACCAGGCCCTTCGGCGCCACCTTTTTGCGCTCAATCTGGCCAAACGCCGTCACGTACCCCTGCTGATCACCGGTGCCGACTACTACGGCCGAAGCGAGGCCCGCGCTTTTTTAAAAACCCTGCGCCGACTCGGCATAGAGAGCACCGTCCGACTTTTGGAAGAGAACGCCAGCAAAGACACCTATGAAAACGCCCGCTATACCCGCCGCCTTTTGCCCGCTCACGGCGACGGACCTATCGCGCTGGTCACCAGCGCCTACCATATGCGCCGGGCGCTTTGTCTATTCAAAAAGGCGGGCTTTACCTCTATCTACCCCGTGGCCGTCGGCTACCGCCACACCCGGCCGTTTGGTTATGTCTGGCAAGACTACCTCCCCTCTTTGGAGGGGTTGGAGGCCGGCTATTTGGCCCTGCATGAAGCCTTTGGGTATCTTAAAGACTGCCTCTTTCGCTAAAGGGACTTGAAACTTTTCTTCGCTTATGTCACAATCTGGTTTTATTTGACACGAAAGGATACCCGTTATGGCTCTTGAGAACCTGACCACGGAAAACTTCAACGACAAGGTGGCGTCAGCCGAGATTGTGATTTTGGACTTCTGGGCGCCCTGGTGCGGCCCCTGCCGACAGTTTGGCCCCATTTTTGAAAAGGTCGCCGGCGAAAACCCCGATATTCTTTTTGGCAAGATCAACACCGAAGAGGAGCAGGAGATCGCCGCCTATTTTCAGATTCAGTCCATTCCCACCGTCATGGTGATTCGAGAAGGCATCGTTCTTTTCCAACAGCCTGGTATGTTGCCCGAAGAGGGGCTCAAAGACCTTATCAACCAGGTTAAAGCCCTGGATATGGATCAGGTTCGCAAAGAGATCGAAGCCCAACAACAGCAACAAAACCAATAACCTCTTCTGCTCCCTTTGGGGAGCAACCTAATCCACTAAAAAGCTATCTTGACTTCAAAAAAGTGCACAAATACTGCACACATTGAGACTGAGATTGAGAGAAATTGCGCTCTTAAGGGGTTGCGGGATGGTGCGGACGAGAGGACTTGAACCTCCACACCTTGCGGCACCAGATCCTAAGTCTGGCGTGTCTACCAATTCCACCACGTCCGCATCAAAGTGGTACGCCCATCAGGATTCGAACCTGAGACCTACGGCTTAGAAGGCCGTTGCTCTATCCAGCTGAGCTATAGGCGCAACGCATAAGTGGCGCGCCCGGGAGGAGTCGAACCCCCAGCCTACGGATCCGAAGTCCGTCGCTCTATCCAATTGAGCTACGGGCGCCGATAGCAAAGAGCCTGATTGGGATGTCGAGTAGCCTGGCTGAAAATGGGGTGGATGACCGGAATCGAACCGGCGACCTCCAGAGCCACAATCTGGCGCTCTAACCGACTGAGCTACACCCACCGTCAACAGCACGAAGTGGTCGGGGTGAAAGGATTTGAACCTTCGACCCCCTGGTCCCAAACCAGGTGCGCTAACCAGGCTGCGCTACACCCCGCTTGAAAAGTGGAGTGAAATTATAGTCTAATTGCTCCCGCTTGTCAACAAAGTGGTATAATATTGCCATTTTTACGGCAAAAAAGGGAAAGGGATGAAAGTACAGCAATTTAGCAGAATCGGCTTTATCATGGCGGCGGCGGGATCCGCCGTGGGGCTTGGCAACATCTGGAAATTCCCCTACATGACCGGTATGTACGGCGGCGGCGCCTTTGTGCTGGTCTATCTTATTACTATCGCGTTTGTCGGTTTTTCGGTTATGGTAGCCGAGATGCTTATCGGCGCGCTGGGGCGCAAAGATACCGTCGGCAGTTTCGAGACCCTGGCGCCCCCGAAGGCCAAAAGCTGGAAATACGCCGGTTTCATGGGCTTTAACGGCCTCATTATCATGACCTTCTATTCGGTCGTCATCGGCTGGATCTTCTACTACCTCTTCGCCACCCTCACCGGCGGCCTGCCCGCCACCACCGAGACGGCCAAAACGGCGTTTGACACGCTGGTAGGCCAAAAAGCGACAGCCCAGGCCTTCTGGCACACCCTGGCCACGCTGATTGTCGGCTACATTGTCTACCGGGGTATCAAGGGGGGCATTGAGAAATTCAACCTCATCCTGATGCCTGCGCTACTGCTTATTCTTTTTGGCCTGCTGGGGTATGCCGTGAGCCTGGAGGGGTTTGGCAAGGCGTGGCACTTCATGTTTGCCTTTGACTGGAGCAAGATGAGCTCCGAGGCGATCGTGCGGGCGGTGGGCCACTCCTTTTTTACCCTTTCGCTGGGCATGGGGGCCATTATGACCTATGCCGCCTCCCTGCCCAAAAACGCCTCCATCACCAAAACGGCCTTTATTGTCACCTTCATGGATACACTTATCGCGCTGGTCGCCGGTCTCGTGATTTACAGTTTTCTCTTTCACGAAGGGGCGCCCGCCGCCCAGGGGCCGGGCCTGGTCTTCATCTCTTTGCCGGTGGTGCTTTCGCACTTTGGCACCCTGGGGACGGTGTTGGCCCTGCTCTTTTTCCTGGCCCTGGCCTTTGCCGGTCTGACATCGGCCATCTCGCTGGTTGAGCCGGTGGTGCAATACCTGATTGACCGTTTCGGCATGAGCCGGGCCAAAGCGGTCGTTTGGACTTCGCTGGGCTACTGGCTGGTAGGTCTTGGCGCACTGCTGAGCTACACCAAAAGCTGGGGCGCGCTCTTTTCGTTTGGGGGCAAACCGCTCTTTGATATTCTGGAGTATACCACCGACTCAATTTTGCTACCTCTCGGCGGCCTGCTGATTGCCCTCTTTGTCGGTTACGTCCTGCCCAACGACAAGGTGCGCTCAGCCCTCAAAAACGAAATGGGAGAAGGGTACTACAAGATCTGGCGCTTTAGCGTACGCTACATCGCGCCCGCCGCACTGATTTTCATGATGCTCAACCTGATGGGGATTTTGAAGATATAAACTCTCTCGATACCGACCGGGAGAGCCCCGGCCGTTTAATAAAAAATCAAAATTGAATCATGCCGTCCACCGGGCTTGACGCCGTGGCGTAGGGGCGTTTGGGAATGCGGCCCGCCAGGTAGCTCATGCGCCCGGCAATAACGGCGTGTTTCATGGCTTCGGCCATTTTGACAGGATCCTTGGCCTGGGCAATGGCGGTGTTGGTAAGCACCCCGTCAGCCCCCAGCTCCATGGCCGAAGCGGCGTCGCTGGCCTGGCCGATTCCCGCGTCCACAATCACGGGTACACTAACCGCCTCACGCACAAAAACCACGTTGTAGCGGTTTTGCACGCCCAGGCCGCTTCCAATAGGCGCCGCCAACGGCATAACCGCAGACGCGCCCGCCTCTTCGAGGCGTTTGGCGATAATGGGGTCGTCGTTGGTGTACGCCATGACGGTAAAGCCCTCTTTGGCCAGCACCTCGCACGCCTTGATCGTCTCGATCACGTCGGGATAGAGGGTCTTTTGGGTATCGCCGATCACTTCCAGTTTGATCAGGTCAATCCCCGTCGCCTCACGGGTCAGGCGAAAGAGGGTAATGGCCTCCTCGGCGGTGGTACAGCCGGCGCTGTTGGGCAGAAACTGCACCCCGGTATCTTTGAAATAGTCCATCAGGTTCTCTTCGTCGGGGTTGGTGATGTTCACGCGCCGTACCGCCACGGTGATCATCTGCGATCCGCTGGCCAGCGTGGCGTCACGGGTGGTGGCAAAGTCGGGGTATTTGCCGCTTCCGACAATCAGCCGGCTGGTAAATTCGTAGTTGCCTATTTTGAGAATGTCGCTCATTCGCGCTCTCCTTGCGTAAATTTAGGAGAGTTATAACACAGCGACACTTGCAGATTATTAAAAAAAGGGCATAAAAAAAGGCGACCCCTTTGCAGGGGCCGCCTTCGCGTCGGCTTGACGCTTATTTAATGGGAATCTCTTTGACCTCTTTTTCCTCTTTTTTCACCTTGGGCAGGGTAATAACCAGCACACCGTCCTCCGTTTTGGCGTCAATGTTGTCACTGTCAACGTTCTCGGGCAGAGAGAAGGTGCGCATAAACTTGCCGTAAGAGGATTCGATTTTATAGTAATCCTCTTTCTTCACCTCCTCTTTGAACTTCCGCTCACCGGAAACGGTCAATGTGCCCTTCTCGGGGTCGATATTGACTTTGATATCCTCTTTTTTGACACCGGGGATGTCAATCTCTACCACATAGGCGTTTTCATCCTCACGGGTATTGACAGCGGGAACAAAGGCGTTGACAACCTCTTTCTCCCCTTCCGTCGCACCGGCGGGAAGACTCATGGCGCCAAGCAGACGTTTTTCCAATTCACGAATTTCAGCGAAAGGATCAAATCGAGTCACCATCATGTAACACCTCCTAAACCATCTTTTTGCGAAATTATAGCAAGTTGATAGCATCATTGTCAAGTTTCCTAAATAAAAAATTTAATTATTTATGCGCGAATACCGGAAAATACTGTTAAACGTCAGGCGAAGTGGATGCCATGCTTGTTTGCACTTAAGGGTTGAATGGGCACTATTTATAGGTTTAAAGTTGATAATTCGAGAAAGTTGTAAAACGAGTGGCGCGGTGGACGGAACTCGAACCGGAGGGGCGTAAAGCAAACGCCAACTGCTTGGCGTTTGTAGCCCCGCACGACGGCGGCGATGTACGAACGGAGTGAGTACCGCCGAACGTCAGGCGAAGCGGGTTTCATGCCTGTTTGCAAGTTTTTAGATTTGATTATTCGGAAAAGATAAAAAAAGTGGCGCGGTGGACGGGACTCGAACCCGCGACCTCCGCCGTGACAGGGCGGCATTCTAACCAACTGAACTACCACCGCGCCTAAAAGAGGGGAAAAATAAAACGTGGTGTCCCGTCTTGGATTCGAACCAAGGGCCACCTCCTTAAAAGGGAGATGCTCTACCGGCTGAGCTAACGGGACATAAGGGTTTTGAGAGGGAAATTATAGCGCGATTTCTTTAAAATTCAATTATGAAGCGGTTTTTGCCGTTGCGATAGCGATAGAGAAACCGAAAACCGTGGGCTTTGGCGATCATGTCGACAATATAGAGCCCCAGCCCCAAACCGCTGATCGCCTCATCACCCTGGGTATAGGGCTGAATATAAAACTGCAGTGAATGGGGAAGCTTCTCGCCCCGATTCTCCACCGTCAACCCTTTCTGGTCGGCAATGAGCCGAAAACGCTTGTCGGGGGCGTACTTGACGGCATTGTCGATCAGGTTTTTCAGGGCGATGGAAAGAAGCTTGAAATCCCCCTCGATCCGTACCGCCTCAATGGCGTAATCGCCCCGCTCCTTCTCAATCATCGCCAGGTCGATCGCCTGATCCACCAGATCCTGCACCACGATGGGCCGGATGGTCAGCGGAAAACGCCCGCTACTGAGCTGTTCAATGGTGCCAAACTCGCTTACCGTGCTATCCAACCGCATAAAGATGCGCTCCAGCCGCTCTTTTTGCTTATCGTCTGAGAGCATCTGCACCGTCAAAAGCCCCTTGGTCAGCGGGGTTTTGAGCTCATGCATGATATTGCGGATAAAGAGGTTGCGCGACTGAATCAGGGTGCGGATACGACCAATAGCTTCATCGATAGCCTGGGAGACCTGGGCAATCTCATCCGTTCCCTCGATTTTGCAGTGAATCTGCAGTTCCCCCTCCCCAAACTTGCGGATACAGCGTTGCAGATATTTCAAGGGTCTTAATTTAAACCAGATGGCCCAGAAGATCAGCCCCATCACCAACGCCGTCAGCGCGAAATAGAGCCATACAATCGTGGGATCATACGGGTGAAAGCGCAAATCCTCAAACAAAATCAACTTGCCCCGGGCGTTGATAAGCACAAAGATTCTGTCACCCTTTTTGAGCATATCGATAAACCCCGAAGGGGTCGGCTGGCGCCCCAGCAGTTTGGCGCCGATCAGCAGGGCTTTGCCCTCCTCTTTGTCCAAAATCCAGTCCATGTTGTAGCGAATGGCCGTCTCGGCGATCTCGTCGGCCGTATCGCCCCGCTCAATACGCAAAAGGACATTCTGGGCAAAAAGGATGTTACGCTGAACCACCATCTGGTTGTGCCGAAAGCGGTCGTTGACACTATAGAAGTAAAAGGCGGTACCCGCCGCCAAAAAAGCGATGGCAAAGATTGCCGCGATAAAGACAAAGATAGAGACGCGCCGAAGGGAGAAGCTCATGGCGTCAGACGGTATCCCAATCCCCGTACCGAGCGGATAAAGCGGGGGTTTTTGGGGTTGTCGCCCAGCTTACTGCGGATACGGCTGATAATGACGTCAATGGATTTGAGCGAGCTCTCCTCGTGCACCGCGTCGACGTTGTAGATAAGGTTTTCCCTGGAGACCACCTCGTTGGCGTGCTCTAACATATAGGCCAAAATACCGTACTCCGCCGCCGTAAGATTCAGCGGCTCACCCCGCAGGTAGATCATCTTGGTCGCCTCATCCAAATAGAGGTCGCTCCGCTTCTCCTCCTGCTGGGCCTTGTCACGGCCGATACGGCGTAAAATGGTCTTGATACGCGCCACCAGCTCCCTGGGGTCATAGGGTTTGGGCAGATAGTCGTCCGCCCCCTTCTCCAACCCCACGATTTTATCGGTAATATCGTTGCGGGCGCTGGAGATGATAATGGGGATATCGGTCTTTTTGCGAATCTGCTCACACACCTCCAACCCGTCCATGCCGGGCAGGGTGAGGTCCAAGATCACGATGTCAAAGTGCCGTGTCTCCAGCTCGCTGAGCCCCACAAAAGGATCGGGCACCGACGCCACCTCGATATTGAAGCGTTGCAGGTACTCTGTTAAAATCTCCGCGAGCTCTTCGTCATCTTCGATCATCAGCACTTTGACCATAGGGGCTCCTTTTAGTCGATAACCAGAATGCGAATCATCCCCCGGCGGTTGATATAGACCCGTTTTTTCCCATGGTAGCGGCTCATCGCCCGGGTCACGTCACCGACGTTTTTGATCATCATATCTTCAATCTGAATGATAATATCTCCCGGCATAAACCCGGCTTTATCCGCCTCACTGTCGGATTTGACCTCGGTCACCACCACGCCATGAATATCATCGGAAATGCCAAGCTGTCGGCGAATGGCGGGGGTAAGATTTTCCAGCGTAAGCCCCTCGACCGTCTTGTCGCCGCCGGCGCCGGCCGATTTCGCGTCGGGGAAGGTACCCAGCTTCACCGATATGGTCTTCTCCTTTTTATCCCGCTCAATCCGCAATCTGGCGATTGTACCGGGCGCCATGGCACCGATGGTGTTTTTCAGGTCGGTGGCGTCTTTGATAATCTTGTCATTCACCGACAAGATCAAATCGCCACGTCGCAGGCCCGCTTTGGCCGCCGGCGCATCCTTTTGCACATCCAGCACCACCGCACCGGCCTTGTTGCGATAGACCTTTTTGAGCTGGGGCGTCAGGTCGCTGATGCTGACCCCCAGATAGCCGTACTCCACCTTGCCGTGCTCAATCAGCTGTTTGGCCACCCGCTTGACCATATTGACCGGAATGGCAAAGCCGATCCCGTTGCTCGCCCCGCTACGGGTGATTATGGCGCTGTTAATACCGATCAGCACCCCGCGGCTATCTACCAACGCGCCGCCGCTGTTGCCGGGGTTGATAGCCGCGTCGGTCTGAATGAAGTTCTCATACTGGTTGATCCCCACGCTGTCCTTGCCAAGCGCCGAGATAATCCCCTGACTCACGCTCTCCCCTACCCCAAAAGGGTTGCCGATGGCAAAGACCAGGTCGCCCGTTTGGAGGGTATCGGAGTCGCCCATGCGAATGGCCGGCAGGTCTTTGGCGTCAATCTTGATGACGGCGATATCGGTTTTGGGATCGGTACCGATGATTTTGGCCTTATACTCCTTCTCCTTGCCCGGCACCGTCACCTTCACCTCGTCAGCACCGTCAACCACATGGTTGTTGGTGATGATATACCCGTCGTTGGTCACAATGACCCCCGATCCCAGGGAGCGCTGAACCCGCTCTTTGGGCATCATGCGCCCAAACGGCAGGTTGAAAAACTGCCTGAAAAAGGGATCCATAAAGGCCGAGGGAATATTTTGGCGCACCTTTTTGCTGGCCGAGATATTGACCACACAGCGGCTGGCATGGCCGATGGCGCGGTTGTAAGAGAGAATTTTGCCCGCCTCGGGCATTACCCTCACCCCCTGGGGCGCGTTTTGAAAATTGACGCTACCGGCCGTCAGCACAGCCGCCAGCACGGTTGAGACAAGTACACCTTTTTTCAACATGAAAAATCTCCTTTTTGAATGATATTCATCTTTTTGAACCTTATTCATTTTCGCGCCTCTCGTTTTTCGTCCGATACCGCTTTATCACCGCTTGTTAGGATGAACCAAAAGAGGCACGCCCGGCGAGCGGCGCTCTTTCAAACCCTATGCCTGCCGTGTCGTTGATGATTGTAAGGGAGAGGGGCGAGTCGGGACGTCCCACACAAGACGCCAAAGGGAGTAAGGGTGCCATCACCTTGTAAGCATAGGGCTTGAAAGAGCGTCACTCGCCTTTGGGGAATCCAAAAGGCTAAACGTATTGTAAAACAGCCAAGGTTAACTGCCGACAACGGATAGTTAATCGATGGTTAACATCTTAAAAAGTGCTATAATTTTTCCCGTTTTATCTCACAGCGCAAGGAAAAGCCGTGCCGCCCGTTATTAAAAAGATCATTGTCATCCTTATTCTTCTTGTCGTGGTTAACGCCGGATTCGTCTGGTACGGCCAGGCCAGTTTCGACGCCACTTTTCAACAACTCTCCAAAGCTTTTGCCGAAAACAACGCCACCCTCCCCTCCTCCGCCCGCCTGCCGGATCCCATTGTCCATTATATTGGGCAAAGCGGCCAAAAAGCGCACCCCTACCGCACCCTGGTCCTGCAAATCGAGGGGGATTATCGCAAAAAACCGACCAAAAAACCCGCGCCCCTGCACGCCCTGCTTCTGCTTAGACCCTCGGCCGATATGCTCTGGGCCGCCCGCCTGGAAGCCAACGCCGCCGTCACTTTCAACGCCCTGGAGAGTTACCATAACGGCCACGCCAAGCTTCAGGCGCTTCTGTTTGGCATCATTCCCACCGGCACCCTTGACTCTCCCGCCTTCGCCCGCTCCGAACTGGCCCGCCTGCTGGCCTACGGTCTCTTCAACCCCGCGCTTTTAAGCCGTGACATCATCGCCTACCGCACACTGGACGATCACCGCGTAGAGGCCACTATCCGCGACGGCAAACTTGAGGCGACGGTACGCTTTAGGTTTGACGCAAACGGCAGAGTGCTTGAAGCCGTCTGCGACCGCCGGCTCCTACCCGGTCAAAAAGAGAAGACGGCCCGCTGGATCCTGCGCGTCAAAGCGTACGGCCAACAAGACGGACTCAACCTGCCCCTCGAAATCGAGGAGCTGTGGCAAAACGAAGGGGAAGCCCCGTGGGTATTCAGCAGATACCGCATTACGGGTGTTAAGCGGCTGTGAAAGCCCATACCCTCTTTACCGACCGCTGGGGCGGGGTGAGCGAAGGGGCTTACCAAAACTTCAATCTCGCCTTTCACGTAGGCGACGACCCCAAGGCGGTGGCGATCAATCGCCAGATTCTCCAACAGCGCCACCGCACGCCGCCGATTGTCTGGATGGAGCAGGTGCATGGCGACACGATCCGGCAGATTCAAAACGCCGATCTTGACACCCTCCCCGCCTGCGACGCGCTGGTGACCGACCAACCCGACATCGCTTTGGCGGTGATGGTGGCCGACTGCCTGCCGATTTTGATGGCGGATGAGACAAACGGCATAATCGCCGCCGTCCACGCGGGGCGCAACGGCACCTTTTTGCGCATCGCCCCCAAAACGCTTCGGCGCATGAGCGAGCTGGGTGCCAATACGGGGCAGATTCGGGTGCGCATCGGCCCGGCCATCGGCCCGTGCTGTTATGAGGTAGATGAGAAGATGGTGCGAATCGTCAAAGAGAATTTTGGCGACCGTTACGTAAACGGGCGTTACCTTGATCTCAAGGCCCTCAACCGCGACCAACTCATCACAGCGGGTATCAAGCCCGAACATATCGAGATCTCTCCGCTTTGCACCCGCTGTCACAAAGATCTTTTCTCCTACCGGCGGGAGCAGAAGACGGGGCGCTTCGCGGGGCTGGTATGGCTGGAAGGGTAAAAACAGGCCCTGCCCAGGCTAACCCTCGTTCTCAACCCCTTTGATCTTCTCCAGCCACTCCGCCAGCCGCTTCTCATAGGCGATCTTTCGGCTCTCGTAAAAACGCAAAGGCTTTTGAAGATAGGGCTGTGCCACCCACCCCCCAAAATCGTGGGGGTAGAGATAGCCCGGATGATCAGGACTGCGCAGGTGTTTGGGAACGGCTTGCAGTTCCCCCTCTTTGACCGCCTTGAGGGCCCGGTTGATCGCCGTGTAAGCAGTATTGGATTTGGGGCAACTGGCCAGATAGATACAACACTGCGCCAAAATGATACGGGCCTCCGGGTAGCCGATACGGCTGACCGCCGTCATGGTATCGACCGCCAAAGAGAGGGCGCCGGGATTGGCGTTGCCGACATCTTCGGAAGCAAAAATCACCATCCGCCTGGCGATAAACTCCGGCGGCTCTCCTCCGGCAATAAGCCGGGCCAGCCAGTAAAGGGCCGCGTCCACGTCTGAGCCCCGCATACTTTTGATCAGGGCGCTGGCCAGGTTGTAGTGCGAATCACCGCTCGCGCTCCCTTCCCGCATCGCTTCGGGCCGCAAGGCGCGTAGTGTCTCAACCCCTACGGGGTTTTCAACGGCTGTGCCGGCTTCCAGAAGGTTGAGCATGGCCCGCAAGTCGCCGCCGCTTGAGTCAAGCAGATACGCCTCGGCCTCTTCTTTAAGCGCGATCTTCTCCTTTTGGATCACTCTCTTTAAAACCCTACGCAAATCGTCACGCGCAAGGGGCTTAAAGGCAAAAAGCAGTGCGCGTGAACGCATGGCGGGAGTAAGGGAGAAGTAGGGGTTTTCCGTCGAAGCGCCGATAACCAGCCCCTCATCATTCTCCATATAGGGCAGAAGAACTTCCTGCTGGTTTTTGGAGAGACGATGCACCTCATCTATAAAGAGCAGGGGTTTTTGCAGACTTCCGGCGTGGGTTTTGAAGATTTTGCGTATCTCGTCGATCTTCAGGGTCGTGGCATTGAGCTCATAAAAAGGACGTCCGCTCTTTTGGGCGATCAGGCGGGCCAGCGTGGTCTTTCCCGTCCCCGGCGGCCCCCAGAAAAAGGCGTGGAGCAGGGCATCGGTCTCAATAAGCTTTCGCAAGGGCGCGCCGGGACCAAGCAGGTGCTCTTGCCCGACAAAATCTCCAAAACGCGCGGGACGATAGAGCAGGGCGAGGTTTTTTCGCACGTCAGCCGATCACCTGCACAATCACCTTGCGTTCTCTGGGGCCGTCAAACTCGCACAAAAAGATCCCCTGCCACTCTCCCAGCTGAAGTTGGGCGTTTTGCATGGGCACCACCACCCGCACCCCGCACAGCGACGACTTGATATGGGCTGAGGCGTTACCGCCCTGATGGTGGTAGTCCAAATCGGCGGGCGCCACCCGTCCCAGCGCCTCAAGAAAATCGCGGCGCAGTTTGGGATCGACATTCTCAAACAGTACGATACTGGCGGTAGTATGGGGCGTAAAAACCGCGACCAGGCCGCTCTTGACGCCGGTTTTGATGGCGGCCTCTTTGACCAGTTCGGTAATCTCCACCATCTCGGATGTATGGCGGGTCTCAACGCTCAATTCGATCATGTGGGCTCCTTTTGAAGTTGCTCGTTAATAAACGCGTGCAGATCGTCATACTCTTTTTGCGTAAGGTAGCGGGTTTTGCCTTTGGGCAGGTTGTTGAGGCTGATGCCGCCGAAACTCACCCTGTGCAGATCGAGCACTTCCCGGTCAAAATGGCCGAAAAAGCGCCTCAGCTCCCGGTTTTTTCCCTCGCCGATAGCGACGCGGATTTTGGAGTAGGTGGGCTCGTTTTTAAGAATCTGGTAGGCAAAAAAGGGCGCGAACTCCATCTCTTCGAGGGTGCTTTTTTCATGCGCGCCCTTCTTGCCCCTGATTTTGATGCCTTCTTGCATCGCTTTTTCTATGGCGGGCGTTACGGAGCCTCGGATTTTGAGGTTGTAGACCCGCTCCAGGTTTGAGCGCATCAGCAAATCGGCCACACGGGGGTTGTCGGTTAAGAGCAAAAGCCCCTCGCTGGCAAAATCAAGCCGTCCTACGGGAATAAAGTGGGCAAACTTTTTGGGCAGGCTCTCATAGATGGTTTTACGCCCTCTCGGATCCTTTTTGGTCACCAGCTCCCCTTTGGGCTTGTGGTAGACCACCACGGTCATCTCGTGAAGCGGGCGGGGCTTGACCCATCGCCCCCGTACCGTCACTTTGTCATCTTTTGTCACCTTCGTGGCCATGTCGGTTACTGTCTTGCCGTTGACGGCCACCTCACCCGCCATAATCAGCCTGTCGGCCTCCCGGCGGGAGTATTTGGTGTTGTGGGAGATAAATTTGTTCAGTCTCGTTTCGCTCATCGTTTGATTCCCGCTTCCACCAGATCATGCAGGTGCAATACACCCGCCACCCTGCCCGCGCTGTCAACCACGGGCAGGAGCTGGATTTTGTAATTTTCTATTATCGCCAGCGCCTCGACCGCCAGCATGGTCGGGTTGTCACAGGTTTTGGGCTCTTGTGTGGCATAAAGCAGGGCAGGGCTCTCCAGCGAAAAGCTATCATTCATCAGTGCCCGGCGCACATCCCCGTCACTCAATACCGCCTTAAGACGGCCCTGCTGATCCACGATCAACACATTCCCCAGCCGACCTTCGCTCATCACCACAATCGCCTCTTTCAGCGGCGTCTCTTCGGTTATGACGGGCAGGTTCTTTCTGCGCATCAGATCCTTCACCTTCACAAAGAGCCGTTTGCCCAGCGCGCCGCCCGGATGGAAAGAGGCGAAATCTTCGGCTTTGAAGCCCCTCTTTTTCATCAGCGCCACCGCCAAAGCATCCCCCAGCGCCATGGTCAGCGTCGTAGAAGCCGTCGGCGCCGCGTCCAGCGGGCACGCCTCTTTCTCAACGGCGATGGAGAGGTTGGCATCACCGTAACCGGCCAGGGTGGAGTCGGCATTGCCGGTCATGGTAATGAGCGGAATATCGAAACGCTTGATGTGAGGAAGTATGCGGATAAGCTCCTCGCTCTCGCCGCTGTAGCTAATAGCCAATACCAGATCCTCGGGGCCGATCATCCCCAAATCGCCGTGAAGCGCCTCGGTAGGGTGGATAAAAAAGGCAGGCGTGCCCGTGCTGGCCAGCGTGGCGGCGATTTTGCTTCCCACCAGGCCCGATTTGCCCACCCCGGTGACAATACATTTGCCCCCGGTTTCGTACATCAGCGTCACAGCCCGCGCGAATGCGTCATTCACCCGCGCTTTGGCGGCCATAAGCGCCTGCGCTTCAATCTCCAATACCTCACGGGCAATCGCTTTGGGGTCCATCCCACTCCTTGGTAGCACTTGGGTTTACACAGATAGATTTTACCATACCGCGCCCGAAAGGGCGGGCTTTAGATGACGTAGACGGTCGGAACAATCAGGGGGTAACGCTTGAGTTTGCGCAAAACGTGTTTGCGTACGGCGGCGCGAATATCGTTTTCGATCACCTTGGGATCAAGCCGCTGGGCCTCTTTGACATGGGCCATATAGGTTTCAATAATGGCCTCAACCTCTTTGGCGAACTTCTTGTCTTCCCGGTCGGCGATCAGCCCGTAGGCGCTTACTTTGGGGTGGCCGATGAGCTTGTGGGTCTGCTGATCGATCTGGGCCACGATCATAATAATCCCCTCTGTCGCCAGTTTCTGGCGATCCAGCACAATATCGGTCTCGATCTCGGCGTTGGCCTGGTTGTCAATGTAGGTTTTGCCCGTCTTGACGGTTTTGACCTTCTTCATGTATTTGGGGGTGATCTCCACCTGATCCCCGTCGCTCATAAGCAGAATATTGCGCTCATCCACCCCGCACTCTACCGCCGTTTTGGCGTGGCGGGCAATGTGGTTGTACTCGCCGTGCACCGGCAGGAAAAATTTGGGTTGCACCAGCCTGAGCATCAGCTTCTGCTCCTCCTGGGCCGCGTGGCCGGAGACGTGAATCTCGCTGAAATCCTGGTAGGCCACCGTGGCGCCCGCGCGCATAAGATGGTTCATAATGCGCGACACGCTCCCCTCGTTGCCCGGAATCGCCTTGGCGGAGATGATGATGGTATCGGAGGGTTTGATCTTGATATGGCGGTGCTCGTCGGTCGCCATGCGGTAAAGCGCGCTCATCTCCTCGCCCTGACTGCCGGTTGTGACAATAAGCACCTCGTTGTCGCTGTAGCGCACCACCTCGTGGGCGTCAATGAAGACATCTTCGGGAATGTCAATGTATCCCAACTGCCGGGCGGTCTCCAGGTTGCGCTCCATGGATCGGCCGATGACGGCGATTTTTCTGCCGTACTTGATGCCGTGCTCGATGGCCTGGTAGACCCGGTGAATGTTGGAGGAGAAGGTAGACATAATCACCCGCCCCTTGGCCTTGGCGAAAAGATGGTCGAAGGTGGGGCCGACACTCTTTTCGCTTTTTGTAATGCCCGGTTTGTGGCTGTTGGTGCTATCTGAGAGCAGTAACAATACCCCCTCTTCGCCATACTGCGCCAACCGGTGCAAGTCAGCGGTGTAACCGTCGACAGGGGTGTGGTCGATCTTGAAGTCGCCGGTATGGATAATAATCCCGGCGGGCGTGCGGATCGCCAATGAAGAGGCGTCGATAATGGAGTGGGTCATATGGATCCACTCAATCTCGAAATCACCGATTTTGATGGGTTTGCGCTTCTCCACATAACGGAAATATTTCTCTTTGTCGTTTTTAAGCCCGTGCTCGTCAAATTTGTTGGCGATCATCCCCAAAGGCAGGGGTGTGCCGTAGATGGGGAACTTGAGCTCTTTGAAAAGGTAGGGCACCGCGCCAATGTGATCTTCGTGAGCGTGGGTGATGACAATGCCCGCGATTTTGTCCTTGATGGTGTGCAGATAGCTAAAGTCGGGCACCAGAATATCCACGCCGTGCATCGTCTCGTCGGGGAAACTCATCCCCACATCAATAATAATGGCGCTCTCTTCGGTCTCAAGCACCGCGATATTGCCGCCGATCTCACCCAACCCGCCCAGAGGCGTAAAGCGGATCTTGGCCCGGTTGTTCACGTCGATCTTGTTGGCGGTTTTGAGCCGCTCCTCGTGTACCGCTTTGTTGGCGGCGATCGCCTGGTTGATGTCGGTATAAATCCCGTCACTGCTACGTTGCACGTTTTTGGGGGTTTTGTAGTGACTTTCGGGGTTTCGGCCATTCCCGCGACCCCGGCCGCGACCTCGGCTTCTGTTACTGCTTTTATTGCCCTGGCGATTGCCGCCCTGCTGGTTTGGTTGGCCGTTTTTGGCGCGATTTTCTCCCTGCGCGTTGTTGTTGCGGGGGCGGCGGGATCGGCGCCTGTTACTGTTTTGGTTCTGTCCGCCGTTTTGACCTGTCTTTTTTTCGGGGTTGTTCCCCTGATTCTTTTTCTCTTCCATCCGTCTCACCTTTCAAATCATTGTATAGGTGGTGATAGAGGGATGTCGCCACTTCGTGGGGGCGGACGGAGGAAGCCAGACCGTAACGCGCAAGAGCCTCTGTTACATCCGTTTTGGCATACTGTTTGGAGAGGTTTTTGGCCAGCGTCTTGCGCGGTTGCGCAAAAGCGGTTCGCAAAAACTCTTCAAACGCCGGATCGTCAAGGGAGCAGTGCTTGACAATCCGCAAAACCGACGACATCACTTTGGGCGCGGGCACAAACGCCTCCGGCGGCACGTCAAAAACCGCAACCGCCTCGCCGCACCGCCGGGCCAAAACGGCCAACGCGCCAAAATGTCGCTCGCCGGGAGAGGCCGAAAACTTTTCCGCCACCTCTTTTTGCACCATGACCAGCATGGAGCGGCAGTTGGGGTCTTTTAGCGCCCGCAAAATGATATTCGTCGCAATGTAATAGGGGAGGTTGGCAACCAAATGATAGGGCCCACGCTCCAAACTCTCGTCGTTCCAGTGACTTAGAACATCTCCGCAATGAAGCTTGAGCCTATCCTCTTTCAGATACGGCGCAAACCGCTCACGCAAATGTTCGCAAAGGTCTCTGTCCACCTCATAAGCGGTGACACCCTTTTTAGCGACCAGGAATCTGGTCAAATCACCTAACCCAGGCCCAATTTCCACTACCGGAAGGTTGTCATTGGGCATCGATTGGATGATCCGATGCAATACCGTCTCGTCTTTGAGAAAATTCTGTCCGAATCTCTTCTTCGCGACTTTCGCTTCCCGCGATCTTTGGTCAATCATACTGAAACTTTTCTTAAATTCATATTACAACCCATGGGGAGCCTATCCGGCGAATTACGTTTGCGATATAATGCGAAAACGATTATACCATGCCGAGGCGGACGCCGTTTTTATATAAAAAGCGCCGCAACCCATTCAGGAAAGAGACCGTGGAAACATTTGCCAAACGCATTATTCCCTGCCTTGACGTTAAAGAGGGCCGGGTTGTCAAGGGTGTCAATTTTGTCGGCCTCAAGGACGCGGGCGACCCGGTAGAGGTGGCCAAACGCTACAACGAGGAGGGGGCCGACGAGATTACCTTTTTGGACATCACCGCCAGCCACGAAAACCGTGACACCATTGTCCACATTGTCAAAGAGGTGGCCAAAGAGATCTTCATTCCCCTCACCGTCGGCGGCGGTATCCGAAAACTCGACGACATCTACGCGCTTTTGAATGTGGGGTGCGACAAAGTAAGCATCAATTCCGCGGCCATCAAACGACCCGACTTTATCGATGAGGGGGCCAAACGGTTTGGCAGTCAGTGCATTGTGGTGGCCATTGACGCCAAAAGGGTAGGGGAGAACCGCTGGAACATTTTCATTAACGGTGGGCGCATTGACACTGGCATTGACGCGGTAGCCTGGGCCAAAGAGGCGGTAGAAAGAGGCGCTGGAGAGATTCTGCTCACCTCCATGGATGCCGACGGCACCAAAGCCGGCTATGACAACGCCCTTAACCACGCCATCGGCACCGCCGTTCACGTCCCGGTTATCGCCAGCGGCGGCGCGGGAGAGATGGCGCATATCAAAGAGGCTTTTGAGGCGGGTGCCGACGCCGCTTTGGCCGCCTCAATCTTCCATTTTAGAGAGATCGACATTATGGATCTCAAGCGGTATCTTCATGAAAACGGCATTCCGGTACGCTTATGATTGTCTCGGCAGGGCATAACGAAACCTTCCCGTTTGCCCATCCTATCGGCATGGGGCTGTGTGAAAGCGCCGTCAACCTGACGCGTCTTTGTCTTCTCTCGCCTCCTGAGTTTCTGCTTTTTATAGGAAGCGCGGGCAGTTACGGCAAGCATAAGATTTTTGATATTGTCGAAAGCAAGGCCTCAGCCCAGATAGAAGTTTCCTATCTACTCAAAAAAAGTTACACACCCCTTAAGAGCAATCTTATTGTTTCCGATGCGCGTGTTTCACGTGAAACACCTCTCTATGCCCTCACGCAATCTGACACATTGACCATTGTCAACTCCAGCAACTATATTACAACCGACCGAGAGTCGGCAAAAAGATTTCTCACATTGGGTCTGGCGCTTGAAAATATGGAGTTTTACAGCGTGATGCAGGTGGCCAAAACATTTCAGATACCCTGCGGCGGGATCTTTGTGGTAACCAACCACTGCAACCGAGAGGCCCATGACGATTTTGTGAAAAATCATGATGAAGCCATGAAACGGCTGACCAATTATCTTGCAAAGAGGATACCCAACCTTGAAACCTTCCATACTTGATTACACAAGAGAAGAACTTGGCGAAGCCTTTCCACCCAAGTTTCGGGCCAAACAGATATTCAACTGGCTCTACCAGCACCATGTTGACCGTTTTGAGCAGATGGAGAACATCCCCAAAAGCCTAAGAAAAAAGCTGGATGAAACATTTGTCATCTCACCCCTTCAACTGGTACGCAAACAAAGCAGTCAAGACGGCAGTATTAAATATCTCTTTGGGCTTCATGACGGCCACACCGTCGAAGCGGTACTATTGAAGATGAAAGATGCCGAATATGACGAAAAAGGGGAGCTGATTCACCACGCCAAATATACCGTTTGTGTCTCGACACAAGTCGGATGCAAGGTGGGATGTGCCTTCTGCCTGACAGCCAAAGGGGGCTTTATTCGCAATTTGAGCCCGGGAGAAATGGTTGGGCAGGTGCTTGCGATCAAAAAAGATAACGACATTGCCAGCAACAGGCGTGTCAATATTGTCTACATGGGGATGGGAGAACCGTTGGACAATCTTGACAACCTGGCCAAAGCGATCCGGATTTTTGGTGACGAAAACGGTCTCTCCATCTCTCCCAAGCGGCAAACCGTTTCGACCAGCGGCATTAGTACGAAGATTGAGAAACTTGGAAAAATGGAGCTGGGGGTTCAATTGGCCATCAGTCTTCACGCTGTTGACGATGAGTTAAGAGAGCAATTAATCCCCATGAATAAAGCGTATAACATCGCCTCCATCATTGAGGCGGTTCGACGTTTTCCTGTCAACACAAGAAAGCGGGTGATGTTTGAATACCTTGTCATCAAAGATGTCAATGATGATCTTGCCAGTGCCAAAAAACTTGTCAAACTCCTTGAAGGCATTAAGGCCAAAGTCAATCTTATCTACTTCAACCCCTATCCCGGTACCGATTTCAAACGCCCGGACCCTGAGACCATGGCACGCTTTCAGAAATACCTGCTGGATCGTGGCGTGCTTTGTACCATCAGGGAGTCAAAAGGGCTTGATATCGATGCCGCCTGCGGTCAACTGAGGGAGAAAAATTTACAAGAAGGAGCTTTCTAATGACAGCGCTTGACTATACAATGGTCGCTTTTATTGTGCTGGTAGTCAGCGTCAGTATTATCGGCTTTATCGTCGCCAACAGAAGTGATGACTAGCAAGCCTTCTTAATGCTATTCACGCATAGTCAATATCAACTTGACGCTGAGTCAACACAACACCGTTTTTTTGGCGAAGCAATCAACTTTTTGTGAGATTCAAAATCAACTTCAGAAATGAATTTATAATCCACACCGTTGTCACTAAACTCCAATTTGTATGCGTGTAGAAGAAGCCGTGGCGCCCCCATGTAATAGATTCGCTCCTCATTAGTCAATATTTTATCCAGATATTTGATGGCGATTGAGGTTGGTACTCCATAAATAGGATCGCCAAGAATGGGATGTTTCACGTGAAACAGATGAACCCGTATCTGATGCTGTCGCCCCGTCAGCGGAATAGCCTCAACCAAAGTCGCGTCATGATCCATATCATAGCGGAGCGGCTTGATCAGGGTGGAAGCCGGCTTTCCGGTCGGATCGATTAACATCTTTAACTTGATGGTTGAAAAATCCTCATTTTGACGCAGGGGGGCATCTATTTGCATATCCTTCTCCAGCTTGCCACGTACCCAAGCCAGGTAAGCCTTATGCACCCCTCTCCTTTCAAAGAGGGTTTTAAGTCGCTTTTCCGCCGGTTTGTTCCGGCTTGCCAGCAGAAGGCCGCTGGTCTCCATGTCAATACGATGAACCGCATTGGCGTCCGGCCCGTACAAATGGCGAATCTCATCCAGCATAGAGTAGGGGGTACGGTAGGTGGTAGGGTGTACCAGCACGCCGCTCGGTTTCTCGAATAGGGCGAAATCTGGTGTCTCAAAAAGCGGCTTTTTTCCTGTTGGAGAGGGGACAAATTGCAACACCTCTATCTCGCCGACAATCTTTTCGCCGCTATCCTCAACCGTTTGCCCATTGACTCTCAACCGTTTGGTGGCGACGATTTTTTGCGCCTCACCCTGCCTGACACCCAATGTGCGCATCAGAAATAGAAAAGCGGGAAGGGGCTCTGAAAGGGAATAATTTTTGTTAATAAACGGCACCCGAAAGGCTCCTGATTTTTTTACCTCTTTTTAACACACTTTTTTATAAAATCCCAATATTTTCTAACGATCCATTATGAAGTCACGGAAGGAACAAAATGGTTGAACGCTACGCCCGAGAAGAGATGAAATCCAAATGGACCATGCAAGCCAAATATCAGGCCTGGCTTGATGTAGAGATTGCCGCCGTCAAAGCCTGGAACAAGCTGGGGCTTATTCCCGACGAAGACGCCCAAAAGATTGAACAAAACGCCCGCTTCGACGTGGCACGCATTGATGAGATTGAAAAAGAGACCCGTCATGACGTGATCGCCTTTCTAACCAGCGTAGCCGAAAGCCTGGGAGAAGAGAGCCGGTGGGTCCACTACGGCATGACCAGCTCCGACACCATCGACACCGCCGTGGCACTGCAGATGCGCGACAGCCTCAAGCTGATCATCGAAGATGTCAAAACCGTGATGGCAACCCTGAAACGGCGGGCCGAAGAGCACAAATACACCCTGATGGTGGGGCGCAGTCACGGCATCCACGGTGAGCCGATTACCTTCGGTCTGGTGGTAGCCGTCTGGTACGACGAAATGAAACGCCACCTCAAAAACCTTGAGGAGACACTGGAAGTGATCAGCGTGGGCAAAGTAAGCGGCGCGATGGGGAACTTCGCCCATGCTCCCATAGAGCTGGAGGAGCTGGTATGCGAATACCTGGGGCTCAAGCCCGCGCCGGTTTCCAACCAGGTGGTTCAGCGCGACCGCTACGCCCGCCTGATGAGCGCGTTGGCTCTGCTGGCCTCAACCGTCGAGAAGATCGCCGTCAACATCCGCCACTTCCAGCGCACCGAGGTTTACGAAGCGGAGGAGTATTTCCACAAAGGCCAGAAGGGAAGCTCCGCCATGCCCCATAAGCGCAACCCGGTACTGAGCGAAAACCTGACGGGGTTGGCGCGGATGGTGCGCAGTTACTGCCTGCCCGCCATGGAGAACGTGGCGCTTTGGCACGAGCGGGACATCAGCCACAGCTCCGTGGAGCGCTTTATTCTGCCCGACGGTTTCATTACCGCCGACTTTATGCTGATGCGCCTTAACGGTATGCTGGAGAAGCTGGTGGTCTATCCTGAAAACATGATGAAAAACCTCAACCTCACCGGCGGGCTGGTCTTTAGTCAGCGGGTTTTGCTGGAACTGCCCAAACGGGGCGTAACACGCGAAGACGCCTACAAAATTGTCCAGCGTAACGCCATGAAGGTGTGGGAAGATCTGCAAAAGGGCAAACCGGCGCTCAACGACAAAGGCGAGAGCCTCTACCTGCAATATCTACTGGCCGACGAGGAGCTAAACAGCAAACTCTCCGAAGCGGAGATTCGCGACTGCTTCGACTACGGCTACTACACCAAAAACGTCGACAAAATTTTCGCCCGGGTATTCGGCGAGTAAAGGGGACCCTATATGTCACTGGGAGTTTTAACCGTTATCAAACGCAACGGCCGGGCCGAGCCGCTGGATATTTCCAAAATCCAAAAGTACACCTCCGCCGCCGTCGAAGGTCTGGAGGGGGTAAGCCAGAGCGAGCTGGAAGTGGACGCCAAAATCCAGTTTCGCGACCGTATCACCACCGAGGAGATCCAGCAAACCCTGATCAAGACGGCCGTGGACAAGATTGACGTGGACCGCCCCAACTGGACTTTCGTGGCCGCGCGACTCTTTCTTTACGACCTTTACCACAAGGTGACGGGCTTTACCGGCTACAACCACCTGCGCGAATATTTTGAGCGCGGCGAAAGGGAAGGGCGCATTGTCCTGGGGCTCAAAGAGAAGTATGACCTGGACGATCTGAACGACTACATCAAGCCCGAACGGGATTTGCAGTTTACCTACCTGGGCATCCGCACCCTCTACGACCGTTACCTCATCAAAGATCGCGAAAACCGCCCCATCGAACTACCCCAACAGCTCTTTATGGCCGTGGCGATGTTTCTGGCCCAAAATGAGCTTGACTGCCAGACATGGGCCAAACGCTTTTACGACGTCATCAGCAAGTTTGAGGTGATGGTGGCCACCCCCACGCTCTCAAATGCCCGTACCCCCCGCCACCAGCTTAGCTCCTGCTACATCGGCACCACCCCCGACAAGATCGAGGGGATCTTCGACGCCTACAAAGAGATGGCGCTTCTTTCGAAATTTGGCGGCGGGATCGGCTGGGACTGGAGCAAAGTGCGGGCCATGGGCAGTTATATCGACAGCCACAAAAACGCCGCCGGCGGGATTGTGCCCTTTTTGAAGATCACCAACGACATCGCCATTGCCGTCGATCAGCTCGGTACTCGCAAAGGGGCCATCGCCGTCTACATCGAGCCGTGGCATATTGATATTTGGGACTTCATTGACCTGAAGAAAAACTCCGGCGAGGAGCGCCGACGCGCCCACGACCTTTTCCCCGCGCTCTGGATCAACGACCTGTTTATGAAACGGGTGGCCGAAGACGGCGTTTGGACACTCTTTGACCCCTACGAAACGGGGGACCTGACCGACCTGCACGGGGAGGCTTTTGAAAAACGCTACATCGAATATGAAAACGACCCGGGCGTCCTCAAGGAGAAGGTCAAGGCCAAGGAGCTTTGGAAGAAGATTCTGATGAGCTATTTTGAGGTGGGCAACCCCTTTCTTTGTTTCAAGGATACCGCCAACAAGGTCAACCCCAACGACCACTGCGGCATCATCCGAAGCTCCAACCTCTGCACCGAGATCTTCCAAAATACCGAGCCCAACCACTACAGGGTACAGGTGAAGTTTACCGACGGCACTGTCGCCTACTACGAAGAGGAAGAGGATGTCACCGTCGACAGCGGCATCACCAAAAAAGCCAAGAAGATCACCGCGCTTGACGCCATCGACGGCAAGGATATCTACATTGTCGAAAAGGTGGGTGAAGACGGCAAGACGGCGGTGTGCAACCTGGCCAGCATCAACCTCTCCAAAGTCCACACCAAAGAGGATATCGAGCGGGTCGTGCCCATCGCCGTGCGGATGCTGGATAATGTGATCGACCTGAACTTCTACCCGCTTGAAAAGGTCAAAAAGACCAACGAACGCTCCCGCTCCATCGGCCTGGGTGTGATGGGCGAGGCGCAGATGGTGGCCGAAAAGCAGGTGCACTGGGGTAGCCCGGAACACCTGAACCTGATTGACGAAGTAATGGAGATGATCAGCTACAACACCATCAAAGCCTCCTCCAACCTGGCCCTGGAGAAGGGATGCTACCCCGATTACGAAGGCTCCAAATGGAGCAAGGGGATTTTGCCCATCGACAACGCCAACCCCAACGCCCTGGCACTGACGGATCGGGGCGGGCTCTTTGGCTATATCTACGACTGGCAGGCCCTGCGCGAAAAGGTCAAAACCGACGGTATGCGCAACGGCTACCTGATGGCCATCGCCCCCACCAGTTCCATCTCCATTCTGGTGGGTACCACCCAAACCATCGAGCCGGTCTACAAGCGCAAATGGTTTGAAGAAAACCTCAGCGGGCTGATTCCCGTCGTCGTGCCCAACCTCTCCCCCGAAACGTGGCAGTACTACACCCCCGCTTATGAGCTGGACCAGAAGATCCTGGTCCGCGCCGCCGCGGTACGGCAAAAGTGGATCGATCAGGGCCAAAGCCTCAATATCTTCATGTCGCTGGACAAAGCGAGCGGCCGTTACCTGCACGAAATCTATACCGAGGCGTGGAAACTCGGCATCAAATCCACCTACTACCTGCGGAGCCAGTCGCCCGAGATGCAAGAGGACGTGGCCGACCGAAGCATGGAGTGCCTGGGCTGTCAATAAGCCCGGCACTACATAATATTTTCTTATCTTTAAACTCTTTTTAGCTTTCCTTTCGATAAAATCCATTTTACTCTCGATCAAATCAACAGAGGTCCGCAACGATGAAAAAAAAGCTCTACAGCACCGAGTGCGACACCGCGCGCTCCACTACCTCCATCATCAACGGCTGTACGCCGGGCATCATCAACCTCAACCGCAACAAGTACGAGTGGGCCTATAACCTCTGGGAAGTGATGATGGCCAACACCTGGTTCCCCAAAGAGGTGGACCTGACCGAAGACGCCAGGGACTATAAGCACCTGCTCCCGGCCGAAAAGAGGATGTACGACAAGGTGCTGGCACAGCTCATTTTCATGGACTCTATTCAAACCAACAACACCGCCGACAACGTCAATCCCTGGATCACCGCGCCGGAGGTGAATATGTGCCTGGTACGCCAGGCCTTTGAAGAGGCCCTGCACTCGCAAAGCTACGCGGTAATGGTGGACTCCATCTCCATCAACACCGATGAAATCTATGACATGTGGAAGACCGATACGGAACTGCTTCGCAAAAACTCCTTTATCGGCGACGTCTATGAAAAGTACGGCGACAAGGCCCAGGAGGATGATGAAGCCAAAATCTATATGCTGGTAGCCAACCAGTGCCTGGAAGGGATCTACTTCTACAGCGGCTTTTCGGCCATCTATGCCCTGGCACGTAGCGGCAAGATGCTGGGAAGCGCGCAGATGATCCGCTTTATCCAGCGTGACGAGGTGACCCACCTGGCGCTTTATTCCAATATCATCAAAGAGATCAAAAAAGAGTACCCCCAACTCTTTACGCCGCAGGTGGTGGAAAATATGCGCAAGATGTACCGCCAGGCTTATGAGCTGGAGCGCAACTGGGGCTGGTATGTCACCGAAGATCAGATTTTGGGGCTGAACCAGCAAATTATCGACCAGTATATCCAGTACCTGACCGACAAACGCCTCAAAGCCATTGGGTTTGAGCCGATGTTCGGCGCCGACAACCCCATCAAATGGGTGGACAGTTTCTCGACCTTCAACGACCAGAAGACCAACTTCTTTGAAGGAAACGTCACCAACTACTCCAAAGGCAGTATCAGCTTTGACGACTTCTAACCCCTTGCGCATCAACCTGCTTCAACTCCCCACCCATCCGCAAGATTTTAGCCGCAACCTAAAGCGCCTCAAAGAGCGGGTGGGCGCGTGCACAGGGGATATTGTCATTACCCCCGAAGTCTGCCTGACCGGCTACCCCTACGACCGGATGGAGGAGGCTGTGGCCCTGGCCGACGAAGCCATCAAAAGTATGGCCGAGCTCTCCAAAAACCGCGTTGTCACCCTCACCGCCATTGTCAAGGAAAGGGGCGAGTATTACAACCGCACCTTTGTCTTTCATGACGGCCGTATCGCGCATGAGCAGGACAAGATACGCCTCTTTCTCATGGGGGATGAGCACAAATATTTCCGGGCGGGCGACTCTAAAAAGATGCGCGTGTTCGAGGCGGGCGGGCTGAAGATGGGGCTGATGGTCTGTTTTGAACTGCGCTACGCCGAGTTTTGGCATAAACTGCGCGGCGCGGAGCTCATTGCCGTGCCCGCCCGCTGGGGTCTGCCCAGAAAACAGCACCTGCAACTGCTTCCCCACGCCATGGCGGTGGCCAACCAGTGCTACGTGGCGGTGGCCAACAGCGCCGACGAGGATATGGCCAAAAGCAGTGGTCTTTATACCCCCGGCGGCGGGGTTACGCAAGATGACTACCAAACCCTCATAGAGGCCGACCTGGACAGAAAGCTTATTACCAAAGTACGCCGCCATATTCCCATGGGGGGCTTTTGATGGACGCCGTCACCCGCTTCAAGCTGGAGAATTTCGCCGACGATATCGCCACGGCGGTACCGCTAAGCCCCGCCATCTGGCGGGCGTTCGCCTCGGTAGATCGGGAGGTCTTCGCGCCCAAGGGGTTCAAACACTGGGCCTACCGCCTGGACGCTTTGCCCATCAAGGCCGACCAGTGGATCAGCTCACCCCTGACCGTGGCCAAAATGACCGTCACGCTGGAGCCGGAAGGGGCCGACAATGTGCTGGAGATCGGTTGCGGTAGCGGTTACCAGGCGGCGATACTTTCCAGGATCGTTCGCCGGGTCTTTACCATTGAGCGGATTGAGTCGCTTCTTAAAGAGGCCAGAGAGCGCTTTAAGGCGCTTGATATTCACAATATCCACACCCGTCTCGACGACGGCCAGCGCGGATGGCGCCAATACGCCCCCTACGACCGAATTCTTTTCTCCGCCTCCACCCCCAAAGTACCCGAAACCCTCTTTGAGCAGTTGGCCGAAGGCGGCATTCTCGTCGCCCCCATCGCGCAAGAGGGCAGGCAGATCATCACCCGATACCGCAAGGAAAACGGCACCGTCACCGCCGAAGCGGGCGAGAGTTGTCTCTTTGTCCCTGTCAAGGACGGGGTAGCCTGACAACCTTGCGGAACAACTTTTGCTATAATCCGTCAAACAAGATTTACAGGACGGTACCATCCGATGCAACAGCTTGTCAAACCCTCCGAATACGCCAAAATGCACGGTCTCTCCCGCCAGAGCGTCTACGCCAAGATCAAGCGGGGGACACTCCCCTCACGCAAGATTGACGGACGCTTCTATGTCATAGTCTCTGACAACGCCGAGGCCGACACCGTGACAGAGGAGGTTGACAACGATCCCGTTGAACACGTTTCGCTGATTGAGGAGTACCGCGAGATCATCCGGGCCAAGGATGAGACCATCGAGGTGCTCAAAGCCTCAATTGAGGATCTCAAGGAGGCCAACGCCCAGATCACCCAGACCCTTCAGCAAGAGATCACCCTGCTCAAACAGGCCTTTAACGAGATGAAAGCCATCTACCGGCGTGAACACCCCGCCATCGCCCCGACGCAACCGACCGAAGAGGAGGAGGCCCACACCGTCGAAGTCGAGGCGGAGCCCGCCAAGCCGGCCAAAGAGAAGAAAAAGAAAAAGGGCAAAAAAGAGGCCAAAACGGAAGAGGAGGAGTGCTGGATTCCTCTGGGCGACCTGATCCAGCGGCAAAAATTGAGCTACAACAAAGCCAAGCAGGTGGTCAAGCGTTTTAAGAAAGCCTACAAGCGCGGAGACAGACGCATTATGAAGCAAAACGGCATCTACTACATCTCCTGCTACGACTTTTACGAAGACATCTTGGAATAATCAAATTTTTTTGCTATAATTCTGGCCTCCAATGTCGGGGTGTGGCGCAGCCTGGTTAGCGTGCTACCTTGGGGTGGTAGAGGCCGCGGGTTCAAATCCCGCCACTCCGACCATTGTTTCCCTTTATAGGGATCTATCTTCCAAAAACCTCTTTATCTTTTCCAGATAATTTTCAAACCCGTCAAAGCTGTGGCCGCCACCGGTTTCGACAACGGTTTTCGCGCCGGCAAAAGTCTCAAGCGCCACGCGGTAATCGAGCAGTTCGTCATCTTTTTGGAGCATCAGTAGGTAGTTTTGGGGCGTGACGCTTTTTGGGGTGAGGCTTTTGAGCATCCGGATATGCCGATCGTTCCACTCGAAACTGCTAAGATCGTGATAGTGGCGTACAAACCCTTTCCAAAGGTCCAATGTCTCGTAAGGCTTGACGGAAGGGTTGACCAGCACCGCCTTGATCCCATGCCGTTCGGCCAGTGCCCAGGCGTAAAAGCCCCCCAGCGAGGAGCCTATCAGCCCCACGGGCTCCCTTTGGGCCCAAAAGCCGACCAGTTGATCGAGCGTATCAAACGCCAATTCGGGAATATGGGGCAAAGAGGGCGCCATGGCCTCCCTGCCGAAATAGGCCCGCACCGCCTGCGCCTTGACCCCTAAGCCGCTACCGGCAAATCCGTGGATATAGATAATCATCGCGCCCCCCTTTGCGCCTCCAGGGTAACGGAAATGTCAAAAAGCTTGCCGTTACGAAGAACGGTCAGCGTCACGCGCTCACCGACGTGTCTGGACGCCAGCACCTCCGCAAGGGTTGTCGTATCGGGTACGCTTTGGCCGTCAACGGCCACAATAATGTCCCCAAAATCAAAAGAGCCGTCCGGATAGAGGCGAATACCCCGCAACCCCGCCTTTTGCGCGGCGGAACCCGGCCTCACACGCGCAACCATCACCCCCTCAACCCCCAGCCGTCTTCGGGCCAGGCGGTTGAGTCGCGCGTCGGTCTCTATGCCCAGATCGGGCGGCAGATAGCGGCCGTGGGCGATAAGTTGGGGCACCACGCGGTTGACGGTATCGACCGGTATGGCAAAGCCGATGCCCGCGTACGCTCCCGAGGGGCTGTAGATGGCCGTGTTAACGCCAATAAGCCGACCCGCCGAATCGAGCAGGGGACCGCCGGAGTTGCCGGGGTTGATGGCCGCGTCGGTTTGAATCAGATCCCGAATCACCACGCCGTTGCCCTCATCCATACTGCGGTGCAGGGCCGAAACAATACCGGTGGTAAGCGTCCAATCCAGCCCGAAAGGGTTGCCGATGGCAAAGACCTTCTGCCCCACTCTCAAATCGTGGCTGGTGCCGACCATTACCGGTTTGGGCGGGTGAAAGGGCACGTTGATACGCAAAACCGCCAGATCATAGCGGCGGGAAGCGCCCACCAGCACCGCCGGGTAATCCCGCCCGTCGCTTAAACGCACCCTGGCCTCACTGGCGCCCTCAATGACATGGTAGTTGGTGACAATATGGCCCGCCTCATCCCAGACAAAACCGGTCCCGGTGCCTCTTGGAATATTAAAGACACTGCGGCTCCACGGGTCTATCACCGCCTTGGCGGTGGCGATATAGACCACCGAGTTCTTGCAGTGCTCAAAAAGGGCGATTGTCGCCTTCTCGTCAGCTGACAAATCGCCCCTGGGTGTTACCGGACGGGGTTTGGCATCTGGCGTCCAAAGCCGCCAGGAGGGCATACTCAGCCACACCACCGCCGCCAGCGCGACGGTCAGCGTCCCCAGCCAGATCCGCGTAAGATAACGGTTGTTCACTTCCGCCTCCCTCGTGTTGAATGCGGGAGGATTATAGCATCAAAAAGCCGGCACACCCGCCATGCGTACCGCGCATGACACGCGGGGTTTGCGACGCGACAAGGCGTTGGCGACCCGCTTGCGCCAATAGGAAGCCATGTCACCGTAATCGGCCCCGAGCGCCCGACCGGCCGCCGTCAACCAAAAGAGCAGAAGAAGCATATAAAGCGGGGGAAACAACAGCCCCGCCGCCATCAAAGCACCCGAAACCCGCATATCCGAACCCCATTGGGCCATACTCTGTAACATCGTCACTCCTTTTCATGGCATGACGACATGATAAAAAAGCTCTTAGACAGCGTCGTGTCCGGTTTGAAAAGCCAGGCTCTTTTTCAGCAACGTTTCGTAGGCTTCCTTGACATGAGAGGGGGCGAGGACCCTTAGATCGGGCAACCATTTCTTCACAAGAGCCAGCGCCTCTTCCACGGTGGTGGCCTTTAACACCACCTCCAAATCACCGTTTGGGTAGCGGGCCGTAATGCTTTGGCCCGGGCCGAGCGGCCGGCGCGAAAGGTACTTGGCGATAGAGGAAGAGGCCAGAAGCGTCAGCTCAAAAGGCTCCACGTTGGGGTCAAACCAGACATTCAGCGCCCCCGCCGCCCGTGCCTCCAGCCCTTTGTCCGGCTCAAACGTCCGGCTTGTCTCCTGTACCTTTTTTATCTGGCGAATGTAAAACTTCTTGGCCAACCCCGAAGCGAACTCAAACGCCAGCAGATACCAGTAGCCGTCAAAGTTCAAAATACGATAAGGGGCGGTTTCGCGGGGTTTGCCGTTGTATTCAAAACGCAAAATGTGCCGTGCCGAGATGGCCGATTCCATCACCCTGAGCGCGTCGGCCCGGTCGGTAATATCCTCAATCTCCAGATAGCTCAACAAGGGCGGGCCGTCACCGTTTTTGAGCTTTCCCAACAAGGCGCCGGAGCGCTCGGCAAAACGCCCGCCCACCCCGGCCGCCAGGCTCTCAAGCACCTGGAGCGTCAGGGTATTTTCCAGGTCACTGACCTTCTCAATACGAAACCCTTTTCGCAGACGCCAGCGCCGCCCCTCTTTCTCAAGGGGAAAGCGCGCCAGCCGCTCATTGAAGTCGCGCTGAATCGTTTTGGTCGAGACCCCAAACTCCTCCGCCAGCGCCTTGACACTGAGCGCCTCCCCCTCATAGAGGCGGTGCAGTATCGTCACCAACCGGGTAAGGATCTTGTCGTAATCGTGTGAAGCGTTCATATCGACCTACTCATTGGTTATTTGAAGGGTTTGTGCTATAATTGCGCCAGCGTTCAGCCCGTTACGGCGGTTTGAGCGCTCCTCTTCAGACCCGTGCAACGGTTTGGCGGGACACCGGGTCAGGGCGGGAACGCAGCAGCCCACCCCGTCTTACCGTGTGCCGCGGGGATCTGGAGGGGAGTCTATCTCCATCTTCCTGACATCCAAAAACGTTCCGCTCTCATACTTTTTCACCGCCTCAAAAGCCAGGATCAACCGTTTGACCGCTTCGTTTGGCGTAAGAATGGGGCCGTTTCGCAATCGCTCGGCCGAAGGAAAGCGCCTGCCGTCTACCTCATCCACGATGTAACGCACCATGGGCGTATCGACAACGCCGGGTGCGAGGGCACACAGGTGGCTCTCGGGCATCTCGTGGGCATACAGTTTCATGAGCATATTCAACGAGGCTTTGGAGAGCGCGTAGGGGCCCCACCCCTTGGAGCCGTTGACCGCGGCGCCGGAAGAGATTCCCACCACCTGCGCCACCGGTATGCGCATCTGAATCAGCGTATCAAGCAGAACCTTGTTGGCCCATACGTTAATGCGCATCACCTCCTCAAAGCGGTAAAGCGGCGTTTGGGTCATCTCCGCGATCTCACCAAGCACCCCGGCGTTCAAGATGACCATATCCAGTTGTTTGACATCCTGTAAAAAAGGCCTCAATACCGTACCTATGCGCTCAACGGCCGACAGATCGAAGGAGAGATACAAGAGGTTCGGGTGTTTTATTTCCGGTGTTTTGCGCCGGGAGATGCCGTAAACCCTCGCGCCGCTTTGCAAATAGGCTTCGGCCAGCGCCCGACCGATACCCGATCCCACCCCGGTGATCAAAACCGTTTTCATCCTCACGCTCCCAACGCTTTTTTGGCCAGATCCCTTAGCAGTCGATCGGCCTTGTGGTAACAGGGGAGGGCGGCGGACTTCACCTCTTCAAGCAAAGCGCGGCGCCTTAGATAGACCCGCCACACCCTTTTGGCCGGCTCCAAACGCCCCCGCTTTGCCAGCTCAAGCGCCACCGCCCCGTTAATAAGACCCCTCTGTAGTCTCACCTCCGGCGCCTTTGTGTGCCTCTTCGGGAACCAGACCGCCTCCAGCGCCTCATGGGCGTCAAAATAGTCGCCCGCCTCAATCAAGCGCACAAACCGCGCGCACGCCCTCTCTTTGGCCACGCTTTAGCGGTAGTTGCCAAAGGTGACGGGAAAATCGAGATCGAGCTTTTTGATATGGGCCATGACCGCCTGCAGGTCATCCAGCGACTTGCCGCTGACACGAATCTCCTCGCCCAAAATGGCCGCCTGGACTTTGAGTTTGAGCCCCTTGATCTCTTTGACAATGCGCTTGGCCTCCTCCTTGGGAATGGCGTCCACAATGGCAAAAACCGCCCGTCGCGTCCCGCCGCTGGCATCTTTGCGGCCCGTCTCTCTCAAAACCTTCGGATCCAACCCCCGTTTGATCAGCTTGCCCGTCAAAATATCGATCAGCGCGTCAAGCTTGTTGTCGCTGGAGCTTACAAGGGTGAGGGTTTTGCCCTTCTCGTTCAATTCGATGCTTTTGACCAACCCTTTGAAGTCATAGCGGTTATCCGCCTCTTTCTGAGCCTGGGCGACGGCGTTTTTGATCTCCTGCATATCGGCTTTGGCCGAAATATCAAAGCTGTGCTCTTTGGCCATGGGCAGTCTCCTTTGGCGCTTTTTGAAAATATTGTACAAAAAAAGCCCGGCCGCCGCCAAACAGGCGACAACCGGGCTGAAAAAAGGTTGTAAAAAAGAGGGGTTAGATCATCAAATCCAAAATCTCGAAGGCCCGCCCAAGCTCCTCTTCGCTCACTTTCTTCTCTTTGGGATCGAGTTTTGCCGCAATCTGCGCAAGCAGATAGATCAACGTACCCGTCAGTTCGGGCAGGCGTTTCTCAAGCTCCGCTTCCAACGCGTATTTAAGCGGCGGATGTACGGCCAGGTTGTCCAGTACCGGCTGAAGCTCCAACGCCTCTTCCAGTTCCGCAAAGCGCTTCATGGCGGCTTTCACGGCTGTTGTTAGCGGTACGTCGCTCATCCAGATCACGTCACGGTTGTTGTAACCGGCATTCTCTTCGGCTGAAAGCAGAAGGTCGTAAAGCTTTTGATCAACCTTCTCCTCTACCTCTTTGACTTTGTTTTTGGCCAATTGCAGGCCGGCCGCCTCTTTGAAGAGGCGTTCAATTTTATATGCACCGTAGATTTTCATGCGTTTCCTTCGTTGTTGCTTTCATCTTCGCCCAATTTTTTGGCACCCATACCCAGCGCGATCAACGCCAGGCCGTCGAAAAAGAGGCTGATGCCGACAAACAGCCCCACCAGCACCAGCGAACTGAAAGGCCAGCCCGCCAGTAAAATCACGGCAAGCACCACTGAAAGCGCGCCGTTGAGCATCATCATCCACCAGCCGCTGTGGGGACGGTAGTGCCAGCCGAAACCAAAGCTTGAGAAGGCATCCATCAACAGATAGACCGCCAACAGCATACCCACCGCCGCCACCCCCTGGGCGGGGAAAAAGAGCAGGAGCAACGAGGCCATCAGCGAAATAAACGGCTTCAGCCACGCCCCCAGCGAGGCGCGGTAACTTTTGTAGACAATAAACCCCTGCACAATGGCGCTAAAGAGAAAGAGCCAGGCCAGGAAATTGACGACCACCAGCGACATGATCGAGGGAGCGATCATGCCCATTAGCCCAATTATCGCCATCAGCACGCCGGCGATCAGCGTATGGCGGCTGAACTTTTTAAGCGTCTCCTTGTCAAAGACGAAGCCCAGCATCATCCCTTCGGGATTCATTTCTCACTCTTTTGCGAATCGATACTTTTGAGCGCCTTGGCTTTGAACTCTTTGAGCTTGTTCATCAGGTCTTCAAAGAGCTTCTCGGCTTTATTGGGCCCTTTGACCTCTTTTTCAATCTTCTCAATCGCTTCATCCAGCATTTTGTAGGTGGTATCGCTACTGCTGGTGTATCCCAGCGCCTGGGCCACTTTCAGCTCCGCCCTGGCCGCTTCAAGATGCTTCAGCGCCTGGGCTTTGTCGCTCTTGGCGATTTTGCTCGCCGCATCGATCAGCGCCTGGGCCTTAAGAATGGGCAGAGGAATGATGATCTCGTTTTGCACCAGCGTACCCAGCGCCATCTCCAGCACATCCCGCGCCTCTTTGACCTTGTTGTCGGCCAGGTATTTGGCCGCCAGTTTCAACGCCTGGGGATAGGAGATAAGCGGCAGGTTAACCGTCACCACGTCAATCTCGCTTTGCAGGGTATTGAGCAGTCGCCGGGCCTCCTGCACCTTGCCGCTACCCAGCAGATCCTCTACCGTATCCAGCGCTTTTTTGACGCTTTTGGCGTCTCCCACATACTCGGTCGCCGTGGTCACCGAATCGATGGGCAGTAGGGCGGGGGCGTTTTTGTGCGCCAACACCACTTCCAGTTTGCCGATCGCCTTTTCCAGGTCGGCCTTGGCCGATTTGGTATCTTTTTTATCCAGATCCAGCAAAACCTTCTGGGTCAGCATCACCGCCTCGACGGCTTCCTGTACCACTTTGACCTGCTGATCTTTGGCGTCATGCTTGGCGTGCTTGACCGCTTCCGCGCTCACCTGGGCCGACGTAGCCGCCGATACTGTCGTGCCGCACAACCATACAGCGGCGGCCAGAGATACCAGAACCTTTTTCATAACTCCACTCCTTATGTGTAATTTTGAGAAGCATTGTATAAGAAGTGGGCGCAGGGTTTCTGCGACTTAAGTATCACTGAAGCGTTTGATACGGAATTTTTTGGTCTTTTTGAGGTTCAGCCATAAAAAAGGGAGTAAAAAGAGCGCCTCCAGCGCCAACGAGAGCCACACGACCCGCCAGGTGCCTGTCGGATCGTCCGTATAGGGAAGTCCCCCGGTATTCATACCGAAAAACCCGGTCACCAGCGTCAGGGGCAAAAAGATAGCCGAAATGACCGTCAACCAGTACATATTGCGGTTCATCCGCTCATCCACTTTGGCCCGGTAGAAGTCATAGAGGTTGTCCAGCTTCTCCATGGCCGCCTTGGCCAGGTCGCGGATACGCCCCATATGCTCGGCCAGATCGGCGTAATCGAGGGTATCAAACCCCTTCTCTTTGCGGTAACGGCGCACAAAAAGGTCAAACGCCAATCCCGCGTGGAACATCAGCCGATGAATCAAGGAGACATCCTTTTTATAGGCCAGCCAGCGGGCCATGAAGTCACCGGGCGTCACGGCTTCGTAGAGGGTCTCTTCCAGCTGATCCACCGCCGTATAGTAGCGCTGAATCTGCTTAAGAAGCTCATCGGTTTTCTCGTCCAAAAAGGCGTGCAGGTCACCCAGCGACCCCAGCGGCACCAGCGCCCCTTTCTGCCGATCGAAACGATACCCCTCTCCCTCTTTGACGACAAAGGCGTACGAGACCACCCCAAGCCCCTCTTCACCCATCTCCGGCAGGCGCAAAATAAGCACCCCGTAGCCGTCGCCCGTCTGAAACTCCGAGGGGTGGACGGCGCTTTGAATATCCTCCAATAACCGTTGTTCGATCTGTACGTCGATCTTTGCCGTTGTCGTCGTCTTCACAGCTCAATCTTCTCCAGCAGTTTTTCCACGTTGGTCACGGCCAGGTGTTTGCGCTCGATATGCAAAATGCCCTCTTTTTTGAGCTGTTGCAGATGGCGGTTGACCACGTGGCGCACGGTACCGATCAGCGAGGCGATCTCCTCGTGGGGAAGGTTTTGCAAAAGCCCCAGATTGCCGTCGGGCCCCTTGAGGTTTTTTAACAGCAGTTTCATCAGCCGGGTGGCGGTATCGTACAGCGAAAGATCGGTCGCCAGCTCCTCGATCTGGCGCATCTGGCGGGCCAGGTAGGGGTAGAAGGCGCGGTTGAAGACCGGGTATTTGTGAATCCACTCCCGCACCTTCTCAATCGGCAGTTCCACCGCCTTGAGGGTGTCGATCGCCTCGGTCATCACCTCGTGCCGCTCACCGTCAAGCACCGTGAGCACGTCAAACATATCCCTGGGGCCCAAAAGGTAGAGGGTCTGTTCCCGGTTGTTGTCGGGGTTGTAGCGATAGACCTTCAACCGCCCCTCCATAATAATGTAAAAGTGGTTCAGGGTGTCGTCACTGTCCATCGCCGGGCCGCCGGCGGGATACTCCCGCACCACGCCCACCCGGTTGATCTCCTCCATCAACTGCTCGGTCAACCCCTCAAACGGCTGAAGTTGTGAGGCTCTTAAGTGCATCATGGCTAAAAATCCAACCCGAAACTGCCAAAGTCAGCCATATGGGGGTCCTGATAACCCGCCTGCCCGCTTCTGGCCCGAAGCAACATAATGTCGTTTTTGGGGTCGATCCCCTGGGGGCAGACGGCAGTGCATTCGCCGCAAAGCGTGCAATCCCATACACCGTCTTGCTGGATGGCTTCCATTTTGCTCTTTGCAAAACCCTCCCGGGGGTCGGCCGTATAGCGCCAGACGCGGGTGAGGGCGAAGGGGCCCAAAAAGGCGGGGTTGGTCTCAAGCACCGGGCAGGCGCTGTAGCAGGAGTGGCACAAAATGCAATCGGTTTGCGTTTCGGTGCGCTTCTCCTCTTCGGGCGAAACGGGTTGGTCCGCTTTGGGATCCGCCAACCACGCTTTGGCGCGCGTTAGCGTCTCAAAGGCCGGTTTTTGATCGACCACCAGATCTTTAAGCACCTTTGCGTAACGCAAAGGCTCCACGACATCCCCCTCTTTGGGTTTGTATGCGCACGCCAACACCTCTTTGCCATTGACCCGCACGGCGCAACTGCCGCACACGCCGCTACGGCAACCGCTACGAAAGGTCAAAGAGGGGTCTTTGCCGCTCTTGATGGCCGTCAGCGCCTCCAGCAGGGTCACCCCCTCTTCAATCTCCCAGGTCTGCTCCACCGTCTGGGGTGTGCGCTCGGCATGGTAGCGCCTGATAGTAATCTTCACGCGCGCTCCTTTCGCGTCCCTTTTTCGGGCGGCCTTTCGCCAAGCTCCTTCGCCACCGCCGCAATCAGCGCCTCCGCTTTTTTGAGCTTCTCCTCGGCCTCTTGCAACTCTTTCTCCAGTTTCTGGGCCGTCAGTACCTCCTGCGCGCTCACTTGAGCCCCTTCATCTCGTTGCATAGCGTTCCCTCCTCTTTCCATGAAAGAGAGTGCACCCCGTCAAAGTCGGGATTCTCCTTCGTAAACTCCGCCCGCTGGTGCGCCCCCCGCGTCTCGGGGCGGTGCAGGGCGCAGACCAAAAGCGCCTCCGCCAGCTCCAGCATATTGCCAAACTCCACAAACTCCGTCAGGTTGGTGTTATAGACCGCGCTCTTGTCCGCCACGCCCATGAAGGCCAGTTCGCTTTGCATCTGGCGCAGGGCTGAGAGCACCCCTTTAAGCCCTGCTTCGCTTCGTACGATGCCGGCGTTATGGTAGAAGATTTTACCCAGAAACGCCCGCTTTTCGTAAAAGTCGATTCGGTTGGGAAAATCAAACACAGCCCGCACGAAAGCGCTATCTTTCATGATCTGCGGATGCCCCTTGGCCGACGCGGGGTTTTGGCGGGCGAACACGACGGCGTTGGCCCCCGCTTCCCGGCCAAACACCACCGTCTCCAGCAGAGCGTTGCCGCCCAGGCGGTTGGCACCGTGCACTTCGGCGTTGGCGCACTCCCCGCAGGCAAACAGCCCCGCCACGTCGCTCATATGATTCCCGTCCACGGCGATCCCGCCCATGGTGTAGTGGGCCACCGGTTTAACGGGTATGAGATTGCGCGCCGGATCAACCCCCTCGTAGAAGATGGCCAGTTTACGCTCCTGGGGCAGTTCCTCGTCAATGAAAGCCTCTCCCAGGTGACGGATATCCAAAAAAACCTCTTCGCCCGCCTCCATCTGCTCCCAGATCGCCCGGGCGATCTCGTCGCGCGTGGCAAGCTCATCCACAAAGCTCTCTCCTTTGCCGTTTACAAGCCTGCCGCCCGCGCCCCTGGCGCTTTCGGAGATGAGCACGCCGCTTCCCTTTAACGCCGTGGGGTGAAACTGCACAAACTCCAGATCCTTGAGCCGACACCCGGCCCTAAGCGCCGCCGCGGTCCCGTCGCCGGTAGTGGTGGCGGCGTTGGTGGTAAAGCCGCGATACAGCCCCGCGTAACCGCCCGTGGCCGCCACCACGGCATTCGCCCCGAAAGCGACCGTCCGGCCGCTTCGCATCTCTATCGCCGTCGCCCCCAACACCCGCTTGTTCTCTACGATGAAGTTGAGCAGGAAATATTCGTCCAAAAAGGTCACGCCCGCTTTCAACGCGGCGTCATAGAGGGTGTGCAAAAGCTTCAGACCCGTGTAATCCTGGGCGTAACAGGCCCGCCTGCCGCTGGCACCCCCCAGCCTGCGCTGGGCGATCCGCCCGTCTTCAAGACGGCTGAATGGCACCCCCAGCCCGTCCAGCCAGGCAATCGCTGTCGGCGCCCCCTCGCAGAGCCGGCGAATGGCCGCTTCGCTTCCCAGGGTTTTGGAGGAGCGCAGGGTGTCGGCGATATGCTTTTGCGCCGTATCGCCGTCTCCCATATGCCCCAGCGCCGCGTTAATACCGCCCTGGGCCATGGAAGTCTGGGAGCGGGTGGGGTAGGTTTTGCCCATCACCGCCACCCTCGCGCCGCTCTCCACAGCCGCCAGGGCCGCCGAAAGTCCCGCCGCGCCGCCGCCAATTACCAATACGTCAAAATGTGCTTCAACCTGTTTGTCCATGGCGCCATTATAGCAGGCCCGTGTGCTATACTATATAAAATTTCCCCGTCACCGACACAAGCAAAGGAGTTGCATGGTTCCGCCCCATCAGATCGATCCAAAACAAGAACGCGCGCTGTTTGCCAAAGCGCTCTCCGACTTTTTAAGCCCCAAATTCCTCACCCTCTCCGTCGCCCCCTTCGCGGTAACCATTCTGGTGGCGCTGGCGGGGCTCTATTTTCTTTCGGGCGAGTTTTTCCATATGCTCTCTGCGGCGGCGGCCGCCTCCCAAAACCCCGACGGTGCCCAGACTGCCGATGCGCTGACACAGTTTGCCAAAGAGTATCCTATTATCTCGGCCATTCTGGGCAGTTTTATCTTCAAAGCGGTCGCCGGCACGCTCTTTTACATCATCGGCGGCGGGGTGGCGGTCCTGCTTTCGGTACTGCTTGGCGTTATTATCGTGGGCTTTTTTACCCCCGTTATTGTCAAGGAGGTGCAAAAACGCCACTACCCCCACCTGGCGCGCAAGGCGACGGTACCGCTTTGGGATTACGTGCTCTTTATGATTGCGCAGGTGGGACTTTTTATTCTGCTGACCCTGCTGACTCTTCCTTTGTGGTTTGTGCCGCTTCTTGGTATAGTTTTCATGCATATTCCCTTCTACTTTCTCTTCCACAAACTCCTCACCCGCGACGTGGCGGGGGAGATATTTGACAAAGCGGAGATGAAAAGGGTTTTCAAAGAGGCCAGATGGCGCATTGTGACCACCACGCTCATTCTCTATCTGCTCTCCATGATTCCGGGGGTAGGGGTGCTGGGGCAGGTCTTTTTTGTTATTGTGCTGGCCCACCAGTTTTTTGAGGAGGCGGCAACCATTCGCCAAACCCTCTAACAACGGCAAAGAAGCAGGACTTCAAACTCCAGGTAATCCAACGGGTAGGCCCGCAGAACCTTTTTGACCTGCCTGTAATCCAGCAGTGGGCGGGGGCCGCTGACGCCACTGCGTTGAATGTAGCGAAGCATGGCAAGGGTGTTGTCAAAATGTAAACGCTCACGCAGATGACGCACGGGGGCATGAAAATATTTTCGCAGTAGCCTTTCGGTCTCTTCGGCATCTCTTATCGGAGAGTGCACCCCCGCCGTCTCATGAAGCGTCTGAAACGTACCCGAGGTAAAAAGGGCCAGGGCCGTCGGCTTTTTCAATGCCGAAATTTGCCCCAGCGTACCGTCAAGATCCTCCGCCCACTGCAATGCGGAAGAGGAGACAACCAGATCGGGCCCAAAGGCCGCGATCTTTTCAAAAAGCGCCGGGTCATTAAAGTCGCCCACCAACTTTTCAACCCCCTCTTTTTGGGGATGTCGCGCCAGCATCCGGGGCGAAATATCTATCGCCAGATAGGATGTGAACGATCGATCATACGCCCGAAAAAAGCCACCGGTTCCGCATCCAAGATCCACTATTTTTTCGTACGTACCCTCTATGGAGGCGGCCAGTTCGCGGGCCACCCGCTCCTGAATCACGTTGTAACTATCGTAGGTATCGGCCCGGCGGCCGAAGGAGTGGTGTGGCGTCATGTTTACATTCCGGGAGGCTTTTGGATATAATAACGCGCTAATTATAACCTAAAGGTACCGTTTCCCATGATCTCCATTCTATTCGTCGCGCAGATTGTATTGGCTATATTGTTGACCATTCTGGTGCTTTTGCAAAAGAGCTCCTCCATCGGCCTGGGCGCCTACAGCGGCTCCAACGAATCGGTTTTCGGCGCCAAGGGCCCCGCGGGTTTTCTGGTCAAGGCCACCTTTACGGTCGGGTTGATCTTTATCTTTAACACCGTAGCGCTGGGGTATCTCTACAACAAAGAGTATAACCGATCCGTCGTGGACAACGCCAAAACCGTCACTCCCGACAAAGCGCCCGTACCGCCCAAACTGCCCGAAACCCCCGCCGCGCCCAAAGCGCCCGCGACACCCAACCCCGCCGCTAAGTAACCGATGCGCTTTCTCCTGGCCCTTTGGCTCGTGACCGCGAGCCTACTTGCCGACGCCCATATTTTTGTCTTTCACCGCTTCGGCGACAACCGGCACCCCTCCACCAATATCACCATTGCCGACTTACGTAAACATTTTGATTACCTCAAAAACCACGGCTACCGGGTAGTGCCCCTTTCGGTTCTGGTGCGCGCCCTTCAAAACGGCGACGCCATTCCCGACAACTGGGTGGTTTTAACCATCGACGACAGCTACAAGAGCTTTTATGAAAACGGCCTGCCGGTTTTTAAAGAGTACGGCTACCCCTTTACCCTCTTTGTTTACACCAAGGCCACCGACCGCCACTACGGCGACTTCATGAGCTGGGCGCAGGTACGGGAAACAGCCAAGTGGGGCGAGTTGGGCTTTCATTCGCACACCCATCCGCATATGCTCAAACTCGACACCGACAAGCTCAAAGAGGAACTGCGAAAAGGCATGGCCCTCATGGAAGCCAAAACGGGTAGACGTCCCCGCTACTTCGCCTACCCCTACGGAGAGTATGACGATCGGGTCAAAGCGGTGGTCGCCTCCTTCGGGTTTGAGGGCATCTGCAACCAGAATGTCGGCGCCGTCTCCAAAGGGAGCGACCCGCTTGATCTGGACCGTTGCGCCTTAACGGGTCACAGCAACCTACCGGCCAAACTGCGCTACCGCCACCTTAACGCCCGCTGGATCAGTCCCGGCGCATGGCCGCCCCACAACAAGTTAACAGATGTTCATATTGAGCTTGGCCCCGGGGAGTCGGCTCAAAAGGCCGAATTTTACGTCACCGGTCACGGCTGGAAGCGGGTAACGCTTCATGACGGGGAGTTTCGCCTCACGCACCCCCTTCGGCTGACCAACAGCCGAAGCCGTCTTATCTTAAAGGTGGGACACGATAAAATTAACACCAAACTACTGGTAAAACCGTAAGGAGCAAAGATATGGAAAGCCTTAACGACGTTTACGACTACGCCAAAGAGCATATGGACAAAAGCATCGAGGTGCTTAAAAAAGATTTTACCACCATCCGCACCGGTCGGGTCTCCACCCACATCGTGGATAACATCAAAGTGGACTACTACGGCACCCCCACGCCGCTCAATCAGGTAGGTAGCGTGATTGCCACGGACGCCCAGACCATCACCATCAGCCCGTGGGAAAAAAACCTCCTGCCCGAGATCGAGCAGGCGATCCAGCAGGCCAATATCGGCGTCAACCCCAACAACGACGGGGAGACTATTAAACTCTTCTTCCCGCCCATGACCGTCGAGCAACGCCAAGAAAGCGCCAAGCAGGCCAAGCAGATGGGCGAAAAGGCCAAAATCGCCATCCGCAATATCCGCAGAGAGGCCAACGACAAGGTCAAAAAGATGGCCAAAGAGAAGCTCATTACCGAAGACGAGGAGAAGAAGGGGCTGGAGCAGGTGCAAAAAATCACCGACGACTATGTCAAAAAAGTGGATGAGCTGGTCAAGGCCAAAGAGCAGGAAGTGCTGAAAGTTTAACGGAAAATAGAGAATGATCGGGCCTGAGGGCCCGTTGACACCTCTCTTCTTCTCTTACAGGAAGGTCGATCAATGGATGTGAAAAAAATTTATATGGACGCCAACGCGTTGTTGCACGGGCATTTTAAGCTGAGTTCGGGCAACCATAGCGAATACTACCTGCAATCGGCCAAGGTTCTGGAAGAGCCCAAAACGGCCAAATTACTCGCCGAAGCGCTGGCCGAGCAGATCAAGGCTTACGGCCTGGCGGTCGATACGGTCTGCTCCCCGGCCATCGGGGGACTGATCGCCGGATTCGCCCTGGCCACGGCGCTGGATTGTCGCTACATTTTTACCGAACGCGTAGGCGGCGAAATGACCTTGAGACGGGGTTTTGAGGTCAAAAA
>Ga0256843_1000030_pt1 | contig 119465 bp, 132 predicted proteins | sample AlvinellametaG_FD_191572 | JGI IMG/M metagenome (GOLD analysis project Ga0256843, IMG submission 191572) | Pompeii worm associated microbial communities from hydrothermal vent at the East Pacific Rise, Pacific Ocean - Alvinella | ecosystem: Host-associated > Annelida > Integument >... | reverse complement strand
GGGTAAATACATTTCTAAGCTCTTTAGAGATTAGAAGTTGTTTCTTAATTCTCTCTTAAAAATTATAAAAAAGATTAAAATATTTAAGAAAAGATTAAGAGTAATCATATCGAGTCGATTTTTGTGATTTTTTTGCTTGAGAGCCCCTATTTTTAGGGGTCTCTGGTGGTTACTTGTTAAGGTAAAGGCGGTTTATTTATATCTTCCCAGCTTGTAGCTTCATAATCATAATTTGTATAAGTGTCAACACTAGAGACATTCCAGTTAGATATATTTTGATTGAAATTTGAATTATATTCAAATAAATAACTCATATCAGTTATATTTGAAGTATCCCAATTATCTAAAGCTTGATTAAACCCTCCTGCTCTAAACATTCCTTTTATATTTGTTACATTTGACATGTTTAAATTATTTAATGAAGAGTTGTTAAATCCAGAATTATAAGCAAACATATACCCCATATTCGGACCACTTGATAAATTAAAATTGATTGATTGATTAAAACTATTTGCATTAGCAAACATGTACAACATTGTTGTAACATTCGAAGTGTCAAAGTCAACAGAACTATTAAATGCTTTAGCACTACTAAACATATATGACATATTAGTTACATTTGAAGTGTTCCATGTTGACAATGATTGATTAAATGCTTTACTATAAGCAAACATGTAGTACATATTAGTTACATTTGAAGTATTAAATGTTGATAATGATTGATTAAAGGTTCCTGTTCCACTAAACATATTGCTCATATCAGTTGCACTAGAGGTATCCCATTTATCTAAAGGCTGATTAAATACTGCAGCATAATTAAACATTCCTCTAAAAGATATAACATTAGAAACATTCCAATTATTAATTGATTGATTAAAAGAATTTGCACCTCTAAAAGTATAAGATAAAGATAAAACACTAGAGGTATCCCAGTTATCTAATGGTTGATTAAAGCTATCTGCACCATTAAACATATAATCTATATATTTTGCATTAGACATATTCCATTTATTTAATGGTTGATTGAAAGCTGTTGCACCATTGAACATACCACTAAAATATACTCCACTAGATACATTCCACATTGAAATATCTTGATTAAAAGCGTCATTATTATTAAACATATAACTAAACCCTGAAACATTTGAGGTGTCCCATGCTGACAATGGCTGATTAAATCCGTCTGCAGAAGAGAACATTCCATTTAATAAAGTTGCACTAGAAATATCCCAATTCCCGATTTTTTGATTAAAACTACTATTTCCATTAAACATATATAAAAATTTTGTAACATTTGAAGTATCCCATTTTGTTATATCTCCGTTAACAGTAGTACCTGAAAATAAATAAGACATATCAGTTACTTTAGTTGTACAAAGAGTTCCCATATCTGTACCATTATCTCTTTCTGTTTTAATTGTATCATTATCAACAACAAGATAATCAACACCATTAACAGTTATTGTATCACCTACATTTGCGTCAGCACACTTAATAGATATATCTTGTCTTATTGTATCAGTGTCTTTAGCAAATAATTCAGGATTATCTAATGAAACAATATAGCCCTCTTCAGCACTAAGTAATGCCGTATTCATTTCTTTAAAATCAGGTTCATAAGATTGTTCAAAAGACATAATCTTAACACCAACACCGTCTTGTAAAACTTGATTGTCTGGAATATCTCCACCATTACTTTTAGATAAATAAGAAGATATCATTGGAAGATCTTTAAAAATAACTCCACCAATTAACCAGTCAGCATTTAGCGTTGAACTTAAAATTAAAGCCCCAATTAAATATTTTGTTTTCTTATTAAACATAAAATATACCTCTTTTTGTTTTTTATTTAAAAATTATATCTTAGAGTTGAGATAAATCAAGAAGTTTCAAAATAATATATTATAAAAATCAAAAAATAAAAAGTGTTCAACTCGATAGCCATAAGGGGTAAAGCATATTTCTAAGCTCTTTAGAGATTAGAAGTTGTTTCTTAATTCTCTCTTAAAAATTATAAAAAAGATTAAAACATTTAAGAAAAGATTAAGTATAATCATATCGGGTCGATTTTTATTTCTTAAACTAATTTAAGAAATGTTTAAGTGATATATTGATATAATTTTAATATCAAATATGAAAAAGGAAGGATAAATTATGACTGAATCAACAAATTTTTTCACAACAATTACAAATTTTAATTACGGAATAACAAAAGAAATTTTTGACTTTGTATATTTTGATATAGGTATAGATAGTTATTTTATTGCAATGCTTGTTGCATTATTTATTGTGTTTTTACCTTATATTGCATTACAGGTAACATTAATTTTTAGAAATAGATTTACTATCTTTGGAACAACATTAGCGAATGTTTTTATGATCACATTGTTATCGTCTATAATTAGAAACTCAGAAAACTTCTATAGACAATTAGAGATAGGAACAGGTATGTTAAATTTATTTTTTATTGGTAGTATTATTACAGGATTTATTGTTATTGGTTTAAAAAGAGATTTTGGGTCAGAGTCAGAAAGAGCATAGTAGTTTAAAATCAATTTAAACTACTTATAAGCTCTTTTCTTTTTGAAATTGTGTATTGTTACCTCTATTGGATAAAATGGCGTAACGGCTCTTATATAGCTTTTTAATTTCTTTTTATATTTACCTTTCAAAATATCATTTCTTATAAAAAACTTAATTCTTGCAGAAAAAACACTATTGTTTGATAAAAGTACATTCTCAACTTTCATTAGTTTGTATTTTCTTTTATATTTTACAATTTTTGTACCCGAATGTAATACAGGTGAAAATCCATAAACTTTATTTTTTAAATCATTATCAGATAATCCAAAAGATCCGATAAACATTATATGGCTTCGTTTTATTTGATATTTTTTTCTTGACCATTTAACAACATAATTTAAATTTTCAACTTTCTGTATTAATTCTTCTCTTTCTTTTTTGTCTCTTTTATTTGAAAAATTAATTATATAAATCATATATTTTCCATTAATTAAAAATCCAGATATTTTATCATTATCAAATAGATTTTTATCGTCTTGATAATCTACTCTTTTTAATTTTATATATTCATTGTATGAATCGTTAAGTAAAATTGCAGAATATTTTGTATTTCCGTCATATTTTAAATTATTAGAATAATAAAAGTTACCTGGAAGAGCCATATAGTCTAAAGAATTCTTATCTTGAATGTTATTAAATATTGTCATGGCTGTTTTTTTTGTAAACTCTTTAAAAAAATCTTTATCTTTTTTCAACATATCCTTATAAATAAAAGAATCTAAATTGAGATAATTGATTTTTAGATTTTCAATTTTGTAATCTTTACTGAATAAAGTTATTGTTAATAACAGTATTAAAAATATTTTTAATTTCATTAATATTTCCCCCAAAAAAATAAATATAAATAAATAAGCTTACTAAGCATAGATATAAAATTATACCTAATTTATATTCAAATACTATTGAAAAATCTTGTGAAGAAGGAATCGAACCATTTAACAATAAGAATAATAAAAAAGAAAGTAAAACTATATTCATAGATCCATAAAATTGATTAAACGTAAGATATGCTATAAAAATAAGTATTAAGGGTGCTAAACTTATTGGCAATGCATTAAAAGAATTTAACCTATTGAATTCAACAAATCCTAAAGTATATCCTTCTTCTGTTTTTTTAGGTATTAATGAAAAATATGTTGGATTAGCAAAAAGTATTAAACCTATTATGAAGTGAGCTAATTCATGAAATACAGTTGATAAAAAAGTATATATAAAATATAAAAATTTAGAACTATTTTTCAATACTAAAGATAATCCAAAAAAGAAAATAATAAATCCTGTTATATAAATAATATCATTACTCATAATAAAATCTTCTGCATTAATAATTTTTTGTATAATTCAAGTTTTTTATTTAATATGGCTTTCTTTTTATCGTCAGAACAATTATTGATTTCCTCTTCTATAAATTTTATTCTTTTTTGTATTCCTTCTACACTTTCAGAAGCTAAAGAAGTGTCAATACCAAATTTTAAAATATTATCTTTATCTTCTTTTGTAAGAATTTCCGAACCATATTTACGCTCTATATCTTTAAGCATTCTTACATTTTCGTCTTTAGCTTTATCTAGAGAATCTTGAGCAATTGGAGCGTCGTCAAATTTTAATTGTTGTTCTCTGGCTTTTCTTACTTTTTCTTTTTCTCTTTGTAATCTTTCTTGCCTTGTTTCTTTAGTTATATTTCTTAATGTTTTATCTGATCCAACAAAAACAGAACTCATATCTTCATTTTCTTCTGAAGGCATTAAATCACTTGTTGATTCTAATGTGTTTGAGCCGATTTTATTATTTCTATTCGATCTATTCACAATGCCAACAAATCCTTGATCATGTTCAGCTTTTTTACCATGATCTCTTGCCATATCTCCTTCAAGAAGATTACTCTCTTCCTCTTCAACAAATGAATCTGTATGTAATCCAAAATGAGATTTAAATAATTTTTCGTCTTTATATATATCTGTAAGTGTTACATTATATGTTCCATTAAATGTTCTTTTATCTAATGAAGAGTCCATATATTGTTCAGTTAAACCTATAGATCCAGACATATCTAGTCTTCCACCAGTTACACCTCTCATTTTATCTATAACAGAAAGACTTCCATAATTTCTTTCTCTTTGATTAAGTTCAGCATATACACTTTGTGTCATATTATTGCTTGTATCTGTTGCAGATCTCGAATCAAAAATACTTTGAGAAGAACTTTCAAAACTATCTGAGAAACCCATTTCATAACTAGCTGCTAAATCTTCTAATGCCATAATATTTATACCTCTTATAAATTATTCATTAAAAATGAAACATACAAGAAATTAATCTTGTATGTATTTTAAAATCTTTTTCAGATTTGCATAAGGAGAATATCTTTTATCCTCTTCTCCAGCCTCTTCAATCTCTTGTATTGATTTTTTTATATTTTTAATCGTAGCTTCTTTGGCTTGACTAACATTAAAACCTGATTCAGATAAATAATTATCATATTCAGGTAAAAATGTTGCTGCAATATACTTAAATGGTGTTAATGCAGAATCATGAATAGATAAATCACCTGTTTTTGTTTTTTCAATAGCTATTTTAGCTAAAGTAATTTTTGTATCAGGTGATATATTACCCATATTTGAAATAGCCCAATTAAAATAATCAATACCTCTTTTATTTTTACCATATTGTTTATATGAAGAGGTTATAGCTTCTGATATTTTTGTACCTTGTTCAAAAACATTTCCAAATGAAACCTTATCTGTAAACACATAAGTATTTGTAAGATCTACTGCTTCTTCAGCACTTTTAAAAGCATTCATTTTCATGAGTTGCACATAATAGTAAGCCAATACAGCAATATCTGATAAAGCAGTATGAGGTTGAAGTTTTTCAATTCCATAATCAGATAAAAAATCTTTAAAATCTGGACTCATGTCAAAATTATAATAATAACGAAGATACTGTAAACCATTTGATTCAATATCTTCATTGTCAACATTGAAATGTTTTGCAATTTGCAAAGTATCAATAACTAAATTAGAAGGATAATAAATACCTTCTTTTTCTAGTTGTCCAATATCAAAATCACTATTATGAGCACAATAGAAAACATTGTTTTCTATAAACAATTCAAAAAACTCTTTAGATAGAGAATTTTTCCATTCTGGTGCACCTTCTAAATCTGGATACCAAATACCATGTACGGCAGCTGATCCTGGACTAATAGCAACCGGTGGAAGAATATTTTCTTCTAAAAAATCAATAAAAACAATATCTTTATTTTCTTCGTCTAGCACATATAATGCATGAGCAGACTGTAAAATGCGATCTGTTTTTAAAGTACCTGTTGTCTCTGTATCATGAAAGATAATAAATTTATTATTTCTATCTTTCAATACTTCTCTTGTTTCTTCTAATGTTAAAGCCATAATTTACACCTTTTTTTATTTTATTTTTCATATTATACAATAATATGAATATATTGTAATATATAGGGAAGCTATTAAATTTTATTGTTTTGTATTTTGTATTTTTTGAAGAGAAAATAACACTCAATAAGAGTATTATTTTTTAAATCTATCTCTTTTTATGCAAGAAATTTCATTGAAGAAAAGAAGATAATTGTTTAATTCAACGTTAAATGTTATTTGTTTTGTGTTTTTTCGTTTTATATCTTCTGAGGATACTTCATGTTTAACAATTAAAGCGTTTATTAAACTTTTAATAAGTTTAGTGAATAATTTATCCTGTTTAAATCCAAATTCTTCACTAAAACTAGTTGGTCTTTTTGTTTTTGTTTCTTGTTTGGACGACCATTTTGCTGATTCATACAAAAGATATTCTCTAACCTCTTGATTTTCATTAAAGAAAAAATGATATTCTAAAATTGTCAATGTAAAAAGATATGTTATTTCTTCTTCTGATAATTCTATTTTCTCTGTTAAATTTCTAATTTTATCTTTAAGATTTTCAAGATCTAATCCAAGAAAACCTTTTATAAAAGTCATAGAAACAAAAGGATTATTATAAACCATATATCGAACCTCTTTTAATATTTTTATTTATCATTTCAATAACAATACTAAATGTAACAGCATAAGAAGAAAAATCTTCTATAGTTAAATAAACCTTTTCGTTATTTAAAACAACATAAGCTCTATTAACACCATAAGATTTGTAGGCTCTCATAAATTTATTAAATAATTCTCTCTCTGATAGTGTTTTTAGATTGATTTTATTATTTTTAATTGATTCATACATGTAATAAAATTCAACTTTATCAAAATTTGTAACCCTATCATAGACAGTTAAAAACATTTCAGAGAAATTTTTAAAACCAAGATTTTTTGCTTCTTTTTCTAGATTTTTTTTATCTTCTAATAGATATTGCTTTGTGTATTGTCTGTATTGTCTTTCAAGGCCCATTCCAAAAAATAAGATACTAGAATCACTATAAACAAGAACATTAAGATCTTCTTTTGATAACATAATATTAGGGCCATAATACCATGCCAAAGTATGATCAACTAAATTATCTTTAAAGACAACACCAATAGAAGAAAGTTTGGATAAAGCTAGTTTTTGATTCAATCTTAAATAAGAATAAACAGCATTACTCTCTTCTATAAAGTATTTTATATTTTCTTTTTTTGGTTTAAGTTCTACTTCTGCACAACCACTAATTAAAGCAGTAAATGCAGATAGACTACCAAATAAAAAACCTCTTCTTGTCATATTAGTATCTTCCTTTTATTTTATTTTAGAAAATTATCAATAATTGATTCGTCTTCTAAGTCAACTTTACAATCACCATTTTCACATGTCGCTGGAGCAGATTTTGTAATTACAATAGGTCTTGTTTTTTCAAGTTTTGCTTTTAAAACTTTAATTTCTGCGTCATAATAAATTTTCATAGAATTGATTTTTTCTTTAAGTTCATTATAGTGACCTTCTTCAATATCTTTGTTGTTTTTTACCTGAACTGATAAATCATGAGCTAATTTTTCTAGTTTAGATATTCTTTTTTCATGATCATTTACAATACCTTCTAATTCAACTAGTTTTTTGTTAATTTGAGTAAAATTTGTAGACAATCCTTTTGTTTGACTCTCTAACTTTTGAGTTCCTGTTTTAACTTCTTTTGCTTTTGCCTCAACGTCTTTAGATACAGTCTCAATTCTATTTAAAAGATCTCTTGTCTCTTTTGACATAACAATTGCACTTGCTGCTGTTTTTCTTACGTCTGTAAGCTGAGTTGATAAGGTCTCAACCTTATTTGTAACAAAATCAATATTCTCTTTATTAACTTGAATACTTTCTTTGTTTTTCATAACAACTTTTTCAACACCTTCAATCTTCTTTGATAGTTCTGAATCTGTTTGACTCTGTTTATCAAGAGTATCCTCAATATCATTTATTTTTAGAATAATTTTACTTTGAGATAAAATTAACTTGTTTGCTGTTCTTGTTAAAGCTTGAGTGTCAGCTGCAGAAGCAACTGAAGCTAAAATACCTGCTAGAATTGTTGATAAAATTACTTTTTTCATATTTTATTTCTCCTCTTTTATGAATTTATTAATTATACTTAAATCTTCTAATTTATTGTCTTTATTTTTAGATTCTATCTCTTGAGCTGATAGATATCCGGCCTCTTGATCACGATTAAATGCATTAATTGTTCTTTCTTGCTCTTTTTCAACTCTTTGTTGCTTTTTAAGTAAATCTTTAGATAAAGGTGTTGGTAATGCTTCAAGTCTTACGTCTTTTGGAGTTCTTTCACCAACAATCCATTCTGGATTTCTTGCAACAATATGAACTTCATGAGAAGATACTAGATCTCCGTCAGTATCTGCATAATTAGCAATAAAAACCTCTTGAATCAAACCTTGATCTCTAATTATATTACCAATTTTCGTACGAGTAACAAGTAATGGTCCTTGTTTTTTATATTGAACTGATAAATCACCTCCTTTAGTAACTGGAATATCACTATTAATATCAAATGAAGCAATTTTAGAGCTTTCTTTTGAAACTTTTTCTTTTAATTCTTTGTTTTTTTCGTCAATTATTTTTTTCCATTCAGAAATATCATATCTCTCCCATTTACCGTCACGATCAGCTTTAACCTGTACAACACCCTCTGGAGATACAGCAAAATATAAAGTAGTATCAAGTCTTGCATTAAGATATTCTTCTTGTACTTGTTTTACTTTATCTTTATATTTATAAATATCTTTTGGGGATCCACAAACACCAAATGTTTTAGAATCATTACAAACACTTGTATCATATCCAATACCAAATGGATTTTTTAAAGAACAGCCAGAAAACAGCAATGCTGTTAATCCTATGGCTGTTATTGTTAATTTTTTCATTAATTTCCTCCTACGATTTCTGGAATATCTTCAAGGTCTTCCATATCTGTTGTGTCGTCATTATTTTTAGACCCCTTAGTTGTTGTTTCTTGAGTATCAGAACTATCACCATTACCACCAGAGACAACTTTTGTAAAAGCATTTACTGAATTTATTTTACCTTCTTTTTGTCTCTTTTGCAACTCCATTTTTTCACTCATTTCTGCCATATCACCAATGTCTACTTTGTTGTTTTCAACAACTTGAAGATCTTCTCCTCCAATTAAAAGAATATTAACTGTTCTACCACCTTTAACTTCAATAACAGGGAAAATTTGTTCAGCCATTTTAATATAGTAATCTCCAAGTTTAGAGAATACATTTGAAATACCTGAAGCTCCAGCATATAATAAGTTAGAGTTTACAGCGTCTGTTGTACCTGTTGTACCTGTTGTACTATTAGTATTTGTGTCAGTTCCACCAAAATTAATTTGTTTTGTTTGACCACCACTTAATGCTTGAGAGAATGTTTCAAAGAAACCAGATACAAATGTTCTTGCTAACCAAGCTCCATTTTTATGCAACATTTCTCCTTGAAGACCAGGTGTTCCATTTTCTCCAATAACCCAACCAGAAATACTTCCCTCAATTCTTGCTTTACCACCGTTAATAAGACAACTAATAGAAACAAGCTTAATATCTGCTGTTTGACTATTCATATTACCTTTAGCTGAACCCAATAAGAAACATTTTTCAATATTTCCAGAAACATTATTAGCCATTAAGATATCACCCTCAGTTTCAAATAAAACAGGTAATGGTTCCATACTTCCCTCTTGGAATGCTGGTGCATAAGCCCCTGTAATCATATAAGCCTGAGTAAACCCTGTTGAGATATGATAAGTTTTATATGCTAATTCTTCTTCATTATTTAAGTTCTTATCAATTTCTGTTTTAGCTTGAATAAGTTTTTGATTAAAACTAGTATCAATTTTTACAGTTACTAATTTCTTCTTTTTACTTTTAATAGCTTTTGATTTAACAGGTTCTTCTTTTTTCTCTTCTTTAGAAGTTTCTGCCTTTTTGTTCTCTTCTATACTTTTAGTAAAGTTTATTTTATCTTCTTCAGATAAATTTGGATTTTTTCTAATTGCTTCTAAAACTTTTTCGTCTTCAGTCATAGGTTTTTTAGTTTCATTAGAATCTTCTTTTGTTGTATTCGAATCAGATTGTTTTGTTAGTTCTGGTAAAAGATCGTCACCAATAGTAATGTTATCTCCATAATTATTTGCAGGAGGAACGCCATTATTATTTAAAGTCTCTTTAATTGCTTCTAATTGATCAATTCTTGCATTTTGCTCTTCTAATTTTTTAGTGAAAAAACTTTTTAATTCATTGAATTTTGCTGCTTCAGATTCCTTAATTAAAGATAGTTGAGCATACATATTTTTATTATTTTCATTAATAATAGTTTTAAGTTCTGAAAGAATTGAATCTTGTTTATTCTTAACAAGTTCAATAACTTCTCTTGTTCTTTCTTCTTGCTTTTTCATTCTATTTTCAATAGCAATTGCCCAGTTTTCTTTAAATTCTGGATTTTTTATAACTTCTAACCCGTCAAGCTTATCAAGTCTTCTTTTTTCATAAACTTTAGAATTATCTATTTTTAGCAAGTAAGATACAAAAGAAATTAACATAAATGCAAAAATACCAACAACAACAAATATAATTAATTTATTTTTTTTCTTTTTTGCTTGTAATTCTAAGTTATCTAAGTTATTAACTGACATAATTAAACCACCTTTCTTTATTTGTTTTTATTTATTCTTTGATAAATTGTATGTTTATCTACAATAATCCAAGCTTTTGTAATTTTATGTGGATCTAAAGTTTGTTTTTCAAAAGCAATAGCTAACATACCAGGAGCATAAAAATTCTCATATTCTAAATAAAGTGTTGAATCTGTTTTATTTTTTATATACCACTGCTCAGCTCTATATTTACCACCGTCATAAAAGAATTCTTTTTGCATTTCTAAATCTGGAGTTTGAAATTTTTTCTTAACGTCAACTTTTTTATATCCAGGAACTTTTTTACCTAATACTAATTTTTTCATAATTCTTTTAATATCAGATTCAATTTTACCTGTTTCAAATTTGTGAGCTTTGATATCTACAGTTGATTGAATTTTATTTGAAGCTAATACAAAATTTTGCTCTTTTTTACCGTCTGTTTTCAATTTTACTAAATATGGATCACCTTCTGCAGACCATATTAATAAATCACTCTCTTCTTTATTTGGGTATTCAGCTGTAGGTATAACAATTACAGCATAATTTTTAGAATTTACACTAAAATCGTCTGGTGTTTCAGTAGTTAATTCTGCCTTTTGAATAATAAATGGAAATTTTAAAACATTCGTTGAATTATTTTTTAAATGAACAACAATATTATCTTGATCTAAAGATATTGTTTGAGCAAAAGAAGTTAGTGGTGCAACAGCAACCACTAAACCTAAAAGAAATTTTTTAAACATACTATCCTCCTTATTGAATGTTATCTTCGAAATTAACAAAAGAATTTTCTTTTAATTTATCTCTTTGTCTGTTGTCAGATAAAGAATAAAAAGAAGTTTTAATTGATTTAATATAAATTTGACCACTCTTAACATATGTTATAAACTCATATGCGTATCTCATACCATTTAACTGATCGTCAGACGATCCAATTTTTCTATTAACAGTTCCATATACAATGATTTTTTTATATCCACCAGGAAGATCTTTTGTTTTTACTTCAGAAACTTTAAATGTTTGTGAAATAGCATTATCTTCAACAAATTCAATAAATCTAATTAAATCTGATTTTGATTTTCTTGCAGTATCTTTATCTAAAAATGGATAAATGTTTTGATATTTTTCTCTAATGTTTTGGTATGAAAAATTAGCAATATCCTGAACCCATACTTTTGCCCACATTCTATATGTATTATCACTTGCAAATGTATTACCAATAATATATTTACCAGACTCCATAAATTGTGGAACCTCAATAACAACAGTTTTGTTTTGAATAACATTAATATAGCCTTTAGCTAAAAATGCAATTAAAACAAGTTGAGCACCTATAACCCCTAATAAAATTTTTATAAAAGATTTATTGCTCTCAATTTGATTAAAAAAACTCATTTATTTTTCTCCTTAATTAAAAAATACTCTAGTAAAACCATATGGAATTACTCGACCTAATTTTTTTAAATACTTATATTTAAGTACACCTTTTTTATCGTCAGTTGGTGAAAATATTCCTAATCTATATAATTTTTGCATTGTATAACCATTAGGTCTATTTTCTTTAAATTTTTTATACATTACAGCAAAGCCTAAACCTAAACTTAAAGCAATTATCATAACAATTAATGAATCAACTGCTGGAAAGGCAAAAGAAACAACAATTGTTGCTGTCATAATTCCAAAAGATAAAAAGAACTCGTCCATTTCAAAAATACCGATAAGACGAGGTTTGTCGATAAATCTAGGGAAAACATTATTATAATCTTCTTCCATTTTTACACCTCATTTAAGTTTACTTTAAAAATAATATCTAATTTTATAAACAAAAACAAGGTTAATATCCCTCAAGTATCATTTTTAATCTTCTTAACTCAGGAACTATAATGTCGTCAACATAACTTGTACCTTCTTTAATTAATCTTTCAGCCTGATTAAAGTCTTCTCTAATTTGAATAAACTTTCTATCATTCCAACCTTCCATTTCTGCCAATTCAAATGCTTTTTTTACAGAATTAACTGAAAAACCTATATTTTCAGTTAATTGATTTACTGCTTTAGTTAATTCATTTAATGATTCTTCTGTGATAGATATTTTTGAATCCATTTGTGATCTCCTTCTAAATTTTTAAATACTTTATCGAAATTTTTAATAATTTCAGATATAACTTCTTTATGACTAATATCTTCACCAATTGTAAAGATTGTAAGATATATTTTTTTAAACACAAAAGCGTTCTCTAATAAATATTTATCTCTACATAATTCTTTAATTAAAGAAAAACCATACTCTTTAAAAATAAAGAAAAATAATATTATAAGACTACTAAATATAGCTATTCCTAAATTTTGAGAAAATGCAGATATCATAGATATTAAAAATAATCCAAGTAATGAGAAATTTATATATTTTTCTGAATTTTCTCTTACGCAAGATAGAAAAGATACATACTTATTAGATACATTTAAATTTTCTATAATTTCACGTCCCTTAAAAACACCTTCTTTTGGAAAATTTTCAAAATAGAAATATTCACCTGTATTTTCATACAGCAATGATTCATTTAGAAAAAATGGTTCATATTTTAGATACTCATTATTTATTTTTAAAGTATGTTTATATATATTGGGTTCTTCTTTAGTGTAAACTTTATAAACAGGAAAACCAACAACACCAGTTATTGATTTCGTATACATTTCATTAATGTTTTCTATAACTTCTTCAAATTCTTCTAATGATACATTTTCATTAAATGTTAATTTACTTTCAATTTTATTTTTTAAGTCTTCAGCCTCTTTACCTATATATACATATTCTGTTTTTAATAATGTAATCTTTTCAATGATTAAAATCATATGTTCTACAAAATCTTTTAACTTATCTAAACCATAAAGTACAGAAGAAATGTTATTTATTCCAATTGTCTTAATCTCATTTTTTATAGACTCTAATTTTGAATTATACATATCCTCAAATGTTGTATTTTTTATATTTTGATTTCTTTCAATAAAACTATTCCATATCTTTTCAATTTTCTTTATTTTTTCAGAAACCGAAGATATTTCAATTTTAAAATTCTCTATAAGATCCATATAAGCATATATTTTTCTAATCTCATTAACAATATTGTGTGGATCAAAATTTTTTAGATCTTTAAGCATTTTATTGTATTCATTTTCTATATAACTAAAACCAACTTCATTTTGCATTTTATCAAGAAGAGATAATGTTAATACATAATCTCTTAATTTTTCTTCGTTAGTTCTAAATTGTTCAAGTATCTTTAATTTTTTTCTTATATTTGAATGATTGTTTTCAATGTAAAAATCATATTCTTCATTTATTTTATTTAAATACATTTTCTATTACCTCATAATCTTTAAATTTAAAAACTTCTTGCTTAATATCACTATCAAACGCATACATAATATTATTCGATATAGACTCTGTAATTCCGTCTGCAGCGTCTCCAAAGATTTTCTGATAGTTACCTTCACCTGTACCAATTTTTTTCTTAAATTTATCTATATCTCTAATCATTTCAAATGAAGCTAAAGTATTTATATTTGTAACATACAAAACAATATGTATACCTAGCTCTGAAGATTCTGAAATCAACTCTTTTAATTTAAAAACAGCACTATCTCTATTTCTCATACTTGAATTTAAATCAGTTGAACCCTCTGGAAAAAATACATAATACACGATTTTTTCTTGTTTTGATAAAGTTGATTCATTCATATCTTTTCTTTGTAAAAACTCTTCGTAAATTGAATTAATTGAATCTTTAAATGTTCTATTAGAGAATATAGAAGTTTTTTCACTCTCAAGTGCTTTAAATGTTTTTTCACTTTTTTTATTAAAGTTATTAATAATGATTTTTGTATTTTCTTGCAATTCTAATTGTCTTACTGAGTTGTAAATTAAATTAGCAACTCTAGATATACCTTGTCCTGCTATTAACATATTTTCTGCATAATCATTATCAAAATGAATAAAAACATGATCTTTAGTTAAACCAGCTAATTCACCAATAAAAAATCCTGATTTATCAAATTTTTCCTCACCATTAATAATTTTCATTAATTTTTTATTTGAAAGAATATTTCCAGGTGATTTTCCACTATATACAAATCTTGAATCATATAGATATTTAACTTTTTCTGGATCAATATCTGAATTAATTTTATTTATAACTATAGATTTAACTTCGTCTACAGCGTCATTTAAAGCAAGATAAGCTTGAAAATTAACATTTGCAACAGGATTACCGAACATTTTATTATAGATACCTTCACCAGGATCTTCTAATGATCTTACAGCTGTATTATTCTCGTCAAAAAGCTTTGGTATATCTGACTTTGCCATTTTTAAACCAATTCTTAATGGCATATTTGACTTAAGTTGTGGGTCCATATCAATACCTGTTAATGTTTGAGTTGATAAGAATAAATTAAATCCAAAAGATCTACCTCTTCTTAAGATATCATTAATTAGTTCATTTGTTCTAGCTGTTATTTTAGGGTTTTTAGGAAATAGAGCTTGGAATTCGTCAATTATTATAATAATTCTATGAAGTCTATTCTTTTTATCAACTCTTGAATTATATGAAGCTAAATTTGAAGCTTCAACCTCTTTAAATAACTTACCTCTTCTAGATATTTCGTCAATAGCATTTTGTAAAACCTCTTGACCAAACTCAATTTCAGATTCCATACTTAAAATATTAACATGAGGATAATCTTTATATGCTGCAAACTCAGTACCCTCTTTATAGTCTAATAACCAAAACTGTAATTCTTCTGGAGAGTATTTTAACGATCCATGTAAAATAATATCATGTAAAAGAACCGTTTTACCAGAACCTGTTGAACCACCAATTAAACCATGGTGTGTCCCTTCCTCTTCTCCATATTGATTTTTACCTAATGATAAATAAATATCCTCAATACCATTTTTAGCAAAAGGTATTGCAACACCTTTCCCTGCAGTATCAGTCCATAATTCATTAGGTAATGTTTTTCTAATATCAATGATAGGTTTAATATTTACATTTTCAATATTAGAATTTAACTCATTAACAATAGAGTCAAAAACAGTTTTTTCGTTTTCTTCAAAAATTATTTTAAAATCATTATTGAAAAGTTCTCTAATTTGAGTTTCATTACTATATGGCATAGACAATAAATCAATATTCTTTGACATATATCCCTTTCTTGTATATTCATGTGGTTTATCTAAAAATTCAAATACAGTCATTTTATTTAAAAAATCATTTAATTGCAGTCCAGCAATGGGTTGTGATTTACCATGCTTCATATCTACAGAATATGACATTAAAACATAAATACCTGCTTTATAACCAGATTCTAGTATTGATATAAGAGATTCTGCAGCCTTTTTAGAAAACCCAAGAGGAAAATTTGATATAGCCAATATTTTATATGGTTGAGGTATTTCATTTGTATTGTTATTATAATCCTCAATAGACGTAAAACCATTTGCTGTAACACTACCGGTAATTGAAGACATACTTGTTTTTATATCTTCTAACTCCATTTCAATTGTAATATCGTCACTCATGATTTTAGCACCAGTGAATTTATCATGTAATCTAATTAAATTTGGAAAATTTTGACCTGATCCAGTTTTATCAATAATAGACAATCTAGTTAAACCTATAGGTAGTGAAGTTAATACTTTAAAAGCCAATGTCTCTATCATATTTGTAATTGAATCTTTATATTTTTGATTTTGTATAAAGCCAATTGAAGTATTTTCAAATGGTAAAATTAATGGTGCAAATGTTTCATAAACCTCATTACCTATAATTTTTGAAGGTGTAGAATGCCAATTTCTTAATTCACCTGCATTTAAAAAAGAAGGAAATTTATAAGTTTCTTTCTTTAATGCTTTTAATGCATTTCTATATTTTTCTAAATCTAATTTTGATAAAGCAGTTACAGCTATACCCTTTTCAAGCTTTTCAGAAATAAAATCATAATTTTTCATTATTAATTCTGAATTTAATCTTTGAATATTTTCTTTTATGTCTGATTTCATAGTTTCTTTAACATGATCAATAACTTCTTTAGATATTGATTTAAAAGCATATGTTTTTTCTAATTCACTCATTTTATATCCTCATACATTTTTTAAAGTAAATTATAACTTAAATTTAAAAATAAAATAAGAGAGAAAAGCATTAACTAGTTAATACAAAAATATTTTGTTATACTTATACAAATATTAATATAGGAGATTTAAATGAAGAAAATAATTCTATCAATATGTGCTTTAGGTGCATTAACATTGTCATTTTCAGCTGAAAATATAGAACAAACCAAGGAAAGTAATATTTATTTAACTGTAGATTCTGAAATAGGTAAACAGTTATTTCAATCGGAATTAGCATATAAGGAGTATCTTGAAAAAGAAGCAATACAAAATGTAAAAATAGCTAGAGCAAATAATCTTGCCTCTAAAAACTCTTGTGAAATTGTGAAGTTAAAAAAAGCTTTAGCTAAATTAATCAAACTTCATTCTCAAAACAATTCAAGAAAAGTGATTAATATAAAGGATTTACCAAAATTAAATGTTGAAACAGAAAAAGCAACTGAAATTTTAACAGGTAAAAAAAAGCCTAAAGTCGCATGTAAAAAGAAGTTAGTTAAAGTTATAGATACCTCTCATATAAAAGAAAGTTACTTTGCATATAAAACACCAAAAAAATTCAAAGTAACATATAACAAAGCTGGAGAATTTGAATATCCATTAATTGATAGTAAAGTTAATAAAATGTTGCATAAAAATGACAGATTTGAAGCGGATATGTATACTAAAGCAGGTTGGGTTCATAAAGTAAATGGTGGTTGGGTTAAGGGTTATAAACTATGGCCAAAGGTATTAAACAAAACAACTAAAGAAGATATTAAAAAATGGGGCATGAAATACAAAACGGTTGAAGATTGTAAAACAGAGGGAGGTAAATAATGAAATTAGCTATTGACTCAGGTTTTGGACATGACGATTATGCTTATATGGACGATAAAGGTAATTTAGTTTATAACAAGCATATGCCTGTTTATGCTGAGGCACCTTTAGACGCAGAAGATATGCCATTATTTGAAGGTAAGAGATATTATGTTGGTGAAGAAGCTCTAATGGAAGACTCTTTAAACATTATTAATGTTATTGAATATAAAACACATGAAAAAATGGCCCCTCTTTCTATTTGGGTTATTTTAGAAAAATTAGGTATTAAATCTTCTGAAGAAATTGAAACTTTATATATAGGTTTATCACTGGCTCAAAAAGAATATGCTGCACAATACATTAAAAGAATTTCTAAATTCAAAGTGAATGGTATTACATATGACTTTACAGGTAAAATAAAACTTGTTCCACAAGGAGTTAGTGCTAAGTATGCAATTGATCATTTTTATTATAAAGAAAATCATAAAGAGACATATGCAATTATAGATATAGGTCAATTAACTGTAGACGTTGTTACAGCTATTTCTGGAAAAGTCAGATTTGAAAATGCTGAAGGTGTATCAAATGAGGGTGTTATAAAAATAATTCAAAAAATTCAAGAATATATTTCTCAAGAGTTTGGAGAAGTTATTTCTATAAAAGAAGCTCAAAATATCTTAATGAGTAAAAAATATAATTTTTTTGGAGAAAATGATCTATCAGAAATCATAGAAGAATACAAAGCTGATTATAGTAGATATATTGTTTCTATGTTAAAATCTAGACATAGAAATATTTTTAAGAAATATCCTAAAATCTATTTTGTTGGTGGAGGATCTTATTATATTGATAGAAAAACATTAGAACAATCAGCTGGAATTAAAGGTGACGCTGTAGTTTTTCCAAAAGACGCAGAGTTTTATAACTGTATTGGTTGTTTATTTGTAGAGTAGTGCTTAATTAGCACTACTTCTTTGCTTTGCCACCATTGGCATAATTTTTTCAACACCCTCTGGAATTTTATCTTGATTAATAATTAAAGATACACCTTTTTTTAAATCCTCAAATTTATTATTTGATTTGAAATCATTTGGATCTAAATTAAATAATACCTCAAATTCTTCTTTGTAATCTAATATTTCAATTAAATAAACTAATATTAGATAAGTTAAAAATCTTAATTCTTCTTTATCTAAGTTCTTCTTTTCTAATTTATCTGCCAAAGGAAGATAAACAGCTGTAAAAAATGTTAATTTATCCTTCATTTGTGATTTTTCAAATTCAGATAAAAACAAGTCTCTAATTTTCTCATATGTTTGTTTCATTTTATTTTCTCCTAAAAGTTGATAATGAAAGCTTTATTTAGCTTTCATTATTGAAATCTGAACACCTTTTGGTTCAAATTTTTCAATTAATTTTTCTAGCCACTCTAACTTAATTTCGTCAATATTATTTCTAATAACAACTTTCTTAATATCTGGATAGCTAGATTTAACTAATTGATCAATAAATGGTTTTTTTGTTTTGAATGCTTGAAGTACAAGGTCCTTTTTATCTTCTGGACCAACATACTTTAAACATAAAACACCATTTATATTTCCTATAGATTCTAGATTTGCAAAAATACGTTCAATATATCTATCATTGAACTGTAAAACCCCTAAATCAATTTCTCTATCTATCATATCTAACCTCCAACTATTTTATCAACAACCTCTTTGACAGACATTTTAGAAGTATTTATTTTTTGAAGATTATGATCTTTAAAAATAGAAAGATCATAATCTCCTTCATTTTTTTCGATTTCAATTCTTTTAGAAATAGACTCTTCAGTCTCTCCTCTCTCTCTGAGACGTTTAATTCGTTCTTCCTTATCAATATCCAGAAAAACAATTTTAACTTCATATCCGGCAGATATAGCTTCTTCAGCAACAGATTTCAAATAGTTTAGAGAGATAGCTTGAAAAACAAGATTATCTTGAATATTTTCATAATCAAAAGATACTCCATATTTCCATTTAGAATTAACAACAAATTTAGCTTTAAAATTCATTGCATTAAACTCTTTTACTGAAATAAAGAAGTAATCATAACCTTCTTTTTCGTTTTCTCTCTTTTTTCTTGTTGTGTAAGAAACTAATGGTGAAAACCCTTTAGTTTCTATCAACATATCAAGAGTTGTAGTTTTACCAGCACCACTTCTTCCAAGAAGAAAAATTAATGACTTACTCATTTGTAGCCTCCTCTTCTTGAGATTCTTCAATCCACTCTTTGAAATCTGGATTTTTCTCAACAATAGAAATTGTTTGTCTCACTGTTCTTTTTGTTGGTATCTCAAAATCATGACTTATTTTACTTGCAAGACGCTCGTCAAATTTAATGTCAAGATTATCTACAAAGTTTTCAATTTCACCTGTTTCAATTAAAAGATTAATAATATCTTTTTTATTAAAATCTCTTTTTTTAAGACCCCAACTTTCAGAAATTTTACTCACAGCACCATATCTACCATTTAAAAATGGAACCAATACAAGTGTATTATCTTCTGTTGGTACATTTTCAAGAATTTCTTTTGCAGCAGACTTCACTTCACTTTCATACTTTTTAGCATATTGCTTAGCCCATGTTGCTGCTTTAATTTTCTTGTTTAAAGAAGAAAGGTCTTTTCTGCCTTGACATTGAGATAAATAAGGACAATAGACACAATGATCACCAGGTGTATAATCTGGTATCATTTCTGATTCCATGTCTTCTTTATACTCTTTTAATTTAAAAATCAAAGCGGGTTTTAATCTCATAAGTCTATCTCTTGAAAATTCTTCTGTAAAGATAGCATTTGAAGCTAAAGCAATTTTTCTAAAAATAACAGGTAATCCACCATATTTTTCAGAAGCTGCATAGGCATAAACAATCGCTTCAGTGTCAACTTCTTTTTTAAAGTTTGCACCTGATTTTAAGTCGTCAACAATAATATACTTTTGATCATTAATATCAGCCATTGAAATAACGTCAAATCTGCCAGTTAACATAAAGTCTTCTGAAACTTCTGGCATAGGAATAGAAAAACTCTCTTCAATACCGATAACCTGGAAATCATTATAGTATGACTCAATATTCTTTTTCTCTAAGATAGATAAAACTTTATCAATTACAACTAATGGAAATCTTTCTTCCATATGATTAACTTGAAAATTAATACCTGCAAAATCTGCAATCTTTTTCTCTGCTAATTCATGTGCAAGATTTCCAACCTGTAAATCAAAATTCATATCTATTGGTTTTGGATCTCTTAATTTTTTGTATGCCATTAATGGACATTTCTCGAAATCACCTAATCTACTTTTACTTGCTGATTTTACTTTCATAATAAGCCTTTCAACACTTTATGTGTTTAATTTTAAATTTAAACCTTCTATAATAGAAAAGTTTATGTTAAGTAATATAAAATTAAAGACCAAAATCTGAAAGATCTCCATTTTCTGCCATAAGTTCTTCTTTAGGTTTATCTTTTTCAATTAAACTTAAAGCAAATTCTTGTACTTCTCTTGGATAATCACCTGAAGATATATAGTTTTTTGTATATTCTTCTCCATGTTTATGTACTAGTTTTTCAACAAATTCTCTAATTTTTTCTTCTGAAATACTCATTTATTTTCTCCTAAATTTGATTTTGTAATTATACTCTATGTATTATTAAGAATATCTGAAATTTAATAATTGTGGAAATTTTATATGGATTGATTTGAAGTTTGGTGGAGCTGTGCGGAATCGAACCGCAGTCCAAAATAAGTCTTTATCTAAGGTTTTTAATACATGCTTATGAATAGTCTTTTGAAGACAATTCTGTTTTTGTTCTCACTGGTACTTATTTTTAAGTAAAATAAGTAAAACCTATATTTATCACTTTTCTGTTTCGAGGTAAGTGATTAAACCCAGTAGCCGCTTACGCAGCTACAGCAACTCTACCGTTGTAATCAGTTCTGTTTGCATTTAAATTTAAAATGAGATTTTTAAAGTATTCTCAAACTTGCATGAAACCTTATTAGGATCTTATCCTGTCGAAACCAGGTCAGCCCCATTTTAAATATGAGGTTAAGAAATATATTTCAAAACCTCATAAAGTATTCTAAATACTGTATCTAAGTATAACATATTTTATATCCTTACACCAAATTATATCTACGAATAATTTTTTTTAGTCTGTTTTTTAATGCTTTTAATGCATTATCTGATAACTCATGTGTTTCATATAAACTTGGGTAGTTTGCTAATTTTAATTTAGCTGTCCAGTCATTTGTTACAGGATTATATTTTAATCCTACAAAAGACACTTCACCTTGACCAAAATATTCTTCAGCTAACTCTACAATTCTTAAAACCCTATCTTCATTTGTTTTTTTCATTTAAACTCCTTATTTTTTGATAAGTGAATTATATAGTAAAGAAGCTTAAATTTATTTAAATTTCATAACCTTTTTTTCTTAAATCCTCAAAAGTTAATCTTGGTGTATCAGCACCATTCATTCCTTCATTATAAATATTTTTACCATTTTTATCTAAAATTTCAACTATTTCCTCTGTTCCGTCTTCTTTAACTCTATATGTTATTTGATTACCAGTTTTTATATCTGTTGTTTCTAAAATATTTCCATTATCTAATTGAACAGTCATTGTATTTTGTATATCATTTAAACCTTGTCTTACTGTGTTTTCAATTATTTCACCAGACTCTGCCATATCTCTAAGTTGTTCATTAGCATATTCTTCGTCACCAATAGCTTTAGCATACATATAAGGAACTGTATCAAATAATGCAACGGCCATACCTTCTCCTGTAGCCTTAAAGAATTTACTTACAGAACCTGCTGCTAAAGAACCAAAACTTCCTTTATCTGCTGTCTCATACACAACATTTGCTGTCATATCAACTATAATACCAACACCAAAACTTTTCATTGCATGTTTAGCAAACCCTACAGTTCCTTTAGCTATAGTCATACTTCCTTCAGCTAAACCTGAAGCAACTGTTTTGAATGCTTTTTTAGCACCACCATTTTTAAAATCCTCAGCACCTTTTTCAAAAACTTCTTCAACATAATTTAAACCTTGCTTAATAGATTTCACGCCAACATTAACTTTATTCGATATAAATGCTGCAGCTCTTTTATTATAATTTTGTCCTAAAATAAATCTTTTAGGATCATATTTATCTAATGTTTCAAGAGTTTGGTCTAAATTAGCTTTTAATGTATTTTTAAATCCTTCATACATACTTACTGTTTTACCAGGAGCAGCTTTTACACCGTCAACAATAGCACCTGGAGCTCTACTAACTGCTTTAGCTGCATTTGCAACTCCTTCTGCACCTTTAGTTACAATATGAGCAGCTCCATTTTTAACATTTTTAGCAGGATCAACAATAGTATTATTTAATATATTACCTGCCGCTTCAGTAATTTTACCTGCACCGTATTTTAAAAGTCCTTTTTCTTTCATTAGTGCTTTTTCTGCAGCTTTTCTTTCTTTTGCAAGATCCTCAGCTTTTACTTTTTCATATGCCATTTTTTCAAGTTCGTCAGCTGTATAAGCCATATTGAAATTTTTAGATACTTCTTTTTCCATAACAGATATTTTTCTGTTATTTTTTTCTATATCTTTATCTATTTTATCTAATTTCTTTTGAAGTCTTTCTCTCTCTTTAATATCATTTGTTTTTTCTAATTTTTTTTCTAAATTAGATTTTTTCTCATTTAAAGAATTATTTTTAGATTTTAATTTTTCTTTAGCTTCTTTTAATGATTTTTTATTTTTCATTTCATTTCTTGTCTTTTTAAAAGTTTTCGATATTGGTCTTGCTAGTGCTAAAATAGCTAATACATTTTCACCAGCTTGAATTGAACCCCAAAATTCACCAGAAGCTGCTGCTGTATCTTTAATACCAAAAACATTAGTTGATATTGTTTGTAACATTTCTGCATTACCAATAGATTCAGATTCTTTATAAATTTTTGCTTCTGTTAATTCTGACATATTTATTGTTTCAGATACACCAAATTGAATTGAAGAATTAAATGCATTAGCAAATCCTTTTTCTCTCGCATATTGTTGAAAATTTTCTAATTCAGATTTGCCATTATCACCAAATAATTCGTCTTTTTTTGAATAAAAGTCAGCTATTGCTTTGTTTTTTTCAAAAGTAGATATACTTTTAGCTGCTTTAATTGTTGACTCCATATTGACAACATTCTCTCCTGTACTATTTAAACTATCAATAGTTTTTTCAGTTACTAAATTATCTTTTAACGCAGACAATGTTTCCATATGTTTCATTTGGTCTGTATAATCAGCAATACCTTTAAATTCTACACCAAGTTTTTCTCCTGCATTTTTAATTGCGTCAGTCATTGCTAATCCACTTTCTGTATTTTGAATATTTTTATTTGTTCTAGACTTTGTTAATGCACCAACACCAAATTCATTTAAATTATTAATTGTAGCTTTATCATGAGAAGCCTTATCTTGACCTAAATATTTTGCAACATTAGTAGTATAATTTTCTCTTCCAAAAGCATTTTGCACTGTTTCTTGTTGCATTAATTTATCTGCAGAAGAAACACCTTTTGTACTACCTGAAATTGAGGCAGCACCACTCCAATCAGTATTGAATCTATTTTTATTTATATCAGTCTTTGTTCTTGTTTGACTAATTCCCTCAATGTCTTTTGCAGCGTCAACATTACCAAGATCTTTATAAGAATTACCTGTTTGGTCAATTACTTTATTTTTCTCTAATTCTCTAAAATTAGCAACAGTTTCACCGGTAGATAATGATTCTAAATGTTCTTTATTTAAAGAACCTAAAACTTCTCCTGATAAAATATCAGAACTACTTTTAAATTCACCTGTACTTTGTAAAGCATTTAAATTATTTCCAGTATAAGAACCGCCTTTTCCCATTGCTTTTGCAACAGCTGCATTCTCACCTCTTTGTTCTAATCTTGCATTTTCTAAAAAATCTCCATTATTCATTTTAAAGTACATTGAATCATGCTCAGATTCTTTTTCTGCATTAATTAAAGCTTGTTTAGATTTTATTTTACTAAAATCAGCTTCTTCACCAGTTTTTTCAGCTCTTTTTTTAGCATATTCCATATCTTCAATATCTTCTAAAACAGATTCTGTTTTTAAATTTTTAGCATAAATACTTGTAAGTCTATCAAACATTCCACTTAACATAAATGACGTACCAGAAATAATCATAAATGTAATTGCTGGAATAAAAGCATATAGATATCCAGCAACTGCACCAAGCATTGTTGCGTCATTTATAATGTTAGGTGTAGAAAACATGCTTAAACCATTACCACCCATACTTGTAGCATATTGATCAATTGCAAAGTAATTTAAAAACATATTTAAAATAGCTGCTGCTGGTGACCATAACTCTATCCATAGAATACTCATTAGATAAGATTTTGCAACTTGGAATCCACCAGGTAATAAAATTGACAAAAACACAAATGGAAAAAATGCATACATTACAGCTCTTAATGCTGCTTCAATATAAGGAAGCATTTTGGCCATATAATATCCTGTACCAACTTCTTTTGTAGCTAATTCAGCCATACTTTTATAACTTGCATAATTATATTGTTTTGTTAATTGATCACCGTTACTAGCAGTATAGTAAGCTGTTTGTAAAGCACTATTTGTAGCGATTTCAGATAAACCAACAAAATTAGCTAAATTTTCATTACTAGTTAATGTGTAAAGGTCTGATTTTGTAACAACTTTTAATTTAGGTACAGCACAAATAGTTGCTTCTGTTTGAAACTCGTCTAATGCTTTTTTTAATAGATCACTATAAAATGTACCACATGTCCCAGTAATATCATTATATGTAATTAACATATTTTTTGGTTTTATATCAGAGATAATATCTTTTGATTTTGTAGGTACTCCAAACATATCGTACACAACTATTTTATCATTTACAAATATATCCTCAATTGTTTTTTGCATATTACCAGAAGCTCTTAATGCAGTATCTATCTCTGTTGATAATCCAGAATCTGGTAACAATAGTAAGCAGTTTTGATAAAACTCATTAGGTATTGACTTTAGAATTGAAGCCATACTTAAAGTACCAAATGTATCAGAAGTAAAATCTTTGTATAGAACTTTTGGATCTATTAAAACATTTTCAAAATCATTATTTAACATTTCAATTGGTGCAATTGTTTCTTTACCAAAAGAAATTTTCGTATTTGAAGTATAAGATTCATTAATTAAATCATTTCCTGATATATTTGAAAAAACAGAAGCAGCATGATCAGTCATTCTATTACCTAATAATTTTAAAGTAGAAAAAGCTTCAGGTAAAATACCAGGCAATTGAACTGTATAACCATTATAGTTGTCGTTTGTGATTGTTGGACAAACATATTCAGGTGTTGTTCTGGATTCTATTATAAGATCTTTTTTCTCTCCTCCATAAATAATTGTAAGAAGTAAAGTACCAGCAACTAAATATTTTGTATAGTCACCTAAAACATTTTTTCTTACGTCTGTACCTTTTGCAGAATTAAAAATACCAATTGTAAAAACAAAAAAACCACCAAGTAAAAAAACTAATCTAAGCATATTAAGATATTCGTCACTAGCAAAAATAGCTGACATACCATTAAATATATCAAAATATGCTTTTGCCATAACCGGATTATCTACTTCAAAAATATATCCTTCAGCACCAAATAATGTGGCACTAAAAAATATTATGCTATAAATTAGTTTTTTCATATACTTTTACCTTTTTTATTTATTATGCAAATTTGTTAAATATGATTCATTTCCAGTATTAACAGGAGTTCCTTCATTTACTTGTTCTGTCTTTTTAAAATTCTCAGCAGGATTCTTATTTTTATTAGCTGGTCTAATATTACCTGATTTATCTTTAACTTGAAGTATACCTTTATCTTGAGCTGCTTTTAAACCATTTCTCATAGATTGAAAAGAATTATTATTACTTGTAACTCTTGAGGCATTCATTCCAGAGCTTCCAATATTTGCAGCATTCACTCCAAAATTTGAAGCACTTGTAACATTACTTGCAGCATTCACTCCAAAATTTGAAGCACTTGTAACATTACTTGCAGCATTACTTGCAGCAGCATTACTTATATTAATACCTAAATCTTTAGCTGTTTTTTCTCCAAAACCAAAGTCATAATCAACGCCTTTTTGTCTTTTAAATTCTTCTGCAAATTGTTTTGCCTGTTTTGAATCTATAGCACCCTCTTTCATTAAACTATCTAAGTCCTCTTTATAAACATTTGCGTCTTTTGCGTCAAGTTTTTTTATTCTAGCTCTTTCAGATTTCATAATAATTCTTCTACCTGCAGCACCTTTTAAACCTTTGTAGATTGTTGCAACACCTTTAAGAGCGTCTCCAGCTAATCTAGTAGCTCCAAATAAAGTTAATGCCTGTTCCATACCTCTTGCAGCACCTGCAAATGCACCAGCTTCTTCAGCTGTTAATTTAAATCCAAGTTCATGAGCTGTTTTTAATACTGCTCCTGTCAGACCAATATCTTTAGAAGCTGCGAATATTTTTGCTTGTTCTGCACTTGTATATCCAAATTCGTCTAAAATAGCTTTTGTTTTTCCATATTCAACAGCTGTATTAAATGATTCTGTTTGACCTTGCATTTCACCGAATACTTTAGAAGCTGCAGTTGCGTCGTCCATACCTTGCTCTCTATAATTGTCATAAATTGCTTTTGCTGTTGTTTCATTACCGTCTTTGTCTTTCATTTTTATCTCAGATCCAAAAGCTTCTAAAGCTTTCTTTTTACCCTCAATAGATTCAAACCCAGAAATTGTACTTGCTATTTTATTAGCAGCTTCTAATTCAGTAACACTTTGCCCTGTTGAATTAGCTTTATCTATATAATCACTTGTAACAAGATTATTTAATGTTTTTCCTAGAGTTTCTCTTTCTTGTGAAAAATCTGTAAATTGCCTAATAAGTTTACTATCATTCGTTTCATTAGCCATACTCATTAATTCTTTATATTCGTCAGAATTTTTATCCATATTTTGAGCTAACTTTCTAGCAGCATTTCTCATGGAATTAGTCATAGATAAACCAGATTGTGTATCTTGTATACCTTTATTCGTAAGTGATTGAGCAACAGCTTTAGCACCAAAAGTTTTTTGAATATTTATTCTAGCTTGATCTTGTGAAAATTTATCATGACCAAGATCTCTTGAAATTTGAGCTAATTTTTTCTCATTTATTGCCACTGTTGTGTTATTCCCGTCAGCGTCAGTGTGTCTAATAAATTGACCTTTTTTAGCATGATAAGTTTCACCACTTTCAGTTGTTGCAATAAATTCACCACTTTTTTTGTCAAATTTCTTATCTACAAATTTAACACCACTAGCAACCTTACCTAATTCTTTCTCAAAAGATTTCATATCATTTACTGAACTAGAAACAAGTCCCATTTGTTGATAATATGCTTGAGTTTGATTTTCATTGAAAGCACCCTCAACACCCATTTGTCCACCGATTTCCATTGCAACAGAAGCACCAAATCTCTCAACAATTTCGTCGTCACTCATACCCTCTGTATTCCATTGTTTATGATTCTTAGCATAAGTTGCAATTTTTTTCTTCATTTCTGAATATCCCTCAATATTTTTAGCAGCGTCAGCATTACCAGCGGCAGCTGCAACGTCTCTAATTTTACCAAGATCTTTTATATCTACACCTAATGCTTTAGCCGTTTGAGCCTGACCTTGTAATTGTCTCATATGAGCTGTAACTTGACCATTTGCTAAAGCTTGTTTATCTTTATAATTCATAGAATTTAAAACTTCGCCTTTTAAAACGTCACTCATACCTTCAAATTCTGCATTACTTGAAAGAGCTTGATATGCTGCTTGGTCCATATTTTTACCATAACCCATATTCGCAGCAGTTGCTCTATTTAAACCTCTTTGTTCTAATCTTGCATTTTCTAAATAATCTCTATTATTCATATTGAAATACATTGAGTCATGTTCTGATTCTTTTTCTGCATTAATCATTGCTTTTTTCATTTCTAAATCAGCGATACCGTTAACAGCACCATTTGTTTTATTGCTCATTAACTCAGCCTCTTTAGCTTTAGTTAAATCTCTTCTTACAGAGTTAGAATCAAGATTTTTAGCAAATCCTGAAGCCATACCACCTGTGATACTACCAAGCATTTGAGCTGAACCTTTCAATACAAGCCATGTTAATGCTGGTACAGAAGCATATAGATAACCACCTACAGAAGCTAACATATTTGCGTCACTACCTATCGTTGCTTGAGTAAGAACATTAACACCTTGTGATTTAAACACACTTGCTGTTTGATCAATTGTAAAGTATGATAAGAACATATTTAATATAGCAGCAACTGGTGACCATAGTTCAACCCATAACATACTTTGTAAATATGATTTAATTACAGCAAAACCACCAGGTAATAACATTACTAAAAACACAAATGGGAAAAATGCATATAAAACAGCTCTAATACCCATTTGCATATAAGGTAACATTTTAGCCATATAATATCCTGTACCAACAGAATTTAATACAAACTCAGCTTGAGATTTACCAGTTGCATAAGATATATCAGTAGCAATTCTAGAAGAAGTAGCTGCATTTCTATATGCAGATACAATACCAGAATTAATAGCAATTTCTTCCATAATTGGAGCTGTTACATTATCATTACCTGTTAATGTATATAGTCCGGCAGGAGTTACTTTTTTTAGTGCTGGTAAACAAGCTATATTTAATTTTTCTAAATTACTAAAAAATGGATCCATTATATCTTTATAAAATTGTCCACATGTTCCAGTGTGTTCTACTCCACTAGAATCTACAATAGTAATTAGCATTTGACTAGGTATAACGTCTCTACCTGTTAAATTTTCACTTTCAATTTTATTTTTAGAAATAGCATTATCATATAAATTTAATTCGTCTGCTTTAAATAAATCTTTAAAAGTACCTCTCATATAACCAGTTTTTTCAATTGTACTTGCCATTTTTGTACCAAGACCTGCGTCAGCACCTTTAACCATAAATACACATTGTTGTAAAAATGTAGTGAAATAACCACCTATAACAGAATCTGTATCAACGTCACCAAAAGTATCGGAAGGTAATACTGTTTTATTATTATCTAAAAAATCAGAAAATCTTATATTTAATAAAGCTTTAATATCGTCGATTTCAGATCCATAACCACCAATAGCAGAAGATTTAAATGCGTCATTTACAGCTGTACTTGTTGAAACACTTGAAAATACTGTTGCAGCCTGTTCTGTAGTTCCTGTACCAATAGAATTAATTGCAGAGAATGCCCATGCTAAAGACTGTGGCATTTGTACTGTATATCCTGAATAAGCTGTTGCTAGGTTATTCTCTTCAGAACAATAATAAACTGGTAGTTGTTTAGATTCTACAATAAGTGTTGTATTTTCATTATTACCACCAGGCAAAACTAAAGATAAAAGCATTGTAGCAGCAATCATATACTTACTAAAATCAAATAATGCTTCTTTACCGTCTTGACCTTGTAATGTCTTAAAAATACCCATAACAAAAACAAAAAATCCACCTAATAAGAAAATAAGCTCAAGCATTTGCATATATGTTTCACTTTTCATTAGTGCAACAATTGCATTAAAAATATTAAAATAAGCTTTACCCATAGTTGGGTTTTCAACGTAAAACATAAAGCCTTCGTCAGCACCAAAAACTATAGAACTAAAAATAAATAGCAACAGTAAAATTTTTTTCAAGATAATATCCTCCACAAAATATATGTATTTTGCTCATACATAAAATTATTATAATAATAACATGTTTTAATACAAAAAATAAGAGATTATTAATAAGTTGTAGTAGCGTTTTTAGTTAATTATAAAATAAGAGTGAAGATACTCTTATTTTGATACTTGTTGAATCATTGCAGAATTACAAAATTCAACAACTTTTTCTGATTTATTATCATTATGACATGCTTTATTTAAAAAATATTCAGCTAGTTTTCTTTCAGGTTGAATAACCATTTTGTTTTTTTCTTGAGAATAGATACCTTTTTGTAAGATTAAAGCAACTTGTAGCTGAGCTGTTGAGTCACCATTATTGGCAGCTTGAATCATTTCTTGAAGACCTTCTTCATATTCACCTCTTAATATCTCAACTAAACCAAGCATATATTGAGCATTTTCTGTATTATCTTTTTTAGCTTGAATTAAATACTTTTTAGCTTTACTTAAATCTTTATCTAATTTAGCCATATTATCATTATAAAGAATCAATCCAGATAATATAACTAAAGCTTTTTTATTACCCATTTCATATGATTTTAAAATATATTTCATGGCTAATAATGGATCTGCTTTTATTGAATACCCATAATCGTCTGGTTTATCTGAATCTTTTGAATATAAAACACCTAAAATAAGCATTTTGTTTTTATCATTAGAAGCCTTTAGAAAAGCGATCATGTCTTTATATGATATTTTTTCTTTACCTTCTTTATATTCATTAATTTGTGATTCTTTCATTTTATCAATATTTATAGGTGATAATGAAGAAGCAAAAAGTGTTGAAATTGAAAGTATTGATATTAGTAGTATTTTTTTAAACATTGTTTTGACCTTTTGTATGAAATATAATACACCTGTATTTAGGTGTATTATAGCAGATTTTATTTTGTAAGTGAAGCAGCTTTTTGTCTATTTTTCTTATCTTGTTCGTTGAAGTCGGACTCGACTGATTGTAATAATTTAGCACAAGCAACTTCTAACTCACCAACATTTTTAGGTAATTTACCACTGTTTAAATTCTTTAAAGATTGCATGTCTAATTCAGAAATAACATGAGAAGCAATACCTTTAGAAAATGCATTTAATGCTATATTAATGTCACCGTCAGATATATTATCTGTATTCTGAGCAACATTTTGATAAGACCAATTAACATTATCTCCATTAATTACATAATAAGATTCTGATTTACTAGGTCTTAATGTATTTTTATTAGCATAATCAATTACAGCTAATCCAAAAGAACATGTATTTAAGTCAGCTAAACCATTAATAAGACTTGATCTATCTTTAAAAGGTGTTTGTTTTAAAATTCTTAATTTATCTAATGTTGCCATAGATAAAAGTGGAATTTCTTGTTCGTTAAAAGCACTTTGTGGAGTTTTATCATTATTAACTATTTCATTAATTGCTTTCAAAGCCCTATTTTTAAATGATTGATCTCCAACAGGAATATCTGATTCTAGTGAGTCAACTCCTGAACTAGAAATTTCTGTTGTATTTGATAATGTTGATTCAGAAACTAATTCCATAATATTAGCACTTCTTTTGTCTTCTTTGACAGCAATGAAATCATAACCCAATCCATGAAATTCAATTCCAACATTAAAACCAATATCAGAGGCTTTTTCTTTAGCAGAATTAATATCTTGACCTGAAACACCCATTAGTACAGCTGCAACATATCTACCAAAATTTTCTATATGAGTTGTATTTAAATTTGATTCTAATTTAGCATGTAAGTCTGAATATTTATTATCTTTTAATGCTTGAATAATTTTAGAATTTTCTTTTGAAATACTTGCACCTTTTGTTGAATTTTCTTTTAATGCATTAGTTAATTTACCAACAACAGAATCATTAACAACATTATATTTTAAACTATTAGAAAGAACTATTGCTTTTGCAAAATTAAGATATTGATTTCTTTTTTCGTCAGAATTTGTAATGCCAAGATCACTAAGAATTTTAGGTATATTATCTAATGTTATTTGCATTGTTCCATATCCTGCACTTTGATCAGAAGATAACTCTAAACTGTTATTATCTGGTTTATTTATTAAAAAAGTTTTAACTTTTTCATTTTGACCATTTGCTAAACTTGTATAAATTAAGTTTCTTAAAAATATAGATCCAGCAGAGTAAGAATATGCAGCTCTAAGAACCTGCTTTTGATTGTCATTAATCTCTTCTGGTGTTGGCTCTTTTGTATCTTCTGAATCTTGTAAAAATTCTGCACCTCCACTATTTAAAAAATGTAATGCGTCTTTAGCTAAAGCTTTAAATGCAGTTTGATCACCTTGTTCTGTTTGAGTTTCTGCGTCTTCAGGAGAAAGATTTTTAATCCAATTACCAAGCTTATCACCTTTTTCTTTTATATATGGTCCATATGTAGATTCAGCAAAATCTTTACCAATCTTCTTACCAAAATTACAAGAATTTTGCATTAATTGCATAATCTTTTTAGCCCAAGTATTTAACATTTTAAATGAAGAAAAAATACCAGGTAGTGAATAAACTAAACCAACAACAACACCCCAAGCAAAAGAGGCACCTGAAGCTTTAAGCATTTTAGAAATTCTATCCCAACCAAGAATACTAACAAATAAACCTTTTAAGTTAAATCCAGCACATGAAGCTTCCAATTCAGGTGGTGAAATATGAAAAATTGGTTCATAATTAACAGCAGCAGGACCAAATCTAAAATAAACAGATTCAGTTGTATAAATACCTTTACCATTAATATCATACGTTCCACCAGGAGTAACATTCATATAGTTACCTCCACCAATATCTGAAGCAAAAGAAGCCATAACTGAAGTTGTACCAACTGAGGCAGCTAAAGTTGCTGCCATAACTCTTTTATATATTTTCATTATTTTTTACCTCCAACAAGAATCTTGTTTTCTTCGTATATTTTATCTTCTTTTATCTCAGGTTTTGTATTTACGACTTTATGAAGTGTTTCATTCATTTTATTACTTGACATTTCAGCTGGATCTATAATTTTATTATAGATTAAGAACTGAACAACATTTTTCAATGTATTAGAAGTTAAAATATGACCAGTAGATATTTTTTGCCAAATAACATTTTTAGCTTTATCACCTTTTTTCTTGTCTTTAGTATAAAGAACAACTGTTGTAGGTGTAATATCTATTTTAAACTTTTTAAAATATTGTGGTTTCACAACAATATGACCTTTTTCTTTTTGCTCTTTCCATGCTTTTATATTCGATTGAATACCAGAAGATAAGATTTTTTCTTCATATTTTTTCAACTTGTTTTGATCTTCAAATACAAAATAGAAGTTCCAATCTTTATAAAATCTTTTATTCCAATTATAAAACGCTCTATCTGCTCTTACAGCGAAATCCATAACAGGTGTTTTACCTAAGAAAAACATAATAGTTAATTTATCTTTTAATGAAGATATAATTTGTGTCTCTCTATTTGTTCTCATTTTACTTGCCACTGGGAAATTTAAATTATCTCCGTCAGCATAAAAATTATCTGTAGCATATACTTTGTCTCCACCAGATAAATAAGCAAATTTATTACCATATCCAATATCTGTTAAATGATTAAAGTATTTCGCTTGCCATTTTAACCACTCTTTTGAATTTTCAGGATTTGGATCACTCAACCATTTTGCCATAACAGGAACATGTTGAGCTTCTGCTTGTAATGGAAACACAAAACAATCAACACTTGAATTTGTTAAACATTTTTTACCTGTTTTTTTGTTTTTTGTATAAATAGGTGTGATATTAGGATAAGCATATTCAAGACGTTCTTGAATCTTAGAAAGGCGTTTAACTTGCTCTTTCATTAACTTGATCTTTTCTTGTTCTTTATCCATTTTCATTTTTTCTTTTGGAGTTACTTTAACCTTAGTTTCAAACTCCTTATCTTTATCTTGGTATTTTTCTTTATACCACCACCAACCATTAGCTGCGTCATACTCAAAGTATTCATTTACTTTTTTAGGACCATTAGCTGCCAATAACATAGAAGTTAATGTTGATATTAAAATTAATTTTTTAAACATATATTTATCACCTTTTTAATTTTTTCTTAATTATATCTTAAATTCTAAATTAAAGAAAGATTCTTAAATTTAGAAATAATAAAGCTATAAAAATAATTGCCCAAACATTTTGATTTAAAAATTTTGGGAACTCTTCTGTAAAAATAGGGTGTAATTTTTTAGGTAAAAAAACAGTAATACCTATTCTTGAAAATCTTATTCCATAATGACCATAAATTAGCCATGGTATAGATCCAGTCAACATGTCACCAATTAAATGTGTAAAGATACCAAAAAAGAATGCAAACACTAAAAAATAATATTCTGTATATTCAGGCAAATAATACAAAGAAGCAAACATTAGAAATAAATTTAATAATAATGAATGTGTGAATTGTCTATGATATCTAAAGCGTTCATTTTTATTTTTAAAAAACACTTTCAATTTCATATCTAAATCTGGAACAGTAGAGCCTATAAATACCATAATAAAAAAACCAATAATAACAATTGAATCAAATAAATGAACAGAATAGACAATTTCATTTAAATTATCTATTGCTGTATTGATTATTTTATTAAAATGAGGTGGTATATATGAAATATTAACACTATCAAATGGTTTAATAAATAAAATTGGAGTTAATGAAGCTGCAAAAACTCTATGAGATTTTTTTAACATAAATTATCCTTATTTATATAACCAAGAAAAACCGAATGTAAACCAATATTTTTTATGATCTGTGTCAATATCATATTCATAAGAAGGCGTTAATGTTACAGCTGTAAATCTATCAACATTATATTGTAAAGGAAGTTTTATTTTATGAATTAAATGAAATGACCCCTCTTCATTATACATAGAAACTCTATATGTTGTACCAAGAGAATATTTACCAAAATCATAAGCTAAAGTACCTTCTCCAAATACAGACATTTTAGAATATGTATCGTCCGTTTCACCAGTAGCAGGGATATTTTCTAAAGCATATGTTGTATTTTTCCAAGTCCATGCAACACCAGCATTAGCTGAATATAATAAATTAGAAACATGTGAAGCAACACCAAGATCTAAATCAAAATAAAGATTTTGAATTTCGTCATTATTTTTATATTTTTGGTATGAGTATTCTCCTCCACCTTCCCAGTAAATATCAGCAACTTTATAATGAATCTCTTTTAAAGAAGCTTTAGAATGAATACCAACACCAAAAGTGCTTCCTGGATCAACTAGAGTTTGTGAATTTTGTTCTTCATATTGAGAACCAAGTAAAAAATTTACTGTAATATTGTTTTGACCATAAGACAATGGTTTTATATCATTAATATTGTCAACAGCAAACAAAGAAGAACTAAGAGTTAAAGTAGCGATAGCAGATAAAATTATTTTTTTCATAATATAATTTCCTTTTATTTTATTTTAAAAGAAATTATATCATGTTTTTAAAACAGAATTAAACTGATTTTATGTATTGAATAATATTCATATATTCTTGAGTGATATTTTTATACAGGTGTCGTTTAGTTGATTTTTTTATAAATTCAAAAACAGACATTTTTTCTTCCATAACTTTTTTTAAAAGTTTATTTCTTCTGAATGGTAGTAAATCAACACCTGGGAAATGTTTATTTATAACCATTTTAACTTGATTAAATTCCTCTTCTTTATCAATCATTGTAACAATAACTAAAACTTTTTTAGCTTTTATTTTTTTTATTGTCATTAATGCTTTAAAAAGAGAATTCATTTCACATATAGTAGGAACTATAACTAAGTCTACCATTGAGCATATTTTGTATGCTTCTTTAGATTCAAATCCACCAAAATCATACAAAACATTGTCAGAAAATGGAATTGTCTTTGTATAGAATTTAGAATTGTTTGACTTTAATGCACTTTCACACATATCATTTGTCACATATCTTAGTCCAAGATCTTTATGTAAAGAATAACTCAAACTTGTTTTTCCAACTCCACCCTTTTCAGAATATAATGCAACTGTCATATTATCTTCCTTGAAGGTTTTTAAAATATTCTTTTACTTTATTTTTAATATCTTCATACTTCTCAGGATTTTCAGGATCTTTAAATCTTTTTCTAGATTCGCTAATTATTCTAAGAAGCTTCATGTAATCATTATAATTGATTCTATTTTCAATGTATCTATATTTATCAATTAAAAGACTTCTAATTTCAGATTCTGTTAAATTAGTTAACTCCTGAATATCCAATATAGATTCAATATTTTTAATATTTGTTATAATAATCTTCGCTAATTTCTCACTAGTCATAATTTTTTTTAAATCATTTTTGTTTTTGCTCATTTTTTAAAGCCTTTTTAAAGTTTTTTGTTTTCTTACTTTTAAAGCTTAGCAAAAACATACTTAATGAATTCTTAAAAAATTGAAATTATTCATATTTATCTGAATGCCATTCTTTAACACCACAAAATCTACTTCCTTCAGGACATGTTGGTGTTATATTTTGTTTAAATCTGGACACACATGGTGGAGCAACCATTTCTGCATAATTTGACAATATACTTACTTCTTTAATCGCATTGACCATACACCAAGTAACTTTTGTTATCTCTTCTTGAGAATTTAAACATAATCTTTTTTGCACTTTATGTATAAAATCAACTCCAGAATTGACTTCAGTAATTGGTATTTGAAATGCATTTAATAAAAAATAAGATTTATCTTCAATATCTTCTTTATCAATAAGATCAATTGATTTTGTTATACATTCTTGAAAAATCTCTTGAGCTTTATCAGATTCTTTAAATACGTCAGGCATATAATAATTATTGATTGATTTATGATAACTTCTTACAATTATTTCTGATAATTCTGGTCTTGTACCATATGCTGTTCTATGTCTTTGATTTTGAGCGTCAGCACTTAACGAAAGCTTTAAATTAAACTTTACATATGTAGTACCTATTGTTGAATTAAATAAGGCACCAAGTCCAGCAGTGTCTCCATACCAAAGATCATATTCGTCTTCAAATACAGAAAAATCAACAAGTGAGCATAATTTATTTTCATTATAGAATTTAATTATTCTATTATCATATACTGATCTAATATTAGATTTATCATTTAATTCAAATAACTCTTTTAAATCAGGATACTCTTTTAATACTAATTCAACCATATTTTCAACAATTTCTTTAACTTCTTTTTGACAATCTGCAACATATTTAACACCGTAATGATATCTTAAAAGAGTTGATAGATTAATTGTATGATATAAATTAGCTAAAACAGATTGTGGAAGAATATATCTTGCATTCTCCATGGCTTTTTTCTTAGCATTTTTTCTTTCAACTGGGTTTTTAGATTCTTCATAAATTTTAGTAAAAATATCAGTTAATTCATAATATTTTTCAGAAAGATATGTATGATAATTATAAATCTCTTGATTTTTAAAATCCTTAAATGATTCTTTATTTGTTTCTGTATATCTTTGACTTACTTGATCAGAATTATAAAATCTATGAGAATGAAAAAATCTCCATAAACTCAATCTTGAAACACCCTCTATTAGAAATGTAAAATGTGCATGTTGTAATGTTGTGTGGTGTCCAGACTTAAATAAATCTACTAATAAAGATTTTTTCTTTTCCCAATTTGTAACTTTCTCAGGAGTTACAAGAGTTTTCGAATAACAAGTTCTAGCAGAACCAACACTAAGATCCACTGGATCAATATTATTTTTAACTAACTCTATTTTCATAAAATTCTCCTATATTATTTTTTTGAACATAAAATCCATAAATTTTTTAACTGGATCAGATATAGCTCTAACTAAAAGTATTTTACCACAAATAAAATCTTTTTCTTCTGAAATATTCAATGTGATAATTTCTTTTCTTAATACAAATTTACCAATTTTATCAATATCTTCTTTTTTGAAGTTTTTTAAAGTAATCTCATGATTATTGATTAATTCTTCAATTATTTTGAAAGCTATTTTGGAATTAGAAAACTCCTCTGTTTGAATATTTACAACTTCAAATTCTTCTGGATTTGTCCATAATTTATGATCTAATTCTTCTTCAATTAATGGTTCAGATCTTAAAGACTTAACTTCTTCATTTGGAATATTTTTTGATTCATATTTTTTCTCATATATTCTTTTAAATGATTTTGTTTTATCAAATAATGCTGAAATATTCAAATATAAAAAATAAATTATAAGCCAAGTCCATAAAAGTATACTATTTACAATAGTAAATAATGGTGTTTTTTTAGACTTTAATTCAAAAGGAACAATCTCAATAATTGTATATTTTGTATATTTACATTCCATGTTTTTTCCTCCAAGAAGTAATAACCATTTGTGATTTTTCAATTGGGAATTTTTTATTTAATCTATCTTTTGATATTTCATAAATGATTTCTTCTCTTGTTTTGTTGTATCCCATTCTTTCAATAAAGAAGATTATAAGTGATAATAGTGTTGTTAAACCTATAATCATTACATAAATATTATCATACCAACTATCATAATTATAAACAAGTGTAACAATTATATTATGAAAATAAATACCAAAAGTGAAAAAATATTCTACTATAAAGGGTTTTTCAACTCCAGCATAATTTATTTCTGTTGCCACTAACATTCTAAATATCAATTCCAGTATATTCTCATTTACTGACAAAGTAAATAAAACCATAATTATAAGTGCAAAAAGAGTCCCAAAATATGTTTGATAATAAGCAAAACTTGTATTTTTTGCCATAACTTCTGTTAAATGACCTATAATTTGAGCCCTTATAATTCCAAAAAAGTAAAATTGATAAGCTATATATATTGCTGCACCAATAAATACACTTAAGTCTAAAATTGTAATTAATGTGTTATGAAAAAATCTTTCAACAAAAACAACATGCATTATTAAAAAGAAAGAAACTAAAGCATATCCTGTTGCATTAAAAACTGTTTTCCATAAATATGCATTTAATTGAGCTTTAGAAATGGCGTTTGCGTCAAGATCACCTTCTTTTTCTAGAATATAATAAGTTGTATGCCATGTTTGAAATTCTTTTGGTAAAGAATGAAATAAATGCTGATCTCCGGTTATCTCACCGGATTTCATTTGGACATTTTCTTTTTTATTGTCTTCTGCTATATCTTCAAATAAATCAGACATTTATATTCCTCCCGTTATTTCATACTTAAATTTTATTCCTATTTTTGGATAATCAATATCTTTATTATACTCAATATCAATATCTTTATTTAGAAATTTTTTAGGAAATTTAAATTCACACATATCATTTTTAAATACATATATAAACTCATTGTCAGTAAAAATTTTTTGTTCAAATGATTTATTGTTATTATCTTTATATTTCTGAAATTTTTCTTTTAAGTTTTCTACACTTTTATTATTTTTTAAAAAATAATTATAAGAAATATCGTCATATTCCCAACTATATCCAAACTTATGAGAAAAAGTTAATTTTGAAGATATATGTAAAAAAGATTCAAAATCCTTAAAAGAGCTTTTAAATGTTTCATAAATTTTAAATAAAACTTCATAGCTTAATTTTGCGTCAAAATATGCAGAATGCAATAAAGCTGATTCTACTTTGATATCAAAAACACATATTAAATCATTTAATGAACAATTTAAATTAAAAGCATTAATTAAAATTTTTAAATCAATTATTTTGTTTTTTGTATATAAAGTATCTTTTTTTCTATAATCTAATACATGAAGATCTTGATATATATCAAAACCAATTATATAATCATGCTCAAAAATAAAATTAAAATCTTCTTTATTATATACTTTACCATATTCTTTTAAGAAGTCATTTTTTAAACAATGTACTTGATATGTGTATTTATCCACCTTGTTTTTAAAATAATACTCACCTTTAATTTTTTCAGAATAAACACCAAGAGATAGTATTTTCTTATCTTTATTAAATTCTGTATCTATAGCTATAAGACTTTTCATTAATCATTCTTTTCTTTGTTTTTGTATATGACATTATTTAATCTTTTTGCGTCATAAAAAGACTTTAATATAATTAAAGTTATCATTAATACTGAGTATATTATAGAGGTTGTAACAATTGATAATTTATATTGAAAAGCTATAATTGCAATAGCTGGTAAACCAAAAACAACAAATAAATAAAAAATTATATCAACAGTCATTTTATTTAAAATTTTTTTATTTTTTAAAAACTCGAACATACTCTCACCTTTTTTTATTTTTATTATACACAAAAAATAAGATCTTAGTAAGCTTTAAGCTGATAAGATCTTACCCTCTGATAGACGTTTAACGTACTCTTCATGCTCTGTTGTTTTATTTTTATATGAGCTACCAATAATCATTCTAGCTTCAAGAGAAGATATATTATATTTTTCCATAAGTTTATAAATTTCTTTTTTATCAGATTCAGCATTTGTATAAATCCAGTGTGAAACAGGATCTGTAATTAATCTTGCAACAAAAAATCCTCCACTTGAAGAGTTTTTAATTAAGATTTCTGAATAATATGGAGCTCTCTTTTTAATTGTTCCAAGTAAATATAATTCTGTTTGACCAAAATGAAAATCCCCACTATTTTGAGCTGCAGCCAAAGAGTCTGGAGATTGTTCAAGATAGAATTTCCATGCTGAAGTATCAAATATAGCTTTTGTTGCTGCATTCTTTTTAAAGTCAGCAATATTTTGAGTAATAATACCAAGTGCTCCTCTATATTTTCTAATTCTTCTTGCAACAGTTTCAATAAACTGCATAACAGTTCTATTATCCATAATTGACCAAGCTTCGTCAATAGCTAGAATTTTTGATTGTTTTCTATCTCCAGATAAAAAGAATTCAGTATTAATAACATGAGATATTGCAGCCAACACAACAGATTTTAAATGTTTTTTAGCGTCAATTTCTTCTAATTCAATTACTACAAAATCACTAACAAATTGAAGATTGTTATCTCCATTAAAGTATTTATAGTATTCACCGTCTGGGTGACCAAATGGATATAGAGCAACTGTTAAATCTGCCAACAATTGATCATATTCACCTGTTTCATTCTTTCTCTCAATTGCAATTTGTTCTAGAGCCTCAACAACGTCTTGCATACCAGCATTTCTTTGTCTTGATTTAAATGCTCTAATAACAGCTTCAGAAATACGACTTTTAATAACTGGTATTTTCATATCATTTGTTGTATCAGAATCAACAGATTGCATAGCCATTAAACCAATTAATGGAACAATTGTTTGCAATTCGTCTTCATGAATATTACCGTCTTCGTCTAATTGAATATTGGTAAAAAAGTTCAAACATATATTTGCTTCTTCAGTAAATTCAATATATTGTCCACCAATTGTTGTACATAATTCAGCATAAGATCTACCAACGTCAATAACACGTATTTTTGCACCTGTCATTAAATAGTTTTTAAAGAAGTCAGCCATATTATATGATTTACCAGAACCAGAATCCCCAATTACAATAAAGTTAAAGTTTGTTTGTGAAGAAAAAATATCACAACCAGACAATTGACCACCTCTATCTGTATATACAAGTGTTGGATTACCATATCCACTTTCCCCTGTAACTAAAGGTGTAATTGAAGCACAATTATTAGAAAATAAGATATTCATTCTTTTTGCTAAATCTTTTAATACATATGGTTCAAAATTCAATGGTAAATGATATAGAAATACCCAATGAGGTATTAATGTTTCTTCTTGTAAAATCCAGTTTGAAGCGTTGAATGCATTCTTAAGGTTTTCTCCATATCTCATAACATTCGATTCAGAACTATCCATGATAGTACAAGACCAACTAGCATACATAGGCATTCTTCCATTATGAACCATTTCATTGATAGCTTCTGCCTCTAAACCTCTATCTCTAACCTCTGGAAAAAATCTTACTGCGTCACCAAGATTATTTGTTTGATACATATCCCATTTTGCTTTATCAGAAACCTCTTTTTTCATTTCTTCTCTATCTTCAAAATAAACAATTAAAGATAAGAAAAATGGACATGGAATATTTGGACTAATTTTAGTACCTAAGTAATCATAAAATTTTAATGGAACGTCAGCCATATTAACTGTATGTGGAAACATTTTTGTTGTATACGTTTTTGCTTTCCATTTTGTATAAGCCATAAGATCTTCTTTTTTCTTTTTCTTTTTAAATAATTTTGAAAAAAGGTTTTCATTTTCGTCTTCTATATCGTCTTCTTTGAATTTAAGATTTTGTTCTTCTAATAATTTCATATACTCTTGCTTAGAAATCATAGAACCAAGACCCATTGCATTTTCTTCTAATGTCATAATAGAATCATTGTTCACAACTTGATAATTTAACATAGTCATTCTATCGTCAGGTGGAAACCATAAAGGATTATCTGGAATAAGAATTTCTCTCATTAAAATAACCCACTCTCTAGACGTGAATTTTGTAGGTTTAAAATCATTTATTGTTTGTTCTATTTTTGAAAAATAAGAAATGATTTCTGACTCAGTATAATCAATATCTTTTGTCTTTTTTCTAGGAATGGTAACTGCAACAAGATTCATAAAATTTCTCAATCTTAAATCATTACCTTGAGAAAATATATTTTCATTAGAATGTTTTTTGATCCAATCAATAGTATGTTCTCTAAGCTCATTTAATGCTTCTCTATTCTCAACATTAGACATTTCTGAATGTATATTCTTATATACGTCCATATATGCTGTTAGATTTCTTGAAGCAAATGAAACGAATTGAATACTAGATCCGCCAGGAATATCAATTGTATTATAAAAACTTGCTAATTTCTTTTCAGCGTCACCATGGCCAGCATAAACACTTGGTTTTATTTGAAAAATACAACCCCAACGATCATTTTCAAGTTCAAAAAGACCAATATTTGTATTTGGAATATCTTTCCATGATCTTATCCATATAAAATCAGCAATACTTTCTCTTTCTATTAATGCTTCAAATTGTTCTTTTTTTAATTTCATTTTTTATTAACTCCTCTTATTTCTGTCATTTCATTTTTTCTTGCATTGTGGTCAGCTTTAACAACAAAATCAACTTCTAAATCTTCTTTTACCTTTGCACTAGCTGGGTGGTGATTTTTAACTATATAAACAAGTCTATCTGTTGATTCTGTTAAGTTATAGCTATCGTCAATGACATTATATACTTTTGGTAATAATAAATCCTGTAAATATAAACTTGATACTTCTGCATGAGCCTTTACACCTCTTTGCATTCCTGATCCCATAACGGTTGATCTTATCTTTGTAGATTTACCAAAATCATGAAATAAAGCTCCTAAAATTGCAATAGACATACTTGAAGCTCTACCTGATTTTTCAGCTTGATTTAAAGCCTCTTCAAAAACATTTAATGTATGTGTTTCTAAATCAATTTTTGATAAATCTGTAAATCTTGTACTAAACATTTTTTGTAAATGAGCTGTATCTGCAGAACCAGAAGTTGTAACAGAGGGGTCATTTTTAAAATCAAAATTATAGATATCTTCTATTCCTAATTTTGCAATAAATACATAGCTAGGTTTAAATTTCATAATATTAAAAGCTTTCTCATACAAATCAATTGCTCTTTGAGATATTTTTGCTTCTGCTTCTAATTTTGGTATTTCAAAAGAAATGACTTCCTCTTCTTCTTTTAAAATCTCGTCTCTAATTTCTTTAATTATCTCAGCAACATGATATGAGGCAACTAATTGTTCAACAGTTTTTATTGGTAAAATTTTATATGGTTTAAATTCTTGGGAATCTTTCATTTTTTTCTCCTCTCTTTATTAAATTATATATAAAAACAAAAATCTTTTCAAAGAAAAGTGAAGATATTTTCTTTTTCATTAAATTCTTCTTTCCTATATCTAAAGAAGAAGAAATAAATCTATGATATTGATAATTTGCATTAAAACTATCAAATCCATATAAAACACCAAATTTAATCAATTCAACCTCAACTTTACTTAGTACAGATACTAAATAATCTATAGATTTTATAGTTTTATCAACTTTTGATTTATTAAATATTTTTTGAATTAAATATGTATATTTAAATGCATTTACAGATAATGCATTCGGTATAATTGCAGCATTCATTATCTCTAACAATTCTTCGTCAGAGAGATCAGAAAGCTTTGTATCTAGAATTCTTCTAAATACAACAACTCTCTCTTGATCTATTTTTGTCATTTAAACTCCTTTAAAGTGTTTCTTCTAGAGCTGTAGCGAAATACATATTAGAAGCCCAAACCTCACCTTCTCCAAAAGACTTTTCTAAAAAGAATTCACCATAGATATCTGTTAAATATCTATCTGGACCAATACATATTTTTTCACCAACAAATGGTAACCAATCACCTCTAACTAATCTAAAAAATGAAGAGATATTTAATAATTTAATATCTTGATCTGTTAAAATCTCTTTCATATTATTTTTATCTGAAAAAATACCCCAAATAAATTCCTTACCGTTTCTTTCAAACCCATACAAAATATTTTCATTCTTTTTAAGAATTGACATTTTTTTCATAGATTGAAATCTGAATTTCATAATATCTTTTTTATTTACTTCAATTTTAAATTCTGTATGTTCAAAATAAGTTGAAATATTTAAAAGAATAATAATTAATTGATATAAATATCTTTTGAATAATGGTTGTCTATAACTTGCAATCAACTCATAATCGTCTTTACCATTGATTAGATATTTATTAACAATCATTACAGCTGCAGCTTTATTTGATTCACTAGAGGTAATATCAAATTCATATTTGTACCACTTACCCATTTCATTATTTGTTACAAAGAATCTTCTTTTAAATGCTGTCTTATCCCATTTAAGATATGTTCTTGTATATGCCATAGATAAAGCTTCTAATAGTTTTGGCCATTGATCTCTTAAAGAAATATCTATTTTTTCTAAAACAAGTAATTTCTGACCATTTTTCTCATACATAAAATCAAAAGAATTTCCGTCTTCGTCATTTAATACAAATGCCTTATCTTTTACAACAGCAGCGAAACGAACCTCTTCACCACGTTTTTTACTATTGTTATACCCTAACCCTATAAAGCTTTCTTTTGTGCTTATATGATACTTAATATGCTTGATTTCATTAAATACACTTTGACTTTTATATTTTGTATCTTCTTTATCAAAATCGTCTTCAAAATCTGCATGTTGTAACATTTTTACAGATAAGAACATACTTAAAACAGTTAAAACAAAAGAAGAAACAGTCATTCTTAAGTGATATTCTTTTCCACTATCCATATCAACTAATGATTCTTCCTCGTTGTTAATATTCATTTTTTTAATATAAATAGCCATAACACCATTTTCATTTACAAATTTTAATTGTCTATAAAATCCATTTAATAGATCTAGGTTTTTTTCAATTTCAAACTCATAGTTCAATTGATCAACTAAAAACATTAAATTTAAAATTTCTTGACCATGTAACCAAATATTATCTACAACAATTGAATTTGCAACTTTCATAAATGGAACATTTACTTCTCTAATAAACTCTCCTGTTTCAGCTTCAACTCTTTCAGCAGGTAAAAATACTAGAGAAGAATTAATAAACGAAGAGGTTTTTTGTGTAATTAATGAAAAAAGTATTTGTATATCTTTTTTTGTAAAAGGTATTGCAATTAATTCATTTTTTCCAAAATCTTCGTCGTCTTCGAAAAATGATAATGTAACCTTATTTCTACCTAAATTCTTTTTTCTAAAAAAATGTTTTGTTACATTTATTTTTACAAATATATCTTCTTCAAATTTAGATTTTACAACATAGTCAAGTTCTCCACCATTTGGCATTTTCTTTCTTAGATCATACATTGCTGTAGATATATTGTGATTTAGAGACATTGTAAAATCAATTAATGATTTTAAATCAAAATCAAATCCTTTTTCATATAAAACCTCTGGAAAATTTCTTACAACATTTGTTGTGTCTGAAGTTGTATATATATGATCTTGTGATACTGGATAAAGTTTTAAGTTCATTCCAGCAAATCTACCTTTTTCGTCTAAAATTTCAGTTAAAGAAACAATTGTATTCTTTAAAATAATATTTTTCATAAAATCTCCTTAAATATATAAATTATCTTTATTTGAAATAAATCTTGCTTTACATTCTTCATTTCTTTGAGTAGTTTTGTATTTTGTTATAGGGTAACTTCTAAAGAAGTCAAATTCCTCGTCATTTTTAAACACAGGTTTAAAACTATCTAAAGAAAACCAAATACCATAACCTTTAAAACAATTACTACCGTCAGTAAAGAAGCTTAACGAAAATTTCTTTGTTATTTCTTCTTCAAATGTTGCAAGAAAATTTCTTTCAAAGCTTTTTTGAATTTCTCCCTTAATTTTAGCAAACTTATTAAAAATAATTTCACTGTCATTTCCAAATAATTTTGAAATCGAATCAAATAAAATTATATTATCAACGTATACTGCTGTTTTGTTATCATTAAAAACAAGATTTTTATGTTTTAAAATATTTGTAAATAATTTTATTTTGTCTTCTTCTGTCTCAAATGTATTTTCAATAAATGATTTAAAATCTTTTGGTGTAAATTCAATTCCTTTCTTCTCTTGCCATTTTAATGATTTTAATAATTCCAAAACAGATTCTTCTTTATCTTCACTATCTTCCAATTCCTCCTCATTTTCTGAGTCTTCTTCAAATTCTTCAAATTCTTCAATTAAAGAATCTAATGAATTTAATTTTGGTTTTTCAGTATTTTCTTCTATTTCTTCCATTAAATCTTCAAGATCTTCTTCAGTTAATAAAAGCTCTTTCTTTTCCTCTACCTCTTCTGTTTTTTCATTTTCTTTATCTTCTTCAGGCGTCTCTTCTAATTCTTCTAAGATTAAACTTTTAGGTTTTTCTTCCTTATTATCTAATGCTTCTCTCTCTTTTATTTTTTCCTTCAACATTTCATTAATCTCTTTAAGTGAGATATTTTTAGCTTTAGATAATTCGTCTAATTCTTTTAATGCAGACACAACTTCAATATCATTATCAAATATAATTTCTCCTGTATCTTCAAGAACTATTTTATAGCCTGTTAAATTTGCATGTTTTTCTTCTTTTATTCTAATAATTATTTCACCATATTCATTAACTAATGGATTTAAATCTTTATTAAGAAAAACAATTGATTCAAGTGGTACAACTAATTTCTTTTCTCCATTATCCATAAAATAAGAAGGCTTCTCTTTGATTTTTTTAATCAATCTCTGTCTAAGTTCAATTTCTGCTTGACTCATATCAGAATTATCCAAAACTTTAAATGGAAAAACTGAATTAAGATCAGTTGATTCAGTCTCTTCATTAATTTTTTCAAGCTTTTCTTTTATGGGATAATTTTCTTTTTTAATTCCTTTTATTTCAGTTTTAATATTGCATGCAGGTTTAATAATTTCCTCAATATCTTCAACTTCATTAAAATTATTTTTTACAAATTTATCAATTTTATGTTTATGCCATAAAATTAATCCTTTTAATGACCAATCAACTTTAGATAAAACAACAATAATATGACCTAAAAAAAGCATAAATATACTTAATGTTATTAGTTCTTCAAAATATTCCAAATTAAACCTCCTCAATTACAGCTTGAAATTTATTAACATTCTTTTGTATAGATTTTTCCATATGAATTTCTGGCATTCTATACAACATACCAGGATCTGGTTGAAATGGTGCACAACAATAAAATCTACCTTCACCATATTGTAGTAAAAATTCTTGTTTTTGCATATCACCGATATGGGCCGGACTTAATATCTCAACGTCTTCCGTTGAAGAAGATATTCTCATATCTAATTTTGATCCCATATATGCAGTAGAAGCTCTTTTTATTGTAGAAAAAGATTCTGCAACTTGCTCTCTTGAACTTTGATCATTCATTCTCATATATATTTTTATGTTTGTATTATCGTTAACAATTTTTGCAATTTCTTCACCAAGAACAGATCCATAGTCAGCAAAAGATTGTGTAAAAATAAATATTCTCAAACCAAGACCACCGGCTTTATTAAACAGATCTTCAACCCCAGCATAAAGTACAGCTCCACCTTCGTCAATAAACATAGCTATTTCTCTCTTTAGTGCTCTACCTGAAGCTCCAATATTTCCAAGATAAGCTGTAATTACTGAAAAGAAAATTCTAACAAAAGCTTTTGAAGTATCTTTATAAATCAAAGGCCATGGTTGAATAAATATAATTTGACCTCTATCAGACATAAATCTATCTAATAATGGATTTATTTTAACAGAACATAATATTTTACCAAGGTCACCAGTTGATAGTTTTTGCATAATAATATTAAATGAAGACGATACTTTTGAAAAATATTGCTTATCTTTATTTGCCATTTCACTTAAAGCTTTTATAGCTTCAAATTTCAATCTATTTAAATTATTGATTTCAGAAGTGTCCTTTGTGTTATACATGTCAGGAGTAACCTTCATTACATATTGTAAAATAGCCTGAACACCTTCTTGTGTTGTGTATGTTGATAAGTCAGCAAATGTAATTAAGCTTCTATATGGTGGTTGTATTGAATCTAAAGAAAATGTATCACTACCATTAATAATTCTATCAACTAAATCTGGGTCAGATATATCAAAATTAGAATCAACAATAGTTGCTCCTGAAGAATAGTATTTCTTATACTCTTTTTCAATGATTGATTGAACAATTTCTTCACCTTCAACTTTTTCTAAGAATTCCAAACCTAAAAGAACACACATTGTAATTTGTTCACCCATAGCAACAAAAAATTCGTCTTCAGCTGGAATAATTGTTGAAACTAATGAAGATATCTCCTCATTAGTTAATGCATATAATGGATTAAATTTAACAGAAAGATCACTGAATTTTGGAGATATATATCTTATATCTCTTAATCTACCTGCTTCTTCTGCAAATTCAGTAATCCAAGCCAGTGTTTCTTGCCCAACTCCAGCGTCATTTTCTTCTTCGTCTGTCTTGGAACCAACAGCACCCTTTGGTTCAACAACAAGAATATCCATACCCCTTAGAATACATTGTCTAATAATAGAGACCATTAATCTTGTTTTACCAACACGTGTTGTACCATATACAGATACATGGCCAGCTAAGTCGCCCCAAGAAACATATATACCTTTTACAGTAATTAAATCTTCTTCTCTGTCAGAAACTAATTTAACACCTGAACCTATATATAAACCTTTTGATATGTCGATATCAAATGGTCCTTCTTCTAATATATCAAGATCTCTAATTTCTTCGTCTGTATATGTTTTTAATGTTCTTTCTTTAGCTAAAGACATTAATTACCCCCAATAAAACTAAATGAAGCAAAAGAAAAAACTGTAGCCACATTAACAACAAAACCAATATAGGCTGATATAAATATAATATATATTGCTTTTTTGATTTTTTCTTTTAATAAATCTTCTTTTTTTATAGAAATTCTTTTAGTTTGAACTATGAATATCTTTGCTGTCATAAAAAGAAAAAACATATAAATAAAATAAGCTAGAAAAAATATTTCCATTCTTAAGCTTATTAATTTTTCATATAAATATATTGAAATATCTGGCATTAATACAAAATATAGAAATCCTGGTAAAAATAACAGAAAATTTAAAGTTATGTATAAATAATCTGATTTAGTTAATTTAGGCATATACAACTCCAAGTAATTGATTTTTTATAATTGTATCACAAATATAAAAGATAATTTTAAGCTTAAATAGGTTAAAATATTAAAAAAGTATAAAAGAGAGAATATTGTATGGAAAATAAATTTATAACACCTGTTTTAGAAGCTTATGAGCTTGATACAAAAGAGGATATGTTATTTGAAATATTGCCAAGAGACTATAATACACCAGCAATGTTTGCTGATATAAAAGATATTCCGAATTTACCAGATAAAATGAAAGTAACTATTTTTGGATATATTGATTCTTTTGAAATTAAAAGATTGAATGGTAGAAAAGCATTATCTCAAATTAAGGCAAAATTATATAAAGACGGTACAAATATTCATTTGCATTGGACAACAACCTCAGCAAAAGCAAAAGCAATGTTATATGGTTTAAAAATGAAAGCTCCTAAAGATACATTAATACAGGTTTCTGGTAAAATTGCTTCATATGAAACAGCTTCTGGCTACTTATTTAAATATATAGATCAGCCAATGCTTAATAATATTGAAAACAATGAGTCAAACGCAAGACTAATTGTGCCTGAGCCAATATATAAGCTAAAAACAAAATCTAAAATAACTTCTCTTAATATTCAAAATGCATTTAGAGAACTATACAAAAATATAGATTCTTTAGAGAGAGAAAAAATGTTGCCAAAAATCATTGAAGAAAAATTAAAAATGACTTCATTAGATAATGCTATAGCATACACTCATGGATTAAAAGCTATCCCCATAGAAAAATTTCAAGATTTTTTAGAAACTGATATTTTTAGAAGAAGAATATTGATTGAGAAGATATGGAAAATTATGTATGAAAATTTTCATTCAAAACAATCAAAGTCAGAGAATAATGATATGTATGTCTCTGAAGAAATTATCAAAACCATTCAATTTATTTTAAATAGACTGGAATTTAAATTAACTAATGACCAAAAGAAAGCTGTTTGGGGTTTATTAAATACTTTTGCAAATAAAAAATCTTCTAAAAATCTAGTATTTGGTGACGTTGGATCTGGTAAAACAATGGTTTCTTTAATAATTGCATTTGTTTTAGCTAAAGTTTTAAAAGAACAAATTGTTATTATGACACCAACTTCAATTCTTGCAAAACAGCATTATGAAGAGGCAGTTGAAATTATTGGTGACTTAGTTAATGTTGAAATTATTCATTCTAAAACAAAAAAGAAAGAAAAAGACACCATACAAAAAAAATTAGATTCAGGAGAGCCAACAATCTTATATGGAACAAGCTCTGTTAATGGTATGAACTATAAAAACTTAAAAACAATTTTTGTAGACGAAGAGCAAAAATTTGGTGTATCAGATAAAGAGAAGCTTCATAAAAAATACAATACACATATTGTGTATATGACTGCTACACCTATCCCAAGAACATTAGCAAGTTCAATGTATAGTGATTTTAATATATTTAAAATTGAAGAAAAACCAGCTATGCAAAAACCAAGAATAACAAAAGTTATTCATAAGTTAGATATTAATGAAATAGAATTTATTAAAAGTAAATTAAGAGAAGGTGAACAGATTCTAGTAATTGTTCCTGCTATTTCAAGCAATGATTTAATAAGCTCTGCACATGCTGAAAAGAAGTATAAGGAATTATTTCCAGAATTTAAATTAGATAAAATAAATGGTCGTATGAAACCTGAAAATATTGAAAAAACAACTGAAAAATTCATGAGTGGAGATATAGATATATTAGTTGCCACTACAATGGTGGATTCTGGATTTTCTAATAAAAATCTATCATTTGTATTTATTGAAAATGCAGAAAGATTTGGTATTGCTCAAATGCACCAAATTAGAGGTCGTGTTGGTCGTGGTGATAAACAAGGTTATTGTTATTTAATTCCTGCGTCTACTCAACTAAAAGAAAAAACTCAAGATAGATTAAATAGTCTTGTTGAATCTGAAAATGGGTTTGAATTATCTATGAAAGATATTGAACTTCGTGGATCTGGTGATTTAGCTGGAACAGAACAAAGTGGTAGTGAGGTAAATTTACTTGAATGGGTAAACGAAGTTGAGATTATGAACAAATATTTAAAAGGTGAGTCAATTGAATAAAATATTATTAAGTGTTTTAATATCTTTTAATTTATATGGTGCGACAAACTATTGTAAGAATGATTTTTTAACATACAAAAAAAATATTATTGTAAAGTCCGGATCAATATTTATGGATTATGATTCTTTAAAGATATCAAAAGAGATTCTTTTTAATAGACCATTTGATAAAAAACTTATTTTAGAATTTTTAGATTTGAATAAAGATAAGTTTAACTTTAGAATATTAAAAACTATTGAAATAGCATATTTATTTAAAACAGATAATAAAGTAAAGTCTAAAATAACGGAATATTATCTTAATCATTTTGAAAAAATAAAAAAAGAATATATTGAAAAACCAAGTTCTTTAAGAATATTTATCTTAAAAGATATGAATATTGTCAAAAAAGAAGATCTTGATCAGTTTTTAAATAATGTTGATATTGTTAAAGTTAGAGATTCTTTTTATTATTATAATGCAATTAAAAATAATGAAAAAATAAAAGTTGATTTAGAGAATTTTGAATATATTTGTATGAATCCATATACATTAAATATAAAAAGAAATCAATTATCTGCATTAGATCTTTCAAAGCTTTATTTGCAATCAAAAGAAAATATTAATGCAAAGTATTTGTTTTTTTCTATAGCTAATAAAGATATCTATTTTTATTATAAATATTTAGATACAAAAGACTTAATATATCTTTATAAGATAACTAAGGATATAGATCTTGTTCCAGAAATAGCTACAAATGCTTTAGATAATCAAAAAATCTTTAAATCTTATGTGTATTCAAAGATATATTTTAATTACTTTAAAAATAAAAGTGTTACAAAAAAAGAATTATATAAAATAAATAAATTAAGAGAGATTATTTCTATTTCTGGGGAAGATATAGCTAATAAATTTTTAAAAAATAAAGATTTTGTTAATTATAATAAAATAAGAAAAGAGATACATTTTTATTCAAAAATGATTTTTAGGTTAAAAGATATATAGATAGCATTTAGCTATCTATATTATTAGAAGTTGTATTTACACTTATTAGTTTCTGCGTCAAAATATGTCATAGGTGGACAAGTAACAGTTTTCTCAACTCTTGTATCTAAAACACATTTAACAGTATTTGTTGCTTCGTCATAAGATAATGAACCTTCAGTACACTCTGGAGTTTTTACTTCAGTTGTTTTAACTTCACATTTATCTCCAACGTCAACAGTTCCTGTTGGGCAATAAGCAATTTTATTTACAATTTTACATTTTGTTCCAGATAGAGTACCTTTAGAACATGTATATTTAGTTGTTTTATGATAACATTTTGTTCCAGATAAAGTATCGCCTATATTACACTTATATTTTGTGACATATATTGCTGGTTTATAGTTTTGAAACCACCAATAAGAAGCACTATTGTCTGAACATGCCCAATAGCTATTAATATATTTAAACCAATAAGTTTTACTATATCCTGTTGGACATGTTCTTTCAGAGTAGCTAGAAGCATTATATGTAGTTGTAACACTAGTAGCTGTTGCATTAATATAAGAAACAACTTCTCTTATTGATTTATTAATATAATCTATATTGACTTTTCTACATTCGCCGTCAACCAATTCTGCACCGATATCACATTTAACAGGTGTCACAACTAGTTCACCTGCAACACAAACACCATTTTCACCAAGTCTAAAACCTTCTTCACATTCAGCATTTTTAGTATAAATACGATCAACTGTATCTCTTAATTTTTCAGCAGCTTTTTTATCTTCTTCTGGAAGATCTTCACCAATCTCTTTTAAAAGATATTTATCAAGGGTTACACCAGCCTCTTTTGCTTTTTCACCATATTTTAAAGCAAGTTTATTATATTCCTTGTTATCAATTTTTGTTTCTTCTGCAGCACCAGCAACATAAACACCAATACCGTCTTGATATGCTGAAGCAATATCTTTATCACCACCAAATTCAATAGCCTTAACCTTTCTATTTAATGGATTAAAATAATTTGTATCCTCAGTTTGAACTGTATCTGTTGTTACAGTTGTATCAACAACTTCACCAGCAGCATTAGCAGCACTAATAGCAATAGCTGAACATAAACTCATTAAAATTAGTTTTTTCATTTTTTTCACCTCTTTTATTTTTTTTATAAATTGTAACCAATTTACTTATTTTTCTTAAAAAGAATAAAATAAGAAATAGAGATTAAAACCCTATTTCTTATTATTTTTATATCCTGCATATGAAGTGTATATAAAAAATGCACTTTGTATACCAAAAAACAGCAACTCTTTTTCATACGCAACATAAATATAAATTATATCAGCTATAAAAAATAAAATAAAACTATACATTCTATATTCTTTGTAAGCCAACATAAAGCTTCCAATAATTGCTAAGGTAGCTGCAATAACTTCAATTAATGATATATCAAAAGTAAGATCTTCTTTATTGAGACCTATAATATAAATTGAAGATACAAGCATTAATGCAAATAATATATATAGCAATTTTGTAATTAAGATATTATTTTTAATTTTACTAATGCCTGTAATTGCAGATAATGTAAAAAATATAACTTGTGTTAATAACGGAATCATTCCTAAGAACAATGCCATATAAAACATTGCAATATCAGCAATTAAAAATGATATAAATCCATACAAAATATATTTATTAGAATTTGATTTTCTGCTAGAGAAAAAAGCCCCTAACATAGAAAAAACCATTCCAAAAAACTCTAAATATTCAACCATACTAATCCTTTAACTTATAGTTAATAATAAAAGAATCAGTTGTGTCAGAGATCATATCTCTAACAATCCTAAGTCTTTCAATTTCGCTTGTCGAAGAAAGAAACTTTTCCCTATACATATCTGAAGGAAAAGATTCCGGGCCTTTCTTAATAAGGTCATAAATAACTTTTTCAAGTTTTTTTACAACCTTAACTCTTTTATTTTCTATATTTTTGTTTTTTATAAAGAACTTATAATTAAAAGAAAAAATATCTTTTAAAAGCTCTTTATATGCTGACGATCTAAATAAAAGATTAGCTTTTTCATAATCCCAATAGACATTTTCTATCAATATCATTTTAAGATTAAATATTTCAGCTCTTAAAACTCTTTTGTATGAGTTTTCTGCAGCGATAGCAATACCGTTTAATGCTGAAAAAAGCTTTGGCTCTGACTTATATTTTTTTGCTAGTTCAAAAAAAGCTTTATTCATAACTTCACAGGTGTAACCTGTAGAGTATGAATCATATAGATCAGAAGTTGTATAAGCTATTTCGTCAGCAATATCCATAATATTACATGCAACAGTTCTTTTAAGTTTAGAGCCCCATTCTTTACGCTCCTCTTCTAAAAACTTTTTCAATATAGGAAGATATCTTTTTTTTTGATCTTCATATAGTTTTTTTGGATATTTAATCAAGCTTACAGCTTCATAATCTGTAAAGCTAAGATCATTATGTTCCAACATTTGAAGATTGTTATTATTATCAGAGAAACCTTCATTAAGTCCAAGTTTTTTAAACACTTTATCTATTGTTTCAGCTCCTCTATGTCCAAAAGGTGGGTGACCTATGTCATGAGTCATAGAAACAAATGCAAGTTCCTCAACACGCTTAAAACCGATTTTTTTAGCTATTATCTCAGAGATTGTACGAACCTCATAAACATGGGTTTGTCTAGTTCTATAAATATCTGAAACAATACTGTTTGTTACTAAGACTTGAGTCTTTTGACTTTGCTTTGCAAAAAGCTGAGAAGATTCAAGTTCTAAAATACGATAATTCATATATCGCTCCTTTTTTAAGATTATTATTTACATAATATGTAAGTAATTAGAATGTAATATAAGTTTAAAAATGATTATTGATTATTTGTGTTTTTTGTAGATTTAAGAAGAAAACAATAAGGACTTAATCCTTATTGTAAGATTTTATTTGAAATGTTATTCAATTTCAAATAAGTTTTTAATTGGCGATAGGTCTTTTAAGAAATAAACTCTTCTTGAAGTAAACATTCCTTCACCATGAAATTCAATTTTATCATTAGTAAAGATAAAATTATTTACAAAAATAGCTGTATCTGTAATTTTAACAAAAACAGCAAGTTTTTTTAATTCAGCCAAATTTAAGACAATATCTTTTTCTGGTTTTGTGGCAGACTTGAAAATTAATTTATTTTCAATTTCAGAAGTTCTAATTGTTGCGATCATACTATCAAAAACTTCAGTATCAATATCAATTACTTCAAGATCAGCATTTAATATTTTTGATAACAAAGATCCACTATTAGCTCTTTTTAAAATAACAACACCTGGAATCTCAATAGTGTCCTCATTAAAATGAACAGCTATAAGATTTTCAAGAACTTCTTCAAAATTACCTAAAGCTAGAATTTCATTTTCTCTTTTTTCAATTGTTTTCATTTTTTTCATTTTTTTTACCTCTTTTTCTTTTTCTTCTATCAACAATATTGTTGATTGCTTTAATATGAGAAGCTATCTCTGCAAATTCATTTGCAATTTCAGGATTTCTCATAAATGTTCTTTCGTTATAAATTTTACCCATTAAAGTAAGATTTGCAGCTAATTTTTCAATTGGTGAAAATTTCTCTTTTTCACTACTTACAAAAACTACCATTAAGCCATTTGGTGCTAACTCTGTAGCAGCGTTTTTTAAGTCTTCTAATTTTTTATCAAAAACTTCTGTATCTTTACCTGCTAATTTTGCAGATAATGATTTTTTTAACCAAATTTCATTTTCCATGAAATCCTCCTATTATTTTTTATAGCTAATAAAAATTAGCTCTGATTTATTATACTCTATTTTCTTTACAAAAAACACTTTAAACCTTAAAGTTAAGTTGTCCAACAGACATTAATAACATAATATCTATCATAGGTTTACCTGCTATACCAATCATTGCAAACTGACCACCCCACATACCTATTTTCAAGAATAATGATATATCTCTTTCATATCTTTGTTCTAATTCTTCTATGGCGATATCCATACCTATCTCAATATTATTACTATCTTCACCAATTTTTAGAGAAGAAATTGTATTGTAATTCATATTAAATTCTTCAAAAACTGTTGAAAGTTCTTTTTTACCAATAGTTGTACGGTCAACAATAGTTTCAAAAAATAATTTTTTGATATTATCTGGCTCACCATTAGCTAAAGCTTTTGCAGCATTAGAGATATTTATACCTCCACCAGACATAACTGTTTTTAATGATTTCAAAATATCTAATGTATATTCTTCTTCTATAATTGGTGGAACATATTTAAAAAACTTCTTAGGAAAAAATTTTTTTAGAACAAAGTAACCTATTATGACCATTGTTAAAACTGAAAAATAAACAATATTAACAACTATATATGTGGTCGGATCTAAAAGATAATCTTTAATTGGTGGTGGTGTACCACCGGCCGATCTGATTGGTTCAAGCATATTATCCAAGATATCCTTAACCATTCCATGTGAAAATAGTAATGCTAATAACATAATACTAGGTGGAATTATTAATAACATAAAGGCGACAAGTGATTTATGTGATTTTTGAGAAGTTTCAATAATCTTTTCAATACCTGCAGCAAGACCACCTTTTGAATTTATTAAAATATGAAATTCTCTCTCATTAATAACACCTGCATTTCTTAATGCAACAGCAAATCTTTTTCCACTATCAATTTCATTTTTTACTTCTTCTAAAATAAATGCAAGTATGTATTTTCCTCGCATTTTATATTCGTAAATTTTATTTTTTATAGATATTTTTTCGTCTTTACCAGATTTAGAAATTGCTTTAATATAATTTAAAAGATAAAATTTCTCTGACTTTGGAAATTTTATTAATTTTCTAAATCTGTTAAAAATAAATCTTTGAATTTCTTCCAAGATATCTCCTTTATTTTGTTAATTATCCACCAATATAAGCTGGATCATTTGCTAATGTTTGTTCCAATATTCTCACATAATCAGCAGGTAAAGTATTATTTTTCTTTTTTAATAAGAAAATACCAGCCTGTTTACCGTCATTAATTGGCGTTACAATAATTCTCATTTGATCACCAGCTGTACCTCCAAGTTTAATGTAAGGTTCTGTATAAGGTGAATCTAATATACCGTCTCCGTCAGCGTCTAATCTTTCATTTTTATCAATAGTTGGCCACCCTTCCCAATCTGCTTCATTCATTCCAGGATTATCCGTTACAAGTAATGTTGGAGCGAAATTAGAATTAGCATAATAATTCATATCTATACCAGAAAAACTTTCGTCTCCTTGAGTATAATAAAATGAACCTTCTGAAGCAACATTTGATAATAAAGCTTGAACTTTTTTAGCTTCAGCAATATAATTTGAATTTTGAGAACCAGATAAACTACCTGTTGACATTAAACCAACAATAATTAAAAGAATTACGACAACCGCAATAAAACCTACAAACATAAAAATACCTCCTTAAAGTTTTTTATTTATTATATCTATTAAGTTTAAATTAATCTTGCTTATGTTATATATTAGTCAATTTTAAGAAATCGAAAAGGCACTTTATGAAATTTAATTTAAATTCAAGTCAAATAGAAATATTAAAAATGTCAGCTTTATTCTTTATGTTAGTTGATCACTTTTATAGATTTTTACCACAATATAATTTTAATTATTTTACATTTGAAATTGGAAGATTGGCTTTTCCACTATTTGCCTTCTTATTTACATATAATTTTAAATGTTCTAAAGATAGATTTAATAAAATGATAAAAAGATTAGCTATTTTTTCTATTTTGGCCCAAATAACATTTTTTATATTTGGCATGGGGATAAATCCAATTGATCTAAATTTTAATGGTAATGTATTGTTTACTTTTTTGGTTGCGATTATTTTAATTTTTTATATAAAAGATAAACTATTAAATAATTTTGTAGCTTCTATTTTAATTTTTATTAATATAGTTATTGTTAGTTTTGATTTTTTCAATAATAAATATTTAGAACATTATTTATATTTATTTGATTATGGAATATCTGGATCTTTATTTATTTATTATCTATATTATAGAAAATACATATATTCATTTGTATTCTATGTACTATCTGAATTCATGTTAATCACTAACAGTGAAGATAAAATAATTACAATTACTTTAATAGTTCTTGTTCCTTTGATTTTATATTTTTATATTAAATTAATAGAAAAGATAAAGATTGAAGTAAAAAGATTACCTAAATATAGTTTTTATATTTTGTACGTGTTAAATATTTTTATGATTTATATATTAGAAGTTTTTTTAGAGGTTTTTTAGAATGAAGAGAAGGTAAAAAACCTTCTCTAAGAGTTAGTTAAGTATATTAACTAAGATTGTATCTTAGTTAAATACAATAATTTCAGCACCGTCAGTTGCGTCACTATCAATGTAGTCGTCACCAACTGTACCTGATTTAACTCCATTATCGTCTTTACCGTCATTAGCTGTGTCATTTGGCTCACCAGTAGTTGTATCACCGTCAACATTTGCATGTAACTTAGTATAAGTTGTATCGAGAGCTTGTTTTAAGCCAGTAGTTAAACCATTTGTATTAACAGCAACTGAAATATCAAAATAGTTATCACTATCAATAAGACCAGAACCACCTGTAGCAGCAGTATCAGTTACAACCTTATAAACAACACCTGGAACAGCTTTAGAAACAACGATTTTTTCACCGTCAGCAATACTTGCTGTAGTTCCGTCAGCTTTGTTTTCAATTGTAAAGTCAGCAGCAACAATATTATCTGTACTTGCAGAAGGAACAATACCAGCGTCAACAAGTGCTTGAACAGTCATATCCTTATAGTTACTTGTATCAACTGTAGTTTTATAAAAACCAACTGATTGTGCTAATGCACTGATTTCCGAAATAGCCTTAGTAGCTTTAGTTTGATCAACACCACCTGAACCGCTTGTTGCTCCAGTAGACATTAGACCAACGATAATTAAAAGAATTACGACAACCGCAATAAATCCTACAAACATATATTTGTACCTCCGAATTTTATTTTTTAATTTTAAGCTACCTAATTAAGGCTTCCATTAAAAATGGATTTTGCTAAGCAAGGTCTTCCGCTTTAGAGACCTAAAAGAGATTTCTCTTTTGAAATCTAAACTTATTATATACATAAAAAAAATTAAAATCTTATTTTTTCACCTAAAACTTACTAATTTTCATGAAATTCACTAATTTTTTCAGGTCTTCCAACATAATATCCCTGAAAACCGTATATTTTCTTATCAAATCTTTTTTTAATTTCTTCTTTTATGATTTCAGTTTCTACATAATTTATAATTATTTCACTGTTTGTATGAGAAATAATATTAATGTAATCATTAACCCAAGCTTCATTATTTCTAATTCCGTCAATAAAAGATTTTGTTGTTTTTATATAATTTGAGAATAAATTATATCTTTCGATAAAAACTAAATCTTCAATATTTCCTTTAAAATTATCAAATGAAATTTGGATTTCATTATTGTTACAAAACTTTATAAAATCTTTATAATTTTGATCGAATTCAAATTCAACAATAAGTCTATCTTTTAAATTATTTTCTTCTAGAATTTGAAGTAATTCATATTGAAAATCTTGATCCTGAATATTTTCTTTACTAATATTCCAAAAAATTCTTTTATTTATGTATTTTGACTCTTTAACAATACTTTTTAAAATATGCATAGAAAATTTATTATACATATTCATTTTTTTAATTAAATCCATAAAGAATTTAGGTATTACAATTTCACCTTTATTATTTCTAATACGCATAAATGATTCATACCCCATAACATAATCTTTATCGTCAATAATAGGTTGAAATACAGGAAAGATATTTGAATTGTCTGGATCTTTTAATGTTTGATTCCAGATATGCATAATCTCTTTTCTTGTCTCAATAGTTTCGTCTTCATTATAATTAATATATCTTTTTGCCTCTTCAAGATCAATAATACCTTCTTCCAATAGATACATTAAATTATCCTCTAAAGAGTAATAATCTTTGAAGTTTTCTGGTTTATAGTTATCTATCTCATTAGTTAACTCTGCAATTTCAACAACAGGAACACGTCCTTTACAACCTTTAACTGAAGATCCTTGACATTTTGGACACCCTTCATGATTTCTTTCATATAAAACTTGACCATTTCTTTCAACTTTTATTTTACAATTATCACACAATCTATTTAATAATTTTTGAGATATAACACCTTTTACACCGTCCTCAATATTTGCTTTATCAATACCAAGCTCATTAAGACGTGTAAATGTTGATTTAACGTCATTCGTGTGTAATGTAGAAGCTGTAAGGTGACCAGTTTTTGCAGCTGTAATAGCATTAATTGCAACGTCATAGTCACGAATCTCACCAACAACAATCATATCTGGATCTTGTCTCAAGAACATTTTAATGGCTCTAGAAAATGTAATCCAATTTTCTTTATCACCTTTCGTATTTACTTGAACTTGATTGACTCCGTCAACTTCAATTTCAACTGGATCTTCTACAGTAAATATTTCTGGAGCATACTGAGGATTTTCATTTATTTTTTCTATTATACAAGTATAAAGTAATGTTGTTTTACCAGAACCTGTTGCACCTGTAACTAAAACAATACCATGGTGTGAAGAAAATAATCTTCTAATTATTTGAATTGCGTCAGGAGAATATCCCCATTTTTCTAATGTTGTAGAACTATTCATACTTGACTCTGTTCTGATTACAATTACATAACCACGAACTGTTGGACCAATAGATACACGATATTCTTTCTTTTCACCGTCAATAATTTCAGTAATTTGACCAGCAATTTCATTTTCTTCGTATTCTGATTCACCAGATTTATTAACAAAGATATTTCTTAATGCATTACCAAGTTCTTTTGATATTTTTTTTGGTTGTTGAATAATTTTACCGTCTATTCTATATTTTATACCAACATTTTCAGATAACCATTGAATATGTATATCTGAAGCTCCTTTTCTATGTGCGTCAGTTAAAAGATCATTAAAGAATGTTTTTGCTTCATTATCAGTATACTCTTTATCAATAACCGAAGTTTGATCAATAATTTCAAAAAATGTAGACTTGTCAGCTATTAAAATAGTTGAATTATCTTTTGCATATCTTGATAATAATTTTATTGCTGATTTATCCTGTAATTTACTTAAAGATTTTCTAAGATTCTCATTATTTGTAACAATAATAATTGAACCAGATTCTTTACTTATGGCTGGATAAAAAGAATACTCTTCAAATAATTCTAAATCTTCATGAGGTATATCTTTTTTAGGATATACGTCATATTTAGAAAAAAATTCTTCTTTAGATTTTAAGTAATTTTTTGTCTCTGAAGAATTTTTCTTTTTAATAGAATTGAAAATTGATTCACTCATATAAACTCCTTATATCACTTTTGCAGTAATTGTAATAACAATCTCCACTTTATGTTTATTTGTCTCTTTAGCTGACGTTAATGCGTCTAATGGACTATCTTCACCGTCTACATATGGTAATCCATTTTTTATAGAATTTTTCTTTTCATACATATAACCACCAATAATAGCTATTTCACCTTCTTTAATTTTAACTGTTTCGTCAAATTCTCTAGCTGAAACATTTTTTAATCTAATAACATTCTCATTATTTTTACCATAAGTATAAGGTGTTAAATCATTTAATGTTGAAGAGATATTTTTAATGGCAACATTAATAAAGTCACCTTGTACTTTAGGGTGAACAATTAAAGAAAACCCTGTTGTTACAGTTTTAATTTCAGGTTTAGTAGTTACTGCTGTAACTACAGGTGTATCAACATTTGCAACAGCTGAATTCGTTGAAGATTGTTCTAGTGAATAAACATAATCAATAGAATCAACAACGTCTAATTTAACTGGTAAATTATTAATTGTTTCAAGTGTTGGTTTTGTAACAACTGAAGCTTTACCAAATTGATTTAAATATTTAAAAATTAAATTTTGTACTTTTTCAGAAGTCGTATCTGTTCCATTTGTTACAGTTCCACCAGATAATTTATTAAAATTAGCTGTAATACCATTTGTATTTGTTGCACCAATCGTTAATGCATTAGTTAAACCTGTTGTAAATGATACAGTCTGAACTATATTATTGTTTACTAATTCATTTTTAAGTAAAGAATAGTCAATACCAAAAGCTCTATTTTTATCTAAAGAGACTTCATAAACATGTAACTCAAGTTTTATTCCTTTTCCATAAATACTATTAAAATCTTCAACTAATTTATCAGAAATTTTAACAGCTTCATAATTACCTGTAACAGATAATGTTCCTTGTGTCATATTTAAACTAAATACAGCTTTACCTTTTAACATTTCAGCAAGTTGAGATTTCAAATCGTCAATAGGAGAAAGTGATCCACTACCACCAGCTGAATCAGAAACAGATCCACTAATAGCACCAGTAATAGTTACAGCTGTACTTGTCCCGTCTGGAGAAAGAACTGGAGATAATTTGACTTTTGGTATTTTTAAGTTATATGTTACAGTTTCTGTATCTTTTAATTTGATACCTCTATCCTCTGTGATTATAAACAATTTCTCTTTTGCACTAATATAAGTTAAGAATTCTTTAATGTTTCCTGTAAATTCACCAACTTTTTTCTCATAATCAAATGGTTTTTCTGTATCAATATAAATATTAATACCAACCTCTCTAAGTAAATTTAATACTTCCTCATATGAAAACTCACCATTGATTTTAAATCTCATATTTGGAACATGGTAACTACCTATTTTAATTGTACTTGATTTTGTACTTGTTTTAACCTCTTCAATTGAAAAGATTTTAGGAGAATATTTTCTTAATACAATTATTTTACCAAAATTAACTTTTATGTATTTAGAAAATTCTTCTGGTGACATTTCAGGAAGATCTTGATCAAATAAAATTTGATCTTCAACTTTATCTATAAAAATTCTATCAGGAAACTGTTTTTGTATTTTTGCTATTACAGTTTTTAAAGTATCACCTGACTTGACCCTAATCTTAATTGAGTAGTCTTTACTCATTTCTTTTTGTACTTCTTTTAAATTTACTGACTTTGGTGTTGGATCAAGTTTACTACACCCTGTACCTAATAATAAAGCAGAAGCTACTAAAGCTAAAGATATTGTTCTTTTCATTTTTTAAATCTCCTATTAATAATATTTTTTAACTGTTTTTTTATTATTTATATTTTTATAAATAACATAATGAAGTGATAGTTTATCAACTTTCCAATTACCAAACTCACTACCTTTATAAAGTCTAATGTCTCTAACTTCATATTTCAATGAGGATTCATTACCTGTTGACATTTTAGCTCTTGGATTATCAAGCATTCCATTGGCAACTCTCTCTGATCTATTCATTGCGTCACCACCAAAACCACTTAACATTTTGTCAGATTCTCTAGTTTCTGCAGAAAGTGTATTGTCTTCTGGAGTTGAATTGTCTTGTAGTTTTGGTTCATAATAATGTGCAAAAACAGCTAAATGTTTTCCTATCAGAATAGATTTATATGGCTGAGGCAACACAGCCTTAATTTTGTTGGACACATTATTATTTGCCATTTTTTTATTGATTTCTTTTTTTTCTTTGATTTTTTTATTAGCAGACTTTTCAAACTTTTTAAGTAATAAATTAACCCTTTCATTTATTGCTGCAGTTTCATTATCAACTTTTGTTTTTTTAGTTATTTTTTTAATAGGCTTAGAAGAATCTACCTCCTTAGCATAAAGACCAGTAGAAATTATCATGCTTGATAAAACCATAGCTGTTAAGTATTTTTTCATTTTTTAACCCCCAATATATTGTTTTTTAGAAAAATTTTTGTATATCTTATATAAGATTTAAGAAATACAAGTGTTATAATAAATATATATCCAAAATATAACTGTTCCCATGTAAAACTATATCCGAATATATTTCTGTTACCCAGATCATTAAATATAAAATATCCAATAATTATAAATAAAGAATAAAGATAATTAACCTTTATATCTAATATCTTATATTCTAAATCATTAATTCTCTTTTCTAATTCTATAATTTTTTCTTCCATTAATCTAATCCTTTTAATATTAATTCAATTTCACCTGTATCTAAATTTATATTTGTAATTTTATATACATTTGTATTTAAATACAAGGTTAATAAAAGAAGCTTTAAAGACTCAATAGAATCTGCATAAAAATCCACTCTTCCCTCAATATAAGATTTACTTACACCAGGTTTTGATATCTTTTTAAATAAAACAACATTACCTGTTTCTGCACCAAATTCATACTTTTTATTTCCAAATTCCTTTAAATAGAATTTTTTTTCATGATCTGAAATTTTATTATTTAATTTCATTCTTTTCATTGTTGAAATACTTATGTTTAATTTTTCAATTTTTTGTTTAAGATCTTTAACTTCTTTTTGTTTTCCTATGAATGTATATCCATAAAATCCAATTTCTGCAAGAATAACAAGTAAAACAATTGAAAAAAGAAACTTTTTTAAGTTAAATTTAATTTTTAATTTATCTTTATATGTCTTTTTCAAATTAGCCCTCCCATATGAAATCATACATAGGATTTTTTAAAATATCTTCTCTATTTTTTAAAGCTTCAAACTCTTTTTTTAATCTAAAGTTCTTTTTTTCTAAAGAAGCTTTCTCTTTTAAAAGTCTATTATAATCATTTTTATATTTTTTAATAGCAATTTCTCTATTGTTTATTAAAGTTTTTTTAATAGGTTCGATTGTTAATGCTGGAATAAGAATAATAGCTATGATTAAAATAATCTCAATAACTTTAGAAGATACAAAGTTTTTAATACGTGTTTTCTTTGAAATTAATATCTCTTTTGGTATATCTTTTATGTTATATTCTTTTTCAAAGTCTTCATATTTAATAATTAACTTATTGTCTTTTATCTCAGCTGCAATAAGAGGATAATCTTCTAAAAGTTCAGAAATGATATTACTAATATCTTCTTTTGAAAATTCTCCTAATGAATAAGATATTGTATCTTCTCCATACTTTTCTTCTGTTTGATCTTCATATGTGATAAAATAAATATGGTTTTCTGTTTCAACTATAACTTGAAATTTAGAATTAACTATATCTAAATCATTTTTTATTGCATTATAAATTAATTCTTCAATTAAGAAACCTTCTTCCTCTTCACCTGTGTAAGAATATATTTTAGATCCAATTGTTTTTAAGAATTTTGCATTTTGAAGCTTCCCAGCTTTAGCATATAATATATTCATTTATTATTCTCCCAGATTATCCTTTAATCTTTTAAACTCTTTTACAAATAATTCATATTCATTTTTTAAATGTTCAAGAACAAATTCTTTATTCTTTTCAAAATATTTATTGATTTTTTCATTAAGTTTAATTTTATCTTTTTCTTTTTTTAATTTTTTCTCTGTTTTAACTGTCATGTTTTCTAGTCTTGAATTTACAAGATTTAACATAGACGTAGCTTTTTTTAAGATATATTTATAAGAAGTTATTTTATTCTCAACCTTATCTATTTTATCAATATTTTTAAAAGCTGAATTTAAAGACATAAGTAAAATTTTATTTTTCATTTGCATATCCTTTTATTGTTTTTATTTTTTTATAATATCTAAACTTTATTTAAAAATCTTGCTGATATGATTCAATAAGTGTTTTTGTTTTCTTGTCTATTAGTCCATTTTCAAATAATTCTTTAGCTGAATCTTTGTAAGAATAATATTCTAAAAAGTTATCCTTAAGATAATTATCTTGTCCTTTATATAAATGAGCAACTTCAACAGCTGGTACTTGACCATTATAGCCCAGTATTGAATTTTCCTTACATTTATCACAACCATTTTGATTTCTTTCATAACCATGATCTGTTTTGATTTTACAATCACATAATTTGTCAACCAATCTTTGACTTAAAACTCCAGATAGTGAGTCTTCTATTCTATCTTTGCTTATCTCTAAGCTATCCATAAGTCTTATAAATGTTGCTTGAACATTGTTTGTATGAAGTGTTGATATTGCAATATGACCAGTTAAAGCAGCTTCTATTGTTACCTTAGCAACGTCTTTATCTCTAATTTCACCAATAGCTATAATATCAGGTCTTTGTCTCATGAAAGATCTTATTAATTTAGTATAAGTTATATTGCTAGATTCTTCACCTTTATCATTGATTTGACATTGATCAATTCCATTAATTTCTACTTCTACCGGATCTTCTGCTGTTTTTATCTTTAAATTTTTCTTTTTTCTTTGTTCATTTAAAATTGTATATATTGTTGTAGTTTTTCCAGAGCCTGTTGGTCCCGTAATTAAAAATACACCATAAGGATTTTTATCTATAATATTTTGGATTATTGATTTTGGTTTTTCTAGATAATTTAAATCATTTAATGTCATATTTTCATTAAACATATCATATGATCTAATAACTATAGAGTATCCAGCAACAGTAACAATAATAGACAATCTATATTCTTTTATTTCACCTTTTATATATAATGAGAACTTACCGTCAATTAATTTATCTGCTTGATTTTCATGAGATATATTTACAAGAGATAATCTTAATTTATTTGCAAAATCTATATCTAAATAATCTTCAACTTCTTCAACATTTTTACCGTTTATTGCATAAGAAACTAAAACTCTGTCTTTTTGCCAAGACATTGTTATATCAGAAGCTCTTAGAAAATCCATTTTTGCTAAAATAATTTTTATAGCTTCTAGTGATTTTGTTTCTTTTGAAAAATTTAATTTGGATTTTTTTTCAATTTTAGATTCTAAGATTTTATTAATTTTTTCTTTATCCCATAAATAGATTTTTGGTCTATTTTCAACAATGAATTTTGGTACTCTTATATAAATATTATGAACTATAAAAGATCCATTCTTTAGAGGTAATACAGAATATTGAATAAAATAATTTCTCTGTTCTTCAGGTAAGGTATAAAAATCAACTATATCTTCCTCATTAATATTATGTATATGTTTAACTTCGTCTATATTTAAGTATTCAGCTAAATTAACCCATACGTCCTTATCTTGTCTTGTATTGTCTCTTCTTCTCATTATATCCCCCTATACTTCAAAATTTAATGCACCAATAGTTGTAACATTTATAATATCAATTAATGGCAATAATAATATAAGTGTCATTGCTATCTCACCTGTAAGAGGCATATATTTTGTTAATTTTTCAATTAATTTGTCATATCTTGATTTATTATAATTAACAACACTTTCTATAGCTTTTATTAATGTATTATTTTTCTGACCACTCATTAAATATGAAATTGTTGCTGAATCAATTCCATATTCATTTAAAACCTCATACATGAACTTGTCACCCTCTTTCATTGAATCTTTTATCTCTGAAAATATTTTATATGAAACAGGATCATTTTTTTGTTCTGAAATAATTTCAATAGATCTCATTAATGATTGTCCTGATTTCATAAGACTTAAAATTATTTCAAAATTATTTAAAATAAATTCCCTTTCTTTTATCTTAAAAAGCTTAAAAAGTAATTTAATATTATTCTTTTTTAAATAATTAATATACAAAAATAAAGCCGTTATAAAAGAGATTAAGGCAAATAGATAAGTTCCAAAAATTGTTCTATCCTTAAACCATTCAGGTATATCTATATGTTTTTTAGACATACTATTAATTGGTTCTAGCATTTGTTCCGTGAAGTCTTTCAATTCTGGTTGAAAAATTAAAAACATTATCAAGACTAAAATTGTTGGAAAAAATAACATACCAATAGCCCATTTTAAATTATCTTCTGAGCTTGTTTTTGTATTTAAATATTCTAAAGCTTTATATGGTTCTGAGTAAAAAATTTGTTCTATAGCAAAGAATTCTTCATTTGATATAACTCCTGCCTCTTTAAATGCTTCAGGTTCAGACATACCAAGTTCTTCCATATAATATAATATATCTGATATGTATTTATATAGATATTTATTTGAGTCTTTGTATGATATAGATATTGTTTCTAGAAGTTCTGATATGGAAGATCCATTTCTTAGACCTTCTGAAAGATATGTGAAAAGAAAGAATCTATCTTTTTTGAATTTAAGTTTTTTGTATATTATTTCTTTTAGATTCATACTTTTCTCCTATTGTAAAGCAGTCCTTGTTTCTGCAGCAGTAGGATAATCATGTAGAACGTCTTCTGTGTCACAAGGAGGAGAAGCTTCTTTATCTCCTGCAACACAATCAGGAGCAATAGAATACTGTAACCCTTTATAGTGGTGTAAGTATACATTTCTTTTTATATCACTCGGGACATTATGAGTTAACTCTATAGTTGAGTTATTGTCTTTAATGATAATATCTCCAAATGAACCGTCAATTAAGTTACTATTATTAAAACTTGCTGGTAAGTAGTCTGATATATCAGATAGTGTTAATTTAATTGTATCTGTAGTTGAATCATATTTAGATTTACATGTAGAAGATTCATTTTGACAAAAAGAATCAGTGGCGTCTTTTAACATATTTTCAACATTAAAAGTATATTTTGCTTTTTCAAAAGCTAATTTAATATTTGTGGCATTAACAACCATATTATTACTTGACATATATGCTGTTATAATTAATAATATAACAACTGTCGCTATCATTGGAACAAACATTTCTTAAGACTCCTTATAATTTTTAATAAATTATAGATTAATTTCTTAAGAAAATGTTTTTATTGTCTTTAAATATTTTTAATAAATAGAGATCTTTGCTTATTCATACATGTTTTTATGCATAAATTATCTCTACATTTCTTTAGACATGTATTTATATCAAAAGTTTCTTGAGATTCTAATTCAGTATTTATTTTTTCATTTAAAACCAAAGAAATAGGTTTTAATAATTCTGTTCCAGTAATGTCAGAATTATAAAGCTTATTTGTATTTGCATTCTCAAATCTTGATTTTGCTTCGTCATTTACAAAAGTATGTTCTAAAATAATTTTAGAATTATCTCTATCTACCTTGATTCTATCTACAGAACCTATCATGAATGGTTTAATATTGTCCAACGGAGTATATTTTAAAACTTCGTTTTTATCTAATTCAACTATTGTTGAAGTTGTGCTAACACATTTTTCTGGATTTGATTGACAATAAAACTCTGTGCCGTCTAATAATATTTTTTCTTGTGCTAAAAATTTAGCTAAGTTATTACTATCAGCATTTAACACTTCTTGAGTTGTTTTTGCCATATATGAAGAACTCATATTAACTATAGCTATACTTGCTACTAAAGCTGATATAAATGGAGCGAACATTTTTTTTCACCTCTTTTGTTTTTTTAAAAATTATACATTCTTTTTATGCTAAAATAACAAATACAAAAATAAGAATTAAAGGAATTAAAATTGAAGGGTGTTTATATAGAGAAAAAACAAAATAAAATATGCCTAAAAGCAAAAGATAATCAATCTGAGAAACTTTTAAAAAAAGAATTAAAAGCTATATTGAATTTTTCTAAAAATGTTCGTGATATTTCAGAAAAAATTTCTGTTAAAATAACAACACTTATAGACATTAATAATAGTCAAATAGAATCTTTTATTACTGGAAAAATTTGCTTATCTTGTGAATATATTGATTTTTTAAAAGAGGTTGCAAAAGATAATATCAGTCAAAATATTTCAAAAAAAACAAAATCATTTTTATCTGAAAAAGATATATTGGTTTTTAATTTAATTATTAAAATATTGGATAAATATTCATGTTAGAAGTAATGAAAGAAATTGGATTTTTATTATTATTCTTTTTTATTGGTGCTGGACTTGCTGGTATATATAATTTGATAATAAAATATCATGAATTTAAAAGAAAAAAATGGAGAGAAAAAAATGAAAAATAAAATTATCACATTAAGTTTGGCTGCAGCAATATCACTTAATGCATTAACTTTAGACGAAATGAATCAAGAATTCAAAAAAAATGAAATAAAAACTGAAAAAAAATCATTATACAAAAAGAAGTTTCAATATAAATATTTTGCAAATGTTTCAAAAGAGACTATGGACCTCTATATTGAAACAAAGAAATTATTATTAATTGGAGATCTTCCTAATGCTAAAAAGATTGCCATGAAGCTATTTAATAAGACAAATTCTTTATCAAATACAAATGAAGACGAGAAACAATTAGCAAACATTGCTTTAGGATATGTTTATGAGGAATATGGAGAGAAATATAAATGGAAATTTATTCATTTATCTGCATTATCATATTATGATAAGTTGAGCAATAAAGTTGAGTCAATATACGGAATATTAGAATTAAAAGATATATTGATTGAAAAAAATAAAGACAATTTACAACAGTTAAAAGAAAGTATGTTAAAAATAAACTCTTTTCTCGGTGAGAATAAAGATAATTTTGAAGAGAAAAATTATATTTATTTAAAAATGAAATTAAATTCAATAATGGCAGAAATTGAATTTAGACAAAACAATTTAAAAGGGGCTGTGACATGGCTTGAAAAAGAAGATTCAGAGTTAAAAAGACTGTATACATATTATTCTTTAAATGAAGCTAGATTGATTTATAGAAGAGCTTTTTATACATTTAATTTAACAGGAGAAACAGATAAAACACTAAATGAATTAAAAACCTCTTATTATATTTCTAAAAAAATATTAGACAATATGAACATGTCAGAAAGAAGTGTGTTCTTGGCTGATACATATTTATTTATGGGAAAGATTTTATCTTCAGGAACAAAACAAGAGGAATCACTTGATTACTTTAAAGAGGCAATAAAGATATATAAATATAATGGATTAAAAGAAAAAGAAGTTGAAGCAAGATTTCAACTTATAAATACATATAAAATTATGGGACAAATGAATAAGGCTGAAAAAGATACAGATCAAATTATAAAAATAATAAAAGATTATTTTGGTGATAACTCACCTTCTTATGCTGACGCTATAATTTCAAAAGCAGATATCATTAACTCTAATGGAAAATACAAAAAGGCAATGAAGTTAATGGAAGAAGCTAAAAAAATATATGTAGATAATTTTGGAAAATATTCAAAAGAGGTGAAAATGATTAATTCAACAATTAATTATATTAAATCTCAATCAGATTTTTAATAAGATCCTCAAAATGGATCTTATTTAATAGAGCATTCAAGATAGTTAAATCCTACAGCTGTAACATATCCAACATTCATATCTTCAATTAATATTGTCTCTTTAGGATTTATAGATATATCCTTTCTCCATGAAAATTGATCAACGCCATTATTATCACTGTCATAAGCAACACAAATAAATTCTATATTTCTATTAATAGCTCTGTTTGTTTTATTATAAAAATAAACATTCATGATCAAGTTATCTTTAAAAATCTTGTAAGACTTTATTTTAAATAGAATGTCTTTATCTGATTTAACTTCAAATGTTTTATTTTTAGCTTGATTTGCTTCAGTATATTTAGGGATTTTTTCAATATCCTCTTTTTGAGCAATTTTTCTTTCTTCCATAACCTTAGTTGCTTCATTTAATATTTGAACATATTTATCTTTTTGACCCTTTGGAATAACAATATCATTTATTGTTTTTGGCTCACGGTCCGGATCCATAATTGCAAAACCAGAATACACTGTCAATGCTATTAAAAATAATGTAATTATCTTACCTGTCATATATTTACTCCATTTATTATTTCTTTAATTATAACTAAAAAAATATTATTTATTTTTCATATTATTTTCTTTTAATGCCAATGATAAACCTAGTAATGTTTCAAAAATAGGTATCTCTTTTTTTAATTCATATGTATCACTTAGCTTATTTTTATTTAAATAAATTGAAACAATTGGATTTTTAAAAATATTTAAAATATATAAATTTTGAGATTTCAGATCATATGTTTTAATAAGGTCTGTAATTATTTTATTGAAATCTTCTTCAGAAGCTAATTTATCACTATTGTTAGATAAAAAATAATCATTAACAGCATATTTGTTTTCTGAATGAAAATAATTAAGTTTATAATATTCATATATGATCTTTTTTAATTCTTCTGGTTTTTTAATTATAAATTCATTTTTTAAATATTTCTGATAAATCTCTACGCTTGGCAATTTATATCTTTTGTCTTTTATTTGTGTGATTTTAGAATCTTTAAATTGTCTCTTTTCTAAGTTTGAAATTGTTTTTATTTTAAATATTCTATTATCTAAATCTGCAGTAATATCTAATTCATTGTTTTTTGGTTTATCTATCTTTGCTTTTAAAATAATATTATGAAAAACGTTCTTGTATATATAGCTAAATGATTCTAAAGATAGTTCATTTTTATTTCCAGGGAATAATAATAATTTATTATAAAGATTGTCTTTGTCAGGATTTAATATTAAATCTACTAAATGAATATTACTCTTATAATTATCAGTATTAAAAGTTCCACTAATATTCATAACAGAATAATTCTTTTTATTTATATCCATAATATCCAAATCAATATCACATGAACTTTTAATTAAATACAATGTTGTACAATCTAATTTATTTAACTTAACAATTGATTTTTCTGATTGTACCAGGCTTAAAATAGATTTTTTTACTTTTTCAGAAATCATATAATTAAAAGAACCTAATAATAAACTTAAAATAAGTATGACTCCTGTAATTATGGCTATTTTTTTATTCATTTTAATTCTCCTGTTTATATTTATTATAGGCTTCTTTAATTTGCTCTAACCAAGGTTTCATTTTATCTAAAGGTATTGCACCATATGCTGGATCAGATAACATTCTTAATGATTTTGGCTCTAAAATATAAAACGCCGGTGTCATTTGACTCATTAAGTCAACTGGTATAAAATCTTTAGACTGATTTATATAAACTGTTTGAAAATTCTCATTTAGAAACTTAGTAAAGATTTTATCTTTTACAAATCTTTTTCTTTCTATTTGACAATATTTGCAATTATCCTGTGAAACAAAAACAAATATAGGTTTATTTGGTCTATTTTCATAAACTTCTTTATATGAGACCCATTCTGACCCAAAAAGTGAAATAGAAAATAAAAATAATAAAAGTAAATTTTTCATTTAGAAATCCAAACAATAATTTGTGTTTTCACAAATTGATTTAATATATTTATCAGCAAGTTTTTTCTCTTGATCTGTTGAAACTGAATTTTGATATTTTCTCAATGAATCTAAAGCTTTTTTATAATCTTTTTCTTGAAAAAAAATCTTACCTTTTATAAAATCTGAATATGGATTTTCTTTAATATTTTCAACCAATTTTAGAGCTTCTTTTGGGTTTTCTTTACTATAAATATCTGCAAGCATAACTGTTGCTTTTTCGTCTAAATTTTTAACACCCTCTTTAAGAACTTCTATAGCTTTATTTAATTTATTTTTATTAATAAAATCTTCAGCTATTAGAACATAATCTTTAGACTCTTTTTTAATATTTTTAATTATTTTATTATATTCTGGATCATTAGTTGTTTTTAAAAAAATAACATATCTTTCAAGAGCCCCAGGTATTTTTTTATCAACAGCTTCTTTATATAGTTTTTTATCACCCTTTATTTCAGCTAAAGGTAAAATAGCTTCTTGAATGCCATTATTGTAAGCTAATTCAAAATAGGTTTTAGCTTCCATAATATTCCCATTTTTTAAATAAAGCAATCCTAAGTTGTAAGCAGCTCTATAATCTTTTACTTCTAAAGCTTTTTTATAATATTTGATTGCTTTATTTTTATCAACTTTTTCATAAATTGCACCAAGATAGAAATATGATTTCTCATTACCTTTTTTTGCTAATTCTTCAATTTTCTTGACATAAGGAGATTTATCAATGGCTGCCTCATATTGAGAAATTAAAGAAGATAATTTATCTTTTTTTTCCGATACAAAATTGTTAAAATCAAAAGCATTTAATGCTGACACTGTTAAAATTGAAATCAGTATAACTTTAGTTTTTTTCATTAGTTTCACCTCTTTCTTTTTTTCTTAATGATTTCATTTCATACATACTGAAATCTGCGTTTTCAATAACTTCATTAAAACAATCTCCACTGTAAAAATCAACTATACCATAAGAAAATCCTATTTTAAAAAAATCGTCTGTATCTGTATTTGCAGGTTTTAATTTTTGTTTCTCAATTTTATGTGAAATTGACTCTAATATATTTTTAACTTTTAATTTTGTAATTCCGTCATTAAAAAGAAGAATGAACTCGTCTCCAGCAAATCTAACAATCTTGAATTGTTTTGTATATTTTGAAACTTCATTTTTAATAAATGAAACAAAATAAATGAGAGCTTTATCACCAGTTATATGTCCAAATTTATCATTAATATTTTTAAAGTCATTAAGATCCATAAAGGCCATAACACCATTTGTTTTAAACATTTTTTCATTTGTTAAGAACTCTTTAAATAACCAACGTCTATTCTTTGCTCCTGTTAATTCGTCAAAATGTAATTCATGATTAAGATCATTTAGCTTTTCTAACAATGAAGTCATTTCTTGTTTAACTATTTCAGCAATATCATTTCTTGAAAAATCACAACATTGATTAATTTCAGAAACTTTATCTATTGTCTTCTTTAAAACAAGTTCAGTTGATTCGATTATTTTTTTTGATTTATCAAGATCTTTTATGATTTCCTCAGAAACAAGATCTTCAATATTATCAATATCTTCAACTTCTGATTTAAACTCTTTTAAATAATGAGTAGGAAGACAAATATCTAAATATTTAACTCTAGACATAACATTGTGTGTTATTTCTTCTAATGTTTTTGAATTTTTCATAGTTTTATAATATCTCCTGTTGATAATTTTACTTCTACTACACCTGCAGGGTTTAACATTTTTTCAGTTAGTAAAGCAGAAACCTTTATTGAATCCTTGTTAGAATATTTATACAGAATTAAATTTTCTAAAATATCTCTAAATTTATTTGTGTTTGCCATGTTTTGTCTCCAAATTTTCTTTTTATAATAACAAAAAAATACTTAAATATTTATTAAGTAAGTGTTAAAAAGTAATAAAAAAGAGTATAATACAAAAAAATAAAAATTTGGGAGAAATGAATGAGAAAGAAAAAAATAAGCATGTTTTTAATTTCAATAGTAGCATTGTCTGCACTAGGTTGGACCATTAATAATGCTATTGAAAAGAAGAAAAATAGTACACCTTGTATTGTTTCTAATTTTCTAAAATCACATAATGATAATTTTCTAAAAAAAGAAAATAATCATAAGCTGCAAGAGGATTTATTTATATCAGCTAAGGCAAATGGACCTTGGCTTGAGTATTCTTATGAATTTAATACAAAAAAAGATCTTAATATGTCTAAAGAAGATTTTTTAGAAAAATATAATTCTGATAAAAAATTCAGAGGATATGTAAATTCAGTATTTAGAAAAAAACTAGTAAAGGGAAATGAAAGTGTTTGTAGAGATAAAGATTTGCATGATTTAGTAATGAATCATAATGCTGGTGTAAAAATAAAATATATGTTGAAAGATAAAGAAATATATAGTGTAGATACAATACCATTTACATGTGAGCTATTTGATAAAAATTTTAAAATTCAAGATAAATACTTGAAAGATCATAATATAACTAAAGAGGAGAGGTAAAAATGAAAAATAAAATAATATTAAGCTTGTTATTATTCGCAAATTTAATAAAAGCTGAGGAATTTGAAATACCAACAGATAATGTAAAAGTTATAAAAGATTCTGAAATAAAGAAAACAAAAAAAATATCAGAAGAGGATACATTAAAAGTATTAAAAACTTCTGTAGAAAAAGATAAAAAAGTTATAAAGCTTGAAGAAGTTGATTCACCTTTTGGTGAGAGTAGAAAAACAATATCAATTGACGAACTTCAAGACGATATTAACAAAGTTAAAAAAATAAAATTAAAAATATATAAAGACGTAAAATATGTTAAAGGTTATGATTGGTTTTCTTTAAGAAAGCCAAATAAAGAAACATATTTATGGTACTTACATAAAGTTAATATGAGTGAGCTTTTAGCTGAAAAATTAATAGGCTATGCAAATAATCCAAAAAGTATTTTTGTGTCAGCATTATATTATGATCTTGTTGAGCATAAACCTGAAATTGCTGAAAATTTTTATTTAAAATTTGACGAACAGGTTTTTAAAAGATTTGGTTTTTTTGCAAAAGAAGCTTTAGCTGATTATTTAATAAGGACAGGGAGGTATCAAAATAATGAAGATTTTTTAAGAAAGGGTGATTGTTTTTCATATAAGGTTGAATATCAAAAAGAGTGTTTTTATTACTATGGTATAGCTACTTTTTTAACTACTGGTATTAATAAAAATACTGGTTTAAGAGTAACTAAAGATACTTACAAACAAGCAAAAATAATTTATAATAAAAAATAGGAGAAGTAAATGCAAAATATAATGGTAAAAAATAGAGACAATGAGTTAGAGCCAATTAACATAAATAAAATACATAAAAAAACATATAAGGCAACTTATGGGTTAGCAGGTACAGATCAATCAGAACTTGAAATGGATATGAAAATTCAACTATATAATGGTATTCCTACAGCAGATATACAAAATACGCTTGTTATGACAGCTGTTGGTAAAATAGATATAGATAGACCTAATTGGACATTTACTGCAGCGAGACTTTTTATTGAAGATCTTTATCATAAAGTTGCTAAAGTTATTCCAAACTGTGAAAAGGGTGAGCCTTATCCTCATATTAAACATTATTTTGAATATGGTTCTAAGCTTAGATTAAATAGAACTTTCTTTAAAAGATATACGGACGAAGAAATAGAGATTATCAATGATAAAATTCAGTCAGGTATTAAAGATATAGACGGTGACAAATATCATGAAAGAGATTATCAATTTACATATCTTGGAATAAAAACTTGGTATGATAGATATGCTCTTAAAAATGAAAAGAAACAAGTTTTTGAATTGCCTCAGCATATGTTTATGGCTATTGCTATGTTTTTAGCACAAAACGAAGAAGATAAATTAAAATGGGCTCTTCATTTTTATGATATGATCTCTTTATTTGAAGTTATGTTAGCAACACCAACGCTTTCAAATGCAAGAACACAAAGAAATCAGCTATCTTCATGTTTTATTGGTAGTACAAATGATAATATCGAAAGTATATTTGACACTTATAAACAAATGTCACTTCTTTCTAAATTTGGTGGTGGTATTGGTTGGGACTGGTGTTCTATTAGATCTGGTGGCGGAGATATAGATAATAATAAAGGTGTTGCTGGTGGTGTTGTACCTTGGTTAAAGATAACAAATGATTTAGCTTTAGCAGTTGATCAACTTGGTGTTAGAAAAGGTAGTATTGCTGTTTATATTGAACCATGGCATATGGATATACATGATTTTCTAGATTTGAAAAAGAACTCTGGTGAAGAAAGAAGAAGAGCACATGATTTATTTCCAGCACTGTGGATTCCTGATTTATTTATGCAAAGAGCTCAAGAAGATTCTACATGGACATTATTTGACCCTTATGATTGTCCAGATTTACATGAGTTATCTGGAGAAGAATTTGAAGCAAAATATTTAGAGTATGAAGCAAGAGAAGATATCAGAAAAGAAGTTATATCTGCGAAAGATCTTTGGAAAAAGATATTGTTATCTTATTTTGAATCAGCTTCTCCATTTTTAACATTTAAAGACGAGGCAAATAGAAGAAATCAAAATGATCACGTTGGTATAATTAGAAGTTCTAATTTATGTTTAGAGATTTTTCAAAATACAAAACCGGCATTATATGGTGTATCTATTGAACTATCAAATGGTACAACTGTTATTTGTAAAGAAACAGAATTAGTAAAAATTTATATTTCTGAAAATGAATTTTATGAAAAAGAAGCTAAAAAAGTGAATAATGCTGATTCAATTTATATTGACGGGAAAGAAGAAAAAATTGAATTTGTTTCTAAAGTTGTTATAGAAAATGGTGAAGTTGCTGTATGTAACCTAGCTTCTGTAAATGCTTCTAAGATTACAACAAAAGAAGATCTTGAAAGAGTTATACCTATAGCAATTAGAGCTTTAGATAATGTAATTGATTTAAATCTTTATCCTATTAAAGAAGCTAAATTAACAAATTCAAAATCAAGAGCTATTGGTATTGGTGTTATGGGTGAATCACAAATGTTGGCTGAAAAAGGAATTATGTTTGGAACACAAGATCATTTAGAAGAAATTGATAGATATATGGAAATTTTTTCATTTAACGTTATTAACGCTTCTGCAGACTTAGCAAAAGAAAAAGGTTCATATCCTGATTTTAATGGCAGTAAATGGTCAAAAGGTATCTTACCTATAGATACAGCAAATAAAGAAGCTGAGAAGCTTACAATGAGATCTTATGAGTTAGATTGGGATAGTTTAAGAGAAAAAGTTAAAAATGGAATAAGAAATGGTTACTTAATGGCTATTGCACCAACAAGTACAATTAGTATTTTAACTGGAACAACACAAGCAATTGAACCAATTTTTAAAAGAAAGTGGTTTGAAGAAAATCTTTCAGGATTGATACCTGTTGTTGCTCCTAATTTAAATCCTGATACATGGTCTTATTATATTACAGCTTATGAAGTTGAACAATTAGATTTAATTAAAGCTGCAGCAGTTAGACAAAAATGGTTAGATCAAGGTCAAAGCTTAAATGTTTTTGTAACATTAAAAAAGGCAAGTGGTAAATATTTAAATGAAATATATATGCTTGCATGGAAACTTGGTCTAAAATCAACATATTATCTAAGAACACAATCTCCAGAAATGGAAGAAGATAGTATCGCTGATAGATCAATTGAATGTATTGGTTGTCAATAATTTAAAAAATTAAAAAATAATAACCCTCCAGAGACCCCTAAAATGGGGGCTCTCAAACAAAAAAATCACAAAAATCGACCCGATATGATTACTCTTAATCTTTTCTTAAATATTTTAATCTTTTTTATAATTTTTAAGAGAGAATTAAGAAACAACTTCTAATCTCTAAAGAGCTTAGAAATGTACTTACCCCTTATGGCTATCGAGTTGAACACTTTTTATTTTTTATATTTTTAAAACTTTTTTAAGGTCTTTTTTTGTATAATGATTTAATTAAAAAATGGGAGAGGTCAATGTTTCAATTAACATTTAAGTTAGAAAATGCAGAGGGTTATGAATTTATGGATTATAATCTTCCGTATCCAAATAGAATTTTTCATACAAATGATAATTCTGTTTATTGGACATGGCTTATTGACGGATATTTTCATACAAAGACAAATAAAGAATATTTACAAGATATAGTTGCTAGATTTCTAATTACATTCAAAGAATACAATCCAAGAAGAATCACATTTGAACAAAAGAAACTTCAAAATAAAGTTGTGCATAAATTAGCTGAATTTTCTGGTTTAGAATCTATTAGAACTAAAAGATATATTCCAAGAAGAGCAGAAATGTTTGACGATTTTACATTTTGGGCAATCAAATTATATGTTGAGGATTATATTAGAGAGTTTGGTTCGATAACACAAGATTATGTCGTAGATTGGGCATTAGAGAACTTTCCAGATAAAGAACCAGCAACAATTAGATCTAAGGCTAGAAATGTGTTTCGTTGGTATGAAGAGAGAGACTTTAAATTAGGAAAACAAAATAAATATTCAAAAGAAGAATATAGAGATATAAGAATTTCTTCAATGAAAGAGTATGCAAGAAAAAGAGCTGAAGATAAAATTAAAGAGATCAAAAGAAAAGTAAAAAAATATAAAAAAATACTTATATCTTATATAAACAATATTTCTAAATTATCAAAGATACTGGGGGTTAGTAGAAATACAGTATATAAATACATTAATGATATAAGATTTTTATTAACTCAGGTAATAACAGGTAATATTTCAAGTTTTGTTCTATATTCAAATGATCAAAGAGCTGTTTTAACTAGAGAATTAATAAATATTATTGATATTAATCAGAGAATTCGTTTAAGAGAATGAGTTAAAGGTTGACTTATTCTTATTGTTTGTATAAAATAAATAAAAAAGGATATAAATTATGGAAGATAAAGTTCAATCAAGATATAAAGAATTGATTTCTCTTGTGACTCAAGCAGGTATTGATTTAGATAAAATCTCATTAAGAATATTATCTGATTTTAAACTAAAAACAGAATCTAAGGCTAAGCAGTTTGATAAAGTTGCAAGAAAAGATAAAAAGAATATTTTAAAGTTTGTTGATAAAGAGATAAAACCATTTTGGATTAATTATGTTGAAAAAGAAGACGAACAAATTTTAGATTTGAGACGTCATTTAGAAAAGGAAGATTTCTTAAACTATCTCTCAGGTATTTATATTTTAATTCATTCTAAAAGAACTCAAGATATAGATTTTATTGTTAAGTCAACTTTAGCTGAAATGTATCAAAAGGTTGCAACAAATTTAAAAATGAGAGGATTGGTTTAAAACAAAATGTTTTACTAGCGAAATATATCGCTAGTAATTGATTCCATAGGATTTTAATCTGCTTTTAAAGATTTTCTCCATGTTTTTGTATGGGGTCGGTGAGAAGTATACTGGATCATATACAAGTTTATCAAATAAATCTGTATTCAATCTACATAATTCACGACTTTTAAATGCAGATTCTTTTGAATTTAAGAGTTTTTGCTGTTTATTTTCAGCAGTTTTTAATTTTTGTTTTGTTCTATTATCTTCAGGAATCTCTTCCAATCCAATATGTTCAATATTTTTATAGATATTTTCTAGAGTAGAATATCTATTAACAAGTTCTTTTGCTGCTTTAGCACCCATACCTTTAACACCAGGAATATTGTCAGCTGTATCACCAACTATTGCCTGATAATCAATAAAATTATCAGCTGAAACACCAAATTTTTCATAGACACCTTCTGGTCCTATAATCTCTTTTGTTTTAGGATTCATAATTTCAAAACCCTCATACACAAAAAGTTGGTAAGCGTCTTTATCTGAGGTAAAAGCAGTAACCGGATACTTTTTTGCTAAAGAAGCTAAGACGTCGTCAGCCTCATATCCATATACACGAAGAACATTAAATCCAAGTTCTTCTAATACCTTTTCTGTTAATGCAATCTCTTCTTTTAAAATAGGGTCTGTTTTAGATCTATTGCCTTTATATTGCTTTTCGTCGTTTAAGGTCTCTTCTTTTCTTTTAAGATTTCCACCCTCTGAAGAAAAAACAATATGTGTAAATCTATCTTGTGTTGATAAAATCCATTTAATAAGATTTATTGTTGCTTTTAAAACAGACACATGCTGATTTTGATCATTTAATAATCTTGGTACAGCATGAAATGTTCTGTGAAAGAAATTATGATTATCAATCACAAGAACTCTTTGGTCTTTATTTTCGTGCTCTCTTAAAATACTATTTGCAACATTAATAAATTTAATGTTATTTGTTAAAATTTGACCTTTTTCACAAAGTAGCATTACTGAGTTTAAAAAGTCGTAGCATTCTAGTCTATCGAAATAAAGACCTTCTGGGATCTCAATTGTTTCTCCTTTATGTAAAGAGATATACAGCTCTCTCATTTTTTCTTTTGAGAGAAATGACTGTTCTCTTTTTAGTTTTTCAATTTTTATGTTTAACATAAGCTTCTCCATTATTTGATTTTGATTTGTAAAAACAAACCTTAAAATGTAATATAAGTTATTTTAGCTTAATTCTTTTTCTTTTTTATTTTTAATTAAGCTAAGTTTTGGTAAGCTTTAAATATTAAGAAATATTTAAGAGATTTTTAAAGAAAGGTTAAGTAAAAATATGACATACAAAACACATATGTTATCAACATTTATTGTTGGTGAACTGGTAGCAGTATACTCAGATATTATAGATACAAAAGAAAAAGCAATAGGTTTTTTCATTGCTTTACTTTTTGGATCTCTATTTCCAGATATTGACGAAGAAAAATCAAAAATTTCAAAAATGCTACCTTCTTTTGTATCTCGATCTTTAAATAAACTATCTCATAGAGGGTTTACACATAATATTTTAGGAATCTCATTCTTTTTTGTATTGTCATATTTTGGATTGTCTATGATTTCTCCAGATAAAGCTGTTGTTATAACTCTTGGATTTATGACAGGTGTTATTTCACATGTTTTTGGTGATATGGTTACATATTCTGGTGTTCCTTTAATTCCTGGGCTACAGAACATAAAAATACCAATATTTGGTAATTTTAAAGTTGGAACGTCCGGAGAAACAAAAGTTTATTTGTTTTTTTCATTTGTACAGATATTTTTAATATCTTATTTTTTATATGGGAGGGTGATTTAATGGAGGAATTATTTGGATTAGAATTTATAGACGAAAATATATATACAATGTCTTTAAAAAATTTCAATGAGAGTATGTCTATCATGAATTCATTTGATTTTATAGGCACAAAATCAGAATGTATTGTGTATATAAGAGAAAATATAAAAGAACATAATATTTATGGACCATTGATTAATTGTCTTAAAGAAAAAAAATGAATCCTATTACAATATATTCATATTTAAATATGGAAATTTAAAATAGGAGTTTTTTATGAAAAACAATGTAGACATTGCCAAACTTTATGAAAAATATAAACAATTTAAAGAAGGCATGTCAAAAGAAGAAAGCTGGGAACTCTGGCATTCATTATCTGGAAAACCAGAATTGGGTGTTTGTCAGGTTAATGAATCAGCTAAAAAAATGAGTTTTCGAGTTTATGACGATACAGCTTCTGTAGCTATATTTGAAAACTTGATAGCTTTTGATTTTGGTGGTTCTAATGACAAGGGTGTTGATCCAGTTGGAAGAATAATGGAAGTTACAGGGTTTGATTTTAAAAATGCCTTAATAACTTTTATGTCTTGGCTTGGTGAAGATATCGAAATTAAACCTCCAGAAATGAGGTTTAAGAAAGATAAAAAGAGTCAGGTCAATCCATATAAACCTTCTTATTTAAGAAGAGTTATATCGGATAGACACCTTTATAAAGAGCAATATGAAAAACTTGCAAAAGGTTTATTTCGTTCGTGCACAGAGAAACAAAAAAAATATGCAGAAAATGTTCTGTATATTGGTTATGTGCCTGCAACAGAAGAATATGTTGATCGCATATTTATACCTGAAATGGACGAAAAAGGTATTGCTTATGGCTCATATAAATATAATCGTGGAGCGGATCCAAAAGGTTTGTTAAGAAGAAACTCAAAACGAGTTTTATTTGGCTCTCATATGCTTCCAAAATATAAAGATTATATTATATATTCTGAAGGACACAGTGATACAGTTGTAAATATTGCAAAAAGATTTTCTTGTATTACAACTGGATCGTCAACTAAAAAATTTGACGATAAATTATCACTGTTAAAGGGTAAGACCTTATTGGATTTTCCTGATCTTGATATAGCTGGAATGAAAGGAGCAATGTCAAGAAAAATGGAGATTGAAGAGTTCAATAAAAATGCTTCACCAGAAGATAAAATTAAACATATTATATTTTGGTGGGCTGATTGGATAACTTCAGAAAAAATCTATCAAAAGATTTCAAATAATCAAACAGAAAAACAAGACGAATTTATATCAATTAAGGACGATATCGTTTTGTCTAATGGTTTGGCTGGTATAAGTAAAAAAATGCTTAGAAAGCTACAATTTGAGATCTGCAAAAAAAAGAACTGGCCATTTGAATTGCTAGATATAAATAATTGGAAAGTTGTTTATAAGAAGCAACATAAAAAAGCTGGTTTTGATTTTATTGATCTTTATGAATCTGAAGATTCTGAAGAGAAAGAAAAACTTCTTTCTTTTCTTGAATCTAAAGTTCAATACTAAGAGATTTTTTCTCTTGGTATAAATTTTATTTTAAAGGTTGTTTATGTATAAGATATTAATTTTATTTATTGGTTTGTTTTTTTCAGCTTGTTCTGTTAAGAGTATATATCCAAAACAAGAAGAAAAAATATATAGATTTTATATACCTGTTAAAGTTGAAGTTAAAGAGAAATCTACAAAATGGTATAAAAAAGAGGGTACTTCATTTATAGGAATAATTGATTCTAACTCTTCTATTGGTGGTGAATTTTATAAAAACGAAGATAATGTCACAGGGGAAGTTTTGTTTTTTGCAAATAAAGGTAATTATATATCATTAAAATCAAAAATATTTGATTGTAATAATGGTAAAACAAATTTAGAGTACGATACAGTTGGTAATGATATATATCCAATTTATGTATTGAGAAAACAAGTTTTTTGTTTTAAATACAGATAAAAAACAAGATTTTTTCAATCTTGTTTTTAATTGCTATGGGAATGTTGGTTTATATTCTGTTTTCCATTTTGAAGCATAATAATCAAATACACCATGTTTTATGACTTTTGAAGTATTCCATTTTGATAAATCTTGATTAAATGATTTTGCTTTATACATTAAATATTCCATATTTTCACCATTAGAAGTATCCCACCCTGAGATATCTGAATTAAATTTATCATTACCATACGCTAAAGCTCTAAAATTTGTAACATTTGATACGTCCCATTTAGATATATCATAATCATGGTCTATATATGCAAAAAAACCATTTATATTTCTTGCATTATGCATATCCCAATGACTAAGGTCTTGATCTAAATCACCTTTTGATTGATCCATAAAAAATTCAAAATTTGTAACATTTGATACGTCCCATTTATCTATTTTCCCATTAATTGTTTTGTTATAAAATAAGTTATGCATATCTGTAACATGTGAAGTACATAAAGTACCCATATCTGTACCCTTGTTTCTTTCTGTGATAATTGTATCATTATCAACAACAAGATATTCAATACCATTTACAGTAATAATATCACCAACAGAAGCATTTGTACAATTTATAGATATATCATTTGGATTTGAATTATTATTTTCATATTTTATTGTTAGATTAGGATCAATTTCAGCTAAGGTCTCACCCTCAGATAAACTACTTAGTGCTTCATTCATATCTTTAACATTTGGTTTTAATTCTTCTTCAAAAGCAACAACTTTAACACCAATCCCGTCTTTCAATACTTGATCGTCCTGAATCTCACCACCATTACTTACTGATAAATATTTATCTTGTACCGGTTTATCTTTAAATGTTACTCCACCGATATCTCAAGAAGCACTTAAGCTACTTACTGCTATTAAACTTGACATTACTGCTAATTTTATTTTATTGATTTTCATAATCTTTCCTCTTTTATTTTTTATTTTTTAGGTATTATATAATAAAATAAAACAAAGTAAGAATTTTAGAGTATAAAAATATAAAGAGAGAGATCCCAGAGGGATTTTACCGCAGACGACCAGGCGACCGGAGAGGTCTGAAAGGGTCTGGGGAATTTGCAACTTGTAGCTGTAGAAAATCGCTACAAGATCCAACTCAGTGGTGGATCTCTCTTCTGTTATGTTACATGGTAACTCCTTATACGTCCTAACAGTAGGACAAAATTTATATTTTGTAATATATATAAATTATTATTATTTTTACATTATTACAAATAAATATATTATTTTTTAAATAATATATTAAAAAATCAAAAAAAGGATAATATATGAAAAATATGCCAGGTAGCCCAAAGGAATCATTAAAAGAAGAGGAAATTAAAGTTATTCTTAACTTATTGAAAAAACCAAATTTAGATCTATTTATATCTAAACTAGATTTGGATATGTTAAGAAAAGTCATTAAAGAAAAAGAATTGAGTTCTGAAATTAGACGTTGTGCAGCAACTAGATTTACACAATTGAGTGAAACTGAAATGAAATCACTTTTTGTTAATGAGGCTGGTGAATTATTAATAAGTTGTGAAAATGAGGATTTTCTAAATAAGATAGAAGAAAAATTAGTTGAATTTGATAAATTTCATACAATTTTACTTCAAAATACAAAGAACATAAATATTATTAAGGAAATTGTCAATACAAATAAAAACATTCTTGAAGAGAAGTTATACGATATACTTTGTTTTTCAAATAATGAATTTCTCATTTCTTCATTAATGAATGAAAAACTGATATTGAAATTAAAAAAAGAGCAAATTATTGATATTTTATCATTTAATAAAATAAGCTCAACTTTTCTTCTTAATTTTTTAAATGACATTTTGCCATTTGAAGAAAATAAAGATATGCTTTTTGATTTAATGAGATATTCTAAAAATAAAGATATCTCTAACAATATCTTTTTTAAGTTTTTTAATGACGAATCTATGATTAAAAATTTTAATTTTGGTCAATTGGCTTCTGTTTTTACAAGTAAAACAATTACAAATGATTTCATTAAAGATTTCTTTTACAAAGAGTTGATTAAAAGAGAATTAACCAAAGATCAATTGAAATATTTAATAATTCATATGAGTTCTTTATCGAATCATACAATTGAATTAGTTAGACTTCTTATTTCTAATCCTGAATTTAAGAGAGTAGATTTAATATCAATTATTAGGTTTGCTGATTCAGAAGATATTTCTAAGTTTACAGAAGTTTTAATAAAAATGAAGTCATGTGAGGAATTTTTATGTTTCTTAAAATAAAAAACTACTCTTTTTGAGTAGTTTTTAACCTATTCTAGGTTTAAATTTCTTGAGAAATCTCTTTAGTGAATTTCATTAAAAACCAACGTCTAAATGAAGTATCTTTTCCACCTAAAACCTCGAGAACTCTTTCAATATCCTCTTCTGAAGATCCAAAAAAGTTTTCAATTGAGTTTGTTGTTAATTGTACAAGTTTTCTTGTTTCTGGATCCATGGAGGTCTCTTTTAATTGTGAAGGGTTCATTTCACCTAATCCTTTAAATCTTGTTTTGTTCCAAGATCCAATTAAATCTTCAGCTGTTAAACCTCGTTTTTTACCTTTATAGTTTGCTTTTAAAAACTCTTCTAAATCTTGATCATTGTTAAAATAATGAGATTCACCGGCTTTAGATATTCTATATAATGGTGGAACTGATACATAAATATGTCCAGCCTCGATTAGTGGTTTAAATAATTTATAAAAAGTAAGTATCAGTAGAAATATAATATGACCACCGTCAACGTCAGCGTCGGCCATAATAATGATCTTTCCATATCTTAATTTTGATAGATCAATATTTTTACCAACTCCACAACCTAAAGCTGTAATTAATGAACCTATTTCTTCATGTTTATATGCTTTTTCTAAAGTTGATTTGTAAACATTTAAGACTTTACCTTTTAAAGGTAAAATCGCTTGTGTTTTTCTATCTCTTGCTTGTTTAGCTGATCCACCAGCACTAGAACCTTCAACTAAAAATAATTCAGCAGACATTCTGTCTTTTGTTTGACAATCAGCCAATTTTGTTGGTAATACACCAACAGAATTTTTATCTTTTCTTAAAACAGCTTCACGACTTCTTTTTGCAGCTTCTCTAGCTTTACGTGTCATTTGAAATTTATCAACAAGTTTTTTAAATTCTTTTGGGTGTTCCTCTAGCCAACGTTCCATAAAAGATTTAACAATTTTATATGTTGCTGTTCTTGCTTCTGGATTATTTAATTTACCTTTTGTTTGACCTTTTAATTCTGGATCAATAATTCTGATTGATATAATACATACAAGACCCTCTTTTATATCTTCTGCAGTTATTTTTGCATAATCCTTCACCTTTCTTTCTTTCATTTTTTCTGAAAATGCTCTTGTTAATGCATTTATTGAACCAAACTCATGAGTTCCCCCCTCTGGAGTTAAAACATTGTTTGAATAACTTTTTATAATTGTTTTATCTTTTGAATAAGAAAAAGCCATATCTAACTCAACCTCTTCTTCTTTACCATTAATCTCTACTGGAGAAATAATTAACTTATCTGATAACTCTTTAATGTAATCAATAAGACCATTTTTTGAAATAAAGACATGTTTTTGTTCAGTTATATGATTATAAAAAACAATTTCAAGACCTTTATTTAAATAAACCATACTTTTCATACGTTCGATAATAATCTCTTCTTTATATTCAAGAGTTTCTTTAAAAATTTCAGGGTCAGGTTTAAAATTAATTTTTGTTCCAGATTGATCACAATCACCAATTAAATTTAAATCGGTAAGAATATTTCCTTTTGAGAACTCCTGTTTATATAATTTACCGTCTCTACAAACCTCAAGAATCAATTTTTCAGATAATGCATTAACAACAGAAGCTCCAACACCATGAAGACCACCAGAGGTTTTGTATGTGTCACTATCAAATTTACCACCAGCATGTAATGTTGTCATTACTACTGTCGCTGTTGGCATTTTTTCTGTAGGGTGCATATCAACCGGAATACCTCTACCATAATCTTTAATAGATATAGAATTATCTTTATGTAATTCAATTTCTATTTTAGAACCATGACCAGCTAAAACTTCGTCTAAAGAATTATCAAATATTTCATACACTAAATGGTGTAAACCGTCAATACCTGTGTCACCAATATACATTCCAGGTCTTTTTCTTACAGCTTCTAAACCATGTAAGACTTTAATATTTTCACCTGTATAATTCTGTTCACTCATTAAACTTTCTCCTGTTTTTGTATAATTATATCAATATTAACTTAAGCTATTTTGAAGTTTCTTTATCTGGATTTATATCATTATCATAAATTTTAGGTTTAATATAAAATTGACTATTTTTATATGGCTGATACAAAAAAAACCTATTATAACCACCATATTTATTTTTTATGATAGTATCTCCAAATTTTAACATTCTAAATAAATCTTTTTCAGCTATATTTTTTGGAACACCTGCTGGGGCAATATATCTTTTTACTTTAAAATTACAATTATCATTAGAACACCAGAAATTCAAAGGTGAACTTTTTAATTCTGTTGAACCACAAAGTGGACATTTGAAATATAGTTCATTCAAAAAGCTCATACTTGGAAAGAGACCAATCATAAAAGTCCTACTATCATAAAACTCATTCCATATATCTTTATTTAAAAATTCAAAAGATTCTTCAAGTTCAACTTCTGTTAATTTATAAAAAACACCAGCTTCTGATATTTTAATTAATTCATTGTTTTCCATATATCTCATTGTCTTTAAGATATCAACATAAGGAATAATATCTTTCAATTCATTTAGTATGAACAGAAATACTTTTGTAAGTTCTGTTTTTTTTGATTCTTTAAATTTATCATAGATTTTGTATAAGCTATTTTTTTCGTCTAAAATATCAAAAGAACCAACAAAAGGATCGCTTATATGGAGTTTTCTACTATGATAGATCAATTTATCTATTATGTATGAGAAATCCTCTCTAGAGCAAGATATAGCATTAATAAGACGGTCAGTTTCAAATAAATAATCTATCTCTTTATTATCTTTTTTTGTTTTGTATTTATATAAAGCAATATAAATTAATAGTTGTTCAATTCTTTGCATATTTAATGCTGCCAATTTATCATATATTGCTCTAGATAAATAACTTCTTTGTAGATATCTTAAAAATTCAGATTTAACTTTTCTTTTCTTTAAAGAATACATTTTTCTTTTTTTTAGATATCTATGCCATAAAAAATATTTAGTATTATTTTCTAATAATTCATATTGTAATTTATAATTAGATTCTGCAACAATAGCTATAACTTCTTGAGTTTCTTTTAATTTTGTAAGGATCTCTTTTCTTTTTGGTGATTTCTTTATTTTAAAAAAATCAATTTCTAAATCACTGTTTTCTTTATCATACAAAACACGCCAATCATATATTTGATAAGCTAAAATAGCCCCGGGAATATCTTTTTTTAAATATGGGTTATCTGTTATATAAAGAATCATAAATATCACCTATATATTTTAAATCATTTTCAGTTAAAGAAGAATAATCTATTTCACCATATAAATATTTTTGTATGGTTTCTTTTACATTTCTAGGTATTCTTTTACTGTTTAATTCATTTTCTATATCTTTTTTTGTAAAAATAGAATTAATTTCATTTTCATAATTAAGTTCTAATTCTTTCTTTTTAAAAAAATCTTGAAGTAGAACAAAAAAAACTTTTTTTACTGTATGTTTTAATAAAGGAATTTCTCTATCCCATAAAAAATTTCTTTTTTTGTATTTGTCAATACCTAAAGAATACAACATAGCATTTTCTGATAAATCTGATATATCTTGTTTTATTTCATTAATAAATTGAGATTGAGATCCAATAACCTTTGAATATCTAAAGAATATCGCATAAACTATTTTTTCTTGAGGTGTTTTTGAATCATAATTTTGATTAACACCAAAATAAAAACTTGATTCAATATATTTTTTGTATTCTTCCAAACCTTCAAAAAAAATTAATTTATCATATTCTTTTTTATCTAGAAAATCTTTGAAAACATACTCATATTTTTCTGTTAAATATTTATAACGTTCACCACTTTTATATATGTATGAAGGTTTGTAAACATATGATATATTTTCATTTTTATTCATTTTACTCCCTTATATCTTCTTGACCTAAAGTTGCCTCAAAATCTTTTGGATCATAATCAAAACCATGCAGTTCAGCTACCTCTATTTTTTCGTCGTCAGAAATATGTTTACTTCTCATAACCCTTTGAAGAATTAAAGACAATCCATAATTTCTTTTTTGTGAAACTTCTGTAGAGTCCATACCTAAAATTGAAGCTATAACAGCTATATTTTTACCTTTAGCTATCTCATTCAAAATAACCTGAATTTCTCTTGGAATACCTGAAAAAGCCATTTTAAATGCTTTAATTTGTCTTCTATATTTGTCTTCTTTTACTATTTTATCTTCTGTTGATTCCATATCAATAGCTTCTAAATAGTTTTCTTCACCATTTGCACCAGCACCTTTTTGGTATGCATATTCAATACCATTTTGTTCACCTTCTTCGATCATTGCTATAACTTTCTTTTGTAGAGAATGTTGTTTAGATCTATAAGCTGATATTTCACCTCTTAATTTTTCCCAAAAATAAGATTGTAATTTTGCACCTTTTTCTGCTGAAAAACCATTAATTGCTTTAACAATAGCAAAATTTACAACATTTTGATAATCGTAAGGTGGAATTTCCGGAGCTAATTTTGGTTTTTGTTTAAATGCAAAATCTGTTAATAATTTATAATATTGAGAATTTTCTTCAGTGTCACCATGTAACATAGATATAAATACTTTACTATCATTAATTACAAATTTACCTTCTTCTGAATAACTTTTATTTTCTGTAGACATTAATATCTCCTATAATTCATTTTAATTAAGTTAATTATACAATTATGTTGAAATAAAATCCTTTTGTGTGTAGATTTATTGATTTGATTTTGTATAATATTTTTATAACTAAAATAAGGGGATTATATTGTCATTAAAAAATGAAATAAATGATATTGTAAAAGGTTTAAGACTATTATCAAAACATAATGTTATTGAAATTAATTCTGTTAATGATTTTTTAGAAGAGTTTTCAAATTATATAATTAATAATTATGGTATATTCTTATATATTGAAGATTATTTATCAGAGAAAGGAGCAAAATATGATAGCACAATTGAATTCATAATTGAAGAATATGGATTCGAAGGTATTTTAAATATTATAGAAAATGAACATTTTTCAGAATATCAAGAAATAAAAGATCATTTCTATGATTTATTAAGAAAAAACATATCTATTAAGATATAAGCTATTATTGAGAAGAAGAAAGATAATAAAAATAATCTATTTTCATTTTTTTCTTTAAAGAATTCTAAATCTAGCTTATTGTTTTTCTGTATTGTTTTTAAAATATTTTTTAGATTTGTTTGGATTGATTTTTGAAAAAACTCTGTTGATCCACCAGCATTACCAACTGTTTTTTGTTTTTCATAAAAAATATAATGTAAAGCTTTTTCAATATTTTTAATAGTTTTGAATGAGGGAGAAGTGTAATAAAAAGATTTATTTTTATTTATCTTGCCAAATGCTTTTTCAATTTCTTTAAATCTTATATCTTTTCTATCATAAGAAGTTATACCAATTTTAATATATCTTCCAACATACAAAACATATAAAACATAAAGTTCTTTCAATTTTAGATCCTTAAAATGTAAAGTGCAAGAAATGCACTTTACTTAGCTAAATGTTTTGATTTTACTTTATCTGCAAACTTAACTAAATTTTCTCTACATTCTTGCATTTTTTCGTCTGTTTTAGCTTCCATAACACACTCTTTGATTTTTTCTAAATGATTTACACACATTTCTTTTTCAACAGTTTTTGGTGATTTGCCAAGAGAAACAGCTTTAATCGCTTTTGCAGCCATTTCTGGATTTTGAATTTTTGCAGCTTGCATTTTCATAATGCCTTTCATTGGACCACCATAAGTGCCGTCTTTATAACCTTTAAGAGCTGTAGCTATATCTTTTTCAGACATATCTCTTACAATTTTTGATTTTCCCATTGCTGCCTTTTCAAAGTTTTGACCATGACAACCCATACATGCTTTTAAATTTTCTCCACTAGCAAATGCAGCAACTGCAACTAAACTCAATCCTATTAAAATTTTTTTCATAATATAATCCTCCGATTTTTTAATTTAATGTAAAAATCATTATATCATAATCAAAAACTAAAAGTCAAAATTATCTATTTTATTTAAGGCGTATTCAAAATTTCTTTCTTTTTTTAATTGATCAATTTTTATTTTTAAAGCTCTTAAATCTTCCAGTCTTTTTAATAGTTTTGTTTGCTTGTTTTTTGAAATAAAATTTAAAAAGAATACTTCAATATCTTTTAATTGAGTTTTAATTGATAAAAATTTTTTCTCTAGATCTTGTTCAGTACATGTCTTATTTATTAACTTTTCTTTTAATTCGTTTAATAAGTTTTCAACTTTATTTAATTTAATTAAGCTTTTATTTTTCATTATCACCTCTTAGTCTTTATCAAATCCAATAAATAGATTTTCAATATTCTCTTCTTCATTTTTTTTCTTCTTTATCTCTTTTGAGATATTTTGTTTAGCTTTATTTTTATAAAAATACTTTTTATCTTTTTTTATTATTATATCAGGAAGCTCTAACTTTTCCAATATTTTATCTACTTCTTCAGAAGATAAATAAAAATTAAGTTCTTTTAATGCTGAACCATTTTCAAAACTTCTAGTTAAAATTGTATTTATTATAATATTCCTATATTCTCTTGGTATATTAGAGAATATTTCTTCATTTTTTGAATTTAATTTTATAGTCAAAAAATATCTCCTTGAGTTTTTGTATTTATTGTCGATATTATAACATATAAGAAAATAAAACAAATAGGAGAATTAAATATGGAGATAACACAAAATAATATAATTAATTGTTATGATCAAACAAATATTAATAAGCCAAAGAATGTAAATTCAAATGAATTACAAGATACAAAACAAATATCAAGAGTTGACGATATAAAAATGAAAATAAAGACTGGAGAATATAAAGTGAATCTAGATATTATTGCAAACTCAATGGTTGATTATTTAATTTAAATTACTACTTTATTTCTTCCAGATTCTTTAGCTTCATATAAATTTTTATCTGCTATTTTTATTCTATCTTCTATATTTTTATCTAAATCTATTGAGACTCCAAATGAAGAAGTAAATTTAATTTGATTATTTGAATTAATAGAAATTAATGATCTTTCTATTGTCTTTCTCAGATTATTTATTCTGTCATACAAAATCTCTTTATTAAAGATATTTGGATCATTTACTTTTAAAAACAACACAAATTCTTCACCACCCCAACGTATAATATAATCAGATCCAGATTTTATACTTTGTCTTAATATTCTTGAAAACTCTTTTAATGCTATATCTCCAGCGTCATGACCATATGTATCATTAATATTTTTAAAGAAGTCAATGTCAGCAAAAACAACATAATATTTATTACCTGACATTTCTTTTTCTTCTATTTTTTGAAGAAAATGTCTATTTTTCATTCCTGTTAAATGATCTGTATCTAAATTATTTTTATCTTGAAAAAAGTTTTTCCATACACAACATGAAACTGCAGCTATTGCTGTTGAAAGCATTAATAAATCACAATTCATTATTATCTCCTTAAATTCTTAACTTGCCATTAGCAATTAATTTATTGACTAGTTTTATTTTATCTAGAACCCTTTTTATATATTTATAATTTTTTGTTCCACCATTATACCTTGAAATTGCAATAGAATATTGTTTGTAATTATTTATATTCATAATAAAATAAAGTGTAGCCAATCTTGCTGATAGAACACGGTTATTTAAAACTAATTTTGCAATTTCTCTATCTGACTTATTTAAAAGATTTTTTATTTTGTATTTTTTAGCAATATCTTTTATTGTCTCAACTCTTAGCTGCATTATTCCAAGAGACGCATTCTCTATTTTATGTGTTTTTGTGTCAATATCACCTATAGTTTTCTTACCTATAGATTCTTTTTTACCAGCAGAACTTTCAGCTAAACATATTGCAGCCATTGTTTTTGGATATGTTTCACCCTGATAATCTTTATATAGTTTTGCATTATCCATAACTAATTGAAGTGTTTGAATTTGATAACTATTAAATGCAAATAAATTTACATAAAATAATAAAAATATGATTTGTTTCAATAAATATCCTTTATTTTTTAGGTTTTATCATATAAGCCATGGCTAGTTTTTTTGTATCTTTCCAGTAAAGTTCAAATTTTAAATTAAATCCTTGTTCTAAGAAATAATTGTTTTTAAATTTATTTTTAAACTCTTTAATGATAAACATTCTTGCTGCACTAATTAAATATGTTCTATATTTATTATTGTCTGCTACTTTAAAATCTTTTGCAAATTGACCAGATATGTCTTCTGGCATTATATAATATTTAAATATCACATTTTCTCTATCAATAGATATATCAAATAAACTAGAATGTTCTTTTTTTGCTTTTTTTAGAATTTCAGATTTATTTGATTCTATATATTTTTTTGATAATTCATAATTAATTTCCGTTGGCTTTGCATTAAGAAAAGTTAATAAGATTGTTGAAATTAGTATGATTTTTTTCATTTTATTACCTCTTGTTTTTGTAATTATAACAAAATTTAAATTAAGTTTATGTTAAGTGAATTTTTTGTATTATATTTCATATAAAAAATAAGAGGTAATAAAATGAGAAACGGTTATATAGATTTTGGACTTGGTGGATTATTTATAACTATATTAATAGTTATTGCTGTTTTAGGATTGTTTTCAATATCCTCTATACCTGCTGTTATGAATAATGAAGAAAATGATATTAAGTATGTTGAATATAAAGTGGACGGGAAAACATATGTTTGTCAAAAAGGTCTTTTTTTCAATACAAAAGAAAAAACTTGCTATATTGAAGCAAAAAAAATAAGCTCAGCAAAAAACTGAGCTTATAAATTAAAAGTGATAAGCAACTTTCATAACAGCTTGTGTGCTGTCAATATGACCTAGATCACCCTTTGTATTCATAAAATATTTCTTTGCTTCTATAGCAGCTGAAATATCTTTATTTAATCTATAATCAATACCTGCACCAATACCTGGACCATATCCGTCAATACCTGCACCAAAATCAGAATATCTTACACCTGTAATAGCATATGCATTAGATTTTGTATTCCAGTGATAACCAATTTTTTGTTCTAGTGAAATTGAAGTTTGATTTAAAGAAGTTGATTCTTTAGAGCTTACGTCTGAGTGAGCAAGATCTAAACTCAATCCACAAAAGATATTATTATCTTTTACTTTTGAAATTCCAAAACCTGCAGATACTAAAAGATTATTGTCTTTTAAAACCTCTGAATCAGTTGAATAAACACCCGTTGAAATAAATACTTCTTTTTCTATTTTTTCTGTAGCAAATGCTGAAGAAGTTAAAGCTAGAACAGCACTAAAAGCTAATAATGTTTTTTTAATCATAAAAAACACCTCCCAAATTAATTTTTTGTATGATATCTACCTAAACTAGGAGTTATCAAATTATATGATAGCAAGTTAATTGAAATTTAAGTATTTATTATCTATAATAGGTTTATAAAATAATAAAAACAGGAAAATAATGAATTTAAATGGTCCAAAAATACAAAAAATATCGGATTTACAATTTAAACATTCAATTGAAAACAATAAATTATTCTTATTGGCTTTATCAATAGATACAGGAAAAGCAACAGTTGTTAAGAGCATAATAGAAGAATTAAAAATAAATCCAGAAGAAGTGACATTAATTGTTGATATTCTAAGTAAAGAAAATCTATTAAGTAAAAATGATTTAAAATTAATTTCTAAATTATCTGGAACAAAACTTTTAGAAAAAGAAGATCTTGATCATATGGTTGAAGAAGTTATATCTCATTTAAATGCAATAACACATACAAAGCGTAGAGTAACAGAACAAAGAAAAAGTCTTATTGTTCGTTGGTTAAAAAAAGGTTATTCAATAGAAGATTTTATTAGTGTTAATTTGCTTTTTTATTATAAATGGCATAAAAATCCAGATATGGAACAATATATTAGACCAGAAACACTTTATAATAATAAATTTGAAATTAGAGTTGAGGAAGCTCAAAAAGAATTTGAATTAATTAATAAATATAAAGAAGAGATATATGATATCTGTAAAACATATAATTATTTCTTTGAGAATTTAATTGTAACCCCTTCATTAAAATATAAAACAGAAATTGAATTTTTAGATTCAACAAAAGATTTTTGTAAATATATGCCTTTTGATCTTCAACAAAGAATTGCATTTTGGTTAAATAAAGGATTTTCAAAAGAAGATATAATGATAACAATAGAGAAAACAATTATTCAATGGAGTCAGAAAGTTGAATTATATCCTCATATAAATCTTATGAAGATATTAGATAGAAAATTTCCAGAAAGAGTGTCTGTTGCTAAAAAAATCATTGAAAAAGAGCCAGAACAATTTAGAAATAAAAATATTACTTCTCTAGAAGAATGGGCAAAGGAATAGCAAATTCCTTTACCATTTAAATTTTTGTTGTTTCTCTTTTAACTCATATGTTATTGTTTTAACGCAATCAGTAGTGTCTATTTCACATTTATAATTTTGTTTAATTTTTTTATTATTTGAATAATAATATATTGATAATTCATAAATATTATTATTGAATTTATCTAAAAAAACAGCAAGATTTTTTAAAGAATTTGATTTTTTAACTTTTGTAACACCAACTTTATTTCTATATTTCAATACAAAATACTTAAATTTAGCTTCACCTATTTTTTTAAAAAGTTTTGTTGGTATTTTCGTTTTATATTTTTCAGAAGCAACAATTGTTTGTCCTTGTTTATTTTTTAATATTAAACACTTTTTGTTTTTTGACTCATATCCAAACAATGTTCTTTTTATCTTTATCCAATCCTTTGGACATGATCTAACACCTAAAGTTATATTATTGTCGCATATTTTCACTATTTTTTCATTACTAACTGTTTTTGCAGCAAATAAATTTATTCCTAAAAACATAATTGATATTAATGCTATTTTAAACATATATATTCTCCTAAATTAATATTTATACTAAAAGTATAACATACAAAGCTATTTTTGCTTTGTATGTCTATCAATAATATCTGAAATTCTTTTGTCGATTTCAATATTATTGATAATATCTCTTGCAACACTATTTGGCATACCGCTTAATGTTAGCAATTTATGAAGATTTAATTTTTTAGATCCTGATACATGATCACCTTCTCTAAACATAACTAAACCTTCTGCATAATAGAAATTAAAAAAGTAATCATAATATTTTCTTTTTTTGAATCTATCTTTAAATTCATTATCAATATTATTGATTCCTCTTAAAATGTTCTCTGTTATTTTTTCATTTACTTTCTTTTTTATTTTTAAAGCCATTTAATACTCCTTTTAGCTTTTTTAATTTTAACTCATACACAAAATCTGAAATTGATTTTTTTGTATGATTGTTTGCTTTAAATTCAGCAACTTCCTCTTTTACAGGTTTTTTATATTCTATAAAAAGAGACTTCAAGAGTTTCTCATTTACAGTTGATTTTTCTATTTTGCTGAATGAACAACCGTCAAACAAAAAACTTGGTAAAGATCCGGAATTGAAAATACCTTCTAACTCTTCTTGATTTAATGATCTATAATAGCTATAGTTTGAAACCACTCTTCCAAGGTCGTCAGATTTAGCAATAGTTATTAAACCATTCAGCTCCTCAATATTTTGAGCAAAACTTTTCTCATTGAACATTTTTAAAATTGTTTTAGCTTTTAATGTTTCAAGATCATGAATCTTATGGTGATATAAAGCACCCATAATAATCATTTTCTTATATAGCTTAGGTAGTGCTATTTTTTTTGCAAAACAATTTACTGCTTCATAAATAAGATCTTTTTTATAATGAGATTTAAAATCACCATACTTAACAAAAGAATCTACTTTTGCTATATCATGAAGAAAAGCGGCTAAACGAACCTCTTTTAAATCTGTTAATTTACAAGCCTCTCTTAAAGCAAGTATTGAATGATTATAAACAGAGCCTTCACAATGATACTTTGAATTATGTTCAATTTTTGTCATTAAACCAATATCAGGAAAGATAAACTCTAATGTTTTACTTTCTTTTAATTCCTCAAAAAACAAATGAACATTATCTAAAGAAAGAGCTTTTTCTAGCTCCTTAAAAACTCTATTTGGTTCAAGCTCTTTTAATTCTTCTTTTAAAGAATACATTAATTCTCTTGTCTCATTAGATACAATAAAATTGTATCTTGCACGAAATCTTGCAACTCTAAGTACCCTTACAGGATCTTCAGCAAAATTTAATGACGTATGTCTTATCACGCCATATTTTAAATCTAAAAATCCGTCATATGGGTCTATTAGATTGCCATTACAATCAATGGCCATAGAATTAATTGTAATATCTCTTCTTAGAAGATCCTCTTCTAGAGAAACATTATCAATTGAAACTTCAAAACCATTATATCCTTTAGAACTTTTTCTTTCAGTTCTTGCTAAAGCAAATTCATTTCCGTATTTATCAAGATAAACAGGAAAATCTTTACCAACTTTTTTAAACCCCAAAGAGATCATTTCTTCATGTGAAGAATCACAAACAACAAAATCAATATCATTAGATTTTTTGCCAAGAATTAAATCTCTTACAAATCCACCTACAATATAGGTTTTATTTTTTAGTTCTACTGGAACTAAATTAAACTCATTATGAACACTAAACTTCATATTTCTATCCTTTGTTTAAAATAAAAGATAAGAATAAAAAAATTCTTATGCTTCTATTGTAGTATCTTTCTTTTCTTTTAATATCATATAAAATAAGAGAGAAAAACCATAAACAAATGTAGATAACAAGATTACTCCAATGGTTACATTTTCAAATAATTTATAAAATTCATAATGTTCAGGAATTGCATGTAACATAACTAGAGACAATGCACCTTTTATGCCAGCCAATGTTAATATAGTCCACCCATTAAAACCAACATAATCTATTGCTTTAAAGTTTTTACCAATTAGTGCAAATTTCGCCATTGATAACATTCTAATTAAAGTTGTTACTAAAAACATAATTAAAATTTCTCTCCAATAAGATAACAGTTCTTCAATATGTATATTTGAAGCTACTAATATGTAAACAAATATAATCGCTAAAATAGATAGATTATCTAATGTTGAAATTATTTGTTCTTGATTAGCTTTTGTTGATACAGAACTTTTCAAGAATTTAAATAATTTTTTCTTATCTGTTGTTTTTTCTGTTGTTTCAATTTTTAATGTTTTTTCAATTAATGTAACTAATAATATTACAGCAACAATCATTGATAAAATACCTGAGACATGAAAGTATTCTCCAAGAGCAAAAGACGAATATGATACAAATAAATAAATTAATAATTCTTCTTTTGTTGAGTTAAATAATTCAAAAAGATAAAATCCAATGATACCAATAAACAAACCTATTAAAGCTGAAACACCATAAAGTTTAAGTGCAATCATTGGAATTGTTGAGATATCAAAAGATCCACTTAAAAGCCAAGGTAGACCTATAAAATAAAAAGCTATCATTGCTGTTGCGTCATTACCTAATGATTCACCTTCAACCAAAACTTTAATATTATGATCGACTTTAAATTGTGAAAAAATTGCAGAAACACTAATTGCGTCAGTAGCCATATTCATTGAAAATAAAGCTATATATGCACCAATAGTTAGTCCAACTCCAAATATTGATAAATTAAATAATAAAGCACCCATAAAAATTGATATTGCTACAGATACTGTTGCTAAATAAAGTATTGAATATTTATATGTTTTAATATCTTTCCATTTTAAATGAATTGCGTCATACATTAACAGTAAAGGCAATAAAAGAAATAAAATATGATCAAAGTTCTCTTCTTCTCCAAAATGAAAAAATTCAGGAAAATAATGAATTGATAAATAACTTAATATTATTAATGAGTGAGGTAAAGGTATCTTGATATATTTTTGAATGATTGCTGATACAAAAAATATTCCAAGCATAAAAATAAATGTGAAGTCAAATAAGACATGTTCCATAGAATACAATCCTTTTTTTAAATAATTATATTCTATCTATTATTAAACAAAGTTTAATTTTGACGTAAATTTAAGGTTTATTTAAAATACTTTTAAAGTAAGCTTAAGCTCATTTAAGTTAAAATATTATAAATAAAAAAGGAGAAAAAGAAAATGTATGAACACACACCAACAATACAAGAATTTTATGTATCTTTAACAATTTTGTTAAGTATGATTTTTATAACTACTTTTGCTTTGGTTTTTAGTATTAGAGACGCAAAAAAAAGTGAAAAAGTATTTACAGTTAAAGGTTCTTTAATTACGGCTACTGTATTTACATTAATATCATTAGGTGGAATAATTTTTCTTATGAATAAAACAACTTTAGAAAATGAAAAATTTATTGAAATTGCAAAAAACTTAAGTGATTTTGACAAAGAAAAAGTTTCTTCTATATTAGAAGATAATAAAATAAATAATTATGAAAGATTAGAGCTCTATGATCTTTTAAAAGAGTCTAAAAAATAAGAATATTTTAAGTTTGAATTCAATATAATATTGATTGAAAATCAAACTTAAAGGATACAAATGAAAGAAAATACTCCAGAAAAATTAAAGCAATTAGAACTTGCTATGAAACAAATAGAAAAATCTTTTGGTAAAGGCTCTATTTTAAAATTAGGAGATAAGCCAATTGAGAAAATTCCTGCAATTTCAACTGGATCAATCGGTTTAAATGCAGCATTAGGTGTAGGTGGTGTTCCAGTTGGTCGTATTGTTGAAATTTACGGACCAGAAAGCTCTTCAAAAACAACTCTTTGTTTACATATTGTTGCAGAAGCACAAAAAGCAGGTGGTACTGCTGCATTTATTGACGCAGAACATGCTTTAGACGCTCAATATGCAAAAAATATTGGTGTTGATACAGATAATCTTTTGTTATCTCAACCGGATCATGGAGAACAAGCTTTAGAAATTGTTGAAACACTAACAAGATCAAATGCAGTAGATATTATTGTTATTGATTCTGTTGCTGCATTAACACCAAAGGTAGAAATTGACGGTGAAATGAGTGACGTTAATGTTGGTCTTCAAGCAAGACTAATGTCTAAAGCACTAAGAAAACTTACAGCTTTAGCTGATAAAACAAATACAACAATTATTTTTATTAATCAAATTAGAAATAAGATTGGTATGGTTGGATATGGTTCTAATGAAACAACAACAGGTGGTAATGCACTTAAATTTTATGCTTCTGTAAGAATTGACGTTAGACGTATTGCAACAGTTAAAGATAAAGATCAGGCCAAAGCTATTAAAGTTAGAGCAAAAGTTATTAAAAATAAAGTAGCACCACCTTTTAGACAAGCTGAATATGAAGTTGTATTTGGTGAGGGTATCTCTCAAATGATTGAAGTTATTGATTATGGTGTTGAATATAATATCATTGATAAAGCTGGAGCATGGTTTAGTTATGGTGATACAAAAATCGGACAAGGTAAAGAAAAGGTTATTGAGTTCTTAAAAGAGAATAAAGATATTTATGAAGAAATCAAAGCTAAAGTTTCTGAAAAAGTAAATCCAGTTATTGATTTAGAAATGGTAGAAGAAGCCGATTAGGCTTTCTTCTAATTGTTTTTTATACTAAATTCATTTCTCCCATAACTACTTGCGTCATACCAACCGATATATAGTTGTTCCCCTGGATTAGTTTCTTTTAAATAATCAAATTCACAAACAGGTTCTCCTGTTTCTTTATCTTTAACTTTATAATTTACCATATCAATAATCAAATCTGTTGTATAATTTGAGGATTGAAAATAACATGGGTAAAATACATTGTTTTTTGGTTTATTACCATTTCCTGAACCACCTCCATGAAAATTTCCAATTCTTGTCGGCTTTGTTTGTATTGCTAAACCATACATTGCTGCCTTATTCCCTAAAACTTTTGCTTTAATATTTATATCATAAATTTTTCCTTCGTTAATTGGGAAAAGATAACTTGCAAAACCATAATTTGTAGTAGTTGCACTTTTTATTTTCATTGTTTTATCAATATAATCATAAGTAACATAAGCACCCATTATAATTGCTCCTTCACTTGGGGTTATTGGAAGACTAGAGATATTACCATAATCCATTTTTATTAATTTGTCTTTTAATGTATTAGGTACAGTTTCACCCTCTTTTAATTTAGATAATGCCTCATTCATATCTTTAACATTTGGTTTTAATTCTTCTTCAAAAGCAACAACCTTAACTCCAACACCGTCTTTCAATACTTGATCGTCTGGAATTTGGCCACCATTACTAACTGATAAATATTTATTCTGTATCGGTTTTTCTGCAAATACAACTCCACCGATATCCCAAGAAGCACTTAAGCTACTTACTGCTATTAAACTTGACATTACTGCTAATTTTATTTTTCTTTTCATTATTTTTTACCTCTTTAGTTTTAGTTTTGAATATAATACAAAATATTCTTATAAATATAAGAAATTTTAAAATAAAAGGATAAATTATGCTAAGAAAAATGGTTATAGCATGGGATCTTGACGGAACATTAGTAGATTCTTCTCATAGAACAAGATATGTGAATGGAGAATTTGACCTGACATATTGGCAAGAAAACGCAAAAAAAGAAGAGGTTTTAATGAAAGATAAGCTTCTTCCGCTTTATGAAGTATTTTTATCTTTTCAAAATGCTGGTTACACACAAATTTGTGTTACAGCAAGAGCTATGAATGAAAATGATTTTAAATATCTAGAAAAGCACAATATGAATTTTGATATGATTTTACATAGAGGTGATTCTGTAGAATTAGATCATATTCTAAAAAGTAAAAAATTAAAAACATTTTTTAATGAAGGTGATAGAATTCCATTTATGGCATTTGACGATAAAGAAGATAATTTAAAAATCTTTGATAAATTTGGATTTAGAACTTTTCAAGCATTATATATGAATGAGAAGTTGAGAAAAAAATCATTCAAAGATATTTACTTTAAACCTTCTGATTTTGAGGAGTAATAAGTGCAAAAAGATAGATTCTTTAAAAATAAGCAATGTCTTATAACTTATCAGCTTGGATCTTCTTATTGTGAAGCTTGTAACTATACAGCTTTTGCATATCAAGAAGATTTAAATTTTGCATATATAGAGTTCATTGAGACTCATAAAGATTTTAGATCTTCTGGAATTGGCAGAGAGACTCTTCAAAAATTTATTGAAAAAATGAAATCTGAAGGAGTCAAAGCGATATATCTTATGGCTGTTTTTGATCCATATGATTATAATTCAAATACAAAATACAACATATCTACTTTAGTAAATTTTTATAAATCTTTTGGTTTTGAATCAATATCAGAAGATATAAATAATGAAGAAGATATTGTTGAAATGAGATTAAAATTATAGATTAATATTTCGATAGAATATTAATCTATAAAACTTTTAGTTTGGAGGTATAAAATGAAAACATTTAAAGAAGAGAAAGTAGAAATAATTCAAACAAAAATGGAATCTATTAAATGTGATTTTTGTGGAAAAGAAGTATTTGAAGAATTAAACATTTATCAATCAGACATTACACCATTTTGCATAGAACCTGGATATGGCTCTAAATATGATACAGATAGATTATGTTTTGATATTTGTGATAATTGTTTGGAAGATTTAATTTTTTCTAAAGTTAAAAAATGATATTATAAAAAGAAAAGGAACTTTATGAAAAATAATATTAAATTTTTAAAATATTTATCTCAATATCTTGATTCTCATATGAATGTATATGGTAAAGAAGGAACATTTGTTGGAGATCATTTTTTTATAGTTAATTTTTTGATTTTACCTATCTTAGCATTTAATGTTGTTTTATCAATAATTGGATTTATTTTTGGTATGAGTGCAGATACTTTAATGCAACAGTTTTTAACTAATCCATTAGATAATATCTTTTTAATGATATTTACATTTGTTTCTTATCTATCTCTATTAACATTAGCTACATTATATATAAATAAAAATTACATGAACGAGGTTGTAAAACCTTATTTAAAAAAGTTTTTTGAAAAAAGTTTAGTTAAAAATAAAGATTTTTTAAATCTTGATTATACAAAGTTAAATGATTTAGAGAAACATTTAAAAAATAAAGATTTTAAAAATGAAGAGGAGCTTATTTTAGAAATTTTAAAATATACAAAAGATCTTTGATTTTTTGTATGTGAAAATATAATACATGATATTAGTTTTATGATCCCGCACGAGTACAGACGTCAAGTCTAAAGCTCTGAGGGAAAAGGAGATATCATGAAACGATTATTTTTAGGAGCACTAGCATTTTTACTAGTGCTCAAATTCGGCGGCGGTGTAATTTCGGCTGCCGCCGAACTCACAGGAAGAGCTATTTTGGGTCAGTAAAATGACCTGAGATAGCTTCTAATTTTTAATTTAAATTCTTAATCTACGTTTTTGTATTTTTATCATTCTTCTTATTTCCTCTTTTTGTTCTTCAGATATTGACAATATAGAATCAACCCAATATTTTAAAGTGGATACAAGATCCTCATACCTAACTGGTACCTCTCTATCGTAAATTTTTCTAACAGAATTATATGCTAATTGAGCACTTCTTTCTTTATTAATAACTTCTTTTAGTTTATCAACACCTTCACCTTTTTCTACTAAATAATCAAATAAACCAAGTTCATATAATTTATCTGTCGTATAATCTTCTTCACTTAATATTAATTTTTTTGCTTCTCTTGGACCTATTCTTTTACTTATCAACTCAAAAGCCCCCATGCCTGGAAAAAATCCATATTTAATTTCTGGTAATGACACTTTATAATCTTTTTCTGCGATTATAATATCACAAGCTAACGCACTTTCTAATCCTCCACCTAAAGCGACACCATTTATAATAGCAACTGTTGTCATGTCATAATTTTTAGCATTTAGTGATTGATTAATAAGTCTTAAGCATGATTCACCATACTTATAAAGTAAAAGACTATCTTTATTCTCTATGAGTTCTAAAAATAAAGATAAATCACCACCTAAATTAAAAATACCGGAATCTTTTTCACCGGTCAATACAAAAACCCTGTTTTGATTATTTATATTTTCTTTATTAAATACAAAAGAAAAAAATTCTGTTATTTCTTTTAGTAAGTTAGGTGAAAATGACTTACCTTTTGTTATTATCATTTCTCCAACAAAAACATTTGTCATAACTTCAGACACATTTAATTCTTCAAACTCTTTTATAGAATTTTTTAACATTGTTTATACCTCATACATATTATTTTGTGCTTTAATTATTTATTAGCACATAATGTATTAAGCTTTAATAAAGCTTGATAATGTATAATAAAAATAAAAAAGGTGAATTTTGTTTAAATCATTAAAATCAAGAATTGTAATCTCAATTATTTTATCAGGAACAATATTAATAGTTGGTGTATATACAGCACTTTATTTTATAAACATTAAAAAAAGTACAGAATTTAATGAACGAAAAGTTAGTATTTTTTTATCTTCAATTAAGGATAGTGAGGATAAAGAAAAAATATTAAAAAACATAGTTAAATATGATCCCTATATAAGATACATAAATTATAATAATAAAATATTTAAAGGTATTGATTTTAGAGATACAGAAATATTCAAAATAAAATTAGATAATATCGAATTATCATATGGGTTTCATGCAACAGACGAATATGTAAAAAATTTAGAAATAAGAATGGCTGTTGTAGCTTTTGCTTTTTATTGTCTTATATTTTTAATTGCTTTATTTGTGAATAAATTATTAAATCCATTTAATGAAATAGTTTATTATTTTGAATCTTTTGATAGTGAAAATATTAAAAAATTAGAATATAAAACTAAAAATGTTTCTTCAGAATTTTCATTTGTAAAAAAAGCATTAGATAAAATGATTGAAAAAATGTCAAAATACAAAAAAACAATTGAAACATATGCTTATTATGATAGCTTAACCGGCTTAAAAAATAGAAGATCTTATATGAAAGATATAAAAAATTATACTTCTGGTTTTTCTGTACTCTTTTTAGATCTAGATTCTTTTAAGTTAATCAATGATACTTTAGGTCATGAATCTGGAGATAAAGTTTTAAAAGAAGTTGGTAAAAGATTACATGAAATTAACTTTAATGAAACAGTTGAGATTTATCGTATAGGTGGTGACGAATTTATATTGTTAATATCTACAGATAATAGATTTGAAATAGATAAATATTGTAATTTTATTCATAATTCTTTAGATATGGATTTTTGTATTGAGGATCATGTATTAAATATATACACAAGTATAGGTATATCAATTGTTCAAAAAGAAGAATTGAAAGAGGGTAGAGATTTATTGCTTGAGGCTGATATTGCTATGTATGAAGCAAAATATAAAGGGAAAAATCAACATGTCTTTTTTAAGCAAGAAATGTATGAAAAGATTAAAGATAAATTATCTAAAATCAGAGAAATTAAAAAAGCAGTAATTAATGAAGAATTTGAGTTCGTACTTCAACCTCAAGTAGATTATCTTGGTAAAATATATGGAGCTGAAGCATTAATTCGTTGGAATAAAAATGGAAAATTATTATCTCCATTTTTCTTTATTGATATTTTAGAAAATTCTAAATATATGATCCCAGTTGGAAATAAAATGATTGAAAATGTATTTAACTTTAGTAAAACATTAAATCATAAAATAATTTTATCTATTAACTTATCAGAAATACAATTGCAAGATAAAAATTTTTTAATGAATCTTGTAAAAATAATTGAAAAAACAAATATAGATACTTCTAATTTTGAATTTGAAATAACTGAACGTTGGAAGTCTATTGACGAAGATATTGTTTATACAAATATTATTGGTCTTAAAAAACTTGGATTTAAACTCTCTATTGACGATTTTGGAGAAGATCAGTCTTCTTTTAAGAGAACAGATATATTGCCGATTGATAAATTAAAATTAGATAAATCATTTGTTGATAGATTATTTTCAGAAAACAATTCTATTAACTCTATATCTGCCATATATGCTTATGCTGCTTTAGAAAGAATAGAAATGGTAGTAGAAGGTGTAGAAACAGAAGAACAATTCAATGCATTATTAGAAATAGGGTTAAAAAATTATCAAGGTTACCTTTTTTATAAACCTATGTCACAAGAAGAATTCAAATCTCTTTTGTTAAAAAATTATCAGGAATATTCCTTAGCTCCTCTTTATTAATTCCATATAGCTTTCTAACATATAAAAGATTATTATCTAATTCTAGATAATGATCTTTTTCTTTTATCAATAAGGTTAAATGATTTTTGTTTTTTAGTTTAAAAACTCTAAAATACATTTTATCTTTTATGCCAATATCTCTCAATAAAGCTAATTTTGTTATTGCAAAATCCTCACAATCACCACCCCTATTTTTAAAAAATTCAAATGGTGTTGCCCAATAATCTTTTTTATTATAATTAACAATGTCTGGTACATATCTATATTGATTAACAATATAATTGATTTTATTAATTTTAAAAATTCTATCTTTTTTCTGAAAATTTATTTGAAAAAGCTCATTATATTGAACAGCATATAGATTCATATAAATTAAAATAAATAATAAAAACTTCACTATTTTTTCACCTGTTTTTTAAATTTATTTTACTTTATTTTTTTTATTAAAGTTAAAGGAGGATCTAAAGATATATATTCTATAATATCAATAGAAAGATATATTACAAAATAATCTTATCAACTTTATGAATAAGATAATTAAAAAAACAAGGAGTGCTATATGGTTGCAGATAAATTAATTATTGCATTAGTTGGTCCAAGTGGATCTGGAAAAAGTACAATTGAGAACATTTTAAAAAACAAAGGTTTTAACAAGGTGATTTCTCATACAAGCAGAGATATTAGAGAGGGAGAAAAAGACGGAGTTGATTATCACTATGTTGATCCGAGTTTTTTTCAAGATAATGAAAATTCATTTGTTGAATTTGTTGAATTTAATGATAATTTTTATGGTGCACATAAAAACTCATTTGATTCAGATATCAATGTAATTGTTGTTGAACCACATGGTTTAAGACAAATTGAAAAATATACAAAAGACAATTACATTGATATATTGTCTGTTGGTCTTACTGTTTCAAAAGAGTGTCAAAGAGAAAGAATGATCAAGAGAGGTGATTCATTAGAATCAATTGAAAAAAGACTCTCTGACGATAATATTGCTGCTCAAATGAAAAATATTGATTTTGATATGACATTTAATACTGAAAAAATTTCTGCAGAAATAATTGCAGAAGTCGTATATAATGTTTCAAAATCAATGTAAGGAGTGGCTGTATGACATTTTTTAAGTTAAATGCAGAAGATAAATTATCTTCTGGTGAACTAATTGATTTTATTCAATTGAAAAAAGAATTTAGATCAAGAGAAGTTGCTTTAATGAAGCTAACAGTTCCATTTAGCAACTTAGCTGAAAAAAATAATGAAAAAGCAATTTCTCTATTTGAATGGAGACAAGATATTGCTTTAATTGATCCTGATATAGCTGTTGAGAAGCTCTTATTTTTTGATACAGAAACTTCTCACTTAAATGGTTTCATATCTTCTATTGCTTTAATCTTAACTGATATTGACGGTAATGTTTTAGATAAACTTTATTTAGAGATAAACCCTGGAGTAAAGCAAGACAAGGAAGCTATTGAGGTACATGGCTTAACTGACGAATACTTATCAAGTAAACCAAGTTTTTCAGAAGTGTTTGAGCAGATTGAGAAATTTATCAATCAAACAGACGCTTTTGTTGCTCATAATGCTATTTATGATATTGGTGTTCTTGTTAGAGAGTATGAAAGACTGGGTAAAAAATTTCCAGAAAAGTTAAAGTGCTATATTGATACAATGATTGGTTTAAAAAATCAATTTACTTTTGCTGGAAAGATTAAAAATCCGTCTTTAGAAGAAGCTGCAAAAGCTTTTAACATTAACTTAGACGATACTACTCTTCACAATGCTTTAGACGATACAGAGCTTATGCTTAACGTGTTTGTTAAGGCAATTAATAGTGAGAGTAAGGTGGAGGTTCAAAATGTCTAATATATTACCTCCTGAAGCTGTAAAAAAAGTCAATGACTACAATCAGGATATGAAATATGCTGATTCAGCTTCAGTTAGAGGTAAGTTAGATAGATTTATGAGAAGCAAACTTCATAAGTTTTGGAATATTGAATCTATTTTTCCTATCAAAGAGAAAAAACTTCAATTTGCTGGTGTTGATAGTATTATTAAAATACATGGTCAACAACCAATTAGAGTTGAAGAAAAAGTTAGACGCTTGACAAGGAAAGATATTCTTGTTGAACTTATAGCTGATAATAGATATTATCTAAAAGGACATAGAGGCCTTGGTTGGGGTTTAAAAAATTATACAACTGATTTATTAGTGTATTTTTTTGAAGACACTCAAACAGGATTTATTTTCCATTGGGAGAAGTTTCAAAAGGCACTAATACAGAACCTACCTGAATGGTATGATTTGGCAAAAAAAGAACAATATGGTTTTTCGCTAAAAAAAGCACAAAACAAAAAATATTATTCTTTAAATATCGTTATTCCGCAAAATGCTATGCTTCATGCATATAAAAACGCAGGTGGAATAATTATCTAAAAAGGGAGTTATAATGGCTAAGAAAAAATTTAAAATCATTAAATTGGTTTTACATGAAGAAGTTTCTGTTGTTGAAGCAGAAACTAAAGAAGAAGTTGAAGAACTTTTTATAAATGGCGAAATCAGTGACTGGAAAGAGATTGACGGTACTGACGAGCAAAATATTATTGAGATAAAGGAGATTAACAATGAAGAGTCTAATTAAATTCTTAAAAGAAGATCCAACAGTAGTAGGTGTTGAAAATATTTCAACAAACAAAATTAAATTTTCCATGTTTATTGCTGACATTTCTGCTAAAGAGAACATGTTAACAGAAGAGGAGATAAAAGATTTCAAAAATAACTTTTCTTTTATATCTAAAAAATTTAATCTCGAAGATAATGAAATCATTGAGATTGAGTATGAAAAAGATAAAGCAATTTTTACAGTTGTAGGAGTTTAATATGAAACCTGAAGACGGTACAGTTGCAAAAGGTCCTTACATTAGATTAAACAATTGGAAGTATTATGGAGAATATACTGATTTCGGTTCAAGATATAAATTAAATGATCGTATTGTAGAATTTCATAATGCTGAAAATTGGATTAAGGTTTTTGATCTTGAGGGAAATGATATTTCTAGAAAATTTGATTATGAAATCAATGATTTTTTAAGAGATCAAAGAAATAAACCTGTATTAAGCAGGATTTTTAAGGGTAAGTATCTTTAAAGATACTTTTCCCTATCTTTTAGATAGTACCATTTATTTTTAAACCATACATAACAAAAGAAGCTAATACAGTGTATAGCAATATTTTACTAATAGGTGCTGTTTTAGATTCTAATTCATGAACTTCAACAATCGGTTCTTTTTCCTCTGTAAACTCATTTTCGTTAATATACATTCTTTGCATTTTCCATAAATCCTCCTTAAATTATCACTTTTAAAGTGATATAATTAATATTATCAAAAAAATAAAAAATATATCTTTTAAGGTATTTAAAATGGAGAAAATTATTATGATTAAACAAATTATTGTTGTTAGAAAGGATCTTTTAGAAAAAATGAATTGTGGAAAGTTAGCAGCACAGGTTGCACATGCTTCAACACTTGTATTATTAAAAAAAATGAGAGGCTTCTCTCAAGAAAATGTAACTAAAAATAATGAATCATATAGATTATATTTAGATATAGATAATGGATCAGATATTAAAGAATGGATTGAGGGTGATTTTAAAAAAATTATTTTAACTGTTAAAAATGAAAAAGAGTTGCTTAAATTACATAAAAAATTATCTGATAATCAAATAGTTTCTGAATTAGTTAAAGATAAAGCTTATAATATATTTGACACAGAAACTATAACTTGTTTAGGCATTGAACCATTAAAAGAAGAAATTATTGACACTTATACAAAAAGACTTCAAACACTTTAATATTACATATTAAAATTTCATGTAAGGAGGACACATGAATAATATTAAGGAAAAATATTCAATCTACTGGGAAACATATGAATATCCAGTAGATTGGAAAAAACTATCTCTGATAGATACTCTTTTTAGAAAACTAAGAAGAGTGTTAAAAGAGATAGCTGATAAAAATCTTCATGTGTCCCCGCATGTGAAGATTAGGTTGTCTCAAGGACCTTTAAATTATCAGCATATAGAAGATATAGCAATTGCTGCTATTGAATATGCTATTGAAGGGTCTTTGAGAGAAGGTTTTTATTCCAAGCAAGGATATCAAGAGAGAATTGAAATATATAATGAAAACTCTTTCTTGGTTATAAAAAATTGGTTGGAAGAAAAAAATCAGATAGATTTTGTTTCAGCTGGAGTTCCAGGTAGAAGACAAAATATATCTGAAAAAGTTAATGATTTAGGAGTAACTCGTCGTCAATTTACTCAAATGAGTAATGACGAAAAACAAGAGTTTTTTAAATCATTAAACCTATAGAGCACCTTATTAAAAGGTGCTTTTCATACTTTAAGTATTAATTAATTAACTTTTAGATAATATATTTAAAAATTATTTAAAGGAAAATAATGAATAAACTTTTAGAGAAGATTAAAAATTATTTAAAAAAAATAAGATACTCCAAGCCTTCAGAAAAGATACTTTTAATTATAACTTCAATATTGATCATTGATATAATGATATATTCATTTAATTATTATAACAACTATAATGAATATCAAATTAAACTTCAAAAATTTAATAAAAATGAAGAAGCTGTTAAATTAGATAAATTAATTATGGATAATAATAAAACATTTAATTCTCTACTAAATGAAATAAAACCTGTAGAGAAAATTCTTATAGAAAAAGACGGATTTAATGGGATTGCTTCTATTTATATAATGAAAGACAATATCTTAATAAAATACTCTGATTTATTTGTTGGATCTATTTATAATAATATTGAGCCAGTATTAATAAAAGAAGATATACCATTTTATTGGGAAAAACATATAGATAAATCAAAATATATCTATAAGCCAGAATTTAATAAGCCAAAGTTAATAATTTTTAATTTTTTAAAAGAAAATATAATTGATATTTTACTTATTGGAATTATCTCTATTATTGTTATGCAAAGTATGCCAATGTTGAGTTTCAATAAAAAATATGAATTATATCAACCTGAAGATATAAAATTAGATTTAAATGATTTAGTTGGTGTTGATCCAGAAATCAAAGCTGAAATAAATCAATTAAAGGACCTCATACACAATCAAGAAGATTACGCAAAATATGGATTAGGTGAAACATTTCATATTTTGTTTGCTGGACCTCCAGGAGTTGGTAAGACAGTTACGGCAATATCATTAGCAAAAGAATTAAATGTTCCTATTATTTTAGGGACAGGTAATGTTGAAACTGGGTTTGTTGGTGGTGGAGCAAGTGTTATTAAGTCATTATTTAAAGAAGGCGAATCATTGGCTTATGCAAATGAAAATAAAACAGCAATTATATTTTTAGACGAAGCTCAAACATTATTAAGAAAAAGAGGTCAGCAAAAAGAAAAATGGGCTGACGATAGTTCAAATGAGTTATTAGCTCAACTTGAAGGAATTTCTTCAAATCGTGATATCAATATTGTATTTATTGCTGCTTCTAATTTTGACGAAACAAATATGGATTTAGATCCAGCAATGTTAAGAAGATTTAAAAAACAAATATTTTTTAGATTGCCAGATTTAAAAGAAAGATTTGAAATCTTAGAATTTTATATTAATAAGCTTGATAATTCAATTGTATCTATTTCAAAAGAAGATATAAAATATTTTTCAAAAATCTTTACAGGTTTTAGTCCGGCTAAAATAGAAACAGTTGTTAAAGAAGCTGGACTTTTATCTTTAAGAAAAGGCGTGAAGCTTGATAAAAAGATTTTACAGGAAGCATATGAAAGAATCGTAGTTGGGTATACAAATAGAGATAGCTCAAAAGAAGATCAAAGAGAAAGAATTATTCTTCATGAGATTGGTCATTTTATTACAGATTATCATTTTTTAAAAGAAGAATATAATGATATTAGATTAGTTGAGGAAAATATTCAACTTATAAAAATATCGTCAGAATCAATTGCAAAACATAGTGCTTTAGGTTATGTACTAAATGAAGAAGACGATAGATTAAAAACAAAAAAAGATTTTGAAAGAGAGATAATTTCATTATATGGTGGTTATGCTAGTGAAGAATTCTTTTATAATGGATTACAGAATGTTTCTTCAGGTGCACATAATGATATTGAAAAGGTAACTAAGTTATTAGATAAAATGTATTATGAATTAGGTTTTTATACAAATTCTAAATTGAATTTAAACTTATTAATAGATTTAAAAGACACAAAAAATATTGAATTAATATCAAAATATCTTTATAAAAATAGTTTAGATATTATTTCTACACATTCAGAACTTATTTTATTTTTATCTGAAAAATTAAAAGAGGATTGGGTATTATATAAAGAAGATCTCTTTAAATATATTAAAGAATTTGAGAATAGTAAAGACACTTAATCTTTTATTTGATTAAGTGTCTTTATATTATTTTACTTTTCTGGTTCAGCTTCTGGTTCAGCTTCTGGTTCAGCTTCTGTACAAAATTTATTAGGTCTTTTTGAAGGTTGTGTAAACCAATAAATAAAAACAAAAAAACCAATAATAGGGATTAAACCAATTAATTGCCACCAACCACTTAAATTAATATCATGCAATCTTCTTGCTATTAATGAAGTCATAACAACTATCAATATTAGCAACCATATTAATCCAACAAATGGGAATATACCATTTTCAAATAGAAACATATCAATCAAATTTGTTGATATGTTCATAAAAATAGAAAATAGTACAAACCACCAATATTCTGCTCTTGTAGCACACCCTTTATAATCAAAAGCTTTTTGAAAAGCCAATTTTATAGAATCTTTAAATGAAACCATTAAATTATCCTCCGGATATTTTTATTTTAATAATTCATTATATCAGAAAAGAAAAATATAACTCATTTTAAAAGCTAGGCTTATAACTATCAGGCCAAGAATCAGCTCCATAATCAAAATATGTACTATCTGTAACTTTACTTGTATCCCAGTTAGATATATTTTTATTAAATGCTGTATTTCTATACATTAAATAACTCATGTTTGTAACATTACTTGTATTCCAAGAAGAGATATCTTGATTGAAGCTTGTAGCATAATAAAAAATAGCTCTTAATGTTGTTACATTTGATATATCCCAACTTGAAATATCTTGATTAAAAGAAGAGTTTCTTGCAAACATATAACTAATATTTGTAACTTTTGACATATCAAAATTAAGTGGTTGATTAAATGCATAAGCTCTATTAAACATTGAACTCATATCTGTAACTTTTGAGGTATTGAAATTTAATGGCTGATTAAATGCTGAAGCTCTATAAAACATATATCTTAAAGTTGTAGCACTAGAAGTATCCCAATTTCCTATTGCTTGGTTAAATGTTGACTGATACTGAAATAAAAAAGAAAAATCTTTAACATTTGAAGTGTCCCACTTTGTTATATCTTTATCAATATTTATGACTTCAACAATTTCTGTTGTAGAATCAGAAGAAACAAATAACTCTTTCATGTCAAAAACATTTGACGTACAGACATGTTGATAATCACCATTGGCTAATATAATTGATCTTAAAAGATCTCTATCAACAATCAAATTACCACCAACATAAGTACCAATTGGCTTACCAAAACAATGATCAGGATCCTCAATAAAAGTATCAGGATTTGTTTCCTTTGCTAGTTCAGTGTCAGAAGTTATACTTGATAAAATCTTATTTATAGGTCTATAATCTAAAGAATTAATATCACCACCAAAAACCTTAACACCTATCCCGTCTTTTAATACTTCATTATCAGGTATGACTCCACCATTACTAATGGAAAGATTGTTTTTATTTAATAGTGCTAATAATTTGTCTTTTAATGATTCATATAAATCATAGTTTCCAGATAAGAATTCTTCCGTTATAGATTCAGGATCATAATCTTCTGGATATGATAAACATACAGATAAGTCTGGATAATAGTTTTCTTCAGAACAACCTTCTTCTGTTGGACAACATAAAGCTTCAGGAAATGGTGCATTACCTAAAAATGTTCCTTCGTCAGAACAATAATATCTTTCTAGATCTTCAGGAATATAATTTTCCGTTGAACAACTTGGTGTACCTGGACAGCAATATAATGACAATCCTTCAGCAGAACACATATTTTCTTCGTTTTCCCCAGTGTAAGCATAAACAGAAGAGCAATCTTTATCATTTATACAACAAGAATCCATATATGATTCAACTGTAGTTTCTGTAACAGCAAATAAATTTACTTGCAAAAGTAATCCTGAAAGGATTATAGATATTTTTTTCATATTTTTTATACCTCTTTATTTTTTTATATTCTACCTAAATAAAGAGGTATTTAAAAATTAAATTAAATTATATTTAATTGATTTAGAAATAATTCAAATAAATCTTCTTTTTTAAATTTTTTACCATTTCTAGCACCATTTAAAGCACCACCAGAAGCATTTCTATGTCCACCTCCGTCAAAGTATTGTTTTGCAAATAATTCAACGCTAGGACGGTTTTCTGAGGATCTAAAAGACATAAAACCTTGTTTATTGATATGTATAACAAAATCTATATCTTTCTCTTTATTTAAAATAATATGAGACACTTCTTGAAAAACCTCATTTAGATCTATTAGAACTTTAATTTTATAACCACCAAAAGATACAAGTTTATACATTTCATTTTCATATATATATTCATAAGCCTTTTCAGCTCTTAATGTACTAATAGATTTGAATTTATCTCCAGATAAAAATCTTCTTTCTAATTTACTTATTTTCTTTTCAGCTTTGAAAATATTTTTTTCTTTTAATAAAATTTTAGAAAAAGAAAAAATCAATTCAAAAGCAAAATCTCTTCTCAACTCCATTATATTTTTTGTATAATGTTTTAAAATATCTTTAAATGCAGTATTTAAAGATTTCGCTTTTTCAAAATCTTTATTTTCTTCAATCCACATATCGTATAAATTAACAAGATAAACAAATTCAGGTTCTTTAAAATATTGTGTAAAAAAATCATATGTTAATTTTGTTGCGGAGTGTTCTTTATTATAAAAATACCAAGAATATTTAGAAGCAATATTTTTACCTGTTTCATGGTGATCAATCACCTGTAATTTGAATCCAATTTGTTCTTTTAATTTGTCTAATAGTAAAGCAACATTTTCTTCTAAATTTAAATCAGTTATAAATACAAAATCATTTTTTGTAAGATCTAAAGATTCTATAGCGAATAGAAGTTCTTTCCCATAATTAACATTGAACATTGTTATTTTTTGATTTGTTTGATCTGCATACATTTTTACTAATAGTTGAGAGCTATAGCCGTCAAGATCATTGTGAGAGATAGAATAAATCATAATATATTTCCTTTTTTGTATAATTATACAAAAAGATATATTATGATTTACTTAAATTAACGTCCGTAAGGACCAGTGCCTTTTCTTTTAGCACGATTGCAACGAGATACTTTACCTCTATGATTTACTTGTTTTGACATAATGTTTCCTCCTTTCATTTGTTTTTGTATCAGAATCATAATCTAAATAAACTTAAATTAAGCTTTAATATTATATACTATAATAAAATAAGGAGAGAAAAAATGAATAAATTTTTGAAAGTATTAGAAACCGCAGAACCAATATTATCTTGGTTTGGTTTTGTTTTATATATGATAATGTTTATTGCTATAGGATTAAATTATATCTCTAATTTGCCTACGGTATCATTTTAAGATACCGTAAACTTTCTTTTGTATTTATCTCAAAAAATGAGAACTTTTAAGGAGGTACGAACAATAGATATAAAGTTAATTAAACACAAAAAGAAAACAAAAAAACAATACACAAAACTTTTTAGATCAAAAAATAACAATTATTTAATGATCATGCAAAAATTATATCTAATAAAAAATAACAAGTCAAGTGTTTTGTAAAAATAAATTTAAAAAATTAAGATATTTGTAAGTTAACTAAATTATAATAATAAAAAAATATGGAG
>Ga0256843_1000029_pt1 | contig 120363 bp, 115 predicted proteins | sample AlvinellametaG_FD_191572 | JGI IMG/M metagenome (GOLD analysis project Ga0256843, IMG submission 191572) | Pompeii worm associated microbial communities from hydrothermal vent at the East Pacific Rise, Pacific Ocean - Alvinella | ecosystem: Host-associated > Annelida > Integument >... | reverse complement strand
TTGCTTTTTCTTCTGAAAGATGTTTTTTTGAGACCAAATAATTAATTCCTTTTGAACCAAGGAAATAGTTAATAACTGAACCCAATGTATTTCCCATTCCTGCAAAAAATAAAAGCAACCAAGGATTTAAACCATTTCTAAGATAATAAATTAAAGTAGCTTCACTAGAAAGAGGCAAAATTGTAGATGCTCCTAATGCCCAAAAAAACATTACTAAATAAGATATCAATTTATTTTTTCCGTCAATTTATTTAAATTTTTAAGATTTTAACAAATTTCTTCCTAAAACCTTGTCACAAGAGCTAAACCTTTTTTAATATTTTTTAGTATAAAATACGAAATAACCATTCAAAGGGGAAAATATGCAAAGTAGCGCTCTATTTTTAAATGAAAGTGGATATGAACTTGATTTTGGCTTAAAGAATGGAATTAACTTTATTAATGGAATATTAAATAAACCTTTTCAAGAAAATACTTTTGAGGAAAATAGAAAGAAAATTTCAATAAAAGATTACAATCAAGAAGAGCTTTTTAGTTTTTATACTTTAGATTTGGTTAAGGATGAAATTATCTCATTGGAATATCATTTAAAACAAAGTGGAACTTTTATAAAAAAAGCTAAAAGCTTACAAAATGGGGAATGGAAAGAGATCTCTTTGGATAATGAATTGATTTTAAGATGTGGAAGTTGGAGAAGAGGATTTGATCGTTACAGATTAATGGACAAAAAAACTTTTTATTTAGATGATATATACAAATTTGAAATTTTAGAATCCAAAGATATTTCTGGAGTTCACTCTATAAAGGGGAAAAATTTCTCGATTCCAAGAGGGGGAAGATTTTATACAATAAAAGCAACACAAAAAAAAGATATTTTTAGATTGAATAAAATTGTAGAAGAGATTGATCTTTTAAAATTTATAAAAAAGTATTCTAAATTAGAGTGTTTTGAAAAATTTGGATATGGAGGAATCTCTTTTGGAAGTGTTTATAGTGGACAAAGAGAAGGAAAACTTTGGTATTTTAATAGAGTAAATGGACAAATAATTTTAGTCTTAGATGATGCTGGAAGTTGGAGAATTGAAAATATAGATGGAGTAGATATTTTAATAGTTGAGATAAAGGAACATGATCCAATAATCTTTACAAATATTGGATCTACTCTATACTCTGGAAGAATTTCAAAAGCTACTATAAAATCTTGGAATGCTTATAATAAAATTGCATTTGATGCTTTAAAAAATCTTTTATACTAAAAATATCTCTTCTTAAATTTTTCTTGAAATATTTGACTTGGCACTTTTGTGCCAGAGACAAAATTAACCTAATTTATAAAAAGCGTTATATATTTTTTACTATTTTTCAATATCTAAAAAGTTTTATATTTTTTTAAGCAAAATTAGAATAATATAAATACTGGAAATCAAAATCCATTTATAAAAGAATTTATAATAACTATTATCTGTTCTGCTTTTTACTTGTCGCTTGTTTTGTTCTCAATTAAATAAAGTGTAACCCTATACTGTTTTTTTAGAAATCAAAAGAAGTTATAAGAGATTAGCTAGGTATAGATAATAATTATTATTCTTAGATAATCTTAATAGGGAGAAAGGAGATTGAGATGAAAAAATATATCTTTAGATATTTACTGATTTTAACAGTATGGTTGAGTTGGCTTTTTGGAGATGTCAGTGGGGTAGTCTTTAGAGATTTGCCTATGAATGGGGAAGTTTATGGGAAATATGGAGATTATAACAAAACAATTGAACCAGGAGTTGAGGGAGTAGAAGTTTATGGAGTAGATGAAAATGGAAACAGTGCAACAGCAGTAACTGATGAAAGTGGGGCATATACTTTAAAAGGATTAAATGGCAAAGTAAGAGTAGAATTTAGCAATTGGCCAAGTTACTTAAAAGAGAGTGTAGCTACTGATGCAAAAAATAGCTCTGTTAGATTTGTAAATGATGGAGATAGTAATATAAACTTTGGTCTTCACAATCCAGCAGATTACTCTTCTACACAAAATCCAGAAATTGTAACACCTGTCTATTTTAATGGAGCTACAAGTGGAGATTCTGGAGATTTAAGATCTCTTGTAGTTTGGGATTATAATAATACAACCGATTTAGACTTTACAACTTTGGCTAAAAAGAATCAAGTTGGATCATTGTGGGGAATTGCTTATGATAGAAAAAAAAGAGATATCTACGCAGCTGCAATCTTAAAAAGACACTCTGGACTTTTGGATAATGATAATGATGGATATGGAGATATTGGAGTTATCTATAAAATAAATAGAGATACCTTAGCAGTTGAAGAGTTTTATAGATTTAAAAATAGTGAAGTTGGAACAATTAAAAACGATGCAAATAGAGATCTTCCAGAAAATACTGGAGTCTCAACCGATGCTTTAGCCTTTGATAAGGTAGGAAATATCGGACTTGGAGATATTGAGATTTCGCCTGATTGTAAAACTTTATATGTTACAAATTTGTATGATAAGAAATTATATGCCATTAATGTTGCAACTAAAAAAGTTGAAGAAAGTGTTGATATCCCAAGTGAATGTGCTGATCAAAATGATAGCAGACCATTTGCTTTAGAATACAACGATGGAAGTTTATATGTAGGAGTAACTTGTGTAGCTTATGATTCAAATAATTCTAATGATTTAGAAGCTTTTATTTATAGATACAAAGGAAATGGAGATTTTGAAAAAGTTATAAATGTAGATTTAAATTATCTAAAAGGCGGAGCTTATGTTGCTGTTGCTGGAGATGGATCAAAATATGGTACCAAATTCCACCCTTGGGCTCATAAATGGGAAGATATTGAATTAGTAAAAAATAGTATGAAAATACTACCTCAACCACTTCTTACAGATATAGAATTTATCTATAAAAAAGATAAAAAATATCTTATTATGAGCTTTTTAGACAGGACTGGACTTCAAACTGGATTTCAAAATGCGGATCCTTACGGTCAGCCAGAAGGAAATTTCAGTGGAATTACTGGAGGGGATAGTTTAGTTGCAGTTGTAAATAGTGATGGAAGTGCTACTTTAGAAAATAATGCAACAGTCGGGAATCTTACAAGTGCTCCAGATGGAAATAATGATCAAGGTCCAGGTGGAGGAGAATTTTTCTATTCTGATTTTTGGGAAAATTCTACTGGAAAAGCTTTTCATGAAGAAATTATTGAAGGAGGAGCAGCCTATTTAACTGGAAGTAGCACTATTTTACTTTCAGTTTTTGATCCCAAAAATGCAAATGCAGAGTCTGGAGGAGTAAGATTTTTTGTTACAGATGATGGAAATTATACTACAACAAAGCTTCTTTATGATGATACAGAAGATGGTTCTCAAGGAAAATCAGTAGGTCTTGGAGATTTAGAACTTCTTACAGATTTAGCACCAGTTGAAGTTGGGGATAGAATTTGGTTAGATAGTAATGGAAATGGAGTACAAGATCCAAATGAAAATGGTATTTCTGGAGTAAAAATTCAACTCATTTGTAATGGTAATGTAAAAGCAGAAGCTATTAGTGATAGTGATGGTTATTATCTTTTCTCAAATGATACAAACAAAGTTTCAAATTCAAGTCAAATTTATTCTATCTCAGATTTGCAGCCACAAAATCCAAATAATTGTAAAATTGTAATTCCTAATATTGAAGGAACTAATAAACAGTCTGCTTTAAAAAATTATATTTTGACAAAGACTGAAAGTGGAGAAGGACAAAACCCTACATTAAATGATAGCAATGGAAAAATTGATGGAAATGATGCAGTGGCTCTAATTAATAGTTTAGATATTGCAGAAGATGGAGCTAATAATCACAGTTTTGATTTTGGGTTTTCTCCTTTGACTTCTCTTGGATCTTTTATTTGGGAAGATAAAAATAAAGATGGTATTCAAGATGATGGAGAAAATGGAATTTCTGGAGTTGTAGTTGAGCTTTTGGATGAAAATGGAGATGTAGTTAAAGATGAAGATGGAAACCCAATTACAACTACAACCGATTCAGATGGAAAATATCTCTTTACAAATTTAAAACCAGCTACTTATAAAATTAGAGTAAAGGTTCCAAGCAATTATATTCCAACGAATAATCAAAATAGTAATGCAGATAATGATATTGAAAATGATTCAAATATTGCAGATGGAAATGCGACTGATGGATATATTTCAGCACCAATTACTCTAAAGCTTGCAGAAGAACCAGTAGAATCTTCAGGAAGAGTAGGAGATGATCAAGATGATAGTGAAGATAAAAATGGAAATATGACCCTTGATCTTGGATTTATTAAATTGACTCCTCTTAGTATTGGATCTTTTATCTGGGATGATCAAAATTTAGATGGAAAACAAGATTCCTCTGAATCTCCAGTTTCTGGAGTAAGAGTCTCTTTATTGGTAGAAGATAGCAATGGGAGTTTTGTAAAAGCAAAAGATATAAATGGGAAAGAGGTAGATGATGAAATTACCGATAATGATGGAACTTATATTTTCAAAAATCTTCCAGAAGGAAATTATAAAGTCGTTTTAGAAGCTCCATCAATTTATGTTGCTTCTTCTGTACAAAATCCAGATCCAAATGATAATAAAGAGGATGATTCAAATATTGCTTCTGAATCAAATGGTAAATATTATTCAGGAGTTATTGAATTAAAAGAGAATTTACTTCCAACAGAAAGTGGAACTTACAGAGGAGATAATTTAGATGACAATGATGATAAAAATGGAAATATGACAATTGATTTTGGATTATTTTATGCAACTCCAGAAATAGATATAGAAAAATTTACAAATGATAAAGATGCTGATGATGAAATTGATGCTTACCTTGCTAAATCAAAAGAGACTATCCAATGGAAATATGTAGTAAAAAATATTGGAAATGAACCTCTAAAAGATGTGAAAGTAGTAGACGATAAAGAAGGAGATATTAATTGTCCAAAAACTACCCTTGATGTGAATGAATCTATGACTTGTTTAAAATCTGGAACAGCTTCAATTAGCAACTATGAAAATAAAGCCACAGTTACTGCAATAGGAGAAGTTAGTCTAAAAGATGTAAAAGATGAAGATTTAAGTCACTATAAAATTTTGTACTCTTTAGGAGATTTTGTCTGGAATGATGAAAATAAAGATGGGATCCAAAATTCTACAGAAGCTGGAATTGCAAATGTAAAAGTGGAGCTTCTTGATAGCAACGGCACATTGCTTGCTTCTACCACTACTGATGGTAATGGAAGATATAAATTTAAAAATCTTGAAAATGGAACTTATCAAGTAAGATTTTATCCTCCAAGCGGATATGAAGTGACAAAAAAAGATCAAGGAAATGATGATACAAAAGATTCCGATGCAGATTCAAATGGTTTTGTAAACAATGCGGAAATAAAAGATTCTGATAATTTTACAATCGATTTAGGAGTTTATAAAAGTACAAATCCAACCTACTGTCTAGGAGATTTTGTTTGGATTGATGCAAACTTTAATCTGATTCAAGATATTGGAGAAAAAGGATTAGGAGGAGTTAAAATTACTTTAAATGAGACCGGAGCTACGACTACAACTGATAACAATGGATGGTATGAGTTTTGTGGCTTGAGCAAGGGAGATTACTCTATTAGTATAGATAAATCTTCTCTTCCAGCAGGATATATTATTATAGAAAGAGATGGAGGAAATGATTCTTTAGATAGTGATATTGATCCTTCTACTGGAGTAAGCTCTAAAGTTACAATTCGAAATGAAAATAATTTGACCTTAGATGTAGGAGTTGCTCAACCAAAATATTGTCTAGGAGATTTTATTTGGGATGATAAAAATAAAAATGGAATTCAAGATCCAGAAGAAAAAGGGGTAAAAGGAATTAAAATTACTTTAAATGAAACTGGAGAGTCTGTTTTTACAGATGAAAACGGAAAATATCAATTTTGTAACTTAATTCAAGGAGAGTACTCAATTACAATTGATAAAACTACTCTTCCAGATGGTTATGTTTTTACAACTTCAAATAGCGGAAGTGATGATTCAAAAGATAGTGATATCGATCCAAGTAACGGACAAAGTAAGAGTATAAAAATAGAAAATAAAGATATAATGACTTTAGATGGCGGAATTTATAAAAAAGAGCAAATTGTTCAAACTACCAAAGAAAACCCAACTCCAAAACTTCCAAAAGTTGACATTGAAAAACATACAAACAACAAAGATGCTGATACTTTAAGTCTTGCAGTAAGAATGATTGAAGGAGATAAAATTACTTGGGAATATATTATAAAAAATATAGGAGAAGATACTCTTGTCAATATAAAAGTAGTAGATGATAAAGAAGGAGAAATATCTTGTCCTAAAAAGTTACTTGCTCCAAAAGAAGTGATGGTTTGCAAAAAAGAAGGAAAAGCAATTTATCCAAAATATCAAAATACTGCTACAGTTACAGCAACTGGAAAAGAGAGTCAAAAAACTACAAGTGATAGTGATAGTAGTTGGTATACTACAAAGTATGTTATTGGAACTCATTTTTGGATTGATTCAAATGGAGATGGAATCTATCAAGAAGGCAAAGAAAAACCAATTCCAAATGCTTTGGTTGAACTATTTGATAAAAATGGGAAAAAAATAGCTCAAACTAGAACAAATGAAAAAGGGGAGTATAGATTCTTAGTAGATGAAGGGGAATATTATGTTAAATTTCATCTTCCAGAAGAATTTAAGAAGAAAGGATATGTATTTGATCTCCCAAAAGAAAATAATGATAACCAATTAAATGTAAATAAAGCAGATGCTGATGGAATTACTAAATTAGTTAGTGTAGGACCAAATGCTGATAGTAGATTCAAAGTAGAAAATTTAACACTTGATGCTGGAGTAAATTGTGGATGTGATGCTCCAGGAATTGAGCAAGGAAGTGGAGATTCTTTGGGAAAATTTAACGCTTTATTAATAATACTTTTGAGTATATTGCTAGCTTTAAGAGAGATAGAAAAAAGTTCAAAAAAAACTAAAGTAGAAAAGCTCTAAAGCTTTTCTACACGCTCTAAATACTCCTTTACTTTTGCATCACTTGGCATTCTCCAATCAGTACGAGGACTTAGACTAATAGTTCCTACTTTTGGACCATCAGGCATACAAGATCTTTTGAATTGTTGAGTAAAAAATCTTTGTATAAAGACTTTTAGCCATTTTTTAATAGTAGTTTTATCATACTTTCCTTCAAAAGCTAAAGTTGCTAAAAAGAAAATTCTTTCAATTAAACTTCCATATTTAAGAAAATGATACAAAAAGAAATCATGCAATTCATAAGGACCAATTAAGTCTTCTGTTTTTTGAGAAATTTTTCCATCTTCTGGAGGTAGAAGTTCAGGAGAAACTGGTGTATCTAAAATATCTTCTAGCACATCTTTTAAATTTTTATAATTTAGGGCAAAATACTCAATCAAATATCTAATTAAAGTTTTTGGAATTGAAGAGTTAATTGCATACATACTCATATGATCACCATTATAAGTACTCCATCCAAGAGCAATTTCACTTAAATCTCCAGTTCCAATTACTAAGGCTTTTTCTTTATTTGCTAAATTCATCAAAATAGAGGTTCTAGCTCTTGCTTGAACATTTTCATAAGTTATATCTTTTATATTTGGATCATGCTTTATTGCTTTAAACTCACTCAAAGCTAGCTCTTTTATAGAAATTATTCTATAATCAACCCCGACTTTTTTACATAACAAAAGAGCATTTTCAAAAGTTCTGTTAGTTGTTCCAAATCCAGGCATTAAAACTGCAATAATATCTTTCTTATTTTGACCCAAAATTTCAAAAGCTTTAGAAACAACTAAAAGTGCTAAAGTAGAATCTAATCCTCCAGAAATTCCTAAAGTAACTCTTTTTATATTAGCTCCACTCATTCTTCTAATTAAAGAGTAAGCTTGAATTGAAATTATCTCTTTGGCTCTTTTATTTAATAATGTTTTATCTTTTGGAACAAAAGGGAATGGATCTATCTTTCTTTCTAAAGTTTTAATCTCTTTTGATTCATCGATTAAAATTTCTCTAAACTTTTTCTGTGTTACATCACAAAAACTTCCCTCTTTAATTCTTAAGGCTTTTAATCTTGAAATATCAATTTCAGCAGTTATTAATTGATCCTCTAATAAAAATCGCTCTCCTCTTTTTAAAATTCTCCCATACTCTGCTATTATTAAATCTCCTCCAAAAATAGTATCAGTAGTACTTTCTCCAACTCCACTTGAACTGTAAGCATAAGCACAAAATCCTCTTGCACTTTGAGAAGAGACCAAAGAAGCTCTATAATCTGCTTTGCCTACCAATTCATTGCTGGCACTTAAATTTAATATCAAATTTGCTCCAGCTTCACACATTGCAAGACTTGGAGGAGTAATTGCCCAGAGATCTTCACAAATTTCTACTCCAAAGAGCAGATCCTTTTCATCCTTAAAAAGGAGATCAACTCCAAAAGGAATCTCTTTTTGATTACAAAAATCGATATTGGTATTTTTTATTTTACTTCCTGAAACAAAATATCTCTTTTCATAAAATTCTCCCTTATTTGGGATATAGCTTTTTGGAACCAAGCCCAAAATTTTTCCTCTTTGCAAAATAACTGCACAATTGTAGAGTTTATCTTTAAAATTTATATAAATTCCTAACACAGTTACTATAGAAAAATCTTTTGAAGCTTCCAAAATTTCTAAGAGAGCTTTATTTTGAGCATCATATAAATCTTGCTGATAAAAAAGATCTCTAACAGAATATCCAGTTAAGCTAAGTTCAGGAAGAAGTAAGATTAAAGAATCTTTAGAGTCAGCTTTTTTTATTAAATTTATAATCTTTTTTGCATTTTGAGCTGGATTTGCAAGTTCGGTATAAATTGAAGCAACTGCTATTTTATAAAACCCAAACATAAAAAATAAACCTTTTAAAAAAAGTCTCCCAAGAAGGGAGAAAGAAGATCAGATCTATTTTGCTATTAACTGCTTTAGAACTCTAACAATGCTAGCTTCAGGTACAAGTCCAACTTGCATGGTTACAACTTCACCTTTTTTATCTACAATAATTAAAAATGGAATGCTTCCTCTCCACTGAGCTCTTTGAGCAACATAATCTATAAAGTTTCCTGCATCAGCAGTTGAGACAACATCGTAATTTATCCCTTTTGATTTTGCAAAATCAATCAAAGCACTCTTTGGAGTATTTTGAGCTTCAATTGCAATTAAAGCTACATTTTTTCCATACTTTTTCATAATATCAATGTAATGTGGAATAGATCTTCTACATGGAGGACAATGAGTTCCCCAAAATTCAATCATTACAACTTTACCTTTGTATTGAGGAATCTCCATTCCTTTTACAGTTCCATAAATTTTTATCTTTTTTCCAGTTATTGTAGTAACTACAAATTCATCTTTTGCTGGTTTTTGAGTCTTTGCTGGAGCTGGAGCTTTTGCTTGTTCAGCCATAGCAAAAGAGCTACTTAGTACAGCAGCAACTAACAAAGAAAAAATTTTCTTCATATATATTCCTTTAATAAAAAATTTGCAAAATTATATCATAGAAGTTTAACTTAACCTTTCTCTAAAATAATTTTTTAAGATCAGTTTTAATAATCTTTTGGTTCTAAAGATGAAATTGGAAATAGTTGTTTTATTTTTTTGGCTTTTATTGCTTTTAATAAAAGATCTACTCCTTTTGGCTCATTTTTGTTTCCATGTACCAAAATGATAGATCCATTTTTTATCTTTTCTCCCTTTGCAAGCCAAGTATTGCTTCCTATTATTATAAGTCCTAACTTTTTTACCTCATCAACACTTTTTTTATCTGAAACTAGTCCGGGAAATCTAAAGAATACAGAAGGTTTAACACCTCTTTTTAAGAGTTCTATTTCTAAATCTAAAATATCTTTTTTTAGATTTTCATGTGGCAAGAGTACAAAATTTCTACTAAAAGGTGCTTTTGGACTGTAATGGTGATAAGCTGTATGATTTCCCCAAGTAATATCTAAATCTCTCTTTTTGGCCCAATTTTTTAATTCATTAAAACTTTTTTGATGTTTTTGAATCCACCTTTTGGTAATAAAAAGTGTTACAGGAACTGGATGATAAAAGTTTTTTATTAAAGCTTGATAAAGTCTTTTTTCATACCCTTTTTTCCTAGAGGGACAAAGATCAGTTGTAAGAAAAATTCCACTTTTTGCGCCTTTGATACCATCATTTTGAAGAGGAAATGGAGCAGAGGATGCATCGTTTAAAACTCTTTTATATCTGGAGTTTTTACAAGTTTGATATTTAAAAGTACTCTTTGGAAAAATTTTTGTCTTTAGTGTTGAGGTGTTTACTGCTAAAATATAAGAGTTATTTTTGCTATAAAATTCTCTTAATGCAGCAAACTCTTTGGAGTTTTTATAAAAACATCCATTTATTACTCTATAATTTTTTACTTCAAATCCAAAAGAAAAAGATATCAAAAATAAAATAGCAAAAATGATTTTTTTCATAATTTATCCTAAATTAAAAAGATACCAACATTAACTGCTCCATGAGCTCCAATTACCAAAGATTGTTCAATATCTGCTGTTTTTGATGGTCCACTCACAAAGATTCCATAAGAGACTTTGCTAAAGTCTATTTTTTTATAAGCTTCTGACATATTATTCAAAATAGCATCTCTTTTTAAATAGATTGCCAAGTTTTTACTCAAAGTTAGTAAAGATCTTGGAAAAAGAGTATCTTTCCACTCAATCCAAACTGCTCCATTTTCTGCTACCCCAAACTTAGCATCTAAAATTGTAAGATCTACTTCTTGAAGACTTTTAATTTCAATATCCTTTTCTAAAGTTGTAGTTGTATCCACAACTACTTTGACATTTTCAAAAATAGATTGAAAAGTATTAGGGCGCTCATAAAAGATTTTTGCCCCTGAAGCTTTTGCTAGGTCTATAAATTTTTCTAAAGGATTTGGATATTTTATATGTTGTATATTCTGATAAAAAGAAGCTACATTTTCAGAAGGAGCTTTTAACTCCCCTAAAGCTTCCAAAATTAAGCTTTTTGAGCTATTCATCTTTTTTCCTTTTTTCTTTTAATATTGGCTCCAAGGGCTTCTAACTTTTTGTGCAACTCCTCATAACCCCTATCTAAATGGTAAATTCTTCTAATTTTAGACTTTCCTTTTGCTGCAAGAGCAGCTAAGACCAAAGCAGAACTTGCCCTAAGATCAGTGGCCATAACTTCAGCTCCAAAAAGCTCTTTTACTGGACGAACAGCGGCAATATGTCCTTTTAACCAAATATCAGCTCCTAATCTATTTAATTCGCTTACATGCATAAATCTATTTTCAAAGAGTCTTTCTTCAATTAAACTCTCTCCATCAGCAATTGTAGCTACTGCCATAAATTGTGCTTGCATATCTGTTGGAAACCCTGGATATTCAGCAGTTACTATATTTATTGGTTTTAGAGTTTTTGCCGGATAGATTTTGACACTATTTTCATAGATTTCAAAACTACATCCCATAGTCTCCAACTTATCAATTGTTGTTTGAATATGTTCTATTATTACATCTTTTACTTCAATTTCAGAGTAAGTAATTGCTCCAGCACAAAGGTAAGTTCCAGCTTCAATTCTATCTGGAATAATTTTTATCTCTTTTGGAAATTTTAAAATCTCTTTTTTGCTTCCTTGAATTTTTATTTTTGAGCTTCCAATTCCTTCTATCTTTAATCCAGCATCTTGTAAAATTTGGCAAAGTTGTACAATTTCTGGTTCTCTTGCGGCATTTATTATGGTAGTAGTTCCATTTGCCATTGCAGCAGCCATAATTGTATTTTCTGTGGCTCCTACACTTACAGTATCAAAAATTATTTTTGCTCCTTTTAAACCCTCTTTTGGAGCTTTGGCTCTGACATAACCTGATCTAATCTCAATTTCTGCTCCCATTGCCTCTAAGGCTTTTAAGTGTAGATCAATTGGTCTTTGACCTATTGCACAACCTCCAGGTAAACTTACCTCACACTCTCCAAATCTACTAAGTAGTGGCCCCAGAACTAAAATTGAAGCTCTCATTTTTGAGACAATTTCATAAACTGCTCTAGTTGAATTTATACTTTTAGTATCAATTTTGACACTATTTTTATCTAAAATCTCTACTTTAGCTCCTAAATTTTTTAGAAGTTGTAACATTGTTCTAATATCAACTACATCTGGAAGGTTTGTTAAAATTACTGCCTCATCTGTAAGAATTGTTGAAGCAATTATTGGCAATGCAGCATTTTTGGCTCCTCCAATTGCCACAGAGCCTGATAATTTTTTTCCACCTTCAATCTCTAAAAAATCCATCTAAATTCCAACCTTTTAACTAAAATTTTATGTAATTTTATCCAACTTATTTTTATACCAGCTCAATTTATAAATTTTTTATATAAGCTTAATCTAAAAAGTGCTATGATATTAGTGTAATATTTATTAATATAAATGCCATTTGAGATTGGAGAAGAGCAATGAGCGTTACATTAAAAAAGTTAAAGGCACTAAATCGTCTGTTGGATGAGAAGATCAAAGAAGAACAAGAAAAAAAGAGTAAAAAATCTCAAGAATCAAAACCTAGCTCTACTTCTACTAATAAATCTCAAGATGAAGTCTTAGAGATTGAGATAGAAATTGAATCTCCCACAGTAGAAGCTCCTAAAAAAGAGGAAAAAAAAGTAGAGTTAGAGCCTATTGTAAAAGAGACAAAAACAAAAACAAGATCTCAAGCTCTAAAAGCTGCAATTCCCTCGCAAGCTTTAGATCGAATTAAAACTAAAGGGCGCAGACCAGTAAAAGATGTAGTAAATGTCCCCGATAGTGCTCTTGTTGGAAAATTAGTTACTGAGCTTTTAACACATTTAAAAATAGACAGAGCTTCAGAACCTGTAAGAAGTAGAAATTTAATAAGGCTGGTTGAACTTTATGCAAAATTATCAATTGATAAAAAAGCTCCAAATATAAAAGAGATTTTCATCTACAAAGCTATGAATATTAGTGGAATTGGATTAAAAGATGATGACTTTGGAGAAATTAGAGAAGGAAAGTATGTTCAAGTAATTGCAATTACTTATGAACCAGGAAAAGATGGAAAAAAGAAAGCCAAAAATGTCTCTTTAGGTTATTTTGGAAAAGCAGAAACCTTAGATGAACAGAAAAAAAATGATGTAATTGAATTTGTTTTGAGGTGGAGATATGAAAAAGCTTTCCAAAACTTAGAACATTATAGAATGCTTTTAGAAAGAATAAATAAAAAACGTTAGAGATCTCTTCTTTTTTTAGAAAAAAGGGAGGGAGTTTTTGGCTACCTCTCAAATTATCAACCCAAAAACTACTGTAGGAGCTACGGAAAGTTAAGCCTGTGGAGTGTCCTCTGTCGGGGTTAGACTTCTAACTAGATACGACACTATGAAACAGGAAGCCCCCAGATTTATCCGTGGGGTGGCTCACTGAGAGGTAATTTATTAAGAGTGATTTTCTAAAGGATTTTTTTCTGCGTCACTTACACAATTACCCGAAATTTTATAAATCAAAGCTGGAATGGAAGGATCTTCTTTTTTCTTTTGATAAGTGTCCATAGCAGCTTCAAGCGCTAAAACAACCATTTCAGTACAAGCTGCTTGATCTTCTGGAACTCCTTCTAACATTCCTAAAGTTACAGCAATTAGTTCTTCAGCTTTTTCAAAAGAAATTCCTTTTGCTTCATTTGTGATTACAGATCCAGCAACAACTGTTGTAACACAAGCTATTGCTTGAAATTTGATATCTTCTATAATTTTTTCACCATTTTCTTCTTTTACTTTTAAATAAATAATTACTTTTTCACCATTTTGCGGATTTTCACCAATTCCAATTGCATCTGCATCTTTTAACTCCCCATAGTTTTTGGGATCTCTCATATGTTCTACAAGCTCTTCGTCAAGTTCCATCTCTTATCCTTTCTCTTGACAACAAAAAATTTTATTATTATTTTTTAATAACCTCAAACCCAATTAACCTAAGGGTTGGTATTTTATCAAATTTTCTCTTGAGGTGCCCTATTAATGCTAAAAAAGCAAAAAACTCTTAAATTCCTTTACAATTTGTCTGAACAATTCCAACCTCATCTAATCTTTTTGCAGTCAACTTTGCGCCCCACAAACATCCGCTATCCAAACAAATTACATCTTGATTTTCAAAATAACCAAGTGTAGACCAGTGTCCAAAAATAACTTTTAAAGGCAAATTTTTTCTTCCCTTTACTTCAAACCAAGGTTTTAAAGACTCTTTATAGCTTCCTTTTGATGGCTCTAACTTATTTTCAAACTCTAAAATCTCTTTATCAAAGACATATCTCATTCTAATAAAACTACTAAAGGCAAAATATTCTTTATCATCTGAAAATTTTATTTTTCTCTGTTTTTTGTTCATCATTGACTTTAGCCATTTAGATGCATTTTTAGATTGAAGTTTTTCTTGCAATACTCCATTCCATTTTAGAACATCTTCTAAATCAAAATTTGGAGCAATTCCTGCATGAGACATTATAAATCCAAGTTTTCCGTCAATTACAACAAAGGGTTGTTCTCTTAACCATTTAATCCATTTATCCGCCATTTTATGAGATAAAATTGGATCAATTGTAGAATTTGACTTTTTAACACCCAAATAAGCAGCAATTAGGGCAATATCATGATTTCCCAAAACCAAATTGATACTTTCTTTTATTGAGTAAAGATATTCTAAAGTCTTTAAAGAATTTGGACCTCTATTTACAATATCTCCTGCAATCCAAAGTTTATCTCTTTTAGGATCAAAATCAATTCTAAAAAGAAGCTGTTTGAAAGCTTCAAAACAACCTTGAATATCTCCAATTGCCCAAACCATAATAAAAATCTCCAATTTTTAATTTAATTTGAAATATATCCAAAAGTTTGATTAATATCTATTGAAGCTTGAAAATTTTTATCTAATTTCAATTAAAAAAAGAAGAATCAATCTAGAGAAACAATAAAGACAATATTAGCTAAAAAGAGGAAATTTTGAAGATTAAAAGTATGGCGGACAGGGGGGGATTCGAACCCCCGGTGCCCTTACGGACACGCCTCCTTAGCAGGGAGGTGGTTTCAGCCAGCTCACCCACCTGTCCATCGGATTTAGTGAGTGGTATTATACTCACATATTTCTTAAAAAAATATTAAAATATTCTAAAATAGTTTAGAAATTCTACAAAAAAACTCCAACTTTTTAAGATTCTCCTAAATTAATTAAAACTACAAGATATTTTAAATACAATCGCAAAGAGATTTTTTTTGATTAAAGGTTTATTAGTGGATTATATTCAATCAATTATCATAGGAATTATTGAAGGTTTTACAGAGTTTTTGCCAATCTCTTCGACTGGACATATGATTGTTGCAGAACACTTTCTTGGAGTAAATCAGAGTGAACTTACTAAAGCTTTTGATGTTATTATTCAGTTTGCAGCAATTTTGGCTGTAATGATAATTTATAAAGATAAAATTACACTTAAGAAAAAAGATCTTTGGATTAAACTTTTTATTGCTTTTTTACCTCTTGCTATTGTAGGATTTATCTTCAAAGATATAATAAAAGAGCTTTTTAATATAAAGGTAGTTGCTACAATGTTTATTCTAGGAGGAGTTGCATTTTTAATTGTAGAGTTTTTTTATAAGGAATCAAAAGCTCATACCAAAAATGTTGAAGATGTAACTCTAAAACAGAGTTTAATTATTGGATTTGCTCAGATTTTTTCCTTAATTCCTGGAACAAGCAGAGCTGGTTCTACAATTATTGGAGGACTTTTATCCGGATTAGATAGAAAAACATCTTCTGAATTTTCATTTTTACTAGCAATTCCAGTAATGGGTGCTGTTAGCGGATATGATCTTTTAAAACATTATCAAGAGTTTGTAAATGTACAATGGGGAGTTTATTTAGCTGGATTTATTACAGCTTTTATTGTTGCATTTATTACAATAAAACTCTTTTTAGCTTTCTTGTCTAGATTTACATTTGTCCCATTTGGAATTTATAGAATAATTTTTGGAATCTTTTTATTAAGTTACTTTTAAAAGGTTTTAGATGTCATTTTCAGAATTTGATTTTCATAAAGATATAAAAAAAGGAATTAAAGTTGCTGGATTTGTAGAACCAAGCCCAATACAAAAAGAGGCAATCCCAATTATTTTAGAAGGAAGTGATTTAATTGGTCAAGCTCATACAGGAACTGGAAAGACTGCTGCCTTTGGACTTCCCATTTTGGATATGATTGCAAGAGGAGAAATTCAAAAAGCTTTAATAATTACTCCAACAAGAGAACTTGCAACTCAAGTTAGCGATGAGTTATACTTTTTAGGAAGATTTGCTGGAATTAGAACTTTGGCTGTTTATGGAGGAGTTGGATATGGAAGACAAATTTCTCTTATAAATAAAGGGGTAGATATTGTTGTTACTACTCCTGGACGTTTAAAAGATCTCTATAAAAAGGGGAAAATTGATAGTTTTAATCCAGAAGTAGTTGTTTTAGATGAAGCAGATGAGATGCTTGATATGGGTTTTTTGGATGATATTAGAGAAATTTTTGAATATATTCCTCAAAATCGCCAAACAATATTGTTTTCTGCCACAATTCCAGAACCAGTTAAAGAGCTAGCAAATACTATTCTTTATAATCCAGAGTTTATCTCTGTAATTGGAAAAGAAACTATAAAAAATAATGATATCAAACAATTTTATTATGTTATAGAAGAGCACCAAAGAGATGAAGCAATAATTAAGCTTTTAGAAGTTGAAAAGTTTGATAAGGCTCTAATATTTTGCAGAACAAAAAAAGAAGTAGATAGGTTAAATCAACATTTAAATACTCTTGGATTTAGAGCGTTAGGATTACATGGAGATATTGATCAGCTAGAGAGAAATACAATTGTAAAATCATACAGAAGAGGAAAAACTAAAATTTTAATAGCAACTGATGTTGTTGCAAGAGGAATTGATATAAAAAATGTAACACATGTCTTTAATTATCATATTCCTTTTGATCCTCAAAGTTATGTTCATAGAATTGGAAGAACAGGAAGAGCTGGAAAAAGTGGTAAAGCAATTACTTTAGTCTCTACAGAAGAGTTTAGAGAATTAAAGAGGATTCAAAATGAAGTTGGAGCTTCAATGCAGCTTTCTACAATTAGAATAGGTTCTCAATCTCTTTCTAAAGAGATGTTAAGTTTAATAAAAACAGAAATTTTAAATACTCCAATCCATCCAGAAATTGAAAGAGCAATTTTAGAGATGGCAGATATTAACCAGATTGAATTTATAAAAAGAGCTCTTTCTTTAATTATTTCTTATAAAAAAACTCTCTCAAAAAATAGAATGTTAGGATATACTCAAGAGGAGTTAAATAAAAAATTAAAAGAGTACGAAAAAGACTTAAAAGAGAAAAAAAAGGTTAAAAAGAAAAAGAAGAAAAAGAAAGATTAAAAAATTTATCACTTTCTAGGAGGTGAAAAGAGCAAAATTGATCTTTTAAGATTAAAATTTAAAGAACTTATTTTGTTTTAGTAGCAAAAATAATCTTTTTAGATTTATTTTGCTTAAAAGCAAAGATAAAAGTTTAAAGTGCTATTTAAAATCTTCTATGTTATAGTTTTTTTTGTGGGGTAAAAGTTAAACTCTAAAAAATTGAGTCTAAAAATAGGCTCTATTACAACTTAATTAAAGATTAGGCAAGATAAGATATGCTTGAAGCAAGAGGCTTTTGAATAAAAGAGTCAACTTGCTAAGAAGAGATGGTGTAAAATTTGATTTACCAAAACAAAGTGAGGAACAGATGGAAACAATCAAGCCAAAGGGTTTGGATAAACTCAATATCAAAAATATTAAAAAGGTGATTTATAATCCAGATTACACTCTACTTGCTAAAGAGGAAAAAGATAAAGGAGAGTGTACTTTTAGCGATAATGGAACTGCAATTGTAGATACTGGAGAATTTACTGGCAGAAGTCCAAAAGATAAATATTTTGTCAAACAAGAACCTTCAAGTAAAAATATCGCTTGGGGAGAGATAAATCAACCAATTTCAAAAGAAGTTTACGATGAACTTTTGGATTTAACTTTGGATCAACTCTCAAATAAAGAAATTTATGTAGTAGATGCTTTTGCTGGAGCAAGTCCAAGTAGTAGAAAATCTATCAGATTTGTAACAGAAATTGCTTGGCAAGCTCACTTTATTCGAAATATGTTTATTATGCCAACAGAAGAAGAGCTCAAAAATTTTGAACCAGACTTTACTCTTTATAATGCTTGCAAAGCTACTAACAAAAAGTTTAAAGAGCATGGATTAAACTCTGAAGTTTATGTAGTTTTTAATATTGAAGAAAATACTGCAATAATTGGTGGAACTTGGTATGGTGGAGAGATAAAAAAGGGAATCTTTACAATGATGAATTATTGGCTTCCTCTTGAAGGTAAACTCTCTATGCACTGCTCTGCAAATGTAGGAAAAGAGGGAGATGTTTGTCTCTTTTTTGGACTTAGTGGAACTGGTAAGACTACTCTTTCTACTGATCCAAATAGAGCATTAATCGGAGATGATGAGCATGGTTGGGATGATGAAGGGATCTTTAACTTTGAAGGTGGATGCTATGCAAAAGTTATAGATTTAGATCCCAAAAAAGAGCCAGCAATTTTTAACGCTATAAAACCAAATGCCCTTTTAGAAAATGTTATAACTGATGAAAATGGAAAAGTTGATTATTCTGATAAAACAAAAACAGAAAATACAAGAGTAAGTTATCCAATTGAACATATTCCAAATCATAAAGAAGATCTAAGAGGTGGTCATCCAAAAAATATAATTTTTTTAACTGCTGATGCTTTTGGTGTACTTCCTCCAGTTAGTAAACTCTCAAAAGAGCAAGCAATGTATTACTTTTTAAGCGGATATACTGCCAAAGTTGCCGGGACTGAGAGAGGAATTAAAGAACCAGTTGCAACTTTTAGTGCTTGTTTTGGAGAAGCTTTTTTACCACTACATCCAACTGTATATGCAGATTTATTGGGTAAAAAAATAGATGAGCACAATGTAAATGTCTATCTTGTAAATACAGGTTGGAGCGGTGGACCTTATGGAGTTGGGGAAAGAATGGATATTTCAGATACAAGAGCTTGTATTGATGGAATTTTAAATGGCTCAATAAATGATGCAGAATTTGAAACTCTGCCTATTTTTAATTTAAAAATCCCTAAAGCTTTAGATGGAATTAAAGATAATTCTATTTTAAATCCTAAAAATACTTGGGAAGACAAAGAAGCTTACGACAAACAATTAAAAGAGTTAGCTAAAATGTTTATTGAAAACTTTAAAAGATATAGTGATAGTGGAAGTGAATTTGACTTCTCAAAAGCAGGACCTCATCTAGAGTAATTTTTTAAAACAGTGTTAATTAAATTTATAGAAAAAATTGGAGAAAGAGTCATTATGGCTCTCTCCAGTGCCTTTAGTATCTATAAATTTATAGCCCTAATTTCACTCCATCTGTTTTTACCATCTACTTATCATCCTGCGATGATAAGAGTTTTGGTTCGTCAAATCTACTTTACAGTTATTCAAATTTTACCTTTTTTCCTTTTGATTGGAGTGATTTTTGGATCAATTGGTATTGGATCTGTAATTCAATTTGCAAATGATTACGGCTTAAAAGATAAAATAATTCCAATTTTAATTCAATTTACTTTTTATGAATTTGCTCCAATTTTTAGTACAATTTTAGTAGCCTTGCGTTCAGGTGCTGCAATTAATAGTGAAATTGCTGTTATGAAAGCCAGTAACGAGATAAATACTTTAGAAAAATTTAAAATAGATCCAGTAGATTATCTTTATGTTCCAAGAGTAATAGGAGGAATTGTAAGCACACTTACACTTTCATTTTTACTTACAGTTTTAATGCTTTTTGGTGGATATGTTTTTGCCTATCTTTTTATGGGAATAAATTTAGATTCTTATTTGCATACTCTTTCTATTCATATAAAACTTTCTCATATTTTAATGCTTTTTTTAAAAAGTGCAATTTTGGGATTTTTGATCGTTGTAATTGCAATTTATTCTGGACTTGGAGCAAGTAATGCTTTATTTACCGTTCCAATTGCAGTACTTAGAGGAATGGTAAGAGTCTTTATTGCTATAATTTCTGTTGAAGGAGTCTCTTTATTAATAAGGTAATTTTGTTTGAATATAAAAAAGATATTTTTGACTTTCTTGAAAGATTAGAAAAAAGAGGAGAAGAGTTTAGTTATGTATCAACCTATACACCTTTAATTAGTAATTTAAATATGGTAGAAAATATCTCTTTGATTGAGGAGGTAAGATACAAAGAAGATCCTCAAAAAGCTCAAGAGAGAGCTTTAGAGATTTTAAAGTTTTTAGAATTAGACCAAATTGCTTTTAAAAGACCAGCTTTTTGTAGCAGTTATGAAGTATTTAGTGTGCAGTTTGTACGAGCTTCAATGGTAAAAGAAGGCAAAATAGCTATAATTACACCATCTGAATTTTTGTTAGAAGTTAGTGCAATAGATCTTATAAAATATCTTCAAGATCGTCTAAAAGTAAAACATAAAATTATTATTTTTGATCTTGTAAACTACAAATTTAAGTATGAAAACAGAGGTTTAAAATGTCATATAAAAAGATGAAACTTTATGTAGGAATTTTTACTATCTTATTTTTTATAGGTTTAATCTCTGTTTTTGTACTAATAATGCAAAAAAAAGGTTTCTTTGATGAGTATGCCTACTACTATTTTAAGACTAAAAATGCTCAAACTTTTTATATAGGAATGCCTCTTAGATTTTCTGGATTTGAAATTGGAAATATCTCTGATATGGTTTTATTAGATGATGCAAAGGTGAAAATTACAATAAAAATCAAAAAGATATATAAAGATTGGATTACAAAAGATACAAAATTAATAATAAATCGCCCTTTAATTGGAAGTCCTACAATAGATATTGTTACAAAATCTAAAATGTTTGTTTTAAATGAAGGAGAAGAGATAAAAAATGTTATCATCAAAGATGATATTGATGATATAATTGCAAAACTCCAGCCAATAGTAAAAAAACTACAAAAAATTGTTGATAATGTAGAAGTTGCCACAAATAAATTAGCTTCAAAAGATAGTACAATAAATAAAAGTTTAAAAAATATAGAAAAATTTACCGCAAAACTAGCTTCAAATAAGCCATTTTTGACTCTTCTAACTGGAGATGAAAACTCTACCAAATCTTTTAATGAAGCTATAAAAGATTCTAAAACTACAATGAAAAATGTAAACAGAACTTTGGAAGAGGTAAATGGAAGTGTTGTAAAACTAAAAAATGAATTCATTCCACCTTTAATTGGAAGTGCTAAAGATTTGAAAAAAATTATGGAAGATATTAGAAAAAAATTAAGAAAACTTGACAAAATAGTAGATGAAATTTCAGCTTCAAGAAAAGATATCAAAAGATTAAAAAAAGATATTAGAATAAATATGCACAAAACTGGCAAAATAATCAATAAAGTTGATAGAATTATAAATAAAAGTCCAAAACCAAAAGTAGAGTTACCATGAAAAAATTTTTAGGGCTATTTAGTTTGCTCTTTTTTTTAGGATGTGGTCCAAGTACACATCCAAATCAATGGCAATATGATAGTAGTAGTAGTTTCGAAGAGTATAAAAATAGCTATTTAAAAGGAGAGTATGAACTTGCAAAAGATTTTTTACAAAAAGCGCTAAAGAGTGCAAAATCTAGTTCAAAATTGGAGACTTTAGCTTCAATTGAACTTGGAAGAGTTGCTTTAAGAATTGCTCTTTTTAAGCCCCCAAACTTTTCAGCCTATAGACGTTTAGAACCTTTGATAAATTCTAGAGAACTTAGAGCTTACTCAAAACTTCTTTCTAAAAAACTCTCTTTTGAAGATATAAAATACCTTCCAAAAAAATATAAAGAGTTTGCAAAAGCTTATCTAAAAGGAGATATCAAAAATGCAAAAAGAGCAATTATTAAAATGAAGTCTCCCATTTCAAAAATGGTAGCAGGAGCTTTAATTAAAGAGTATTTAGATGATCATACTATTGCAAATATAGTAGATTCGATCTCTTTTTATGGATATAAGGTTGCAGTAACTACTTGGCTTGAGTTTTGGATTAAAAAGACAAAAGATAAAAAATTAAAAAGACTCCTAAAACAAAAACTAGAAATAATAAAAAGCTAAAGGCTGAAATTATGAATAATTATAAACTTTTTTTTAAAAAAAAAGATTTTGATCAAACAAAGCTTTTGGAAGAGTTAAAAAAAGAAAAAAATCAAGGAGTTAGTGGATATTATAAACTCCCTTTTGATTTAAAACTTTTGGAAGAAGTTGAAGAGTTTAAAAAAGAGATAGACAAAGAGTTTGAAAATATTGTAGTAATTGGAATTGGAGGCTCTTTGCTTGGAACAAAGGCAATAGATAAAGCCCTAAGAAAAGTTAATGAAATAGGCTTTAAAAGAGCTCTAAAGAAATTAATTTTCTTAGAAAACCCAGATCCTTTAGAAATTTATAGTAAATTATTACAGATTAAAAAAGAAAATTCTAAGTTTATAATAGTTTCAAAATCTGGAAATACAATTGAGACAATTTCCATTTTTAAAGTTGTTTTAGACTTTTTTAAAATGGATCTTACAAAGGATTCTAATAAATTTATAATCATTTCTGACAAAAATACTCCTTTGAGTAATTTGGCTTTAAAGCACAAAATTAGAAGTTTTGAGATTCCTGAAAATGTTGGAGGAAGATTTTCTGTTTTAAGTAGTGTTGGAGCTGTACCTTTGATACTTAGTGGTTTTAGAGTTGAAAAGATTTTTCAAGGAGCAAGAGAATTTTTAGAGAGATTTTGGGATCAAAAAGAGTTACATTTGCTTCAAAAAGCATTTTTTCTAGTTTCAAATAAGAATAAAATTTCAATTAATGCTCTTTTTGCTTATAGCAGTTTTTTTGATGAATTTAATAAATGGTACGTACAGCTTTGGGCTGAATCTTTGGGGAAGATAAAAAAAGATCAAACAAGAGTAGGATTTACTCCAGTTGGATTACAAGGATCAATTGATCAGCACTCTTTTTTACAGTTAATTATGGAAGGTCCAAAAGATAAGAGTATAACTTTTATAGAAATTGAAAAACTTCCAATAGATTTAAAAATTCCAGATATTTTAACTTCATCTCTTCCAAAAAGTAGTTTTGTAAATAACAACTCCCTCTTAGAGCTTCTAAACCAAGAGGCAAAAGCTACTCAAAAAGCTTTAGAGAGTGTAAATATCCCTTTTGATGTTATAACTTTAAAAAATTTAGATGAAAAATCTCTTGGAGAATTGATAATTTATTTTGAACTTTTAACTTCTGCTGTTGGAAAACTTTTAGAAATTGATACTTATAATCAACCAGGAGTAGAGCTTGGAAAGAAAATCTTAAAAGAGAGATTTTCTAGCAAAAAATAGAAAAAATCTCCCCAAGAAAAGTCCAACCAAATCTGCTAAAATATCAAGAAGACTAAAATCTCTTGTAGGAAGCAGAAGTTGGACAATTTCTATAAAAACTCCAACTCCTAAAAGAAATAAAACGCCATCTGAAAGCAAACTATTTGGATAAGCAAAGAAATAAAGAGATAAAAGAACAAAAAATGCAAAAGCGTGTTTAAATTTATCCCAAATATTTTGAGTAATTTCTATCTCTTCAGGGGTAAAAGCTAAGTATAAAACTATAAAAAGTGTACTCCAAAATAAAAATCTAAAAGCTATTGTGTAGTTAGTTTGCATTTACTATTTCCTTCATACCAACCATCATTATAATCTCCATCGCTTAAGAACCGATCCTCATCTTTTTTAAATTCTCCTCTTGCACTTTGGCATCCATCCCAGAAACCATCTTTAAAAGATTGACTCTTATTTGCAAGCTCACTTTCAAAAGAGTCAGAAATTGGAGCCAAGGGAGAAAGCTCTTGAGTTTTTGGAGCACATCCTTCTATGGCAAAAATCATCAAAAAAAATAAAATTATTAAAGATTTTCCTCTCAATTCTATCCTTTTTTATTGGATACTTTTTAATATTTTAACAAAATCTTCTGGCTTTATAAATCCAACTATAAATTTATCTTTTAAAGGTTTTCCATTTTTATCAAAGAAAAGAATATTTGGAGCTCCAAAGAGATTAAATTTTTTTAGGATCTCTTGTTCTTGTGGAGTATTTTGAGTAATATCAATCTGAATAAATTTAAATCTTTTTAACTCTTCTTTTACCTTTGGGTTTGGAAAAGTAATATGTTCAAGTTCACTACAAGCTGCACAATTTTCTTTTCCAATATCTACAACAACAGCTTTTCCTTCTTTATTTGCTTTAGCAATTTCTGCTTCTAAACGTTTTAGAGAATAGCCTCTTCTTTGCTCTTTTGGAGTAAGAGTTGAAGTTGTAGTTAAAGAATCTTTAACTCCTACAAAATGTCCTAAAGGGTCTAGAATCGATTTTCCTCCGCTTACTCCTCCGACAAATACAATAGATCCATACAATAATAAAATCCAAGCAAAAACTTGGAAAAGCTTAGCAGCACCTTCTCTTTTTGAACTATCATCAAAAACACCGATAAAAAATGCTGATCCAATTAGAAGGAAAGAGAATAAAATCATAAATAAAGAGTCACTCAAAATTCCTCTTAACACATAAAGTGCCATTGCCAACATCATTACTCCAAAGATTTGAGAGACTCTTACCATCCAACCTCCAGGTTTTGGAACAAGTTTATTTGCTCCAGCTCCAACTAAAAGCAGAGGAACTCCTGCTCCAATTCCCATAACAAATAAAGATAATCCTCCAAGTAAAGCATCTCCTGTCATAGAGATAAAAATGATTGCTCCACTAATTACTGGAGCTGTACATGTACCTACAATCAAAGCAGAAAGTGCTCCCATTACTGCCGTTCCAAAAAGACCTTTTCCTTGAGCACTATTACTTGCTTTTGTAAGTTTTGTTTGCCAAGAAGCCGGAAGTTCTAATTTGAAATACCCAAAAAGGCTAAAGGCTAAAGCTACAAAAAGAAGAGCCATTGGAATAATTATCCAAGGATTATTCATATGAGCTTGAATATCAAATCCTAAAAGCCCTGCAACTACTCCAATTAAAGCGTATGTAAAAGACATTGCTACAACATAAACTAAAGAGATTAGAAATGATGTTTTTTTATCTACTGCTCCATCTTTTCCAGCTTGTCTGATAATAATAGAAGAAAGAATTGGAATCATTGGTAAAATACAAGGAGTAAGAGCTAATAAAAGTCCTGCTACAAAGAAGAGTAACAAAATAAAACCCAAACCTTCTTCTGAGAGAGCTTTAGCTATTTTTGCGCTATTTCCTTCTTTTGAAAGTCTTGAGATTTTGCTAAAAAATCCCTCTTTTGGAACATTTTTTTCTTCTGCCAAATCTGTTGTATTGGATGATGAGGTTTTTGGAGTAGAAGATTTTGTAGAAGAATTAAATTCAAATTTAAATTTTTGAGGCTGATAACAGACTCCAGCATCAGAACAACCACTCATTTTAACTTCTAAAGTATAAGTTCCTGAGATATTTTTCTCTACTTTTGAAAGAGGAATGGAAAGATTAATATCTCCGTAATAAACTTTATCTCCTTCATAAATTTTTGGAGTAGGCTTTTTGAACTCTATATCAAATTTTTTTGGAGTTGTAACTTCTACTTTTAAACTATTTTGATAAATATGAATTTTTTCCCCTAAAGAGATATTAATCTCAAGATTTTTCCCATTTTTTGCCGCTTTTACTTTGAATGCTTCAGAAGGTTTTAGAAATTTTGGTTGAGAAAGATTCCCAAAACCTCCAAAGAGCATAAAATTGGCAAAAAGAATAAAAAAAAGCATTAACCTCATCATTTTGCTCCTTATTTTTTTAAGTTTTAGTTTAACTATATCAAACAAATATTAACATTTAAATTTCGACTGGAACCAAAAGTTTTGGATGTGGAATATAATCTATTATGTATCTTTTAATATTTGTAGAGAGCCAAGGAATATAAAACCATTTTCCTATCAAATCTTTTTCAAAAGGTGCTATATATAAAACTTCTTCCATCTTTTTTAATTCTCTTACTGGATTTACCTGTTTTTGTTTTATCTCTATTGGATATTGGAAGATATGTGAAAGAGTTTCATAATGCTCTTTTATTCTTCTTTTTGAACTAAAATCTCCTTCTGGATCAAAGTCGCAAAGATAAAATTTTAATTTTAAAGTCTCACACACATAAAACCCAACAGAACTAATACTTTCCATCTCTTTTTCTTGAGCTGTTATTGTAATTACTGCTTTTTTTATCTCTTTTATTCTTCTTTTTCCAAATAGATAGACAATCTTTTTTTGATCATAAACTTCTTTATAAATTTTTTTTATCTTTAGAGTCTCTTTGCTTAAAAAGATTAAACCAATATCAAAATTTTCAATATCTAAAGAGATTGTAGTAGAGATATCTATTTTTTCATATAGTATGTGAATATCAACTCTTTTGTCTCTGAAAGCTTTTATTTTGTTTAAAATAGAGAAGTTAGTAGGATTTATCACTTTTACTATTAATTCTCTAGTACTATCTAATTTATTTAATAAAAAAATTGCATCTTCAATATATTCAAGTGCTCTTTTTTCATCTTTTGTCATATCCAAAATTAAATATAAATTTCTTCCAAAAGGCTCTGGAAAAAGTCCTGAACGATTATTTATTCTTCTGTAAATATTAATTAAAACTTGAGGTCTTCCTATAATTAAAAGTGTATCTTGAGGCTTTATCATTGTAGCTGCATTTGGCATAATTAATTTATTATTTCTATAAATTGCAACTATTCTCCAGCGAAGTTGAGCAATTGAACCTATATGTCTGTATGCAAAAGCGCTTCCAAAAGGAACTAAAACCTCCATAATCTCACCTTCTCCAAGCCCAACATTTCTTGCTACTACTGGAACATTTGGAAGATGATTATAAAGTTGGTTTGAAAGCATCTCTTTGGCATTTAAAATAATTATTCCACTCTGTTTAAATTTATCAAAAGCTCCCCACATATCAAGTAAGACTACTCTTACTCTTTTATCAATTTTTCTAACTATTTTTAAAGATTCTCCAGCATCTTCTACTGTTTCTAAAACTATAAAAACCATTGTAAAATCATGTTTGATAAAAAGACGCCTCATTTTACTGTAACTTGTAGGGTCAATTTCTATTAATTCTATTTGATTTTGAATTTTTTGAGGCAATTTTAAATCAGAAGATTTTACTATTGTATATCTATTATCTGCTACTCTTTTGCTATTAATTTTATGAATGAACTCTTCAGCCACCATTCCATCGGCTAAAATCAAAATACTCTTCAAAATCTACTCCAAAAAGCTTTTATGCTATAATTTTTTTCTATACTAAATTGAGGATATTATATCAAAATGCAATTTTTTCTAGATGCAGTAGACCAAAAAAGCAAAGCTAGAGCTTGTACAATCAAAACTATCCATTCTACAATAAAAACTCCTGTTTTTATGCCAGTTGGAACTCTTGGGGCAGTAAAATCTTTAGATAGTCTAGATCTTAAAAACCTCTTAGATCCAGAAATTATTCTAGCAAATACTTACCATCTTTATCTTCGTCCAGGAAGCAAAATCATAGATAAACTTGGAAAACTTCACAAGTTTACCAATTTCAGAAAGAGTTTTTTAACAGATAGTGGAGGATTTCAAGCTTTTTCTTTAGGAGATAATGTAAAGGTTAATGAAGATTCAATTACTTTCAAAAGTCATATTGATGGATCAAAACATATCTTTACTCCTAAAAAAGTAATAGATATTCAATATGATCTTGGAAGTGATATTATGATGGTCTTAGATGATCTAATAGCTCTTCCTGCAACTAAAGAAAGAATCAAAGAGAGTATAACTCGCACTACAAAATGGGCAAAAGAGTCTTTAATTTATCACAAAGAGTCTCAAAAAAAAGGAATAGGTTTAAATCAAAATATCTTTGCAATTATTCAAGGAGGAGTTGATAAAGAGTTTAGAAAAATCTCTGCTACAGAACTTTGCCAAATGGAGTTTGACGGATTTGCAATTGGAGGACTTAGCGTAGGAGAAAGCGCAAAGCAGATGTATGAAACAGTTGAGTGGACAACAGAGTTTATGCCAAAAGATAAACCAAGATATTTAATGGGAGTTGGAACACCAGAAGATTTAATTGAAAATATTCTAAGAGGCGTTGATATGTTTGATTGTGTAATGCCAACAAGAAATGCTAGAAACGGAACACTATTTACAAGCTTTGGAAAAGTAACAATTAAAGCAAAAAGGTATGAATTAGATCAAGATCCAATAGATCCTAAATGTAAATGTCTAACTTGTCAAAATTATTCAAAAGCTTATCTTAGACATCTTTTTAGATCTAAAGAGTTAACTTATTTTAGACTTGCAACAATACATAATCTTTATTACTACTTAAATTTAACAAAACAAGCAAGACAAGCTATACTTTCTGGAAAATTTTTGGAATTTAGAAATAATTTTTATCAAAAACGTGGTTTAAAAACTCCAAATTTTTGATATTAAGGGTAAAAAAAATATAATAATTTTAAAAAGGGAGGAGAAGATGGGATTTTTAGATTTAAAGGTAGATTATGCTCTAAAAAGAGTTTTTGGAAGAGAAGAAAATAGTGATATTTTGATTAATTTTTTAAATAGTATTTTAGATCTTCCCAAAAATAGAAAAGTTGTAGCAGTAGAGATTATAAATCCTTATAATATTCAATCTCTAAAGAGTATGGGAGAAAGTTTTATTTCTTTAAAAGCTAAGTTGAACGATAAAAGTAGAATAATTATTGAAATCGATGTTTTGAATTTTGAAGGATTCGAAAAAAAGGTACTCTATAATTTGACAAAAAATTACTCAAGTCAATTAAATACTAGAAATTATCATCTTCTTTTTAATCCAGTTATTGTAATTACAGTTACAGATTTTGTAATGTTTGATGATATTGAAAAACCAATTAGTTATTTTAAAATGATTGAAAAAGAGACACAGGTAGAATATATAAATGATTTAGAATTAATTTTTATAGAGCTTCCAAAATTTCAAAAGGGTTTAATTAATCTAAAAAATGATCAAGATAGATTCTTATATTTTCTAAAAAACTCTTCCGGACTAAATTCAATTCCAAAAGAGCTAGAGAGTTTAAAAAAAGCTTTTGATTCAATTGATGAAGCAAATATTCCTCTGGAAGAATTAGAAATTTTACACAAAAGAAAAGATGCAATTTCAGTCCAAAAACTTGCTATTAAAAAAGCAAAAAGCAAAAGTTATAAAAGTGGAATTCAAGAAGGTATTGAAAAAGGAATTGAAGAAGGAATTCACAAAGGAATTGAAAAAGGTCGAAAAGAAGGAATTAAAGAGGGATTTGAAAGAGGAAAATTAGAAGCAAAAATTGAATTTGCCAAAGCTTTACTTGACATTTTAGATGATGAAACAATTGCTCAAAAAAGTGGGCTTGATATTGAACTTGTAAAAAATTTAAGGGATTAGCCAAAAACCTCTATCTAAGCCTCCTAAATCCTTGTAAAATTTAAACTCTTTTGGATTTAGTGGGAGAAAAAACTCTCTCATCTTCTCCAATTGATCATAACCCATTTCGCATACGATAGCTTTTACCTCCTTTTTTATTCCCAAAAGTACAATCTCTTTTAAAAGTTTTACTCCATCTTCATCTGCAAAAAGAGCTTCTTTTGGCTCAAAATTTATAATATTTGGAGAAAGTTTAAAATCTCTTGAAATATATGGAGGATTAGAGACAATTAATTCAACTTTTTCTTCTACTTTATCAAGCAAAGAGGAGTGGAGAAGTTTTATTTGTGAATCTACTTTGTGGAGTTTTAAATTTTTTTCTGCTATTTGTAGAGCATTTTTTGAAATATCGGTTGCTACAATTTTTAGGTTTGGAAATTTTTTTGCCAAGATTATTGAAATAACTCCACTTCCAACCCCAATTTCAGCTATTTTTTTGATATTGAATTTTTGAATCAAAGAAGAAGCAACATCTACTAAAATTTCAGTTTCTGGTCTTGGAATCAAAGCACCCTTTGCTATAAAAAACTCTTCAGAATAAAAATTAACTCTATTTGTAATATATTCAATTGGTTCATTTTCTTCTCTTCTTCTTACAAGTTCCCAAAATTTATCTAAATTGAAAATCTCTTTTGAAGAGTTTAAATGTAAATAGATTCGATCACACTTTAGATAAAATGAAAGCAAAATCTCAGCCTCAAGCCTTGGACGCTCAAACTTTTTGAGTCTTTTTGAGGCTTCTTGTAAAATTTTATCTATCTTCATCTTTTATAAATTGAAAGATTCCATCTTTTGGAAGAGGTTTGTCTACATCAAATCCAAGAGCTTTTAATCTTTCTATAATTGGAGGGTGTGAATAATAAAATTTTGAATAGATTGGATCTGATTTTGGAAATGATTTATTCTCTTTTACCAATTTTAAAAGAGCTGAAATTAAATTTTCTCTTCCTCCTATTTTTGATCCAAATTTATCTGCTTCATACTCATTATGACGACTTAAGAAACTTAAAATTGGAGTATAAACAAAATTTAAAACTGGAAGCAAAAGAATAATTAGAGCAAGGATTACTCCACCTGTTGGAACAACTCCTATTTGAATAAAAATCTCTTCTGGAAAATGTCCAAAAATATAAAATGCCACAAATAAAAAAATTCCCATCATTGCAATATTTTTCCATACATCTTTGTGGCTGTAATGGCCAAGTTCATGTCCTAAAACTGCCAAGAGCTCTTTGTTTGTAAGTTTTTCTAAAAGAGTATCAAAAAGTACTACTCTTTTACTTTTTCCAAGTCCTCCAAAATAAGCGTTTAATCTTGTGTCTCTTTTGCTAGCATCCATTACAAAGATACCATCACTGCTTAACCCAACTTCTTTCATCATTTTTTCGATGCTTTGTTTTAGCTCTCCATCTTCTAAGGGAGTAAATTTATTAAATAAAGGAGCAATTATTGTTGGATAAATTAGATTTATCAAAAGTGCAACTCCAAACAGCAAAATAAAGCCCCAGATCCACCAGCTCTTAAAATTTTCAATTATCCAAATTAAAGTTAAAAATACTACCCCACCAAAAATTAAAAATAGAGCAATACCTTTTAATGTATCAATTACAAACATTTTTGGAGTCATTTTATTAAATCCAAACTCTTTATCTATCTTAAATTTGGAATAGATTGTAAAAGGTAAAGAAATAATAAAATTTATTGCAAAAAACCCAAAGATAAAGAGCAAAGAGCTAAAAAACCCTGAAGTTCCAAAAAGATTTTGCAGCCACTTAAAACCAAAAAAAATAAACCATAAAAATAGAAGATAATCTACAAAAGTCTCTAAAATTGAAAGCTTCTCTTTTGCTACTGCATAATTTCCTGCCACTAAATATCTGCCTGGAGGTAAAATTACAGCTTCTTTTTTCTTTTCTTGATTTATATACCCAATTTGCATTATAGAAAGATAAATTTTAAGGAGTGTATAAAAAGAATAAATTCCTATAACAAAATTTAACATAAATCCCCTTTTTGAAATTTAGTGCAATTATAACTTTAACTGCTTAATGAGAAAGAAAAATTATTAAATAGATATTTAATTTTAAAAGTTTTAGTAAAAAAGTCTAAGTAAGATATAAAATGGAGATTTAAGATTAATTAATATAAAATGTCAGTATAGATATTATCTAATATTAAAAAAGGGGTAAACGATGAGAGCAAAAAATAGACTCTTGGCAGTTTTTTTGATTGGTCTTTCTTGCGTCTGTGCTTATGGCGGCGGAGACGTTGTTACTTATGAAGAACCAGGAGCTAGTGCAACTACAAGTAATGTGAGTAGAAACGGACCATTTGTTGGAATAGAAGGCTCTTATGTCTTTAATTTACAATCTGATGTCTCCTTTGTTGGAGGATATCCTACTATTCAAAATTATGAAGGTAGTGGAGGCTCTTTTGGAGTAAATATAGGAGCAAAACAAGATTGTTGGAGAGTTTTATTGGGGTATGAACACTATGCAAATGATACAGATGATCAAAATTATGAAAGAGTTTTTACTCAAGTAGACTATTTCCCACTTGATAGTACTTATGCTATGGGAAATATGTTTGCCAATCCTTATGTTGGTTTAAATGTAGGTTGGTTAAACTATGAAACCAGTGGTATTGAAGATAAAAATGGAGTAGCTTATGGAGGAGAAGCTGGATTTACTAAATCTTTTGGAAACAACTGGGATATGGATATGGGAGTAAGATATATGTTCTCTAATATCGATGAGGTAGATCATATTGGAAGTGTAAATGTTGGTCTACACTACTACTATTAGAGTTTAGGAGTCAAAATTAGGAGATGATTTATGATTAAAAGAAAATTTTTTTATCAAATTTTGATAGGAATGGGACTTTTAGGTTTAATTGGATGCGATAAGATGGGCAGTAATGATATTCCAGATCCAAATGCTTATGCACCATCTCAAAATCTTCAAAATGGAAATCAAGGTAATGGGGTTGTAGTTCCAAATATTTTAAAGAATGTAAAAGCAGTTTCAATAAATTATGCAGGAACCACTTGTACAGATAGCGGAGGTTTGGCTCATTATATTGCTCATGCAGTTGATAAGGAAGGAAATCCAGTAGCAGGTGTAACTTTGAATGCTTCTTTAATTAATGGTATCAAAGTTTTAAGAAGCAGAAATTTAGGAGGAGGCACCTTAAATGGTGGTTCTCCTGCTAGTTTTGATGATAGCGATATAAATTTTGTAGATGCTGGAGTTACAACAGAAGATAGACTGATAATTCTTCCTAATTCAGAAAATTTTGAAAAAAGTTATCTTGGGAACTGGACAATAGATCAAGTTAGTGATCATACATTAATGCTCAAAGAAGAGTATAATGGAAATAGTGTTTCTCCGCTTTCTTATATCGTCGGAAATGAAAAAAGATATTTAGAAGGAGTTGGTGTAGCAGTTGCTGATATTAAAAAATCTACAACTTTAGATACCAATATAACTGGAGAAGTTCCTTTTGATGTAGTCTTTGATAGAGTTCTTTCTGGACATACCTTTACAATTGCTCTAGATGTTTATTATAAGGATGCAAATGGAAACCGTCACAGAGTTGGTATTGCCAAAATAGATTCTTTTAGAGGTGGACACTACTCTTCTAGTACAGAAAAAGTTAAAATTGATGGCCAAGATCATAAAATAAAATTGATCTTAAGTGTAGCAGATTGTGGAAATAATCCAGTAGAGCCTCTTGTTGGAGTAAATATTGTTCCACAAAGTATCCTTATTGATAATAGTAAGTGTAGCTTAAAAGTTGACGAGTCAGATTTGACTACAAATGGGAATGGAGAAATTACCTTAGTAATTGCTACAAACAATGCAGCAGATTCAAATGCAACTGATGAAGCTGGAGAATGTAGCGTAACTTGGGAAGCATCAAATAGAGGAATCTATATGGAATATTAAACTCTAATCCCCTTTTTGGGGATAGTTTATAAAATATCGTGAAGTTTATTGGCACTTTTCATCCACTTATAAAGTTCATCCCAGTTTTTATCTTCTATCAATTTTTGACAATAATTTAACTCTTTTTTGAAACTTTCAATTGCTTCTAGAAGGTTTTCTCTATTTTGGCGAAAGATATCTATCCACATATTTGGAGAACTCTTTGCAATTCTACTCATATCCTTAAAGCCTCCGCCTGCTAGAGCAATTATTGCTTTTGGATTTTCTTGAGCCATTACACTATTTGCCAAAGAGTAACTAACTGCATGAGGCATATGAGAAATATAAGCAGCATGTTTATCATGCTCTGAAGCATCCATATAAAAGATTTTCATTCCTAGCTTGCTAAAAATTTCTCTAGCAACTCTTGCTTGATGTTTTCCACTCTCTTCAATATTGCAAAATACTATAACTTTGCCTCGATAAAGTGTCTCAATTGCAGCTGATGGACCAAATTTTTCCGTACCTGTCATTGGATGAGCTGCAACAACGTTTTGTCTAATTTCTGGAGGGATAGCTTGGATAATTTTTTGCTTTGTACTCCCAAAATCTATAATAGTTGTCTTTTGAGAAACAAAAGTTAAACTCTTCAGCGTTGCAACAATGGCATCTACTGGAATTGCTAAAATAATTAAATCAAATTCGGCAAATTCTAAAAGTTCCTCTGCAACTCTATCTACAATTCCAAGCTCAAGCGCTTCTAAGCAGTGTTGATCATTATGATCATATCCTACAATTTCTAATTTATCTTTGTAAATTTTTCTCATAGCAAGAGCAAAAGAACCACCCATTAATCCAAGCCCAATAATACCAATTTGCATTAAAAAATCCTTTTTATATCAAAAAATACCAATTTATATTTATTATTCAAGTCAATTTTAGTTAAATAAAGGTATTATTTTTCTGAAAGAGACTCTTTTTTAATGTATAATTATAAAATAGATATTTAATTTAAGATACTTAACTCAATAAAGGTTGGAAAATGGTTAGGACTCTATTTTTATCACTGCTGGGGCTTGTTATAATATCCCTCTCTTCTTATGCGAGTGGATTGTCTGGTTCTCCTATTACAAATATAGAGATCAAAGGTGATCATAGCGATAAATTAAAAGGCATCATTGGTCTAAAAAAAGGAGATACTTATACTCCTGCAAAATTAAAAGCTGCAAAAATAAAGATCAAAAAAGCTTTAGAAAGTAGCGGTTATTATGGAGTTGTAGTAGAAGATAAAATTAAAAAAGTTGGAGATGGAGTTGCAATTACACTTAAAGTAAAAGATGGAGAAAAAATCAAAATTAGAAATGTTAAATTTGAAGGAAATAAACACATAAGTAGTTCTGATTTAGAAAAAAAGCTTGTAAATAAAAAAGGAGGACTATTTAGTTGGGTTCCAATAATTGGAGGAGGTGGAGGAGAGGCAGTTCCAGCTCAACTTCCTTATGATCAAGCAAGAATTAAAGAAGCTTACATGGAAAAAGGCTACATTGATGCTCAAGTTGCCGAACCTCTTATGAAAGTAGATTATGCAAAAAATCAAGCAGATATTACTTATGTAATCAAGGAAGGACCTCAATATAGGGTTGGATCTGTAAAAATTGAAGGCGGAGCGCCAGATGTAGATAAATCTAAACTTTACTCAAATCTTAAAGTAAAATCTGGGGATGTATTTAATGTAAAAAAGCTTAGAAAAGATTTAAAATTTATTCATGATACTTTTGGAAATCATGGGTATGCTTTCAACCGTGTTGCTCCAATGTTTAGAAAAGATCCAAATAATCATACTATCTCTTTAGTTTATAAAATTGATCCAGGTAAAAAAGTAAAAGTAAAAGATGTCATTATTACTGGAAATAAAAAGACAAAAGATCATGTTGTAAGAAGATATAGCTATCTTGCTCCTGGAGATACTTTTAGACAAGAAGATTATGAAGAGACAAAAAAAGAGCTTCAAAGAACAGGATACTTTGATAAAGTTGTAGTAAAACCTCAAAGAGTTAGCGAAGATGAAATTAATATGGTTGTAGATGTTGATGAAGCTCAAACAGGAAGTATTGCAGGTGGTTTTGGATATGGAAGTTATGATGGATTTTCTGTAAATGGAAGAGTTTCTGAAAGAAACCTTTTTGGAACAGGAATAGCAGCATCTTTGGCAGTGGAACTTTCTCAAAAATCTCATGATTACTCTTTATCTTTTAAAGATCCAAGAGTTTTTGATAGTTTATATAGTTTTTCTTTTGGACTTTATCATCAAAAAAATGAGTACGACTATGATGATGAAGATGTAAGTGATTACACAGTAAAAAGAGCTGGAGGATGGTTTTCTTTTGGAAGAAAGATAGGAAGATATACTCATGTCTCTTTAGGTTATAGTTACAATGATGTAGATTATAGTGATTTTGATAGCAGTTCTAAAATTTTTAACGATTATTATCAATCTTATACCAAATCATCTTTGATTGGATCTATTACTTTTGATAATACAGATGATTATTTCACTCCAAGAGAAGGTTTTTATGGAAAATTAAATATCGATTATGCTGGACTTGGAGGAGATGCTGAATTTTTCAAAGCAGATTTAAAATTTGCAGCTTATTATGGATTGCAAGATCAAATTGATTATGATTTGATTTTAAGATATAAATTAAGAGCTGGATATATTGACGATCAAGGTTTTACTCCACTTGCAGAGATGTTTTATATGGGTGGAGCAAAAAGAGGAGTTAGAGGATTTTCTTCTGGATCTATCTCTCCATTTTATATAGATAGCAATGGACATAAAATTAGAGTTGGGGGAGATAGAATGTTAGTAAACTCATTTGAAGCTAGTATTCCTTTAGATTTTATTAGCGATACAATGAGACTTACTGGATTTTTTGATTATGGAATGTTAAAAAATACAATTTACACTGATAAAAGTATAGAAAAAGATTGGATTAAAAGATCTTCAGTTGGAGCTCAAATTGAGTGGAGATCTCCTTTTGGACCTATCAATTTAGTCTTTGCTAAACCATTAAATGATAAACCGACTGATGATAAAGCTACTTTTGAATTTACTATGGGAAGCAAGTTTTAATTTGTAAAGAGGATAAATCCTCTTTGCTTTTTGGCTTAAGATTTTCTAAATATTTTCTTTTTGCTACTTGCTAAGCTTGATAATGCTACTATTTCAAAAATAATTTTAGAGGTTAGGATATGTCAAAAAAAAGTGTAAAAAAGGTCGTTTTAGCTTATTCTGGAGGACTTGATACTAGTATTATTTTAAAATGGCTTCAGGATGAGTATAAGTGTGAAGTTGTGACTTTTACTGCTGATTTGGGACAAGGAGAAGAGGTAGAACCTGCAAGACAAAAAGCCTTGGATCTTGGAATAAAACCAGAAAATATATTTATCGAAGATCTTCAAGAAGAATTTGTAAAAGATTTTGTATTTCCAATGTTTAGAGCAAATGCAATTTATGAAGGAGAATATCTCCTTGGAACATCAATTGCAAGACCTTTGATTGCAAAAAAACAGATAGAAATTGCTAAAAAAGTTGGAGCTGATGCTGTAGCACATGGAGCGACAGGAAAAGGGAATGATCAAGTAAGATTTGAGCTTGGATATTTAAGTTTAGCTCCAGATATTACTGTAATTGCCCCTTGGAGAGAGTGGGATTTAAATAGTAGAGAAAAGCTTTTAGCATATGCAAGAGAACATGGAATCAAAATCGATACAAAAGGGAAGAAATCTCCATACTCTATGGATGCAAATTTATTGCATATTTCTTATGAAGGACAAATTCTAGAAGATCCAGCTGTTGAACCAGAAGAGGATATGTGGCTTTGGACAAACTCTCCAGAAGAAGCTCCTAATACTCCAGAATATATTACAATTGGATATAAAAATGGAGATCCTATCTCAATCAATGGAAAAGAGATGTCTCCTGCTACAATTTTAAAGACTCTAAATGAGTATGGGAAAAAGCATGGAATTGGAAGAATTGATATTGTAGAAAATAGATATGTTGGAATGAAGGCAAGAGGATGTTATGAAACTCCAGGTGGAACCATTATGCTAAAGGCCCACAGAGCAATAGAATCTATCACTTTAGATAGAGAAGAAGCCCACCTCAAAGATGAAATTATGCCAAAATATGCAAGTTTAATTTATAATGGATACTGGTGGTCACCTGAAAGAAGAATGCTTCAAGCATTAATAGATCAAACCCAAAGATTTGTAGAAGGAGAAGTTAAACTTAAACTTTATAAAGGAAATGTTATGGTAGTAGGAAGAACTTCTCCAAAATCTCTCTACTCTCCAGAGCATAGCACTTTTGAAGAAGATGAAGTTTATAATCAAAAAGATGCAGAAGGATTTATTAAATTAAATGCTCTTAGATTCATTATTGAAGGAAAAACTAGAGGTTCTGGAGAGTAAATGGGAAAAAAAGTAGTAGCAAGAAATAAAAAAGCTAAATTTAACTATGAAATTTTAGATAAATATGAAGCTGGAATAGTTCTAGCTGGAAGTGAAGTAAAAGCTCTTCGTGCTGGAAAAGTAAATATTACAGATGCTTATTGTAGATTTATAAAAGGAGAGCTTTGGCTTTTGAATGCTCATATTGCTCATCTTGATACTACAAATCGACATTACTCTAGAGATACAAGAGCTCCAAGGAAGCTTCTTTTGCACAAAAAAGAGCTTCTAAAGCTCTTTGGAAAAGTTTCTCAAGATAGACTTACAATTGTTCCTTTGGAGATCTATTTTAATGAAAGAAATAAAGCAAAAGTTTTAATTGCACTTGCAAGAGGTAAAAAATTGCATGATAAAAGAGAGACTCTAAAGAGAAAAACGCTAGAAAGAGAAGCAGCTTCTGCTATGAAAAATAGAAGCTACTAAACTCTTTTAGAGTTTTTGGATCCTATTTACTGAATATCGCTATAAACATCATCCATATTAAAATCATCTTCTGGTTTTATTGTAGGAATTTTTGAAATTGTTTCTGGATCTATTTTTCTTTCTGAGAGATTATAATCTTTGCCTTGATAAAATGTTTTTTCTTTTGCATATTTTGCCTCTCTTTTCATCTGCTCTTCTAAATTTTTTTTGGTCAAATTAACTTCTTCTTTTTTAATTTCAGCTTTTGTTGTAACATTGTTTTCTTGAGCAAATAGCAGTCCAAAAATAAAGAGAAAAACTCCTATCTTTTTCATTTTAATCTCCTCTATTCTTTTAGGTTATCTAAATTATAACATACTCTTAAACTTTAAAAGCTTTTGTTTAAAGTAAACAGAAAGTAAAAACATTCCAAAAAAACTAAGATCCAAAGCTAAAATCACACTTTTAGCATCAAATCCTAAAAGGAAAAATAAAACTACACTTCCAAAAAAGCAAAAAGATCCAAAAATTCTAACATAAAGAGCAAGATCAAATCTATTAAAACCTTTTAAAATATTTAAAGAAAGAGTAGTATAAGCAATAAATGGAAGTGCTGGAAGAAGATAATTTAACATTAAATAACTTTCTAGATAATTTTTTGGAAAAATTAATGAGATGAAAAACTTAGAAAATGGTAAAAATAGACAAATTATAATTTCAAAAATGATAAGATATTTAATCAAAACTTTTTCCATCTCAAAAACTCTTTTAAAATTATTTTTTGAAATCTCTTTTGAAATCTCAGGAAAAGTAAAAGTATTAATTGGAAATACAAAAACTGCAACCAAAGAGAAAAATATTGAGCGAATTACAACTTGAAACTCAGATAAAAATCCAAGATCATCAAAAAGCTTTAAAATAACTAAAGAAGTGCTGCTAATGAATAATCCACTAAAAAAATACATTAAAGACGAAAGAAGATTATTTTTAAAAAAAATTTTTGCCTCTTTAAGAGGAGATTTTTGATAATTTAATTTAATCGGAGAAAAAAGTTTTATATAAAAAAATCTCAAAAAATATCCAAAACTAAAGGCAAAAAATAAAGCTTCTATTTTTTTAAAAAAGTTTGAAAAGATTAAAAATCCCAAAATAGTTCCAAGAGTCATTACTAAAGTTTCAAAAAGCATTATTTTATAAACTTTATTTGCACTATTAAAATATGAGAAAAAAAGAGCTAAAGATTGTAAAAAAAACATAAAAATAAGATGCCAAATTGAGAAAAATTTTTGAAAGAAAAATTCATAATAAATTACCTCCAAAAATAAAATTATTAAAAAAATAATCCAAAAACTTACAACATACCAATAAAGTATTTTTTGGAAATTCTCTTCATCATAGGCTTTTACCAAACTATCTTTAAATCCAGCAAAAAACATTAATCCTAAACTTAAAATATCCATAAAAGTATAAAAAAGCCCCAATGATTCTTTAGGAATTTTATAAGAGAGAAAAATTTTAAAAAAGAAATTTATTCCCATTACAAAAATGGTAATAGTCGATGCTGAAAGAAGTAGTTTTTTCACGATTTTAACTTTTTACTTATTGCATAAACTTTTAAAACAAAATTAAACAACAAAAGCAAAATTCCAAGATATAAAAATAGATCTTCTAAAAATATTGGATAAAAAAATAAAACTAAAGCTTCAAACTCTACAATTCCAGGAAGAGCAATTAAATGTTTTTCTTTCATAAACTCAAAATATCTTCCAATTTTTGAACTTTTTACCTCTTTTGAAGTAGTAAGACTCTTTTTAGTTGTAAAAAAAAGCATATCGTTATATTTATTTGCAACACAGTTCCAAAATAGTAACATCAAAATTGCAATTAAACTTTCTATTTTTCTCTCTTGATAAAGTAAAATAGTAATTAAAATTGGAGCTTTAAACCAATCTGTAAAAACATCTAAAAAGGCTCCAAATTTCGAAGTAAGATTTTTAACTCTGGCCAAAGCTCCATCTACAATATCAAAAATATAACTTATTTGGAATAAGATTGCTCCAAAAATATAGTGATGAGAAGATATTGCAATTAAAGCAAAAAATGCAAAAATAAAGCTAATAAAAGTGATGTTATTAGGAGTTAATTTTGTGTAATTTGCTACAAAATATGTAATATATTTTGCTACTTTTAAGTTTATTAATAAATCCCACCAATTTCTCTGTTTAAAAACTTTTTCTATACTCTTAAGCTCTACCATAAATTTTCCTATAAATTCTAAAAAGTAATCCATAAATATATATCAAAAGCAAAAAATAAAGTATTTTAAAATAGAAAATAGAAATTGTTAAAATCAAAATTACAAAGCTCCGGTTTAAAAGATAAATTGGAGAAAAAATTATCTTCTCAAGATTAGAGAGTTTTTTATATTTTATATTTTGATAAATTTCTAAATCTGCCAAATAACTATAAAACATATTTATAAAAACCAAAAGAATTCCAAATCTACACTCATCATTTATCAAAACTACAGAAATAATAATAGCATTTTCTATAACTCTATCTACAATATTATCAAACCACATTCCAATTTCAGAGCTTAAATTTTTTGCTCTTGCTAATTGTCCATCTAAGCAATCTAGTACAAAGCTAAACTGTAACAAAAAAGCTCCACTCCACAAAAATCCTTTTACAACCAAAAAAGCACTTAAAATTCCAAAAAACAATGCTAAGGCTGTAATTAGATTTGGTGTAATTTTCTCATATTTTCTAATTCGTTCTAAGAAAAAAAAAGCTATTTTTTGATAAAAATAAAAAGATAAAAAATCGGTATATTTTATTATATTTTTCATTCTAACGCTTTCAAAATTGCTCCTATTGTTTCAGTAGCATTTTTTAAACCTTCAATATCAATATTATAAAAATTTTTTAGACTCTCTTTTAGACTTGTAGAAGAGATTCCTTTGGTCCTTGGAAGATAGACTACTTTGCAATACTCTTTTAAAAAGTCAAATTTTCCCCTCCAATCATCACCTATTACAAAGGTATCAATCTCTAATTGTTTAATATCTTTAATTTTTTGATCCCAACTCTTTTCAGGGATTACCTCATCAACATAACGAATAGATTTTACAATCTCAATTCTCTCTTCAAAAGGAATTAGAGTCTTTTTACCCTTTATTTTATTAAATTCATCAGTTGAGACTCCAACTATCAAATAATCTCCCAAAGCTTTTGCCCGTTTTAGAAGATTTAAGTGTCCAATATGAAATAGATCAAATGTTCCATAAGTTAAAATCTTTTTCAAATTTGAGCCTTAATAAAAAAGTATCTATTTACAAATTTTTTTCCATCACCTTCAATGGTCAAAATTTTACAGTTTCTAAATCCAGTTTTACTTAAGATTTTTTTCCACCTATTTTTACTAAGCCATTTCTCCCTAAAAGGTGAATCCCAAGGATACATCCATTTGCCTCTTAATTCAAAAAATGGTTTTAAAACTCCAAGGATTGAAAAAGGATTTCTCTCTCCAATTACCAAAAAACCATCTTTTTTTAAAGCTCTTTTTATCTCTTTCAAAGCAAAATCCAAATAGGTATGTTGAAGAACTTCAACACTTAAAATAATATCAAAATATTCATCTTTAAAAGGAATCTTATAAGCTGAACCTCTTTTAATATTGGCTTTTTGAGTCCAAAAAAGCGGATCTACTCCAAAAATCTCCCAATTTGGATAATTTTTTTCTAACTCTTCTAAGAGCTTTCCCCTTCCGCACCCAAGATCTAAAACTCTAATTTTTTTTGATTTTAAATCTTTAAAACTCTTTTTAAACTCATCTAAATATTTCTGATCTTTTGGAGTTAAATTTGTACTTACAACTTCTGTTTTTAAAAAGCATTGAGCAACCCAAATTTCTTGTTCTTCTCTAGGTTTTAAGGAGAGCTTTTCCTCAGCCAAAAGTGCATCGATGAAGAATTTAACTCCCCAATTTACTAAATCAAAACTTCCATACTTTCCCCAAAAAGGAATAGAAGCCAAAAGAGAACCTTTTAAATTTTTCCCTACTTTTAACTGTTTTGCTTTGAGATAAAACAAAGTAGAAACTGCTAAATTTTTGTAAGCATCATCTTTTGTAATTTCATAAACTCTAAGAGCAACTCCCGCCCATTGAGCAAGTCCAGTTGTACATCTTTCTCTATTTAGACAGTTAAAATTTTCATCATATTCAGAGCAAAGAAGAAGATCTCTTTTTAAATTTATATTTTTTAAAGTTTCTGTACTTTTTAAAATAGCATTTAAAATCTTTGGATCTTTTGTATACTCATAAATATCCAAAAGTCCTTCTAAGACATAAATTATAGTATGCAAAAAAGGAGGCGTTTTCTCCAAAAAGGAGGAGTGTTTAAAAAAACCATTTGAAAGTTGATTTTTAAGACTCCATTCTATCATTTTCAAAGCAGCCAATTTAAACTTTTGATCTTCTAAAATCTCTCCAGCTTCAAATAAAGCTGCCGCAACTCTTGTGTAGTAAGTGTGTTTTTGAGAGTTGTAAGCTACTTTTTCCCAACTTCCATCTTCTTCTTGATTTTCTACAAGCCAAATTGAAGCCTTTTTAATTGCTTCTAAAAATTTTGGATCTTTAGTTTTTTTGTAGATGAAATTTAATCCAATTAAAACTTGTCCAGTATCAAATGCAAAAGCCCTATTATTATCAATTTCACTAAAACTGCCATCTTTATTTTGAACACTCAAAAGCCAATTACTAGCTTTTATTGCAGACTCTTTAAACCTTTTATCTTTCAAAAAATCAGACAAAGCAAACAAAGAAGGAATTATATATCCAGTAGTTTCAATATAACTTTTATCTTTTCCAAAAGCCAAAGAGTATTTTCTAGCATATCCTCCATCTTTATTTTGCATCTTCAAAAGCCACTCTCCAGCCATTTTTAGATGTTTTTTATTTGAATAGACTCTCTCATCAAACATAGATTTAAAACTTAAGAAAAGTTCATCTGCTCTTGGAATTGATCTAAGAAGTAAATATAAATTATAAATTTTTCGTTTCAAAGTCTCTTCTCCAAAAATTCCAAAATTTTTTTACTAGCCCTTCCTTCTCCATAAGGATTTTTTGCTTTTGTCATCTCTAAATAACTATCTTTATCTTCTAAAAGAATCTGTATCTGTTTTATAATATTTTCTTTGCTTGTTCCTATAAGTTTCACTCCTCCAGATTCTATTGCCTCTGGGCGTTCAGTAGTATCTCTTAAAAGTAAAAGGGGTTTAGAAAGTGCAATTGCTTCTTCTTGTACTCCTCCACTATCTGATACAATAAAGTATGAATTCATCATCAAGAATACAAATTCTAAATAATTTACTGGATCTATTAAATAGACATTTTCCAAATCTTTTAGATTTTTAAAAATTATATCTCTTACATTTGGATTTAGATGAACTGGAAAGATAATTTTCAAATTTTTATAAGATTTTGCAATCTCCCTTAAAGCTTGAGAGATTTTAGGTAGTAGTTCAAAATTTTCTCTTCTATGGAGAGTTACTAAAATATATTTTGTTTTAAAATCGAAGTCTAAAATTACAGAAGAAGCTATTCTTTCATAAAGTTCTTTTGAACTTCTTAATTTTTCTACACTCCAAAACAGAGCATCAATTACACTATTTCCAGTAACTAAGATATTCTCTTTTTTAATATCTTCTTTTTCTAGATTTTTAGCAGCTTTGATCGTAGGAGCAAAATGAAATTTGGCAAGTGTTGCTGTTAATTTTCTGTTTGCCTCTTCTGGAAAAGGATTAAAAAGGTCATAACTTCTAAGTCCAGCTTCAATATGAGCTACTGGAATTTTTTTATAAAATGCTCCAAGAGATGCACTAAAAGTTGTGGTTGTATCTCCATGTACAATTACTAAATGGGGATTAAATTCTTCTAAAACTTTCTTAAAGTTTTGCAAAATTTTTGCTGTAATATCAAAAAGAGTCTGATTCTCCTCCATAATATCTAAATCAAAATCCCCTTTTAATTCAAAAAGATCTAAAACTTGCCAAAGCATACTTTTGTGCTGAGAAGTTAAGCAGATTTTTGTCTGAAACTTTTCAGATTTTTGAAACTCCTTAATTACAGGAGCAAGCTTTATTGCTTCTGGTCTTGTTCCAAAGACAAAAAGAATCTTTTTTTTCATCTTTTAGCAAAAGTCTCTTGGTAAATTGTCTCTAATACCTCATCAAAACTTAATTTTTCAAGGTCAATAACAATATCTGCAACTTTTTTATACTCTTTTATTCTAAAATCATACAACTCTTTTGCCCTTTTTGGATCAGCAAACAAAGGTCTTTTTGCAAGTTTTTTTTGACTATTTGGAGAGTTTTTTAATCTAGAATAGATCCATTCAAAAGAAGCATCAAGCAAAATAATACTTCCAAGTTCTTTTAAATTTTTTACTTTATAAAATCCGCCTCCACAACTAATTAATGTATTTTTTACAGAAGAAGAGATCCAATTTGCACATTTTTGTTCTAATTCTCTAAAATATTCTTCTCCGTTACTTTGAAAAATCTTTTTTATCTTTTTATTTTCTAATGATTCTATCAAATCATCTGTATCAATTGCAAAAACTCCATATTTTTTGCTAAATGCCCTTGCAGTAGTTCCTTTTCCTACTCCCATAAAACCAATCAATAAGACATTTCCTTTCATCTATCTCTCCAAAGTTTGCTATCAAAGTTTTTAAAATTTCAAATTATAGCACATCAAAAACTCTTACCTCTTTTATTTTTTTAGATCTAATTTTCAGAAATAGAGAATATAATTTCGCAAAAAACAAAGGTAAAAGATGAGAGCTCTTCTTAGTGTCAGCAATAAGAGTGGAATTGTTGAGTTTGCAAAAGGTTTGAGTGAGCTTGGATGGGAGATAATCTCAACAGGTGGAACTTACAAAAAGTTAAAGGAAAATGGCATCAATGTAATTGAGATTGATGAGGTAACAAAGTTTCCAGAGTGTTTTGAAGGAAGAGTAAAGACTCTAAACCCTTATGTTCACGGAGGAATTCTCTACAAAAGAGATGATGAGGCTCATCAAAAAGAGGCAAAAGAGCTTGGAATTAGTGGAATTGATTTGGTTTGTGTAAATTTATATCCATTCAAAGAGACGATACAAAGAACTGATGATTTTGATGAGATTATCGAAAATATCGATATTGGCGGTCCAACAATGGTAAGGAGTGCGGCTAAAAACTTCAAAGATGTAATAATTGTAACAAATCCTAATGATTATAATTTGGTTTTGGAGGCTTTAAGAGAGGATAAAAACTCACTTGAATTTAGAAGAGAATTGATGATAAAAGCATTCGAGCATACTGCAAGTTATGATGCAATGATTGCAAACTATATGAATGATAGATTCAAAGATAACTTTGGAGAGCATAGATTTATTGTAGGAAAAAAGGTTTTTGATACAAGATATGGAGAGAACCCTCATCAAAATGGAGCTTTGTATCAGTTTGAAGATTTCTTCTCCAAAAACTTCTACACTCTAAAAGGAGAGGCAAGTTTTAACAACTTAACTGACATCAATGGAGCAGTAAAAATTGCAAGTAGCTTTGGAGATGATAAGGCAGTTTGTATCGTAAAACACGGAAACCCTTGTGGATTTGCAATAAAAGATACCCTGCTTGAGGCTTACACTGAAGCTCTAAAGTGCGACCCAGTCTCAGCATTTGGAGGAGTAGTAGCAGTAAATGGGGTTGTCGATGGAGAGCTTGCTAAAAAGATGAATGAGATTTTCTTAGAGGTAATTATTGCTGGAGATTTTACAGATGAAGCTCTTGAGATTTTTAGCTCCAAAAAGAGATTAAAACTCTTTGCCCAAAAATCTCCTACTCTAAAAACTGCAAAAGATAAGTATGATTTTAAACATATTGAAGGAGGCTTTGTATTTCAAAATAGTGATTGCATCTGCGATAATGAGGTAAGAAATGCAAAAGTAGTAAGTGAACACGGAGCTACAATCTCTCAGATGAAAGACCTTGAGATTGCCTGGAAAGTAGCAGGACTTACCAAATCAAACTGTGTAGTCTATGTCAAAGATGGGGCAATGGTTGCAGTTGGAATGGGAATGACAAGCAGAGTCGATGCTTCAGTTTGTGCTTTGAAAAAAGCAAAAGAGATGGGGCTTGATGTAACTGGAGCTGTAATGGCAAGTGAAGCATTCTTCCCGTTTCGTGATTCAATCGATGCAGCAGCCAAGGCTGGGGTAGTAGCAGTTATTGAGCCAGGTGGAAGCATCAGAGATGATGAGGTGATAAAAGCTGCTAATGAGCATAAAATTGCTCTATATTTTACTGGTGTTAGACACTTTTTACACTAAAATTGAAAAAGAGATTAGATACTGCTTTGGTTGAGCTTGGCTTTTTTGAGAGCAGAAACCAAGCAGTAGAGGCAATAAAAGCTAAAGAGGTCTTTATTGATGGAAAAATTATTACCAAAGCCTCTTTCAAAGTGGATTTAGATTCAAAAATAGAGGTAGTAGAGAAAAAAAGATATGTCTCAAGGGCTGCTTGGAAACTAAAATATTATCTAGAAGAATTTCCAATAGCTCTTGAAGGTAAAAGAGCAATTGATATTGGAAGTAGCACAGGCGGATTTAGTGAAGTTTTGCTTGAAGGAGGAGTAAAAAGTCTTGATTGTGTAGATGTAGGAAGCGATCAACTCCACCCAAAAATTAGAGCAAGTAAGAGAGTTAGAGTCTTTGAAAAGAGAGATATTAGAGATTTTAAAGCAGAAAAAAAGTATGAAGTTATTGTCTCTGATGTCTCATTTATCTCCCTTAGGAAAATTTTAAATAGTATTGATAATTTAACAAAAGATGAAAGTGAAATAATTTTGCTCTTTAAACCTCAATTTGAAGTGGGAAAAGATGCAAAAAGAGATAAAAAAGGTGTAGTTGTAGACTCAAAAGCTATCCAAAAAGCAAAAGATGAGTTTGAAAAAGAGGCTAAAGCTCTTGGGTGGAGATTAATTAGAGAAGTTCCAAGCAAACAAAAGGGAAAAGAGGGGAACTTGGAGTATATTTACCATTTTAAAAAGGAGAGAGTTGAAAATTAATAATTTTATAACTTCAATTACAATTGGCTCTTTTGATGGAATCCACTTAGCCCACCAAAAATTAATCAACCACTCTGAAGCTGTAGTTGTAATTGAACACAAAAGAGGCAGACTTACCCCTGGATTTAAGAGGAGCTGGTATTGCAAAAAGCCAATTTACTTTTTTATGTTGGAAAAAATTAGAAATATGAGCTCAAAAGAGTTTATAAAGTATCTAAAATACTCTTTTCCAAATTTAAAAAAAATTGTAGTTGGGTATGACTTTGGATTTGGGAAAAACAGAAGTGGAAATCTAAAAAATTTGAGAGAGTTTTTTGATGGAGAGGTTTTGGTAATTGATGAGGTAAAATTAAATGGTATCTCAATCCATAGCCGGACAATTCATAAAGCTTTAATTGATGGAGAACTTGAGTTTGCAAACAGAATGCTTGGAAGATTTTACAAAATCGATGGCTTTCAAATTAGAGGACAAGGATTGGGGAAAGATCAATTTGTCCCTACAATAAATTTAAAAGTTCAAGATTATACTCTTCCAAAAAGCGGAGTTTATGGAAGTTTTACCAAAATTGGAGAAAAAAAATATAAAAGTATTACATTTCTTGGAAATAGAGTCTCTACTGATGGATCTTTTGCAGTTGAAACCCATATTTTAGAAAATTTTTTTGAAAAGGATCTCTCCTATAAAAGAATCTTTATAGAATTTGTTGAGTTCATTAGAGAAAATAGAAAATTTGAGAATTTTAAAGAGTTAAAAAAACAGATTTTTTCTGATATAAAGAGGGCTAAAAAGCTTTTGGAAAAAGGAGACAATTTTGAATTTAACAATGCCATTAATGGTAAAAAATGATTTTTGGTTTAAGCCTTCAAGTAGAGATTTTTTAGTAGAAGAAATCCCTCTTTATCCTTTTAGTAACTCTGGAGAACATTTAATTTTAAAAATTAAAAAAAAAGAATTAACAACCTGGGAAGTTTTGGATATTTTATCCTCAAATTTAGGAATTCCAAAAAAAGAGATTGGATATGCAGGTTTAAAAGATAAAAATGCTACAACTATTCAATACATTTCAATTCCTAAAAAGTATGAAAAAAAATTAGCAAACTTTTCAAATCCAAAAATAAAAATTTTAGAAACAACTTTGCACTTAAATAAAATAAGAGTTGGGCATTTAAAAGGAAATAGATTTTGGCTAAGATTTAAAAAAGTTTTGCCTCTTCATAAAGAAAAATTAGATTCTGTTTTGGAATGGATTGAAAAAAATGGTTCTCCAAATTACTTTGGAATCCAAAGATTTGGAAATGATGGACAAAACTATAAAGAGGGTAAAAAAATTTTAGAAAAAAAATTAAAAATAAGAGATAAAAAATTAAAAGAGTTTTTAATCAGCTCCTATCAAAGCTATCTTTTTAATCAATGGTTAAGTCAAAGAGTAACTCTAAGCAGACTTTTAAAAGATTTTTTACCAAATGAGGTTGAAGAGATTTTTAAACTTCCAAAAGATTCTCTAAAAAATGCAAAGGAGCAAGAAAATTTTTTTAAAATTTTAGATGGGGATTTGATGATGCATTATCCTTTTGGTAAAATATTTGAGGCAAAGGAGCTTCAAAAAGAGAGTTTACGCTTTTTAGAAAAAGATATTTCTCCAACTGGATTAATTTGTGGGAAAAAGGTAAAGCTTGCAAACTCTGTTGCCAAAATTTTAGAAGAAAAATTTATCGATCCTAAAATTGATGTAAAAGGTACAAGAAGATATGCTTGGATCTTTCCAGAAGAGATTCAAACAAAATATATTCCTCAAAAAGCGTGGTATGAATTAAAGTTTACTTTGCCAAAGGGATCTTATGCTACTGTGATTGTAGATTTTTTACAAGGAGAAAAAAAATAAAGGAAGAAAAATGAAAAAAGTTATACTTTTGCCAATTTCTTTACTTATTTTATTGGTAGGACTAAATGTTGCTTTGGCTATTGGACTTGGATTGACTTATCATAATTTAACAAAAGAAAAGCCTATTCTTACTCTCGAATTTGAAAAAGTTCCTAATCAAAAACAGCTTTATATTGCAAAAATTTCTGTAGAAGACAAAGAAGATTCAAACAGAACAAAAATAGAAAAAATGGAATATAAAATTTATGGTGATCAATGGAGAGTTGATGCTCTTTTTGTAAAGATGAAATACTTTGCAAATATTTTTGGAATTGAATCTAAATATGCTTTAGATAGACTTGAAGGAAGGTATAAAAATATAAACGATGAAAATAGCAAAAAACATTTTGCCCATAAATTGGAAGATCATAAATTAGTAGATTTTATGAGCCCTTTTGTAGATACAACTTATGGAAGTTCTGTGTATAAAGATATTGAAGAAGGAGTCAAGTATAAAGTTTTCAAAACTCCAACAGGTTTAATGGTAAGAGAAGAGGGAAGAAAAGATTTGGTAAAAGAGGGAAAAGATCTTTTAAAAAAAGGTGAAGAGTATTTGGATAAAGGAAGCAAATATATAAAAGATGTAGGATCTAAAATAAAAGGGCTTTTTAACTAACTTTCAACTAAAGGAGTTTTAGTCCAAAAGGCTTAATCTTTTGGCAAACTCCAAAATACCGTTTTCTAAAAACCAGTAATCTTGAAAATAACTTTTATAAAATGGTTCTGAAACTGTTTGAAATTGAGATTTTTCTTCATACAAATTTATGCACCACTCAAAATTAATTTCTCTTTTTTCTAAAGCTTCTATACTAAGTAAAGTTTCATTTATACATCCAAGTTTTGAAGGAGTTATAAGGAGAGTTTTATTCGCAATCTCTTTTAATAAATCTATCATAAAATACTCTTTTGTAATTGGAACCATCAATCCTCCAGCCCCTTCAACTACCAAAATATCGCACCTTTTTTTAAAACTTTCTATTTTCAAAAAAACTCTTTCTAAAGATATTTTTTGATTTTCAGCTTTTGCTGCTACAAAAGGAGCCGCAGGTAATTTAAAAGTATAAGCAGTTAAGTCTTGCGGTATTAAAGAGAAAAAGTTATGATTATAAGCTTTGCATGTTTTTAGAAGTGCTAGAGCATCCAAAGGAGTTGATTTGACTCCTGTTTCAATCGGTTTACAAACTCCAATCCTCAAAGAAGGATATACTGATGCTAAAGCTTTTAGGAGAGAAATTGCAGCAAAAGTTTTTCCAACACCAGTATTTGTAGCAGTAATAAAAATGGTAAACATTTGCATTTCTCCAAAAAATGAGTATAATAATTATATAAATATTTCTCTTTAATTTATAATAGAGAAACTAAAAAGGATTCAAAGGTGCCAATTTTTAAAGAAGAGGTGGAAACTAATACCCAGTTAAAAGAACCACCACTTTATAGAGTTATTTTGCACAATGATGATTATACTACAATGGAGTTTGTTGTAGAGATTTTAAAAAAGATATTTTTAAAAAGTGAAGAAGAAGCTATCGAAATAATGTTGAGAGTTCATCATAAAGGTAAAGCAGTTTGTGGAGTTTATACTTATGAGATAGCTCTTACAAAAGTAGAGCAAGTAAAACAGTTAGCAAGGCAAAACTCTTTTCCTTTGCTAGCAACTCTTGAGATAGATGAGTAAGGAAGAAGGAAATGAAAATGATTAGTGTGGAGTTAAGTAGAGTTTTTGCAAAAGCTTTAGAATATGCTAAAAAAAGAAGACATGGATATTTGACACTTGAGCATGTATTTTTAGCAATTTTATCAAGTAAAGCTGGATCTGAAATTCTTACACTTTTAGGGGCTGATGTTAGTCAAATGAAAAAAGATATTATCTCTCATATTAACACTCATATTCAATCAGCTCCACATGAAATAGATCCAGTTGAGACTGTATTACTTTCTAAAACGATAAATCAAATGATAATGCAAGTAACAGCTGCTGGAAAAAATAAAGCTACAATTGGAAATATGCTTGTAGCAATTAGAGATCAAAAAGAATCTTATGCGGCATATTTGATGGAAAAAGCTGGAATTAGTAAAGTTGATATTATGGAGCTTATTTCTCATCAAGAGCCTTTAATAAAAAAAGAGCTCTCAAAAGATGCAGAAGAGACTCAATATTTGGTTGAATTTACTCTTGAACTTGTAGATTTTGCAAAAAAAGGGAAAATTGATCCAGTAATTGGAAGAGAAAAAGAGATAAATAGAGTAATGCAAACTCTTTGTAGAAGAAAGAAAAATAATCCTTTATTAGTCGGAGAGCCTGGAGTTGGAAAAACAGCAATTGCAGAAGGACTTGCACTAAAAATTGCACAAGGAGAAGTCCCAGATATTTTAAAAGATGCAAAAATTTTTGCTCTTGATATGGGAAGTTTGATTGCTGGGACAAAATATAGAGGAGATTTTGAAAAGAGATTAAAAGGGGTTTTGGCTGAATTAAAACAGTTTAAAAATGCAATCGTATTTATTGATGAAATTCACACTTTAGTTGGAGCAGGAAGCACAAGCAATGGAAGTATGGATGCTTCAAATATCTTAAAACCTGCTCTTGCTAGAGGAGAATTAAAATGTATTGGAGCAACTACTCACCAAGAGTATAGAAACTTTTTTGACAAAGATAAAGCTCTTTCTAGACGTTTTGCAAAAATAGATGTAGAAGAGCCTTCAGATGAGGACACTTTTAAGATTCTAAAAGGAATTCAAAATAGATATGAAACTTTTTATAAAATAAAATTTTCTGATAACGCTTTGCAAGAAGCAATTGATCTTAGCAATCGTTATATTCATGATCGATTTTTGCCAGATAAAGCAATGGATATAATTGATGAGGTAGGAGCTTTTTATCTTCTAAGAGGAAAAGAGGATATCGAAGTCAAAGCAGAAGATATCTCTTTGATTGTTTCAAATATGTTAAATTTACCTCCTACTACTTTAAAAAAGAGCGATACAGATAGATTAAGCAATTTAGAAAAAGATCTAAAGAGAAAAATTGTAGGTCAAGATGAAGCAATAAAACAGGTTTCTCAAGCAATAAAAAGATCTTATGCTGGATTAAATCGTCCAAATGCTCCAATTGGAAGCTTTTTGTTTGTTGGACCAACTGGCGTAGGAAAGACTGCTTTGGCAAGAGAAATAGCTGAAGTTATGAGTATCCATTTTGAAAGATTGGATATGAGTGAATATATGGAAAAACATTCAGTAAGTAAATTGATTGGATCTCCTCCTGGATATGTTGGTTTTGAACAAGGAGGAATTTTGACTGAAATTATCAAAAAGCATCCTCATACTGTTTTACTTTTGGATGAAATTGAAAAAGCTCATCCAGATATTATGAATATTTTACTTCAAATTATGGATGATGCAAAACTTACTGATAATAACGGAATTGTAAGTGATTTTAAAAATGTAATTTTAATCATGACATCAAACCTTGGAACAAAAGAGGCAAATGTCATGGGATTTAATAGAGATGAAAGTTCAAAGACTTATAATGCAATCAAAAACTTTTTTGCTCCAGAATTTAGAAATAGATTAAGTGGAGTTATTGAATTTAAGCCTCTTGATTTAGAGTCTCTCAAAAAAATTGTAAAAATAGAAATAGATAAATTAAATCAGCAATTAAAATCTAAAGATATTTTTATTTCAATCTCAGATAAAGCAAGCAATTTTATTGCAAAAGAGAGCAAAAAAAGAGAATTTGGAGCAAGGGATATTTCTAGAATTATTGATGAACAAATAAAAGAGCCTTTGACTGATAAGATTTTATTTGGAGAATTAAAAGAAGGAGGAGAAGTTCTTATAGATTTTGAGGATGAAAAACTATTAATTAAAACTAAAGAAGAAAATATTTAAAAAGGGAGACTTTGCTAAGACATCCTCTAATAAAAGGTATCTATTTTCTAGATGAATTGTATGAATTTCCAGATCCCAAAATTGAAGATGGGATAGAAGGTGGAATTTTAGCAATAGGTGGAGATTTGAATCCAATGAGACTTCTAAAAGCTTATAGAATGGGAATTTTTCCATGGTATGGAGAAGATGATCCCATTCTTTGGTGGTCTCCACTTAAAAGATGCATTCTTTATCCAGAAGAATTTAAACTTTCAAAATCTTTTAAAAGAGTCTTGAGAAATAAAAAATATAGAGTTACTTTTGATTTAGCTTTTGAAAAAGTTATAAAAATGTGTGCAACTATTCCAAGAAAAGATCAAAACGGAACTTGGATAAATCAAGAAATCATAAACTCCTACACAAAACTTTATGAACTTGGATACGCCCATTGTGTGGAAGTCTGGATGGAAGAAGAGTTAGTAGGAGGACTTTATGGTGTAGCTCTTGGAGGAGCTTTTTTTGGAGAGAGTATGTTTTCTACAAAAAGTAATGCTTCTAAAATAGCTCTTAAAGCTATAAGTGATGTTTTAAATAAAAGAGGCTATGATTTTATAGATTGTCAAGTAGCCACACCTCATCTAAAGAGTTTAGGAGCAGTTGAAATTCCAAAATCTAAATTTTTAGAGGAATTAAATACTGCCTTGAAAAAAAAAGATGAAGTTGGTTCTTGGTCAAATTTAAAATGGGAGTATAGTGATGGTTGACAACGATTTTAACTTTTCACTTTGGTTAGATTTTATTGAGAGGAACTTTTTAAGAAGAGAATTTATAGATTTGGTTGAGAAGGGAGTAATTAACGGAGCAACTAGCAATCCAGCAATTTTTGCAAAAGCTATCGCTAACTCCCCAGCTTATAAAGAGCAACTTTTGGAGTTAAAAGGAAAGTCTCCAAAAGAAAAATATGAAGCTTTGGCAATTGAAGATATTAAAAATGCCGCAATTGCTCTAAGAGGAGTTTATGATGAAGGAAGTGAAGGATATATCAGTATAGAAATTGATCCTTTTTTGGCTGATGATGCACAAGCTTCAATAAAAGAAGGCTTAAGACTCTTTAAAGCAATTGGAGAACCAAATGTAATGATCAAAGTCCCAGCTACAGAAGCTGGATACGAAGTGATGAAAGAATTAACTAGTAATGGAATTAGTGTAAATGCAACTTTGGTGTTTTCTCCAGCTCAAGCAAGAGCATCTTTGGATGCTATGAAAAAAGGAATTGATGAATTTGAAAATACTGGGGGCTTAAGAGTAGAAGGTGTAATTAGTGTGTTTGTAAGCCGATTTGACTCTTTGTTAGATGAAAAATTGGCTGCTGCAAATCTTCCAGTAGCAAAAACTGGAATTATGAATGCTGCAAAAATTTATAATATGGTTACAAATAACAATACTCCAAGTATTAGAACTCTTTTTGCAAGTACAAGTGTAAAAAGAGAAGATCTTCCAGCAGATTATTACATTAGAGAACTTTATGGTAGGAATTGTGTAAATACTGCTCCTCTTGCTACAATTGAAGCTTTTGAACAAGGCAAAATGCCTCCTAAACCAACTCTTCCAATTCCAGAAGAGACAATCAAAGAGTATTTTGAATCTTTAGAAAATATTGGAATAGACATGGAAGAAGTTTATAAAAAACTCTTAGAAGATGGATTGAAAGCTTTTCAAGATTCTTTTAAAGCAATGATTGAGAGTTTAGGTGAAGAATGAAAGAAAAACTAAATCTCTTTTTAAAGATGCTTATAAAAAAGGGAGGAAGTGACCTCCATATTAAAGCTGGAGCTACTGTAAGGATTAGAATCAATGGAGAGTTAGTTCCAGTGACAAAAGAAAAAATTCCAGCTTCTTGGGTAGAAAAGCTTGTAAGAGAAATTACAGATGAAGAGCGCTACCAGAAGCTAAAGAAGAATAAATCTTTAGATATGGCTTATGTTTTGGATAAAAAAAGCCGTTTTAGGGTAAATATTTTTTATCAAATGAGAGGACTTAGTATTGTCATGAGGGTAATTCCCACAGAAATTCCAGATATTGACAAGCTAGGTCTTCCACAAGTAATTAAAAATTTTGCCGATATTCCAAGAGGTTTAGTTCTTGTAACCGGAGTTACTGGTAGTGGTAAATCTACAACTTTGGCTTCTATTTTGGATCGAATAAATCATAAATATTATAAACATATAATTACTCTAGAAGATCCAATAGAATTTGTTCATGAAGATGATAAATGTTTAATAAATCAAAGATCAATTGGGGATGATTCCAACAGTTTCGGAGATGCCCTCCCAGCCGCACTTAGGGAAGACCCTGATATTATTTTGGTTGGGGAGATGAGAGATGTTGAGACTATTGACTTGGCTTTGCATGCAGCAAATACTGGACACTTAGTCTTTTCTACTTTGCACACGCTTGATGCAAAAGAGACAATTAACAGAGTAATTGGAATGTTCCCAGAAGAAGAACAAAACAGAATTCGTCTAGCACTTTCTTCTGTACTTGCTGGAGTAATTTCTCAAAGACTTGTTCCAACAGTAGATAACAAAAGAGTAGCAGCAGTTGAAGTTATGATTCATACTGCAAGAATTGCTGAACTTATTGCAGAAAATAGAGATTTTGAGATTCCTGATGCAATAGCCGAAGGTAAAGAAATTTATGGTTCTCAAACTTTTGATCAGCATCTTTTTGAGCTTGCTACTGCTGGAAGAATTACACAAGAAAAAGCTCTAGAGTTTTCTTCATCTCCATCTGATCTTAAACTTAGATTTGAAGGAATTGGAAGAGGAGGTAGTGCTGGAAGCAGTGCTTCTGCTCCTGTGAATGAAGATGGAGAAATTACACTTGATGCATATGATTTCAAAGAAGAGGATGAAGATTGAAAGTAACACTTCTACATTTTACACCTCTTAAAATCTGTGCTCATGCAATTAGAACTTGCTGGCAGAGTTTTGAAAAGAGTGATAATGGTGGAAAAGCTGATTTAGATTTAATTCAAAGAGTGGGAAATAAATATAAACACTCCTCAACTTTAGAGCATTTAGTTTATACTTTTTATATTCAAGGAATCTCAAGAGCACTTCTACAGGAATTAGCAAGGCATAGAATTGCTAGTTTAAGTGTTAAGAGTACTCGCTATACTCTCAAAGAGCTTAAAAAGATCGATCCTTTTGATTTAGAAGATTTTGAAAGAGCTGCTAAATTTATAGTCCTAACTGGAAATAAAATGGTCGATGAAGCTTCAATTAAAGCTTTAAACTCTTTACAAGAAATTTTAAAAGAAGGAATCTCAAACGATTTAGCAAAATATGCTCTTCCAGAATCTTATAAAACTGAACTGACTTGGACAATAAATGCTAGAAGTCTACAAAACTTTTTGACTCTAAGGAGCTCAAAATCTGCTTTGTGGGAAATTAGAGAGCTTGCAAAAGAACTTTTTGAAGCTCTTCCTAAAGATCACAAATATCTTTTTGAGGAGTTTATGCAGAATTAATTTAACTCTCTTTTTCCTTTTTTGGCCATTCAATCCAAGCTAAATAGAGCAAAAGTAGACCTAAAAAGATATTAAAATAGCTTCCTCCATCTTTAAAAAATTTCTCAAGAAGCCAATAAGTAGCTCTTCCAATCGAACTTGCCTCTTCTAAAGCTTTTTGATGTGCCCAAGAAGCTATCTCTTTTCCTTTATAAAATCCTATTAATTCTGGCAAAATAAAAAAGAGAAAAATCCCTAAAAATCCCCAAATATTTTTCTTAGGAATTATTGACTCTATTGCAGAGTGAAACTCTTTACTTTGAGAAATTTTTTGGGTAGTTTTTTTAATTTTTTCTCTCAAAAATTACTTCTCCTCATCTTTAAAAGCTACAATAGCAAATCCTACAACTCCAACAATTACAACTCCAATAATTATTCCATAAAGAGCAATATCTACAATACTCAAATTCTACTCCTAGGAAGATTTTTGTTCTCTTAATTGTCCACAAGCAGCACTAATATCAAGCCCTTTTGATTCTCTAATTGTGCACAAAACTCCTTTGCTAAGGAGATAACTTTGAAACTTTTTCATACTTTCAACAGAAGGTCTTTTGAAATTTGTTCCTTCATATGGATTGAAATAGATTAAATTTACTTTAGCTTTTATACCATTTAAAAGTTTAACAAGCTTTTTTGCAGATGCTAAATCATCATTTACATCTTTTATCATCAAGTATTCAAACATAATTTTTTTTCTCTGATTTACCGGGAACTCCTTTAGAGCTTGCATTATTGAAGCAATATTGTAAGCTTTATTTATTGGCATCAACTCTTGCCTTAATTTATCATCTACTGCATGAAGAGAGATTGCCAAATTTATTCCCAAATTTAACTCTCCAAGCTTTTTTATTTTTGAACTAAGTCCAGAAGTTGAAATTGTCTGACGATTTGGAGAGATACTCATTCCATCCATATCTGCAAAAATCTTTACAGCTTTTGCAACATTTTCTAAATTATCAAGAGGTTCTCCCATTCCCATATATACAAGGTTTACCCTATGATTTGACGGAATATTGTTATCTTCATAAATTTTTAAGGCTTGAGCGACTATCTCTCCAGCACTTAAATCTCTTACAAATCCACCTTTGGCAGTTAAACAAAAGCTACATCCAACTTTACATCCAACTTGAGAAGAGAGACAAATTGTATAGCGTTTATGATGTTTTAGTGTACCATCTTCATGATATTGCTCATCTTTCATCAAAAGCAAAACAGCCTCTATTGTATGAAAATCATTTAATCTAAAAAGATATTTAATACTCCCATCTTTACTAACTTGTTTTGAAACAATTTCTAAAGGATCTAGCTCAAATTCATCTTCTAGTTTTTCTCTAAGAGATTTTGGAAGATTTTGCATATCTAAAAAACTTTTTACTCTTTTATGATAAACCCAATTAAAAATCTGTTTTGCTCTAAAAGAGGGTTTTACAATTTGACTTAACTCTTCTTTTGTGTAATCTTGAATAATTTTCTTCATCTTTTTACTTTTTAAAAAAATTATATCCAAAAATTTAAAACCATTTTTTCTTAACTTTTTAACTCTTCCCAATTATTTCCAATTGCAATAGTACATTTTAATTTTACTCTAAGAGGATAAATATTTTCCATAATATTTTGTAATTTTTTTCCAAGCTCTAGAGCAATCTCTTCTTTTACTTCAAAAATTAATTCATCATGGATTTGAAGCAACATTTTTGCATTTTCCTTTCCAAAAAGCACCTCATCAATTCTTAACATTGCAAGTTTAATCAAATCTGCCGCACTTCCTTGAAAAAGGGTATTGACGCTTTCTCTTAAAATTCCAGCTCTTATTCTTTCAGAAGCATTATAATAATCAAAATAGCGTCTTCTTCCAAGTAAAGTTTCTACAAATCCAGACTCAATTACACTATTTTGAACTTCTTGAATATACTCTTTAATTGTAGGAAAAGCTTCGAAATAGTTTTGAATTATCTCTTTTGCCTCTGAAATTGAGATATTTAACTCATTTGAGAGTTTCTTTGGACCCATTCCATAGAGAAGTCCAAAGTTTATGCTTTTTGCAAAATCTCTTTTTTCTTTTGCCTTTTCTTTTCCAAAAAGTTTTATTGCAGTTGCAAGATGAATATCTTCATCTTTTTCAAATGCTTCAAGTAAAGTTTTATCTTGACTAAAGTGAGCAAGCAGTCTTAACTCGATCTGAGAATAATCGATTGAAAGTAATTTAAATCCTTCTTTTGCAATAAAAGCTTTTCTGATTTTTCTTCCAAGAGAAGTTTTGACTGGAATATTTTGTAAATTTGGATCTTTTGAAGCAAGACGTCCTGTTATAGTTCCAGTTTGCAAAAAAGTTGAATAGATTCTATTTGATCTATTTAGATTGGCAAATTTAATTAAAGGTTTTATATAAGTTGAAAGTAGCTTTTGAATCTCTCTGTATTCTAAAATTTTCTTTACTACTGGATGAGTATCTTTTATTTTTTTCAAAGTTGCTTCATTTGTACTAAAGCCACTTTTTGTTTTTTTGGCTCCCTTTAGTTTAAGTTTTTCAAAAAGAATTTTTCCAAGCTGTTTGGGGGAATTGATATTAAAATTTTCTCCAGTTAAAGAAAAAATCTCCTTTGTTAACTCTTCTAATTTTTTAGAAAACTCTTTTTCTAGATGAATAAGATATTCTAAATTTACTTTTATTCCTGCTTGTTCAATTGCAATTAAAACATTTACAAATGGAAATTCAACCTCATAAGCTTCTTTTAAGAGTTTATCCAGAGATTTTTCGTGGAAAATTTCTAAGAATTTATTATAAAGTTTTAGAGTAATTATGGCATCTTCTACTGCATAAAATGCAGCTGTTTGAATATCCACACTAGAGAAATCTTCTCCTTTTTTTACAATATCACTATATGATTTCATCTGATAATTTAAATATCTCAAAGCTAAAAAATCAAGTCCAACTTTAGAACCACTATCCAAAAGCCAACCCAAAATCATGGTATCAGCTTCAAAAGAGATTCTTGGAAACTCAAAAAGATTATAAACTAAACCCAGATCAAATTTTAAATTTTGACCTACAATTTTTCTTTTTAACAATTTAGAAAGTGCTTGTTTTGCATCTTCCAAAGATACTTGGGTGTAAACTCCTAAATAATTATGAGCAATTGGAACATAATAACCTCTCTTTTCTTCAAAGGCAAAAGAAAATCCAACTATTTTTGCACTTTTTGTATCTAAAGAGTTAGTTTCTGTATCAAAAGCAACTACTAAATTTTTTGGAATTTTTTCAATAATATCTAAAAGTTTTTCTTTGGTATCTAAAATTTCAACCTCAAATTTAAATTCATTTTTAATCTCTTGAACTTTTTCAGAAGAGCTTTGACTAGCATATTTTAAAGCTTGTTTCATTCCTAAGCGTTCAAAATCACTCTTTAAGTTTTCTAAATAATTTTTATCTTCAACTCTAAATGCTTCTAAATTTATACTCTCAAAAATTTCATCTTCTAACTTTACAAGTTTTTTTGATAAAAAAGCTTCCTCTTTTGCTTCCTTTAAAAGTTTTTGGACTCTTGGAGGTTTTATTTTTTCTAAATTTTGGTAGATATTTTCTAAATTTTCCCACTCATTTATAAGTTTTGAAGCACTTTTAATTCCAATTCCTTTTACCCCTGGAACATTATCAGAACTATCTCCAACTAAAGCTTGAAAATCTACAAAATTTTTTGGATTTACTCCAAATTTTTCTCTACACTTATCCTCATCAATGATACTTTTTTTCACCCAGTCATAAATTACAACCTTTTTATCTTCAATTAATTGATAAAGATCTTTATCGCTAGAGACAATTGTAATTTTTACCTCCTCTTTTACCCTTTTTACAATCGAAGCAATAATATCATCAGCTTCAAAACCTCCAACACTAATTGCTCCAAATCCCATTTTTTCTATCCATTTGATTGCAATTTGAAGCTGAATCAAAAGATCATCAGGAGCTTTTTGACGATTTGCTTTGTACTCTTTGAAAAACTCTTCTCTAAAACTCTCTCCAGCAGAATCTAGTGCAAAAATCAAATAATCAAAAGAGTGCTCTTTTTGAAATTTTTGCAAAAAGTTTATAAAACCAGTCAAAAGTCCAGTAGGAGTCCCATCTGGTGCGCTAAGAGGTGGTAAAGCATAATATGCTCTAAAAAAAAATCCAAAGGTATCAATAATTGCAAGTTCTTTCACTAAAATCCCCAAAAATAAATTTAAAAGTATTTTAACAAGAACTCTCTTTTCAATTTTAAAGGCTTGAAAAAAATTTGGGACTTTTTTATACAAAAAAGAAATTTCTGACGAAAAAATATAAACTTTTAAGAGTTATTTCATCAATTTAGAGGTAAGATTTCACCTTGAGGCAGAAAGGAGGTTGTTTTGGTGTATGCACTTCTTGGACAACTCTCCAGCGATGAATCGATGCTAAATCAGCGAGCCTCTATCATAAAATACGCTAAAGAGCACTCTTTAGAACTTGAGAGTGAAATGCTTGAATTTGATAATAAAACTAAACCTCTTCAAGAAAGAGAGCAGTTTTATCAATTTGTTCACTCTCTAAAAAATGAAGACTCCATCATCATTGATACAATTGATGTTTTGGGTCAAAGTATGGAGGATGTAATTTTGGTCATAAACTGTATGTTAAGTCGAGGAGTAACTTTACACATCGCCTCAAATGGTGTAGAAGTTACCAGAGCAACTGGTTTAGAAAAAGTTCTTCCTCTAATTGTCTCTTTGCAAAGAGATCCTCCCCAAAAAGGAAAAAAAAGAGTTGGCCGTCCAAAGGGGAGAAGATCTGCATCAAAATTTGATGTGTTTGTTTCTAAAATTTTGGCTAGACTTAAAGAGGGCAAAAGTGTAAGCGCAATTGCAAGAGAATTAAATGTTAGTAGAAGTTCTCTGAAAGATTATATAGATTCAAGAGGTCTTAGACAGATGTTAGATGATTCTTGGCTGGAGAGAACCAGGACAAATCAGGAGGCCGGACAAAATATAGAAATGTTTTGTACCCTAAAAAGAGAAAACAAGAAAAATAAATCTTAATCAATCTCAAAACAAAGGATTAATATGCAACAAGCTTCAGCACAAGCTACAACAAAAAAACCTAAAAACAGAGCAAAAGAGTATCTTAAAGGATGGATTCCTTATAGAATTAAAAGATATTATTTCTATGTGGCAATTACTATTATTGCTTTGATATTACCATTTATTAAAGTTAATGGCAATCACTTTTTTCTTCTAAATTTCGATCACAAACAGCTTCATTTCTTCTTTGTAAGATTTGATATGCAAGAGCTCTATTTAATGCCATTTCTTTTGATGCTTCTATTTCTTGGAATCTTTGCAATGACTTCTCTTGGTGGAAGAGTTTGGTGTGGTTGGGCATGTCCTCAAACAATTTTTAGAGTAATTTATAGAGATCTATTTGAAACTAAACTTTTAAAATTAAGAAAATCTATTAATAATAAGCAAAAAGAACCGGATATGAGTAAGCCAGAAAATGTGACCAAAAAGATGATTGCAATTGCTCTTTGGTCTATTTTGGCATTTATTGCAGCAGCTGATTTTTTATGGTATTTTGTACCGCCAGAAGATTTTTTTAAATATATTACAGAGCCTTCAAATCACCCAGTTTTAATGGGATTTTGGATTGGAATTGCACTTTTTTTAATTGCTGATATTGTATTTATTAAAGAAAATTTCTGTATTTATATTTGTCCTTACAGCAGAGTTCAATCTGTACTTTACGATGATGATACAATCATGGCAATTTACGATGTTCAAAGAGGTGGAGTAATTTATGAAGGAGAAGGAAACAACCGTCACAAAGTTGTTCACAAAAGAAAGGATCTTTTAGAGAAAAATCCAAATGCTGAATGTGTTGCTTGTGAACAGTGTGTAAAGGTTTGTCCAACTCACATTGATATTAGAAAAGGACTTCAGCTTGAATGTATCAACTGCTTAGAGTGTGTAGATGCTTGTACCCAAGTTCAAGCTGCTTATGAAAGACCAAGCTTAGTTCAATGGTCAAGCGAAAGAGAGACTCTAAGACATGAAGGAAAAACAAGATATTTTAGACCAAAAGTAATTGCTTATTTTACAGTTTTAGGAATTGTACTTGTAGCTTTATTCATTATGGGAAGCAAAAAAGAGCATATGCTTTTAAATGTTAATAAAACTACAAGACTTTACAAAATAAAACCTGATGGTTCAGTAGAAAATGATTATCTCTTCTTGTTCCAAAATACAGACAATAAAGATCATGATTATTATTTCGAAATCAAAAATAATGACAAAATCAAAATTGTAAGACCAAAAGAGCCTTTCCATCTTGGAGCTGGAAAGAAAAAGAAAAAAGTTGTTATCTTAAAAACAACAGAAGTTTTGGCTAAAAATAATGTGAAAAATACTCCAATTCCAATTACAATTCATGCCTTTGCAGTAGATGATCCTAAAAAGATTTCAGTTTATAGAAAAAGTGTATTTGTTTATCCAATGTTAAGTGAAATAAAAAAAGTAAAAGCAAAAGGAGAGTAGATGCAAAAAAAAAAGATCTTAATTCTAGGTGGTGGATTTGCAGGACTTGAAGCTGCAATTTTTCTTAGAAAAAAAGGATATGAAGTTACTTTAATTAGTAATAGAGATTATTTTTATATCTACCCAACTTCAATTTGGGTTCCAACTGGAGAAGCTAGTTTTGAAGATGTTTCAATTCCACTAAAAGATTTGCAAAAAGCTCATGGATTTGAATTAATTATCGATGAGGTAGAAAGTATTGAGGGGAAAAATAGAGTTGTAAAATGTAAAAATGGGGAATATAAGAGTGATTATTTGATAATTGCTATTGGAAGCGGAAAAGTAAAACATGAAGGCTCTGAAAACTTCTTATCAATTTGTGGAGAGCCAGAAGAGTCTTTAAAAATCAAAGAAAAAATCGATGAATTGATTAAAAAAGGCTCTGGAAAAATTGCAATGGGATTTGGAGGAAATCCAAAAGATCCTAGCAATGTTAGAGGAGGACCTGCTTTTGAGGTTCTCTTTAATGTTCATCATGAGCTTAAAAAACTTGGAATTAGAGAAAATTTTGAATTGACATTTTTTGCTCCTATGGAAAAACCAGGAGCTAGAATGGGACCACAAGCATTAAAGATGATGGATATTTTCTTTTCAAAGTTAAATATCAAAAAGCACTTTGGGAAAAAGATCAAAAGATTTGAAGTAGATGGAATTGTTTTTGAAGATGATAGCAAACTTGAGAGTGACTTTACGATGTTTATTCCAGCAGGAGATGGACACAAAGTTTTTGCAAACTCAAATCTTCCTTTAAATGAAGCTGGTTTGATAAAAATTAATGACTACTGTGAAGTTGAATTTGAAGATGGAGCCAATTCTAAAGTCTATGCAATTGGAGATTCTGCTGTGATTGAAGGACCAGATTGGAGAGCAAAACAAGGACATATTGCTGAAGTTATGGCAAGAAATGTTGCTCATAATATTGATGTTGTAGAAAATGGTTCTGGAGATAAAAAAGGCTACAAAGAGCATTTAAATATTTTATGTGTAATGGATAGCGGAGATGGCGCTGCTTTTGTTTACAGAAATGACAAAGGCGGAAAAATGATACCTCTTCCTATTATTGGTCACTGGATCAAAAAAGGGTGGGGTTGGTATTGTAGAAATTCAAAACTTGGAAAAATTCCAAGAATTCCTGGAATGTAAAAGGTGCCACTTTCTTGCGGCGCCTTTTAAACTCTACTTAACTTAAGCTTTAAAATATCCAAGTTCTAGTTTATCAAAATTTTGAAGTTCTGGAAAGATTTTTAGAAGTTGAGTGTCATTTGCTCCAAGCCATTTTGAAATGGTTGCAAAATGTTGAGTAAATGGAGTGGTTGGAATTAAAGTTCCTCTTGAAAGAAAATAATCACTCTCAAAACTCATCTCAGGTAAAATCCCATAGTTCCCACCTTTTATTGCTCCTCCAACAACAAAATAGCTTCCTCCCCAAGCATGGTCTGCTCCATCTCCATTATCAATTAAAGTTCTACTAAATTCTGAAGTATTCATTACTGTAACATTCTCTTCTAAACCAATTGCTCTCATTGCTTTCATAAAAGCTCCAATTGCAGTAGAGACTCCTCTTAAATTCATTCCATGATAATATTTTAACCCGCTATGCTGATCCCAACCTCCAACTCTTAAATAAATTGCCAATCTTCTTACATTTCCTTTATCCTTAGCAATTTTTATAAGTTTTGCTGCCATTTTAAATGGTTGTAAAAAATTATTTCCAAAAATATATTCAATTCCATGAGCATCTCTATGATCTGAAGAGTCTGGAAATGTAAAGATTCCACTATCTCCATAAACATTAGTAGAGATATTAAAAGTATCTTTTACACTATTTAAATCAGCAACAATTTGATCAATTTCATCTAAAGAATTTTTTCTACTAGAATAAATTAAATGTCTAAACATATCCCTACGTTCAAAACTATTAATATAACCTTTATAAGCTCTTTTTGCTGATGGGTTTACTTTTGTTTCATATCTAGTACTTCCAAAAGCAAAATTTACAACTCCATATGCAGAAATATTCATAGTTTTACTATTAAAAGAGTACATCATTCTATTTACACCATACGGAGACATATTTATATTCATTGGATAGATACTGCCTCCATTTACTTCTCCAAGTTCTTCAGCAAGTCTTCCAAGCCACCCAGTCTTGTAACTATTTCCTCCAGCTTGACCTGTTTCCATCAAGTTTGTTCCAATGTTGTGAGCACTAAATCTTGGATACTTTTTGAGATTATCTTTTTTTGTTAAAGGTTTTGGAAGGTTTCCAGTGTTATGAATTATTGCTACCTTTCCTTGTAATGCAAGGTGGGCAATTTCTGGCATTAAAGCATTAATTCCTACCTTTCCTTCAAAAGGAGTATTTTCATCCATAAAATAAAATCCACTTTGATAACCTTGCGTTGGACCATCTAGAGAGTATGGATTTTCAGTTGCTCCAAATTGAAGCTCTCCATCATCTTGAATATATTTTTGAAGTTCTGGAGTCAAATCTCTATCTTTTGGACGAAGTCCCTCAGACCTCATCGATGTGTAAGCTCCCCAGCCAGTTTTAATATCTGGAGTATTATCTGCTGGTAAAAAAGTATTAAAACCATCATTCCCCCCAGTCATATGAACAACAACTAAAGCTTTAAAATCGCCATCTCCAGTACTATCTCCAAAAAGTTCTACCGGCATAGAATAGACTAATGAAGCAGCACCTAAACTCTTTAAAAAATCTCTCCTTTTCATTTTCTCTCCTTATAGAGTTAAATACTCTGGACTATTTAAGACAATCTCTACAATAGGCACGATCCAGTAAAGATAGACTGATTGTAGATGATGTTTATTCTTATAGGCAAACTTGCTTTCAGGAGCATTTGTAAGCTCTTCTACTACCGCTTTTTTTGCCTCTTTTGGCATATTTTTTCCAGTAAGTCTTTTTGAAATTGCATCACAAATTGCTCCAATTGCTTTTGGCCAAACCTCTTTTGACTTTGGATCATTCCAAGCTGGAAGTGTATTTAGATCACCTCCAATTGCCTCTTTTGCAGCATCATAAGCAAATCCTAAATTAAAAATTACATTTGTAGCAGTATGAAGTTTTACGCTTCCCCCTTCCACTCCTTCATACTCGTAAGGATTTGTATTTTTGGCACCACTTTCTTCCAAAAGTGCTTTTATATAAGTGTATTCATGACCTACTGTATTCCAAGATGTAAAATGTTTGTAGATTAATTGAGAATAACCAGTTTGATACTCCTTAGTTTGAATCTCCATCTCTGGTGCAACAAAACCTCTAATTTTAAATTCATAATCATTTGGAATAAAATCATCGCTATAATAATTAAATACAGTTGGACTATAAAGAGGAGCTTGAAAAATGTACTGTTTAAACTCTGGGAAAAAATATGTATCTTCTAGTTCTACACTATCACTTCCTCCAAAGTGGGTTTTATGTTTTGGTTTTGCATCCAAACTTCTAAACATTTGCATATAAGCTAAAAAAGGCTCTTTTAATTTTGTCATTCTTCCTTTTTTGATATTTTCCCAAAGCTCTGGATCTAAAAGAATTGCTCTTACTGCCTCTTTTATACTATTTCCAGAATCTCTAAAAGCTTCAGCAACTCTTAAAACATAATCTGAAGTTGGATTTGAATCTGTAAGTCTCATAATAAGTTTTTTAGCAATATAAGGGTAAAAGGATGGATGAGAAGTTAGCATCTCTACACTATTTCTTACATCTCCATAGCAATCTTCTCCAGCTGGAAGAACTTCTTGCATTACATGTTTTTCTCCACTATCGTGCCAACTCTCTTTACAAAGCATCGGCAAATGAACTCCAAGTCCCCATTGGATATCTTTTGGAAATTTTGTATTTAACATAAGTCCAGTAAAGACTCTTGACATCTCTTTGACATCTTCTTCTGTAAAATTATAAAGATATTTCCCATCGCCAGAAGTTTGAATTGATCCATCCATATTTAGACGGTAAAGCCCAATTGTAAAAAGTTGCATAATCTCTCTTCCATAATTTTCATCAGGATAGATCCAATTTTCTCCAGATTTATGCAATTTTCTATTATTTAAATAAGTTAAAAATGTTCCCATTGCAGGAGATAAAGAGACATCATAAAGCATATCTTGATATTTTCCAAAAGCATTTTTTATCAAAAGATCATAATAATATGCTAAAGCATCCATTCTTCTAGAAAAGAATCCATCTAAAGATTGAGAAGCTACAACAATTTGATGAAGTGCATAAGCAACTCTGTGTCTTAGCTGAGCTTTTGTTGTAAGCATAATATTAAGAAGGGCTTGTTCTACCCAAAATCCCATAGTTCCACTTGCATTAAAAGGACCTCTGTGGCGATTAAAAGCATACGTTGGATTTGTAAGAACCATTTGGATAGTTTCATCATTTAATTCAAATTTTTGTACTGTTCCATCTCTAAAGGTATATTTAAATTCATTTGGGTAAGAGGTCAAAGACATTACAATAGTTTTTCTAAGAACGCTTTGAGTTTTTGGATCATAAGGCATATTTAATTGCTCATCGACCCACTTTACAACGCCTTTTTCTCGTAATTCTTGGATTAGCTTTGGAGTGTGTCCAAAAGTTGTCATAGATAAAAATCTAATTGCCATTTCATCTGTAAGCTTATCTCCTTTTGGAATATAGGAGTAATCATCAACTAAAGCTCTAAATTCTCCATTTAGATCTGGAAACTCTTTTTCATTTTTCTTTTTAAAAGTTACCATTTCCAAAGGTTTTGAACTATTCAAATCAATTTTTCCAAGAGAAATTAAGTTAGGATCTTTGGAGTGTTTTTTTATCGTATTTTGAAGATGCTTTAATACATCATCTTTTGAGATAATTTTAATTTCTCTTTTAATTCCTTTTTCTTCAAGTTTATCTTGAAGCTCAAACAAAATCTCTTCAAAAGACTCTTTTTTTACCTCTTTAAACTCTGCTTTTGTAGAGTTTAACTCTTTTAGTAAAATTGGATCAATTTTTATTTTTTCTGGATTTGGATCTACATCCAAAGAGAGTAAAAATTGAGAAATATCAGGATCAAGTTCTTGGAGAGTTACTCTTTTTTCTTTAAAGAAACTCTTTGGAAGATCTCTTAAGACAATTTTTCCAACTTTAAATTTACAACCTTTATTTATTGTATAAAAAAAGCTCCCATTTGAATCAGTAACTCCTTTAAAATCTCCACACTCATATCCAAGACCTTCAACTGGTCCATCAAGATAAACTCCAACCCCTTTTGAAATATTCTTTTTTGAGATACTCTGACCTTCTAAATCATTTGTATTTTGAGTATTTGTAGTTTGAGGAGAGTTTGTTGTCAAAGTTGTAGAAGTGCTAGAGCCTCCACCCCCACATCCAGAAATTAAAACAGCAACAACACCACCTATTAAACTTCTTTTAAGTTTTGACATTTTCTGATTTATCCTTTCGTCGAGCTCTTTGGATCATCTAAAATTATAACTAAAATATCTTTTTTTGATCAAAAAAATTAAATATTTTTAAGGGAGATAAAAAGCTATTTATTAAATAATTTTTTTTTGAAATAATCTCCAGCTAGAAAGAGCATTAAAGCAGTAGCAGAGACTAAAATGATAGATGCACCTGAGCTCAAATCATAAAGGTAGCTAAAAATAAGTCCAATCAGTGTAAAAATAGCTGAAAAAAAAGCTGAAAAAAGCATCATAGAATAAAGGGTTTTTGAAACTCTTTCTGCAATAAAGGTTGGAATTGTCATTAGAGCAATTACCAAAATTAATCCTACAACTTTAATTGAAACAACAATTGCAAGAGCAGATAAGACTAAAATTGCTGTGTAAAAGAAATTGGCATTTATTCCTCTTAATAAAGCATAGTGACTATCATAAGAGATTGCTAAAATCTCTCTATAAAAAAAGTGTACAAATCCAATTACTATTAAAGCTAAAACTCCCATAAAATAAAGGTCATTTTTACTTACAGCAAGAATCGAGCCAAAAAGATAACTCATCAAATCTCCACTATATCCTGGAGTAAGATCAATCAAAACTACTCCCAGAGCCATTCCAACTGCCCAAATTACTCCAATTATTGTATCAGTCCTATCTCTATTTTTTATACTTAAAAATGCTACAAGCAAAGCAGAAGCTACTGCAAAAAGAGCACTTCCCAAAGAGATAGAAAATCCAAAGTAAATTGCTAAACCAATTCCTCCATAAGAACTATGTGCAATTCCTCCAGAAAGAAAAACCAAACGATTAACAACTACTAGTGCTCCAATAATTCCGGTAATTACACTTAATAAAATTCCAGCAATTAAAGCGTTTTGAACAAAAGTATAATTAAGAGCTTCTAGCATTTTTTCCCTCATTAAATGTTTGAATCATTTCAATTTGACAGAAGTGTTCACCTTCTTTTGTCTCAATATTTAGTGGAGAATCTGAAAGATCATGAATAAAGCTTTCTCTATTGATATAGATTACTTTTGTAGAATAATTCCCAATTGTTGCAATATCATGGCTGACTACGATAATAGTCATTTCTTGATTTAACTCTTTTAAAAGAGAATAGATCTCTTTTTGCCCTTGAATATCAATACTTGAGGTTGGTTCGTCCAAAATTAAGATCTTTGGGTGAGAACAAAGAGCTCTTGCAATCATTACTCTTTGTCTTTGCCCACCAGAAAGAGCTCCAATATTTCTTTCTAAAAACTTTTCCATTCCAACTTTTTCTAATGTAGAAAAAGCACACTTTTTTTCACCTTTACTATATTTAAAAGGAAAGAGTCTATCTAAAAAATTTCTATGCTCTTGATGTTTGTTTAAATTTCCCATCATTACAACATCAATTACTCTAATAGGAAAATTTAAATTTACATCTGTGTTTTGAGGAACATATCCAATAAATTCTTGTACTTCTTTTGGATCTTTCCCAAAAAGTTTTACTTTACCTTTTTTAGGTTCTAATTCTCCCATCAAAAGTTTAATTAAAGTAGATTTTCCTCCACCATTTGGACCAATAATTGCTACAAACTCTTTCTCTTTTACTTCGAAATTTATATTCCTTAAAACAAACTCTTTTTCATATGCAAAATATAGATTTTCTACTTCAACAATATTCAATTTTCAAAACCTTTAGCAATACTCTTTGCAAGTTTCAAAAGAGTATCTTCCCAATTTGGATTCAAAGGTGATAATTTTATTACTTTAGCTCCAAGCTCTTTTGCTAATAAAGTTGCACTTTTTGAAGAAAATTCAGGTTCAGTAATAATTATTTTAATATTCTCTTTTTTTGCAAGTTTTATCAATTTTATAAGTTGAGATGGTTTTGGTTCTTTTCCTTCAATTTCGATTGGAACTTGCATCAAGTGATAATCTTTTGCAAAATATCCCCAAGAAGGATGAAATACCATAAATTTAGCTTTTTTTGGAACATTTTTTAGGATTTCTCTAATTTTTTTATCCAGTTCTTGAATATTTTTAAGAGTTATTTGATAATTTTTCCTAAAAAACTCTTTTTGAGCTGGATCTATTTTGCTTAAATTTTCAAAAATAATTTCCGAAAAAATCTCCATATTTTTGGGACTAAGCCAAATATGTGGATCTTCTTTTGCAATTTTTGATTTTACCATCATTAAAATTTTGGTTACATTCTCATCTAAATTTATAATCTTTAAACTTGGATTTTGTGTTTTGAATCTCTTTAGCCAAGCTCTTTCAAACTCAACTCCAACTCCAAAGTAAAGTTTTGCTTTTTCTAACTTTTTCATAATAGAGACTTTTGGTTCATAAGTGTGAGGAGATTTCCCAGCCTCAACAACAGTTACTACATCAACTTGATCTTTTCCAATTGATTTAATCAAACTTGAAATAGGAGCAACTGAAGAAAAAACCACAACTTTTGCTGTTAGTATAAAAGTAAATAAAAAAAATATTGTCAAAAATCTTTTCACAACTTCCTCCTAAAATTCTAATGCTCTTCTTAAAAGAGGTTCTACCTCATCGAAACTAAATTGATGATTTGTAAAATATTCAAAAGCAATTGCACCTTGATAAATTAACATATCTTTTCCATCTTTTGTTGGCAGATTAAACTCCTTTGCCATTTTTAAAAAAGGTGTCTGTTTATAAATTACATCCACTACACCTTTTGTCTTTTCAAAAAGCTCTTTTAATAACTCTTTTGGCGCTGGAAGTAATTCATCTTTTAAGCCTGCTGAGGTCATATTTACAATCAAATCAAACTCTCTAAAGGGAAGATCACTATAAGTAAAAGCTTTAAAACCTTCTTCTAAAAAATTTTTTAAACGAGAAGCAGATCTATTTGAAATTACAACTTCAAACCCATTTTGTCTTAAAATTTTTGCGCTAGATTGAGCAGTTCCTCCTGCTCCTAAAAAAAGGACTCTTTTGGCCTCAAACTCTTCAATTGCTTTTAAAAATCCAGGAGCATCTGTATTGTATCCGTAAAGTTTTCCATCTTTTTGAATAATTGTATTTACAACTCCAACACTCTTTGCAAAACCATCTACAAAGTCACAAGCTCTATAAGCAGCTTCTTTGTGAGGAATTGTAATATTGCATCCTTTTATTTTAAGATCAAAAATTTTTTCTTTGATTTTTGAACCATCTTTTAAACAGTATCGATTATAACATCCCAAAAAACCCAATTCTTTAAATGCAAAATTGTGCATTATTGGGGATTTTGAGTGAGAGATTGGATCTCCAAAAATTACAAAAAGCTTCTTTTGCATACTCTAACCTTTTATGGATGTGGAATTTTAATTTTTGAATTAAGTGACCAAGCAATTAAAGCTACAAAAAAAGCTATAACCCAAACATTTGTAATTATTCCAAAAGAGTGGTGAAGCAAGTATAAAATCCAAAGTAAAATTGCTCCAAGTGGAGTTGGAACCCCTTCAAAAAATTTCTCTACACTTCCAGCATCGACCTTTAAATTAAACTCTACAAGTCGTCTTAATCCACTAATAATATAAAAAATAAATATGATTCCAATTAAAATCTCTTGAGTTGTAGTTTTTATATCTAAGGAGTAAAAAAGAAGAAATGATGGCATAATGACAAATGATAAAAAATCAGCAAAACTATCAAGCTGGACTCCAAATTCAGTAGATAAATTAAATTTTCTAGCAACTTTACCATCTGCAATATCTAAAGCTCCAGCAATCCAAGCTAGAATTATTGCAGTAGTAAAATTTGAATGTTGAATAAAATAAAGAGCCAAAACCCCACATGCAATATTTCCAAAAGTAATTAAATTTGCAAGATTAAATCTATTGTTTTTGTCAAAAAGTTTCATCTTTTTCACTTATTTTACAGTTTTAAAAAGTACAGTATCATCTGTATCACTATTTATAAGTTTGATATAAGTATCTAAAATTATAAATAATAAATCTTTATAAGGATAATGGGTAGATTCTACTCCAATAATTGCAGCATAAAGATTATGTCTTCCAAGATCTGGGTGATGTTGGAGTCTTCTCATAAAATAAAATCCACCATCAACTTGAGTCTCTTGACAAAACATTCCATAAATATTATTTACAGGATCTAATTCAATTAATAAATCAGTACTTCTCTTTTCTTTTTTTAAGAATTTTCCAAGATCTTTCATTTTAGAACTTACAATAATTGCAGAAAAACTATCAATTCTTTTAGTTTTCATCAGATGATACAAAATTTCGATAGTAATCTCACTCTTTTTATAAAGTACAAGTCCAATTCTCATGATATTTTCATCATAAATTAACTTTTTATTATCGCTCTTCCTTGCCATCACTCTTCTCCTTCATACCATAAATCTTTTTTAGATAATCCATTTTGCTACCCATATTCAAAAGAAGCATATCTGCAATTACAATTGCTGCCATTGCCTCACACACAACTGCTCCTCTAATTGCAACGCAAGGGTCATGTCTGCCTTGTAGCTTATATTTTACAGAGTTATTATTAATATCTATGGTATCTTGTTCTATGAAAATACTAGGAGTGGGTTTAAAGTAACTTTTTATAATAATATCATCTCCATTTGAGATCCCTCCAAGGATTCCTCCAGAATTGTTTGACAAAAAACCATCTGGAGAGATTTGATCATTATTTTGTGATCCTCTAAGTTTTGAGCTTTGAATTCCATTTCCAATTTCAACTGCTTTTACAGCATTTATGCTCATCATTGCTTCTGCCAAAATTGCATCAAGTTTATAATAAATTGGTTCTCCAAGTCCAATTGGAGGATTAGAAATTTTTGTAAGCACAACTCCTCCTACTGAATCGTGCTCTTTTTTTGCTTCTAAAATCACTTTTTCTTGAAGTAATTCAACCTCTTTATCTAATGCATTTAATTTGCTTACCTTAGCATATTCAAAATCTAGAGTTTTAGCTTCAATTTTATCAATGGCAAAAATTCCTGAATCTACTCCAATTCCAAGCTCTTTTAAAATCAATTTAGCAATTGCTCCAGCTGCAACTCTGCTTGCTGTTTCCCTTGCAGAACTTCTTCCTCCACCTCTGTAATCTCTAATTCCATACTTATGCCAGTAGGTAAAGTCTGCATGGGCTGGACGAAACAGATCTTTAATATTTGAGTAATCTTTACTCTTTTGATCAGAGTTAAAAATTATCATAGCAATTGGAGTTCCAGTCGAGACTCCTTCAAAAACTCCAGAAAGAATCTCAACTTTATCTAACTCTTTTCTAGCAGTTTCTAAATTTGATTTTCCTGGTCTTCTTCTATCCATTTGAGCTTGAATAAAATCTAAATCAATCTTTAAGCCAGCTGGAACTCCATCTACAATACAACCTATTGCTTTTCCATGAGATTCTCCAAAGGTTGTAAACTTAAATAGTACACCAAAACTATCCATTTTTTTGCCTCTTTAATTTATCTAATGCAATTTTTGCTCCCTTTTGCTGAGCAGATTTTTTGCTTTTACCCTTTGCAACTGAAAGAGTTTTATCATTGAGTTTTACGGCAACTTCAAACTCTTTTTTATGGTCTGGTCCACTAGAACCTATTAATTCATAAGTAGGAGTTACTCCAAATTCAGCTTGAGTTAATTCTTGAAGAGCAGTTTTGTAATCCTTGCAAAGAGTATCCAAATCTATTTTTGGATAAGTTTTATCCAAAAGATCTACAACAATTTCTCTACTTTTTTCGAGTCCAGCTTCAAGATAGATTGCTCCAATTACAGCTTCAAAAGCATTAGAGAGCAAAGAGGGTTTTTCTCTTCCTTTGTTATTTTCTTCGGCCGCAGAAAGATAGATAGAATCTCCTAGTTTAATCTGTTTTGCCAAAGTTGCAAATCCACTCTCATTTACCAAAGAAGCTCTAATCTTTGAAAGTACACCTTCATCTGAATTTGGAAATTTATTAAATAAAAATTCTCCAACAATCAAATCCAAAACGGCATCACCTAAAAATTCTAGCCGCTCATTATTGTAAGGCTTTTTATAACTTTTATGCGTCAAAGCCTCAATAATCAACTGCTTATTTTTAAACTCATATCCTAATTGTCTTTCTACCTCTTGATAGTTTTCCATTTTCACCTCACTTTTAACTTTAAAGCTTCCTTTTTTGCTAACTTATCACACAATTCATTTTCTTCGTGTCCACTATGTCCTTTTATCCATTTTGCTTCTACTTGATGTTTTTGGGCAACTTCTAAAAATTCTTTCCATAACTCTTTATTTTTTACTCCTTTAAATTTTTTTTGAATCCAACTCTTTAACCAAAGATTTATAGCATTTGCTACATAAGTACTATCTGTTACTATCAAAACTTTACAAGGCTCTTTTAAAAGCTTTAAACCTTCAATTACAGCTTTTAATTCCATCTGATTATTTGTAGATTTTTTCTCTCCTCCACTAAAAATTTTTCTTTTTCCCCTATATTCTAAAATCCCAGCATATCCTCCTGCTCCAGGATTCCCTAAACTAGAACCATCACAATAAAGAATCACCTCTTTTATCTGCTTTTTTTTCAACTCTTGCTTCAACCTTTATAGAGTTTATTGCCATACAGCTAGGACATCTTTCAAAAGAGATTGGAAAACTATTTTTGCACTCTTTACAGAGATAAAAAAAACTTATATCTCCTTCAAAATACCCAGCTTCCCTTGCACTGCAAAGAAGATCAACTGAAAAAATTCCACTCAAAGAGTTTGGTCTTTTTGCAATTTCTCCTCTTGCAAAGTAGATAGATTTTAAAATCCTATCTGACAAAATTATATCCAATTGGAGTTTGGAATATGGCAGATACCAAAGAATATCTAAAATTTCTGTTACTCTTTTAGTATCAAAGTAACTCCAAGCAACCTTACTATCTAAAATAAAAAGCTCTTTTATAATTAATCGATAAAGCCTTTTTTCCTCTTTTAAAAGTTTTTCTAGAGCTTTTACCTTTTCGGAGGTATTTAGTGTATGATTTGATTTTATTTCCAAAAAATTTAAATATTTCAAAAGATCTTTTACATCTATATTTTGAGCTTCAATTGCATCAATTACCTCTTTTGCTTGTTCAAACTCTCCCAAAGCTTCATAAATAAGTTCTAGCTGAAATAAGACATCAATTCTTCGCGGATGTCTTTTTAGCATTTGAACAAAAATCTCTTCAGCTCTTTGTAAAAATCCAGCTTTTAAATAGATTTTTCCAAGATGAACTAAAAGTTCATCATCTTTTGAGTGTCTAATTAGATATAAAAAAATATTTATACTTTTATCATAATCTCCACTTTGCTCAAATGCTCTTGCTAAAAGTAGAAGTGGTTTCATCATTCCTTTTTCAAAAGGAACATCTTGTTCTTCCAATTCACAACTTGTATCGTCAAATTTATCTAAAAAATTATAAAGATTTTTTTTTAATTTGTCTTTTTTGTAAACAATCCAACCTTGGGATCCCAAAGCAATTACAGTAGCAATTAAAATCAAAAGCAAAATACTATAAATTGGATCGTAATAATCAAAAATAAAACTATTCAATTTTTTAACCTTTTTTATATTTATTTTTGCTCTATTTTTCTAATCCTAACTCTTTTTGGGTCAAAAAGTTCTATAGCTTTTTTTATCATTGGTTGATTTAAAATAGGATCTTCTAACTTCTCTTTTTCTGGGATCAAATCTTTTGGTGTTTTCTCCTCCAAAGAAGAGTTTTGAACCTCTTTTAGATTTTGATGAGGTTTATTGTGAAGATTTTCTTGTTGTAAATTTATAATTTTTGTCTCAAGTCCAAAAATATCTTGCACAAAAGTTCTAATTAAGATCCATTTATTCTTTAAGAGTTTTTTTTCATCTCCCGTTGCTTTTGATTTCCAAGTAAGTTTTCCATTTTCAAAACTTACAAATTCAATATTTCTTCTAAAAACTTCTCCTAAGTTTTTATCTAAATCTTCTAATTTTTTTATTAGAGTTTCAAACTTTTCTTTTTCTATACTAAATGGTTCTACTTCTAAGGAGACCTTTTTAAGATCTTTGGAAACTTCTAAAAACCCTTTTGAAAGTTTAGTCTCTTTTGTAAGAGACTTTGAAATTTTATCTATTTTTAGTTCCTCTTCTAAATCTTGGATTACTTGATCAATTTCAAAAGGTAAAAGTGCTTCTACCATTTTCATCAAGCTAAGTCCAAGTACAAATTCTCCATCACTTCCAAAGTGCAAAAGCTCTTTAGCTTCAGCTAAAATTCTAAAAAATCTATCTAAAATTATGGGAGAAAATCGAGGGTCTCTTTTTAGAAGTAATTCTTTTGTATACAAAATTAATTCATCAATAATCATTTCTGATTCATATTCACTACTTTGAGAAATAAATTCTAAAATTGCATCTTGATCTTTTTTTAGAATATCTTCTAAGAGTTTATCCAAAACAAAAGGTTCAATTACTCCTAACATTTTAGTAACTGTTGAAATATCAACTTTACTTTTGGCATAAACTATAGCTTGATCTAATAAAGTTAAAGCATCTCTTAAACTTCCAGCTCCACTCCTTGCAATAATGGAAATAGCTTCTTTTTCATACTCTATTTTTTCCATATCTAAAATATATTCTAAATGACTTTGAATTACTTTTTGAGGAATTTTTTTAAATCTAAAATGTTGAACTCTAGAAAGAATTGTCGCAGGAAGTTTTAAAGGATCAGTAGTTGCTAAAATAAATTTTACAAACTCTGGAGGTTCTTCTAAAGTCTTTAAAAGTGCATTGAAAGCTTGAATTGTAAGCATATGAACCTCATCAATAATAAAAATCTTAAATCTTCCAATGCTTGGTTTATATTTTGTATGTTCAATTAACTCTTTTATATCATCAATTCCTCTATTGCTTGCTCCATCCATCTCAATAATATCAATATGGCGATTTTCATTTGCCATTTGACAATTTAAACATTTTTGACAAGGAGATGGAGTTGGACCATCTTGGCAAAGAAGAGCTTTTGCAAAGATCCTAGCAGTAGAAGTCTTTCCACTTCCTCTTAACCCAGAAAAAAGGTAAGCATAAGAGAGCCTATTGTTTGCTAGAGCTTGAGAAAGAGTAATTCTAACTGCCTCTTGCCCTACAAGATCTTCAAAGCTCTTTGGTCGATATTTCCTCGCTAATACCAAAGTAGATCCTTCATCAAAGATAAAATGTATTTTATCAAAATAACTAGGATCTTAAAAAAGTGGGGTTTTGTTTATAGTCTATTATTTTTTAAATGAAGGTTTATGAAAAAGATATCTTGGTTTCTTATAAAATTTAGCACTCTTTCTTTCGCCATCTAAAGAGATAGAAAAAGTTATTATCTGGCTTTTTTGCTTATCAAATAAAATTTGATAAATATTTGACCATTGAGGAACCATAATTTTTAAGGAAGGAGAGAGAGTTTTGTAATCGATTTCCTTAACACTTTTGGGTTTTTTTCCATTTAAAGTAATAGTTGCATTATTATCTATTTCTACATTGCTTGAGAGAATAAACTTTTCAAAAGGAGATTTCTTATCTTGGAGATAATTTACAACTAAAATAAATTCATTATCTTTTCCCTTATGAAAAATCAACTTTTCTCCGCTTCTTAAATTAGAAAATTTATCTTTTTTGTATGAGATATGATCAAAGAGAGCTTTATCCTTTGTCGAACATCCTCCTCCAACTATAATAAGAGCAATCACCCATAAAATCTCTTTTTTCATCTAACAACCTTAAAAATCCTCTTAGAGCATATTATATCAAATGAGAATTATTTCCTAGTTAAAGGTGATTATTATTTATCATAAAGCAAAAAGCAGTTAATTCTGCCCAAAATGGGCAGATAAAATTTTAAGAAAGAATATCATCTAAAGAGATATAATCTCCAACTCTTCCAGTCATTGGTTCAATATCAGTATTTACAGGAAGTGTCTTTTTACCCGGTCTCCAACCAGCAGGACAAACTTCTCCAGTTTTATGAGCATGCTGATGAGCTCTAATTTGTCTGATAAACTCTTCTACATTTCTTCCAACAGGTGGAGCTTGAACTTCTTGAGCAACTACAATCCCATCTGGATTAATCAAAAATCTTCCTCTAAGTGCAAGTCCAGCTCCTTCAATCATTACTCCAAACTTTCTAGTAACTTCTCCAGTAGGATCAGCTCCGATTGTAAGTTTGAGATCTTTTAATAGAGGTTCAGTTTCTACAAATCTTTTATGAGAAAATTTTGTATCAGTAGAAATTGCCAAAACTTTACATCCAAGCTCTCCTTCAATTGTATCAAGGTGAGCATTCATTGCTGCAATTTCAGTTGGACAAACAAATGTAAAATCTGCTGGATAAAAACAGATTACACTCCAACTTCCTTTATAATCTTCACTGCTAACTTCTGTATAATGTCCAGTTTTGGCATCATAAGCTTCTAATTTAAACTCTGGCATTGGTTTTAAAACTAAAACTCCAGCTTGTGTTTGAGTATTTTCCATACTATCTTCCCCCTTCTTTTCTTCTTGAATATTTTCTTTATTTTCTGTTTTGGTTGTTGATTTATCACATGCCATTTATAATCCTTTTAAAAAGGTAGTGACACTTTATCTTAAATAATAATTTTTGTCAAGAGTTTTTCTATTTTTTTGATCAATTTTGGGAAAAATCATCAATTTTTAAAACTTTCATCTACTTTCATACATAAAATATGTCCTATCATCGTATGCATTTCTTGTATTCTTGGAGTATCATTTGAAGGCACAATCAAATTAATATCACACTCTTCTTTCATCTTTCCTCCATCCTTACCACTAAAACCAATTACTTTGATGCCAAGATTTTTAGCCTCTTTGATTGCTTCTAAAATATTTGGGCTATTTCCACTAGTTGAAATTGCAATTAAAATATCCCCTTTTTCTCCTAAAGCCTGAAGTTGTCTTGCAAAAACTTTCTCATATCCATAGTCATTTGCAATTGCACTTAAAGCTGAAGTATCGGTTGTAAGAGCAATTGCAGGAAGTCCCTTTCTTTCAATTTTAAATCTTCCAGTAAATTCTGCTGCAATATGTTGAGCATCAGCCGCACTTCCTCCATTCCCACAGAGAAAAATTTTATTTTTTCTCTTTAACGCTTCTAAAATCAATTCCGAAGCTTTTTTAATCTCTTTTGGAAGCTTTTTTAAAACATCCTCTACAACTTTTTTATGCTCTAAAATCTCTTTTTCTATTGTTTGCATAAAATTCCTTTGAATATTTTAAAATCTATTATCCTATCAAAAAAAGAGTAATTTCATCAGCTAAAAAGTAATCAAGAGAAAAAATTCTATCTTCTTTTTGATAAACTTTTTTTTCTTTTATTAAAGTTTCAACTTTTCTTTTATCTGGAAGAAGTTCAATTTCGACTCCAACACTACTTCTAAGTCCTAAAAAAATCTTTTCTAATCTTAAATCTTCTTTGGATAATTTTTCTATTTTAATATCTGCTGGATTTTGAATATATTTTTCTAGGTTACTTTGTGGATAAAATCTACTATCTTCCAAAAATCCAACGGCCCCAGCCCCAAGCCCAATATAGTTTTTTAATTTCCAATATCCAAAATTATGCTTTGAGATCTTTCCATAGTTTGAAACTTCATACTGCTTTAATCCTTTAGAATTTATGTAATTACTTACAAACTTAGCTAAAGAATCATCTTTTTTAGCAACTTCTGGAGTAAGAGCAAAAGGAGTATTTGCTTCGATTGTAAGTTCATAGGCTGAAATATGGGAAACTCCAAGTTTTAGGGCTAAATCTATATCTTTTTTTAAAAGAGTTTTTGTATCATTATAATAGTTATAGATTAAATCTACTGAAATATTTTCAAATCCCAAATCTTTGGCATCATAAATTGCTCTAATTGCATCATCTAAAGAGTGAGATCTTCCTAAAAGTTTTAACTTTTGTTCATTAAAACTTTGAACTCCAAAACTTAATCTATTAACTCCAAGCTCTTTTATTCCTTTTAACCACTTTTTTGAAGCAGAGTTTGGATTTGCTTCAATAGTAATTTCAGCATCTTCTTTTAAAAAAGGTTCTATTTTTTTAAAAAGTTCAGAATAAAGATCAGGCGAAATTGTAGAAGGAGTCCCTCCTCCTATAAAAACTGTTTCAATTAAATTTGGCAAGAGTTTAAATCTCAAAATTTCTAATTCAAATTGTCTCAAAAGAGCTTGAATGTAACTTTTTTGAGTATTGAACTTTCCAACATAAGAGTTAAAACTACAATAAAAACATTTAGAATCACAATAAGGAATATGAATATAAAGAAGCATAAATTTTCCAAACTCCAAAGAAGTTATAATAGCTTTTGAGATAAAATGGTAGCAAAATTTATCCAAAAAGTGGATAATTTCAAAATTTTCTGTCAAAATTATCGTTTCAAAATGCGGTAAAAATGGCAGTAAAAAGATTGAAGGAGTCTAGAAAAGATTCCAAAATTAAAATCATCAAATAAGAGAGTCAAAATGGAAGCAAAGAGTAAATATCGTCCAAATGTGGCTGCCATTGTGCTCTCTTCGGATTATCCGTTTGAACAAAAATTTATGATTGCAAGAAGAAAAGGAGTACGGAGAGGATGGCAATTTCCTCAAGGTGGAATAGATGAGGGAGAAACTCCACTTGAAGCGCTCCTTAGAGAGTTAAAAGAAGAGATAGGGACTGATGAGGTTGATATCATAGCTGAATATCCAGGATGGATTAGCTATGACTTTCCCAAAAATACAAAAAACTCTAGAAAATACCCTTTTAAAGGGCAAAAACAGAAGTACTTTTTAGTACGTCTAAAACCAAGCGCTTCGATAAAACTGGACTCATTTATTACACCAGAATTCGAAGAGTACACATTTATAGACAAAGATCAACTCTTCTCAAAAATCACCTTTTTTAAAAGAAGAGTTTACAAAGAAGTAATCGAATATTTCACAAAAGAAGGATATTTATAAATGTTGATTGTGCAAAAATATGGCGGAACTAGTGTTGGAAGTTTGGAAAGAATCCAAAATGTAGCAAATAGAGTTGCTAAAGCAAAAGATGCTGGAAATGATCTTGTAATTGTCGTTTCTGCTATGAGCGGAGAAACAAATAAATTAATAGAGTATGCTCACTATTTTTCTAAGACTCCTTCAAAACGAGAAATGGATATTTTACTTAGCTCTGGAGAAAGGGTGACTGCTTCACTTTTAGCTATTGCTCTTCAAGAGATGGGCTATAAAGCAATTGCTCTTACTGGAAGACAAGCTGGAATTATTACAGATAGTTCCCACACTTATGCAAGAATTGAATCTATAAAAACAGATGCAATAAAAAAAGAGTTAGAAAAAGGAAATATTGTAATAGTTGCTGGTTTTCAAGGAATCAATAAAGATGGAGATGTTACAACCTTAGGAAGAGGAGGAAGTGATCTTAGCGCTGTAGCGTTGGCAGGAGCTTTAAAAGCTGATGCCTGTGAAATTTATAGTGATGTAGATGGAGTCTATACTACAGATCCAAGAATTGAGCCAAAAGCAAAAAAACTAGATAAAATCTCTTATGATGAGATGCTTGAACTCTCAAGTTTGGGAGCAAAAGTCCTTCAAAATCGTTCAGTCGAACTTGCAAAAAAGATGGGAGTAAAAATTATTGCAAAGAGTAGTTTTACTGATGCAGAAGGGACTATAATTTCTAAGGAGGATAGAAGTATGGAAGAAGTGGTAGTAAGTGGGATTGCCCTTGATAAAAATCAAGCAAGGGTATCTCTTAGAGATGTAGTAGATCGCCCAGGAATTGCAGCAGAAATTTTTAATATCTTGGCAAATGAACAGATAAATGTTGATATGATCATTCAAAATGCTTCAAAAGAAGGAATGACAAATCTTGGATTTACAGTTCCTCAGAGTGAACTTGAAAGAGCTAAAAAAGCAATAGAAAGTTTTGCTCATGATTATGGAAGTGTAGATTATGATGAAAATGTCTGTAAAGTATCTATTGTTGGAGTTGGAATGAAATCTCATAGTGGAATTGCGGCAAAAGCCTTTAGTGTAATGGCAAAAAATAATATCAATATTGAGATGATTTCAACAAGTGAAATTAAAATTTCTATGATTATTGATGAAAAGTTTGGAGAACTTGCTGTAAGAGTACTTCATGAAGCTTATGAGTTAGATAAATAATGCAAGATTTTCCAGAGTGGAGTTTAAATTTAATCAGCTCTAATAAAACTCTGGAGGGCTTGGAAGAGAGATATTTTGAAGTGGTTCTTTTGATTGAACCTATGCTTCCAAAGCTCCTAAAAGGAGAACCTTTACTTCTTTTTTCCGATAAAAAAAGAGAGTGGTTTGTAGAGTACATTCTGATTCAAATAAACCAAAAAGATCGGCCTTTTATTCCAATTTATAAATTAAGCGGAATTTTAAATACAAATCAACTTTTTGGAAAAGATAGAGGAAAAATAGAAGATATGCTTTCAATCTCCTTTCCAAATGGATACAACTTTTGGTTTATAGGAGAAAAAGAGCTGGATTTTTCTAATGGTTTTTTTTGGGAAATTAAAGAAAAAAGCCTTTTAGATCCAAAAGATCCAAATTTAGATATAAAATTACTTCAACTTTATAAAATTTTTGAATCTTCAATAGAAGGTGCTATTTTTGGAGAGTTTGAGATTTTTTAATGAAACTTTTTAGTCAAATTATTATAACTTCAGATTTTTATAAAACTTTGTCAATAATTCAAGAAAATGCTAAAATTTATGGGTATGAAGTTATAGATATTATAAAAGATGGAATTTTTTTAGTCTCTGATGTAGATCTTGTAATAGAAAAAGCTTATTTAGCCTCAGAAAAAAAAGAGATTTTAGTCCTGGGTGCTAAAAATTTTAGTGAAATTGTACAAAATAGACTTTTAAAGATTTTAGAAGAACCTCCAAAAAATAAAGAGTTTATTTTACTTTTTACAAATAAAGCTTCAATTTTAAATACTATAAAATCAAGACTTCCAATCCAAGTATTAGAAAAAACAGACGATAGTAAAATTGAAATTCCAGATCTTTCTAATTTAAACCTAGAGATAATTTATGAGTTCGTTCAAAAACACAAAAAAGATTCTCAAGATCAAATGAAAATACTAATTCAAAAGATCTTTAAAGAAGCTCTAAAAAGTAAAAATTTTCTTTTTAAATCAAAAGATTTAGATCTTTTCAAAGATGCTCTTCTAGCATTAGAGTATGGGGCAAATACTGGATTTATTTTAATTGGAATTTTACTTAAACTCCTTGAAATAAAAAAAAATAAAATATAATTTCTTGACAAAAAAAAATAAATTTGTTATACTAAAAGGCTTCCTAAAAGAAGGGGGTGACTTGGCTTCGACTGGAATAGTCGGGGCTATGTGCATGTCGGAGTGGGTTACTCCGTTATCAAACCCAAACAAAATAGACGCAAACAATACAGATTATCGCCCAGCTTACGCTGCTGCGTAAGTTTAACGAAGAATTTTGGGCTGTCTCACCAGCGACGCCATCTTAGCTGGGTTTGAGGCATCGACAGTTGATGGCTATATTGCCAATTTGCCTAGATTGGCAATGAACTTTTTAGGCTGTGCTCTGTGGAGCTTTGGGTGTTGAGCAAAACAGAGCAAGAATTATCAACACTACTAAGCATGTAGAAGCATAGTCCTAGCTATTTCAGGACAGGGGTTCGATTCCCCTCACCTCCACCATATCTCAATCTCTTATAGTTTCAAGTAGTCTTGGAATAATGAAAAGATCTCACAGGTCCCTATATATAAGGGTTTTTTAAGGTTTTTGAAAAGTAAGTTCTTACATTTTGATAATTGTATATAATTATACTACTGATAAATATATAAAACTCCCAAATAACATTATTTGTCAAGTAAGCTTTCATCCTCTTAAGCCATAGCATTAGATTACTATAAGCTTTTCCTCTTATAGATTCAAAGATAGTTAGTGTATTGAAGGCTTATTATTGTTTATGATAATAATGATGACATGCTTTTGGAGTAGTGGTGTCTTTTGGATAATCCCTATCATAAAATTTTAAATGGATCTAGTTTTCTTCCTAAAAAAGTATCAAGGGAACTTTTTCAATCAAGCATAGAAAAACTTATAAATGCTGATCTAAATGAAGCATTTATATTAAGAAAAGTATAGTCTGTAATAGAAGTTCAAAGTTTTGAGGCCAGTAGACAAAAAAATGAAATGGTGGACCTTACCGGGTTCGAACCGGTGACCTCTTCGCTGCCAGCGAAGCGCTCTCCCAGCTGAGCTAAAGGCCCTAAGAGGAGTTTTATTTTATCAAAAAAAGTTTAATTTTCTTATGAGTTCATTCCCCTAAAAGGGGAAAAATTTTAAGCTTTTTCTTTTAATTTTTCTAGTGCTTCAAGAGCATACTTTTTCCCAAGTTCATAAGCTTTTTTGTTTGCCTCATGAACTTTTGGAGGAACTTTGCTAAGCATTGTCTCAATTAAAATATCTTCAGGAATTGCATCCATAAAAGTATTTGCAATTGCAAGAGCTACAACTGATTGAGTAAGGACTAGCCCAACTTCTTCTTTTGCAATAGTAATAATTGGAATTTCTACAATATTCCATTTCTTTCTATCTTCTTCAGTTGGATAAACCAGGTTTGGATCAATTACAATAGTTCCGCCATCTCTTACACCATTTTTAAATAGCTGATAGCTTTTATCTGCAACTGAGAGCATAAAATCGATTTGTCCATCAATTGCATATGGATACCAAATCTCTTCATCATCTAATTGAATATCAACAACTGTTGGTCCACCTCTAACTTGAGAAGTATAAGTTGCAGTTTTTACTCCATATCCTCCCATTTTAATTTTTGCCGCTGCAAAAATCTCTCCAGCAAGCAAAACCCCTTGACCACCAACACCGGTGAATCTCATTACAATTCTACTCATCAACTACCCCTTATATTTTCTTCTTAAACTCATCTTGGGTGATTTTACCTCTTTTACCTTGTTGAGCCTCTTTTACCATTTCATAAGCATCGCAATACTCAATTACTTCTGTGTCTTGCTTTAAGATTCCAGTTGGAAGATAGTTAAGTTTTTCTTCTTCACTTAATTTTTCATACTTTTTCTTAGGCATTGTAATTGAGTCAATCCAATCAAGGTTTTCCATAGCACTTGCCATTTTATTTTTTCTTCCAAGGTTTATATGGCAGTTTGAAAGAATCTCTACATATGAAAAGCCTTTATGTTTTAGAGCTTCAGCAATTACTTTTTCTACCTTTCTTGGCTCACTTACCTTTTCTCTTGCAACAAAACTTGCTCCTGCAGCTTCAGCCAATTTACATCCATCAAATGTTGGATCAATATTTCCAACTTTTTGAGATACTGTCCAAAAACCTCTTGGTGTAGTAGGTGAAGTTTGAGAGTTTGTAAGTCCATAGATAAAGTTGTTAATTACGATTAAAGTAATATCGATATTTCTTCTACACCCATGAATTGTATGGTTTCCTCCAATAGCTAGTGCATCACCATCTCCAGCAACACAGACTACGTGTTTATCTGGATTTGCTAACTTTACTCCAGTTGCATAAGCTACAGTTCTTCCGTGAGTTGTATGGATAGTATTTACATCAACATAAGAGCTAAATCTACCACTACATCCAATTCCAGAAATTAAACACATATCATCTTTATCGATTCCAAGCTTATCCATTGCACGAATAAAAGCTTTTAAAATTACACCATCTCCACAACCCCAACACCAGAGTGTTGGCATCTTATTTGTTCTTAAATATTCATCATAATTAAAAGCCATAGTTAAAATACCTCCTTAACTTTATCTATAATATCTTGTGGAGAGAATGGGCGTCCATTTGTTTTTGTTAATTTTTCAATATCTTTTCTACCCATACATCTTTGAATCTCTTCATAATATTGACCTTGATTTAACTCAACTACAAGCACTTTATCAAATTTTTTTCCAAGCTCTTCAAGTCTTTTTTCTGGAGATGGCCAGATTGTAATTGGTCTAAAGAGTCCAGCTTTAATTCCTTCTTCTCTTAATCTATTAATTGCCTCTTTGATTGCAAGAGAAGCTGAACCATAACCAATTAATAAAATATCAGCATCATCAAGCATATACTCTTCATTACTTTCAATTTCGTCTTTATGTTCATCAACCTTTCTAAAGAGTCTATCTATTAATTTTCTACAAGTTTCAATCTCCTCAGTCGGGAAACCATCTGCATCGTGATGAAGTCCAGTAAAGTGATATCTATAACCTTTAAACATTGGATTTAATACTGCTGGTTCATCTTGAGCTACACCATAAGGTTTATACTCTTCTGGTGGACCATCAAAAGTTTTTCTTGGCTTAATATTTGCCTCGACCTCTTCTTTTGTCGGAATTACAGCTTTTGCATGCATATGCCCAAGAGTTTCATCAAGAAGTACAATAACAGGTTGCATAAATCTATCAGCCAAATTAAATGCTCTAACAGTTTCAGTATAACACTCTGCTAATGTTCCAGCACAAACTGTAATAGATTTGTAATCTCCATGGCTTGGATTTTTTGCTTGATTAATATCACCTTGAGATACTCTTGTTGGAAGACCAGTACTTGGACCTCCTCTCATTACATTTACAACTACCAAAGGCACTTCTGCCATTTGAGCAAGTCCTAAGTTTTCAGCCTTTAGGCTAATTCCAGGCCCTGAAGTTGCTGTAAGACTTCTTACTCCACTCATACTAGCACCAATTGCTGCACAAATTCCAGCAATCTCGTCTTCCATTTGAATTGCAGCACCACCTACTCTTGGAAGAAGATCAGAAATTGTATGCATTACTTCACTTGAAGGTGTAATTGGATATCCTCCAAAAAACCTACATCCAGCATCAACTGCAGCCATTGCTGCTAAATCGTTTCCTGTAGATATTACTTCTCTTGTCTTACTCATTTTAATTAACTCCTTTTTATGCATCAAGCATCATATAGTTATTTTCTGCAATCTTTTTGGCTCTTTCTTTTGCTTGTTCAGTAAGTTTTGCAAATTTATACTCTTTTTTATCTGCTACAAAAATAGCAAAATCTGGACAAGCAAGTTCACACTCATTACAACCAATGCAAGAATCAGGTTCAATTACTGTAATCATACTTCCTAAGATTGAGTGTGGATCATACCTCATCGCCAAAACACCAGCAGGACAAACTGACACACAAATATCGCAAGCTTTACATCTACTCTCATCAGTCCAAACTGGAGTATTTTCGGGAGCTTTCATTAAAGACATATCTATTCCCCTTTATCTCAATTTTTTACAGTGATATTTTCACTACGCAGTTAGAATATCGAAGTTTGAGTAAGGGTTCTATGATAAAACAAGGTTGCGTTGATTTAGTATAGAGTTTTGTTACTATTTGAAGCATAAATTCTATCTTGCTTTGAAGAAAATATTAATTTTAAAGATCAAAAAAAGTAAAAGATTAAATATCTCAGAAGAAAAGTAACATTATAAAAAAGATTTCTAATTTCTATCTTTTAAAAATAAATTGTTAAGAATTTGTTATAATTTTTGGCAAAAATTTTGAAAGGAGTTGGCCTAGCCAAAAGCCATGGAGATAAAATTAGCATCATCTTATGGATTTTGTTACGGAGTAAAAAGAGCAATAAAAATTGCAGAAGAACATCCTGGAAGTAGTACTTATGGACCTTTAATTCACAATAAAGATGAAATAGAAAGACTTAAAGAAAATTTTAATGTCTCTTTGGCAAAAAACCTTCAAGAGGCAAAAGAGGCAAAAGCAGTTGTTATCAGAACTCATGGCATTCCAAAAGATGAATTAGCACAATTAAAAAAAGATGGAAAAAAGATTATAAATGCAACTTGTCCTTTTGTAACTACACCTCAACAAATTGTAGAAAGAATGAGCAAAGAAGGTTATAGTATTGTAATTTTTGGAGATAAAAACCATCCAGAAATTAAAGGAGTTGTAAGTTACGCACAAAATCAAAATGATGCTTTTGTAATTTTATCTCCTGAAGATATTCCAAGTCTTCCTCTAAAATCTAAAGTTGCAGTAGTTGCACAAACTACCAGAAAACCCCAAGAGTTTACTAAAATTGTCTCAAGTTTAGTTTTAAGAGCAAAAGAAGTTAGAGTTTTTAATACAATTTGTAATGCTACTTTTGAAAATCAAGATGCAGCAGCAGACCTGGCAAAAGAGGCAGATGTAATGATTGTAATTGGAGGAAAAAACTCTTCAAATACAAAACAACTCTATTTAATTTGTAAAAATTATTGTAAAGATAGCTATCATGTAGAAAATGAATCTGAACTTGATAAAGCTTGGTTTGAAGGCAAAAAAATTTGTGGAATTAGTGCTGGTGCTTCCACTCCAGATTGGGTAGTAGAAAATGTAATTAAAAGGATAAAAGAGATAAAAAATATTTATAATTAGTATAATTTTTGATTATAAAATTAGGTGTTTTGGAGAAAAAAGAGTGGATATTAAAACATTTTTAAAAGCTATCGATATTTTAGAGCAAAATTTGGACTCTTCTCCAGCCCTTACTCTTCAAAACTCCTACAAAAGAAATCCCTATACAATTTTGATGGTTACACTTTTAAGTCTTAGAAGTAGAGACTCTCAAACAGCAACTATTGCAAATAAACTTTTTAACTCTATTCAAACTCCAGAAGAGCTTTTAGAAATTTCTCAAGATGAACTTGAAGCAATTATTAAGCCTCTTGGAATGCAAAAAAAAAGAGCTAAAACTTTGATTGAAGTCTCAAAGACTTTGATTGAAAAGTTTGATAGTAAAGTGCCAGAGAGTAAAAAAGAGCTTCTAAGTATTAAAGGGATTGGAGAGAAAACTGCAAATGTGGTTTTAAATAGTGCTTTTAATCAAAATATAATTGCAGTAGATACTCATATCCATAGAATCTGTAATATATGGAAAGTTGTTGAGACTAAAAATGAGATTGAAAGCTCAAAAATTTTAAATAGAATAATTCCAAAAAGTTATAGAGCAAAACTAAATACGATTTTAGTCTCTTTTGGTCAAACTATCTGTCTTCCAAACTATCCAAAGTGTGAAATTTGTAAGGTAAAAGAGTTTTGTAAAAGAAATTGAAAAACTTTTTTAGAAAACTACATTATTTTAGTTTGCTATAATCTTTTAACCTTTTTAGGAGAGCAGATGAAAAAATTTATTTATATTTTTTTTCTTATAGAAATAGTATTTGCCGCAGAACATTATGCTAGAGTTGAACCTTTAGAAAGATACACAATAAAATCTAGTGTTTCTGGAGAAATTATTTGGACTAGTAGTAATTTAGAAGGAGAAATTGTAAATGGAGAGATTATAAAAATAGATTCAAAAATAGATAAAAAAGATTTACAAAATGCCCTTAATACAAAAGAGATAATAAAAAAGAGTTTAGATTTGGCCAAGGAGATTCTTCCAACTTTAGAAGAAAATTATAAAAGGCAGTTAAGATATTTTAAAAGGCTTAGCCAAACAAGTAGTACTTCTCAAAATCAAAAAGATTTAGCCTTTGGAGCTATGGTTTCTGCAAAAAATCAATTTATCTCTACAAAAGATAAGATTTTAAGTCTAAAAAGACAACTTAGTGATATTGATTTTAAAATTGCAATGTTAAAAGACAAAATCTCAAAAAAAAGCATAAGAGCAAAGAATCTTTATCTTTATAAACTTTTTGTAAAAAAAGGAGATTATGCAACTTTTGGTAAACCTTTGGCAATTTTAGATGATTTAAGTAAAGCAAAAGTTACAATCTATCTTAGCAAGGATGAACTCCGCAATCTTTCAAAAAGTAAAATTTATATTCAAGGTCAAAAGACCAATTTAACTTTTAACAAAATTTGGAAAGAAGCTGATGAAAAATTCATCTCTTCCTACAAAGCAGAAATTATTTTAGAGCCAAAATACCAATTTTCATCATTAATTAAAGTAGAGGTAAAATAGATGTTAGTAAAAACTGCTTGTCCTTTGGATTGCTTTGATGCGTGTGGAATAGTTTGTGATACTTCAAACCCAAAAGAGCTTCTCCCAGATCCTTCTCATCCACTCTTTAATGGGAAATTGTGCTCTTTAATGAGCAAATATTTTCCAAATGAAAAAAGGATTACTACTCCAAAAATAGATGGAAAAGAAGTTAGTTTAGAAGAAGCATTAGATGAAGTAGCAAAAGCTTTGAAAGATAAAAAGAGTCTTCTTTGGAGAGGAAGTGGAAATCTTGGAGTTATGCAAGAAGTTACGAATCTTTTGATGAAAGAGATCAATGGATATCTGACTCATGGAAGTTTATGCGATGAAGCTGGAATTGCAGGAATTATGGAAGGAAGAAGAATAAATAGACAATTACCTTTGTCCCAAATTAAAAAAGCTGATGTAGTAGTGGTGTGGGGAAGAAATATTCCAGTTACAAATTCTCATTTAATGCCTTTTATCAAAGGGAAAAAGCTTGTAGTAATTGATCCAGTAAAAACATCTTTGGCCAAAATAGCAGATTTGCATCTCCAGATTAAACCAAGAACGGATTTTTATTTAGCAACACTGCTTGCAAGATTTTTTACAATGGAAGATAATCAAAATGATCAGTGGCTTTTGAAATGGGGAAGTGAGTTTGAAGAGTTTTATGAATTTACAAGGACTTTTAGAATAAAAGCCATTTTGGAATATATGGAACTCTCTTTAGATGATATGGGTGATTTGATGAGGTTTCTTTTAGAAGAAAAAGTTGTATTTTTAGTTGGAGCTGGAGTACAAAAATATTCAATTGGCCATTATACTCTTTGGGCGATAGACTCTTTAGCAGCTACTCTTGGACTTTTTGGAAAAGAAGGCTCAGGAGTGAGCTATCTTGGAAGTTCCAAAGCAGGTTTTAAAAATCCTTTTGAGGTAAAACTTCCGACAAAACCAAAAGCAACTGTAGATTTTAGTGAATTTGAGACTGTAATTATTCAAGGTGGAAATCCAGCAGAATCTATGCCAAATTCAACAAAAGTGCAAGATTCCCTAAAAAAGACAAAAACAATCTATTTTGGTCTTTATGAAAATGAAACCTCTAAATTAGCAGATATTATAATTCCAGCTAAAAGCTTTTTAGAAAAAGATGATTTAAGATTAAGCTATGGACACAATTTTATTCAAAAAATGCCAAAAGTTTATGAGAGTAAAATTGGAATAAGTGAATATTATTTCACAAAAGAGATTTTAGAGCGTCTTGGAAAAGAAAATAATTTAAAAAGCAAAGAGTATTATTTAAATTTTTGGTTAGAACAGATCAAAGAAGATAAAGATGGAAACTTGATTCATCCTTTGCATCAAGAAATCCCATATGAGAATGGATTTGGAGAAGATGGTGAGGAAGAATTTATTTTTATTGATGATTTTGATGATGACTTTGAAGATATAAAAATTTTTAGAAAATTTAGGAAAAATTATAAAAAAGAAAAAGATAACACTTTTTGGCTTCTTAGTCCAAAATATTCAAAATCTCTAAATACTCAATTTCAAAGGGCAAATTTTGTGCACATTCCTCCTGGAATCGGATTTGAAGATAAAGAGATGGTAAAAATTTCAAGCTCTTGGGGAGAGATAAAACTAAGAGCAAAAATTGATGAAAGGCTTAGAAAAGATTGTATTTTAATTTATGCTGGAACAAAAGGAGTAAACTCTCTTACCCCTCCAATTTTAAGTGAGGAAGGTGATAATGCTTGTTTTGGAGAGGTAAAAGTAAATATTCAAAAAGCTTAAGAGTCTAAAAGCTCTTTTAGCTTCTTTAAGACTGCTTCAACATGACCTTTTACTTTAACTTTTTCCCATTTATAAGCAATTTTGCCATCTGGATTAATTAAAAATGTACTTCTTACAATTCCCATATACTCTTTTCCAAAACTCTTTTTTAATTGCCAAACTCCATAAGCTTTGGCAACCTCCTTTGATTCATCAGAAAGCAGAGTTATTTTTAGATCTTTTTTTTGAATAAAATTTTGATGTCTTTTTACAGAGTCTGGACTTACTCCAAGAATTGTTGCTCCAAGCTGAGCGAACTCCTCTAAGTTTGCACTAAAATCTAGAGCCTCTGTGGTACATCCTGGAGTGTTATCTTTTGGATAAAAGTATAAAACAACCCAAGAACCAGCAAAATCTCTAAGACAGATCTCTTCATTGTCTTGGTTTGGAAGACAAAACTTAGGAGCTTCTTGACCAATTTCAATCATTTTTTTCCTTTTTTTTCTTTTAGTTTTTTCTTCCACTCTTTTTCAAATTTTTTTCTTTTTAGTAAAGATAATTTTTCAATAAAAAGTTTACCATCTAAATGATCCATTTCATGTTGAATTGCAACTGCTAAAAAATCATCGTCTTCTAAAATATGTTTTTTTCCAAATCTATCTTGATACTCAATTCGTACAAATTTAAATCTCTCAACTTCTTCAAAATATCCAGGAACAGAAAGACAACCTTCTTGATATTTTCTCCTTCCTTCAAAATGAAGAAGTTTTGGATTGATAATTTCTAAGGTATTTTCTTTTGGTTGTTGATCTTTGGGATCTTCTGAGTCTGTTTCAATTGGAACATTAATAATCAAAGCTCTAAGAGGCACTCCAATTTGAATACTAGCAAGACCTACACCATTTTTGCTAATCATAGTTTCATACATATCATCAAGTAAAGTATGTAAATTTTGATCAAAGTCTTGAACATCTTTTGAGATTGTTTTTAATCTTTTATCTGGATAAATTAAGATATCTCTTACCATCTTTCCTCTTTTTAAGCAAAGCTTTTAGTTAAAATATCATCAATAATTCCATACTCTTTTGCCTCTTGGGCACTCATAAAAAAATCTCTTTCTGTATCTTTTTCTATCTTTTTCAAACTTTTACCTGTTTTTTGGGCTAAGATTTTATTTAAGTACTCCTTCATTCTCAAAATCTCTTGAGCCTGAATAGCAATATCAGTTGCTTGTCCTCTTGCTCCTCCTAGAGGTTGATGGATCATAATTCGCGAACTAGGAAGTGCAAATCTTTTCCCCTCTGCTCCACAAGCAAGCAAAAAAGCTCCCATTGAAGCTGCTTGTCCAACACAAATTGTCATTACATCTGGTTTAATATAATTCATAGTATCATAAATACTAAATCCACTAGTAATTACTCCTCCTGGAGAATTAATATAAAAGTAAATATCTTTATCTGGATCTTGAGCTTCAAGAAAGAGAAGTTGAGCAACAATACTTGAAGCTACTGCATCGTTTATCTCTCCACTTAACATTATAATTCTATCTTTTAAAAGTCTTGAATAAATGTCATAACTTTGAATTCCTCTTCCACTTTGTTCAATTACAATTGGAATATAACTCATATTTTTCCTTTGAAAATTTTTTAAAATAATACCAAAAAAGCTTCTATGAATCTATTTGGTTTTAAAATTATCTTCTTTGTTTTTCTAACCATCTCTGAAGAATAAGAGAAGCTGCAATTGAATCAATTTTTCCATCTTTTTTATGTCTAAAGACTCCTTTTGTCATCTCTTTTGCCTCAAAACTGCTTCCTGCTTCATCTTCAAATACAATTTCTACCTCATCATCAAGCTCTAGTAAAGAGATAAAATGTTTTATTCGTCTGCTCATTTCATTCTCAGAACTTCCGCCAAGTGGAATTCCTACAACTAAAGTTTTTGCTTTTAACTCTTTTAAGAGCTTAGAAAGATCTGAGGCTGCTTGTTTTCTTCCCTTTCTAATAATTGCTGGTTGAGGAAGAGAAAGCTTTTTATCTGGAGAAATTGCTACTCCAATTCTTTTTAATCCAACATCAACTGCTACAACCATCATCCACCACCTACAAAGTGTAGAAGTTCTACTTTGTCTTTATTTTTTAATTTGAAATTTTCCCACTCTTCTTTTTTAACTACATTCATATTTACAGCTGCTGCCATGACTTTTTCTTCAATCTTAAGTTTTTGTATTAACTTTTTTAAACTTAGAGCTTCTTCAAATTCCATCTCTTGCCCATTTACAATAATTTTTATCATTTAACTCTCCTACTCTTTTAGAAGTACCAAAAAATCACCATTTTAAGAGTATTAAAATAACTTTAATTTTTTAATTATACCAAAGAATGTTACACATTCTACAATTTTAAATTTAGAAACTTCATAAACAAGCTGTTTATATCTAATTAATATTAACTTTGTGTTAAAATACTAAATATTTTATCTAGAAGGTAAGAATGTGAATAAGAGAATTTATTATTTTGGGGTACTTGTCTCTTCTATACTTTTGTTAAGTGGCTGTGCAACTATGAGTCTTGGAATTAGTGATCCACAAGGTTGGAGAGATAGACAAAAAAAAGAGTTTGAAGCAATCTTGGCAAGTGATAAGTATGCTTCACTTTGTGGATTAGAGGGGCTTTATAAGCAGTACAAAGCTACAAAAGATACAAAGCTTCTTACAAAGCTTCTTGTAGGATATGTCCAAAATTTAGCAAATAGTTGTATTGATAGAGCATCTTTTAAAGCAATAGAAAAACAAAAACAAGAGAATAAAATTCATACAAGTTATACTTTTTATCTACAAGATGCTCCAGCTTCTTCAATAATTTCTAAACTTCAAAATGGTGCTCCAATTAGTGGAATTTTAGCACCTTATATTCCTAAAAATCCTCAATTTAAAAGACTTCTTGCAAAATATAAAAGAGGAGATGCCTCAAAGGCAAATATGAAAAAAATTAGAATGAGTCTAGAACGCAGCAAAGTAATGAGAGACAGTGGCTGGAATACTTACTTTTTGGTAAATGTTCCAGAATTTATGGTTTATTTTGTTGAAAATGGAAAAACTAAGTTTAGCTTTCCAGTAGTTGTCGGGAAAAAAGATTGGCAAACTCCAATTTTTAGCTCTAAAATGAAGTACGTCGTTTTAAATCCTACTTGGAATGTTCCAGATAATATTGCAAGAAGAGAAGAGATTCCAAAAATTATTAAAAATAAAAATTTCTTAAAACGTAAAAATATGATTGTTCTAAAAAGTTACGACTTAAACGAAAAACCAATTGATCCAAGAAAAATTAACTGGAAAAAGTTTCTCTCTCCTGAGTATCAAAAAAAAGCAATTCCATACAAAATTATTCAACTTCCATCAAAAAGCAATGCTTTAGGAAGAGTAAAATTTATGTTCCCAAACAAACATTCAGTCTATATGCATGATACAAATGCAAAATCTTTATTTAAAAACTCTTACAGAGCCTATAGTCATGGATGTATTAGACTCTCAAAACCTATGATGATGTTAGATTACTTAGCAAAAAGTGGATATTTAGTAACAAATAAAGCAAATGTAGATAAATTTATGGCTTCAAAAGAGTTAAAATATGTAAATTTGAAACAACCAATTCCTGTTCATATTGGATATTTTACAGCTTTTGTAAAAGATAATGGAGCAATAAAATACTCTCCAGATGTTTATGGATTTGATAGTTTGATGAAATTAAAAAAAGGCTACTAAAAATATGGCTAGTAGGCTTTGTAAATATAAAAATTTGGAATTTGAGATCTCTTATGAGATTCTCAATCCAAAAGCTACAAAAAACATAATCTTTCTCCATGGGTGGGGAAGCAACAAAGAGATTATGAAACAAGCTTTTGGGAGATATTTAAAAGATTTTAGGCATATTTATATCGATATGCCAGGTTTTGGAAAGAGTTTTAACGATAAATTTTTGACTACACAAGATTATGCAAATATAATAAAAATCTTTCTAGATGAATTAAATTATAAAATTGATATTGTAGCTGGACACTCTTTTGGAGGTAAAGTTGCTACACTCTTAAATCCTAAATGTTTAGTTTTACTCTCTTCTGCTGGGATTTTAATTCCAAAACCACTTTTAATAAAAATAAAAATTGCCCTCTTTAAAGCTTTGAAGTTTTTACATCTTAAAAAAATTAGAGATCTTTTTATAAGCGATGATGCAAAAGGTATGAATCAAGGAATGTATGAGACTTTTAAATATGTTGTAAATGAAGAGTTTGAAGAAAATTTCAAAAAGGTAACCTCAAAGGCTCTTCTTTTTTGGGGAAAAAATGATACTGCAACTCCACTTTGGAGCGGAAAAAAGATTAATTCTTTAATTAAAAACTCTTCTTTTTTCTCTTTTGAAGGAGACCACTACTTTTTCTTAAAACACTCAAAAGCAATTTCAGAAGAAATCGAAAAAAACTGTAAATAAGAGGATAAAATGGAAATCTTAAATATTCTAGCCTACTTTAGTACACTTTTACTTCTTGGATATTACATAATTACTACTTTACAATGGTATAGTTATAAATTAGAAAGAGTAGTTTTTCACCATACAAAAGCTTGGTGGAATATTATTTACTTTTATATTCCTCTTCTTAGCTACGATTTTGTAATGGGAATTAGTGATAAAAAATATGGGTTTATAATTTCTGGAATCTATTTTATTTTATTTTTTATTTGGTTAAAAGGAGTAGATAAGAAATTAGTCTTTACAGGAAGAGTAAAAAGATTTTTTGCCGCTTTAATATTTTTTGGGATTTTTTTACTTTTTACTTTTAAAATTTACTCTCTTTTTATTCCAATTTTACTTGCATTTTTAGTCTCAAATTTTATTGAAAAACTTCTATTTAATGGTTTCAAACAAAGAGCTAAAAAAAGATTAGACTCTTTTGAAAATTTAACTATTATTGGAGTTACTGCAAGTTATGGAAAAACTAGCATAAAAAATTATATTGCAAAAGTTTTGAGTCAAAAGTACAAAACCTACGCAACTCCAAGATCTGTAAATACGCTTGGAGGAGTTATAAAAGATATAAATGAAGATTTACCAAAAGATACTCAAATTTATATTGTAGAAATGGGAGCAAGAGGAAGTGGAGATATTTTAGAAATTACAGAGTTTGTAAATCCTCACTATGTTGTTGTAGGAAAGATTGGACCAGCCCATATTGAATATTTTAAAACTTTAGAAAATATAAGAAATACAAAAATGGAAATTCTCCAAAGCAAAAGATTAAAAAAAGCTTTTGTTCATGAAAGTGCAAAGATAGACCCAAAAGAAAATCCTAAAATAGAGATTTTTGGCAAAAATATAAAAGATATCAAAGCTACTTTAGATGAGACTTGTTTTAGCTTAGAAGATCAAAGATATTGCTCAAAAGTTCTAGGCTCTTTTAATGCTATTAATTTAGCAGCTGCTGTATTGGTTGCAAAAGAGCTTGGTTTAAGTAAAGAAGAGATAAAAAAAGGTATCTCAAAAATAGAACCAACACCTCATCGATTACAAAAAATAAAAGCAGGGAAAAAATTAATTTTAGATGATAGTTTCAATGGAAATATTGATGGAGTTTTAAGCTCTTTTGAATTGTGTAAACTCTGGGAAGGAAGAAAAGTTTTAATTACAGCTGGACTTGTAGAAGTTGATGAAAAATTAAATGAAGAGATTGCAAAAAAAGCTGATGAAATTTTTGATTTAATTGTAGTTACATCTTCTTTAAACGCAGAGATTTTTAAAAAAAATATCTCTAAGGCTAAATTTATCCATCTAAAAGATAAATCAAAACTCCAAGATTTCCTTGCCAAAAATACTTTTGATGGAGATTTAATACTTTTTTCTAATGATGCTCCAAGTTTTGTGTAGGAGGCAGAGGTTGAAAAAAAAAGATTTTCATATTTTAGTTACAAATGATGATGGATTTGAAGCAAAAGGATTGCAAAATTTAGTTAAAGCTCTAAGTCAAATTGCAACTGTTACTGTGGTAGCTCCTTCTAATGAAAAATCAGCTTGTGGACACTCTTTGACTCTAAGTAGACCCTTACATTTTATAGAAGTAAAAAAAGGATTTTATAAATTAGATGATGGCACACCAAGTGATTGTATTTTGCTAGCTCTAAAAAAATTCTTTTCCAAAAAAAGACCAGATCTTGTAATTTCTGGAATAAATAAAGGTGCAAATATGGGAGAAGATGTCACCTATTCTGGAACAGTCGGAGGAGCTATGGAAGGAGTTTTGCAAGGAATTGATTCTATTGCAATCTCTCAAGTGTGTAATAATCAATGCCAAAAAGTTGATCAGTTAGAGTATGAATTGGCAATAAATATAACTTTGGAACTTGTAAACAAGATAAAAAAAGATGGTTTTCCTTTGAAGGATAGAAAACTTTTAAATATTAATGTTCCTCCTCTAAAACCAAATGAAGCTAAAGGGATAAAAATTACTTATGCCGGAAAAAGAGTCTATAGCGATGATGCATCTGTCCATCTTAATCCAAGAGGAAAAGAGTATTTTTGGATTGGTTTGCCAAAATTGGAGTGGATTGAAACTAAAAAAGAAGGCTTAATAAGTGATTTTGAAGCTATAAAAAATGGATTTGTATCTATTACTCCAATTCAACTTGATTTGACAAGCTATAGTGATATTAAAACTCTAAAAGGGTGGATTTGAGATTTGATAGAGTAAGACTTCTTTTAAAAGATGATTTTTATAAACTTCAAGATGCAAAAGTTTTAATTTTAGGTGTTGGAGGAGTTGGAGGATTTGCTCTAGATTGTCTTTATAGAAGTGGAGTAAAAAATATTACAATAGTAGATTATGATATTTTTGAAAAATCAAATCAAAATAGACAATTAGGATCTGAAGCTTTGGGTGTTTCTAAAGTAAAACATCTCTCAAGTATCTATCCAGGAATTGTGGCAATAGAGAAAAAAATAGATTCAAATTGGATAGAAGATTTCAATTTTACAGAGTTTGATGTTATAATTGATGCTGTAGATGATATAAAAGTTAAAGTAGCAGTAGCAAAAAAAGTCTACAAAAAATTAATTATGGCATTAGGAGCGGGTAGGAGACTTGATCCTTCAAAAATAGAAGTTTCTACAATTTGGAAAACTCATACAGATGCTTTAGCAAGAAAAATTAGAGCAGAGCTTAAAAAAGAAGGATTTAAAAAGGATTTTAAAGTAGTATTTTCTACAGAAAAACCTATCTCAAAAGAGATAGGATCTTTTGTTGGTGTAACTGGAAGTTTTGGACTATTTTGCTGTGCTGAGGCTATTAAATTGATCTTAAAAGATAAGAAGGAAGAAGAATGAAAAAATTTATAGGAATTTTTATTGCAACTATCTTTATTTTTTTGGTAAATGGGTGTAAAAGAGATAAAGATGATTATCAAATTCCAGCTGAAACTCCAAGTAAAAATATTTTAAAAGTTTACAATCCAGATAGTCAGTACGCAGAAGAGCTTACAAAATGCGTATCAAATAATTATACTTCAAGAGGTTGTTCTTTGGAAGAACTTCCACTTATTAGAATGCAAAGTAGTTCAAAAAAAGCTTACAAAACTCTAAGTCAAACTCCAACAAAAGAAGAGATTATGGATAGAGTTGTAGTAAGCGATAAATGGATGGGAGATAATTTTTCAAAAATTTTAGATCAACTTCCAGATGATATCAAAGAACTTTTAGGAGCAGTTACTGCAATAGTAATTAGCAAGGATATAATTCCATCTTATTATAGTTCAGAAACAGGAGCAATTTATATCGATCCGCGTTATCTTTGGTTAAGCCCACAAGAGGCAAATACAATTTTAAAAAAGAGTGATTTTAGAGATGGATATGGAAAGTCTTTAAGTTTTATTCCAACTTGGAGATATGTAAAAGATAATAAATATGCTATGAAATATTATTCTTTAGATAGTGGGGTTACTAGAACTTTAGAAGATATTAAACTTCCTCTTGCAAGGGTGCTATATCATGAATTAGCTCATGCAAATGATTTTGCAGCAAATATTGATAAAGCTGATAAAACAAAAAGTATCGGTGCAGCTTTAGAAGAGTTTATAGATCAATCTCCTTCAGCTTTACTTAATCAAAAATACTCCCTAAAGAGTTCTACTCTAAAATCTTTAGCAGGAGTTTTGTATCGCGGGGAACCTTCAACTTCTACTTTGGATTCTTTAAGTTCTGAAGATGTTGGAAAAGAGTTTGAGCCAGATGGAGCAAGTGATCTTTATGGATTTAATAATAGATTTGAAGATTTTGCAATGCTTTTTGAAGAGACAATGATGCAAAAAAACTTTGATATTCAAAGAGATGTAGCATTTTTAAAGAAAGATTCCTCTTATACTGTAGGTTGGGGAGAAAGAGGAAGGATCGCTTCAGAAAATGTGAAAGAAAGAGCAAAATTTGTGGCCAAAGCACTTCTGCCTGGAGTTGATTGGGAGAGTTTTTTTGATGATGAGGTTGGAGAAGTTAAAAAATTAAAAAATGTTGGCTGGTTTGAAAGCATTGATTTAAATAGTAGTGAAGCTCAAAAGAGGTTAAAAAGTCTTTCAAATGGAGAAATTATCATGGATTTTATGTCTCCAGAATATTAATAACAAAGAATTACAGTGATGTCTAAAAAGAAAGTTGTAATTGGAGTTATTGGAAACGATATTCATGTTGTTGCAAATAGACTTTTAGAGATTGCTCTAAAAGAAAGAGGTTTTGAAGTTTTTAATCTGGGAGTAAATACTTACCTTGAAGAGTTTTTAGATGCTTTGGTAGAAACAGATGGAGATATTTTAATTATCTCCTCTTTAAATGGAGAAGCTCAAGGGTGGTGTAGAGATTTAAAGTACCTAAAAGATTCGTATGATTTTAAAAAAGAGATCATTTTTGTAATTGGAGGCAATCTAGGAGTTGGAGAAGTAGATCCAGCTCAAATTGTTCCAAAATTTCAAGATTTTGGATTTGACCTAGTCTTTCACCAGGTCGACTTAAATGAAGGTTTAGATATTTTGGAAGAGTTTATGAAAAAAAAGAGTAAATGATGGATCTTTTAAAAAGAGAAAGAGAAGCAATTACTAATAATGAATTTGTAGAGAAATTCGACTTTGAAGAGATTGAAGAGTTTGTAAAGAGTGCTTCAAAAGATCTTTTTATCTCTTACAAATTTGCAAATAGCAACAAAATGTTAGTTCAGCCAAGGGGTGGATTTCCAACTTATGAAAAAGTTTTTAAACTTTATGAAGAGTTTATAAAAGCTGGAGTTGATGTTTTGCCTCTTACAATTGATTCAAATACAAGATTAAATGATTATGCAACTGCAAAGAAAATGTTAGAACTCTCTGAAGAGAGTGATATTGATATGTTAAATGGATATCCATTGATAATTCATGGATATAAAACTACAAGGAAAATGGTAACACACTTTAATACTCCAGTAAGTCTAAGGCACGGAACTCCAGATGCAAGACTTCTAGTAGAAGTGGCTCTTGCAAGTGGAATTTTTGAGATTGAAGGAGGCCCAATTACCTATTTACTGCCTTATTCAAAAAATTTTCCATTAGATAAAGCTTTTCTTTACTGGAAATATGTAGAAAAAATTTGTGCACTTTATTCAAAATTTAATGAACCAATCAATAGAGAATCTTTTGGACCTTTGAGTGCTACTTTGCAACCTCCTGTAATTGTAATTGTGATTCAATTAATTGAGATGCTTTTATCTTTGGAAGAGGGAGTAAAATCATTTTCTGTAAGTTTTTCTCAAACTGGCTCTGTGATTCAAGATATTGTTACAGCAAATGTTTTAAAAAAGTTAGCAAGAGAGTATGCTAATAGATTTGGATTTGAAGATGCAAAAATTCATTTAGTTTATCATCAATGGATGGGAGCTTTTCCTTATAATAAAGTTCATTCGGATGCTTTAATTACAACAGCGACTGTAATTGCTGCTTTGGTAGAAGCAGATAAAATTATTACAAAAACTAGAGATGAAGCTTTTGGTATTCCTACGAAAGAGTCAAATGCTCAAGCAGTCTCAAGTGTTCAATATACTCTTAAGATTTTAAATGGTCTCCCAAAAATTATGGATGATGAAGAGGAAGAGCATTTAACTTCAATGGTAAATAGTGTAATGGAAGCTATCTTAAACGATAAAGCAGATACACTTTGGAGAAAAGTTTTAAATACTATAAAAAAAGGTTATTTAGAAATTCCTTTTTCTCCTCATATTATAAATGCAAATGAAGTAATTACAGTCAGAGACCAAAATCAAAATATTAGAATCTACGAAAGAGGAAAACTTCCAATTTCTGATAAAGATTTTGAGTATGAAAAATCAAAAATTAAAATTCCAAAAGATAAAACAGTAGTAGAAAAGATTATTCAAGACATAAATATTATGCTCTAAAGTCTAAGCCCAAAAAAGGCTTAAACTTTTGCTCTACTTTGAGCAATCACTTGCTCCTCCAACCAAATCAAACCCGCATCCCTCATCTTCAGATTTGAAGAGATTTATATTTTTACTCTCTTTTTCATCTGAAATAGTATTTGAATCTTTTTGAAAATATCTAATAATTGGCTCGTCTCCATAGATTACTTCAATTTTTCTTCCATGTTTTATTAATGCAATAGGAATTTGATGAATATCTAAAGTATTTGCAAAAAACCTTGCTGTTGTAGATGGAGTTGGGATTCCTTTATAAGATATATTGTGTTCTTTGAAATATTTTTTTACTTTTTTGCAGTGAGGACATTTTGAAGAGTGAATTAAATAGATTCCATCTCCTTTTACTAAATGTTCATTTTTTGGAATATTTAGCATGCTAAGGGCTGAAAAAATTGCTAAGACTATTGGTAAAAAGTAAATAAATTGTCTTGTATTTGCCAAAATTCCTATCAAAACTAAAGAGCCATAAACTCCCATACAAAATTTACAAGGTTCTGGATTTACAAAAATCTGGAAAGCAATCATAATAGATTCAAAGGCAATTGCTGAGTATAAAATCACAAAAAAAAGTTTTTCCCAAATTTCATCTTTTAATGATTTCCATCCAGCAATTAAAATTCCTAAAGCTCCAATTATTCCAAAAATATTTAAATAAATACTATTAAATCTCAAAAGTTCTCCAGCCATTTTACATCCAGTAGAACTACAAAGAGAGCTATGTTGAAGCTTCAAAATAGTCTCAATTCCAATATAAATTATCAAAAGAAGAGGAAGTACTACTCTTATGATAAACTTCATTTTATTATCACTCATCTCTCATCTCCTCTACAATTGCTTTTACTCTGTCTAAAGCTTCTTTTGTATCATTTCCAAGAGCAAGAGCTACTGCCATTCTTCTTCCAATATGAGATTCTGGTTTTCCAAAAATTCTTACAAAGCTATTTTTACTAAATGCACTATCTGGAACAAAAATTTTAGGATTTTTACTTTCATTTTTTGCTTTGTAAGCTCCACTTGCTCCTGGTCCAAAATTTACAAACTCCAAAGGAAGTCCTAAAACTGCTCTAATATGCAAAGCAAATTCACTTTGAGATTGTGTAATTAGTGTAACCATTCCAGTATCATGTGGTCTTGGACTAAGTTCAGAAAAGTAAACCTCATCACCTTTTATAAAAAATTCAACTCCAAAAATTCCTCTTCCTCCAAGTCCATCTGTAACTTTTTTTGCAATTTCTTGAGCTTTTTTTAGAGCAATTTTGCTCATATTCATCGGTTGCCAAGAGAAAATATAATCTCCATCTTTTTGAATGTGTCCAATTGGTTCGCAAAATATAGTCTCTTTTTCTGTTCTAGTTGTAAGTAGGGTAATTTCATAATCAAAATCTATAAACTCTTCTACAATCAATTCACTAGAATCTCCTCTTGCTTCTTTTGCAACTTCCCAAGAGTTTAAAAGATCTTCTTTGCTTCTTGCAATACTTTGACCATGTCCAGAGCTGCTCATTACAGGTTTAATTACACACGGAAATCCCAACTTTTTAGCTGCTTCTTCTAAAGCTTCAAAAGATTTCACAAAAAGATATTTACTAGTCTTTACTCCAAGCTCTTCTGCAGCAAATTTCCTAATATTTTTTCTATTCATTGTTTTATTTACAGCTTCAGCATTTGGAATTACCCTAAAGCCAAGTTTTTCAGCTTCAAAAAGAGCATCAATATTTATTGCCTCAACTTCTGGAAGAATATAAGTAGGTTTTTCTTTTTTAATTACTTCTAAGAGTTCATCAAAATCTAACATATTAATAACATAAGATCTATTTGCAACCAAAAATGCTGGAGCATTTTCATATCTATCTACTGCTACAACCTCTAAAGCTAATCTTTGAGCTTCAATTGCAACTTCTTTTCCAAGTTCTCCAGATCCTAAAAGCATAATTTTTATACTATCTTTTTGAAGAGGAGTTGTAAAGATCATTTTTTATCCTTTTAATTTAAGATTTTTTAGATTTTAGCCAAAAAAGTTTTTTTAAAAATCTTTTTTTAATGAAAAAACCATCTTCCGCTTGGAAATAAGATATCTTTAAATTTTTCCCACGCTTCTTGATTTAATAAAATATCCCAAACTTCACTACTATCGGGAGATTCTTTTAGAAGATAAAGAATTAAAATATACATGGCCACTGTCTGAATTATTGCAAAATTAGTATCTATTTTGTAAAGTTTCATAGCCGTTCCAAAAGATCTTTTAATTTTTCTATTTTTCAGATCAACGCTATAAATTTCATCTAAAATTAAATGAACTAAATATCCAAAAGTTACCATAAAACCATAAATCCAAGCTATAAAATTATCAATATAAAAAATATGCTTTACTAAAATCACAGTCCCAAGTCCCCAAATAATTGCAGCAGGAATGGAATGAAACATTCCTCTATGAATTGAAACTCTTCTAAAAAGTTCTATTACTCCAAATCTCAATAGAGCAAATAGAAAAATAGCCATAATAAACATTTCAATCAAAGAATACCGGTTTACTTGAACAAAAATCATCAAAACTGTACTAAGCATTGCAAAAAGGGTAAAAGCAAGTTCAATTGCTTTTGATCTGCTTGAATCAATATCAGGAAGTAAGCTTCCTACAGTTCCAAAAGCAAATGCCATTAAAGCTTCAGTAGAGGTTATACTTCCCATTGCAAGTAAAGTCCCGCTTACAAAAGAACTAGCTCCAGCACCTACTACAAAATGAGTATTAAAATTTGCCATTATTTAAATCCATAAAGATGTGGAAATAACACAATAGAAGCAAGTACTAAAATTTGAATCAAGATAAATGGAACCACACCTTTGTAAATATCGGTAGTTTTAACTTCTGGGGGGGAAACTCCTTTTAGATAAAAGAGACTAAATCCAAAAGGAGGTGTTAGGAATGAAGTCTGAAGATTTAAAGCAATTAAAATTGCAAACCACATTGGATCAATTCCTATTTTTTGAGCAATTGGAAGCAAAATAGGGACAACAATGTAAGAGATTTCAAAAAAGTCGATAAAAAATCCCAAAAACATTATAATTGCCATAGATAAAATTAAAAATCCCCATTTTTCTCCTGGAAGCTGAGTCATAAAATTTTCTACAATCTCATCAGCTCCACTATAGACAAAAACCATAGAAAATGCAGTAGCTCCAACTAAAATAGCAAAAACCATAGAAGTTGTTTTGACAGTTTCAAGAAGAGCTTCTTTTACCATTGAATAATTCAATTTTTTGTACATAGCTGCCAAAATCATACTTCCAATTGCTCCTAGGGATGCTGATTCAGTTGGAGTTGCAATTCCAGCAAAAATAGATCCAAGTACTAGAATAATCAATGTTAAAGGTGGAATAATTGCAATTAAAGCTTTTTTGGCGCTACTTTTATAATCTATATTTTCATTTGCAATTGCTGGGGCAATATTTGGATTTAAAAAAGAAATTATCAAAATATATAAAATATAAGCTCCAACAAGCCCAAGCCCAGGAAGGATTGCTGCTTTGAAAAGATCTCCAACTGGAAGTTGAAAAACATCGGCTAAAACTATCAAAACAATTGAAGGAGGAATAATTTGTCCTAAAGTTCCAGCTGCACAAATTGTTCCAGTGCTTAAAGATTTACTATAATTGTATCGTAGCATTATCGGCAGAGAAATAACTCCCATAGCAACTACACTTGCTCCAACTACTCCAGTACTTGCTGCAAGCAAAGCTCCAATTAGTACAGTTGAAATTGCAAGTCCGCCTCTTACCTTTCCAAAGAGAGTTCCCATTGATTCAAGAAGTCTTTCTGCAAGTTGACTTTTTTGAAGGATTATTCCCATGAAAATAAATAGAGGAATAGCCATCAAAATTTTATTTGTCATAATTGAGTAGATTCTAAAAGGCATCATAGAAAACATACTCAAAAACTCTTCCCACCATTCTGCTAAAGTTCCACCATCTGGAATTATCTCAAACCAAGCAGCAATTGCTCCAAAATACAAAGAGACTGCTCCAAACGTAAAAGCCACTGGATAACCAATAGCCAAAAGTATTAAAGCCGCTAAAAACATAATTAAACCAATCATAATTCATCCTCTTCAATTGGCAATGGTTTTTCAATACCTCTTAAAACATTTATAGAGTGAATTATAAAATCAATTGCACAAAGAATTAAAAAAATAAATGAAAATGGAATCTGAGCTTTAATTAACCATCGATAAGGCAATCCTCCAGGATCTTCACTAATTTCATTTGTCGTATAAGAATCCATTACAAATTCATAACTTCCATAAATAATTAAAAGGGCAAGTGGTAAAAGAAAAAAAATAGTTCCTAAAATATCAATCCAAGCTTTGGTTTTAGGAGAAAATCTATCATACAAAAAGTCTACCCTAACATGAGCATTATGGCGTAAAGCATATCCTGTTCCATAAAGCATAATTACTGAAAAAAGATGCCACTCCATCTCTTGCATTGCAATTTTACTATCGTGAAAAACATACCTCATTACAACATCATATGCTACATTTAAAATCATCAAAAATAGTAAAACTGCTGTAATAAAACCTACAAAATCTATAACTTTATCCATAGTTTTTTCTATTTTTACTAGCAACGTTTTTCTCCTTTTGAAGTATCCAAAATTTAAATTAAAAAATAATAGCATATATTGCTCAATCCAAAATAAAAGTTTTAATAAGGTATTGTATCAAAGAGAGCTTTCTAAAAGGAGAAAAGATGCAGTGGTGGATTTGGGTAGTAATTGGACTTTTTTTAAGTATCGCAGAGATTTTTGTTTTAGGTTTTTTTGTAATTTGGCTAGGAATTTCTGCTATTTTTATTGGAATTTTAAGCTTTTTTATCTCTTTTAGTTTAAGTAATCAAATCATTTTTTGGGCAATTGGATCTATTTTATTATTATGGATTTGGTTTAAATATTTAAAAGGAAACTCTCAAGATAATTACTCAAAAATTGGACAATCAGACAATTATAAAGATGTTAAAGGAGAAATTATTCAAAAAATAGAAAAAAATAGATACAAAGCTAAATTTGAAATACCTATCCTAGGAGATAGAAACTGGATTGTAGAATCTGAAGAAGAGTTAAAGGTTGGAGATAAAATAGTCTCTAATGAAGTTTATGGACAACTTTTGAAGGTTAAAAAAGTAAAATAATATTTAAAATCAAAATAAAGGAGAAAAGATGCAAGCTGGTTTAATAATCTCAATTGCTATTTTAATTGCTGTTATTACCACATTAAAAGCTGGAATTAGGATCGTCCCTCAAGGAGAAGAGTGGATTGTTGAAAGACTTGGAAAATATAGAACTACTCTAAAACCAGGACTTAATATTATCGTGCCATATCTTGATACAGTAAGAGCGAAAATGACAACTAAAGATATTATCTTGGATGTAAATAAACAAGAAGTTATCACAAAAGATAATGCCGTAATTATTACCAATGCTGTAAGTTTCATCAAAATTACAGATCCTAAAAAAGCTCTTTATGGAGTAGAAGATTTTAAGCTTGCAATTCAAAATTTGATAATGACTACTTTAAGATCAATTATTGGGGAGATGAAATTAGATGAAGCTTTATCAAACAGAGAATTAATTAAATCTAGATTAAAAGAACAAATTATTGATGATGTAGCAGATTGGGGAATTACAGTAAAGACTGTTGAAATTCAAGACATAACCCCTTCTAAATCTATGCAAAAAGCTATGGAACAACAAGCAGCAGCAGAAAGAGAAAGAAGAGCAATGGAAACAAAGGCAGAAGGTGAAAAAAATGCAATGATTTTAGTTGCTGATGGAAAACTTGAAGCAGCAAAAAGAGAAGCAGAAGCTCAAATTAAATTAGCAGAAGCTTCAGCAAAAGCTATAAAAAATATTTCAGAAGGAATGCAAGGAGAAGAGCTTGCAGCTACATTTTTGTTAGGGGATAGGTATGTTGAAGCTTTGAAAAAGATGAGTCAATCTCCAAATAGTAAATTTGTACTATATCCAGCAGATTTACAAAAAGCAATAAAAGGATTACTTGGTGGAAGAGATTGAAATTTTAAAAAAAGTTGCTCTTGGAGCTGGAGAAATTTTGAAAGAAGGATTTTACTCTAAGAAAGAGGTTAGACATAAAGGAGTTGTAGATTTAATTACTCAATTTGATAAAAAGAGTGAAGAATTTATTTTAGAAGAACTTTCTAGATACTTTAAAGATTTTACATTAGTTGGGGAAGAGAGTTTTTCTGGAAAAAGACCAAGTGGAAAGGTAATTTATATAGATCCAATTGATGGAACTACAAACTTTGTACATCAGCTTCCATTTTTTGCAATCTCAATTGGAGCTTTTGTTGATGAGGTTCCTCTTTTTGGAGTTGTCTATAATCCAATTTTAGATGAAATGTTTTGGGCAGTAAAAGATAAAGGTGCATTTAGAAATGAAACCAAAATTTTGGTATCTAAAGAAGAAAACCTACAAAAATCTTTAATTGCCACAGGATTTCCTTATGCAAAATTTAAAGCTCAAAAAGAGTATCTTTGGAGTGTAGAAAGTATTGCTACTATTTTGCCAAAATTGCAAGATTTAAGAAGATTTGGAGCAGCATCTTTAGATTTATGTTATGTTGCCAGTGGCAAGTTTGAAGGTTTTTTTGAGATAGGACTAAATCCTTGGGATGTAGCTGCTGGAATTTTGATAGTAAAAGAAGCAGGAGGAAAAGTTTCAAAGACTAATTCAAAAGAGTACTCTTTAGATGATTTTGATATTGTAGCATCAAATGGAAAGATACACTCTGCTTTAATAGAAAATATTAAAAGTTGGGATGATTTTAGAGGCTAGGTTTAGCCTCTAAAAAAAGTTTATCCCATAAAACCTAAATCTTTTATATCAAAGTTTTTGAGCTCAGGAAGAACATAATCTAAAAGTTCTCCTTCGACTCCAAACCATTTTAAAACAGTAGCATAATATTGACTCATTGATGTTGTAGGAATCAGTCTTCCTTTTCTAGTAAGATCATCATCACTTCCAAGAGTAAGATCTGGGAGAGTTCCATAAAGTCCACCTTTTACTGCTCCTCCCATTACAAAATATGTTCCACCCCAGGCATGATCTGTTCCATCACCATTATTTCCTGTACTTCTACCAAAATCAGAGATTGTAATTGTTGTTACATCATTTTCCATTCCCATCTCTTTTAAGGCTAGATAGAAATCTCCTATTCCTAAACTTAAACCTCTAATTTTCTTTGCATGTTGATTTCTTTGGTTGTTGTGAGTATCGTATCCCCCATCTCCAATATAAAAAATTTGTCTTTTTAAACCTCTATTTTTTCCAATATATGCAAGTCTTGCTACTGCTTTTAAAGATCTTAACATTCCAATATCTGCTAAAATTGGTTTATCTTGACTAAGTTGTTCATTTGTTGGTGCTGAAAATAATTCTCCACCATAAGCATTTGTTCCACTCCAACTTGGAGAATTGTTATTCCAATCATTTACAATAGTATCTTGCATCTCAAAGGAATGCTCTCTAATTTTATTGTAATATCTTCTAAATTTATCTCCTTTTGAAATAGCCATGTAATTATTGGCTAATGTTCTTTTGATTCTAAAATAAGATGTAGGACCATTACTACTAATGATTAATGGAGTAGTTTTATCTCCATAAAAAAGATGCTCACTTGATCCAATTCCTATATTAAATCCGTAAATATCTCCTCCATTTATACTAATCCATCTATCAGCAAGTCTTCCAGCCCATCCAGTAAAATCCAATTTTCCTGCAATCCCATTCATTGCAAGTTTTGTCTGATGGTTATGGGCAAATAAAAAAGGAGGAAGAGGTTTAGTTTTTGCTTTAAGCTCAGCTTTTGTAGCTGGCATTTCTATATTTCCTAAGTTTGCAACGATTGCAATTTTACCTTGATTTACCAAGTTTGCAATCTCAGGCATTAAGCCATTTGTAGCTACATCAAGTCCATCATGCTTATACATTCCTTTTGTATAAGCTTCTGGTAAAGAGTTATTACTAGCATAAGGATTTCCACTAGAAAGGTCTAAGTTTCCATCATCATCAGTAGATAAAGAGAGTTCATTATCCTCTACTCTAATTGAATCTCTAATTCTTGCATAATTAGGATAACCTTTTTTCTCATCGCTACTTGATGGAATAAACATGTTCATTCCATCATTTCCTCCACCTTGATAAATAACAACTATTGCTTTGTAATCATCATTTTGTGTCTCTTCTCCAAAAAGTTCCATTGGAAGAGCAAAAGATGAAACCCCTGCTACTGATATTTTTAAAAAATCTCTTCTATTAAACATTTATTCCTCCTACTCTGTCATAAATTTATCTGATGTAATAATAGCTCTATAAAGAGGAGTTATAACTCTATCTATTATTTGTCTTATTTTTGCTCTAGGAGTATCATCCCCAGCCCAGTGATTATAAAAACCTTTTTCGTTATTAGTTAGTTCTTGATAAATTACCTCTTTTTCCTCTTCTTTTAATAGACCACCTGTTAATTTTTTATCTACAAAATCTATATATTCTTTTACTGCTTTATTAATTTTAGCAATATTTCCTTTTTGGTAGTCGTCTTTTAACTCTTTGAAATCTCCATCAGTATCTCCATCAATTCTACTCTCTAAGAAGTCATAATCTTCTTTTAGATTAAAATAGAATTTATCTGCTCCTATATAATAAAAAGGAATACTTCCATAAGCTGGAGCCCCTGCAATAATCTCTTCTAAAGTTTTTCCATGGACCATGTTAATCTCTTCCCAATTAAAGATAACTCTAACCTTATTACTAAATTTTATTAAGGTAGTATCATCTTGAATTTGCACTTCTGGAGCTACAGTATTGTTTGCTTTAAATTCTGGATCATTTGGAACAAAACTGTTATCATAGAAATTAAATACAGTAGGTGCTCTTCCTGGACCTTGTCCTAAATAGTCTCTTGGATCATTAAATAAAAATTTATTATGTACTCTTGTACAATTACTTGCATTATCATCTGCTGGTCCTCCAAATCTACAAAAGTACCAATATGGAAGAGGTTTAACATTTAGTCTCTTTAAGACAGATATATAAGCAATTAGAGGTTCTTTAAATTTTACGCTTCTCAAATTTTTGATATCATCCCAAATTTCTGGATCGAGAAGAATAGCTTTTACAACTTTTTTAAGATCTCCATTGCTATCTCTAAATACAGATGCAACTCTTTGAACATAAGCTGGAGAAGGATTTGATTTTGTAAGTCTCATAATAAGATTTTTTGATATAAATGGAGCTACATTTGGATTGCTCATAATAATATCAATAGCTGCTTTTACATCTTCTTCTCCACTAAGACCTGCTGGAATTTTTTTTCCAAGAAGTTTCTTTTCTCCAAAATCGTGATACTCAGCAGTAAATTCAACTGGATGTGTAAAATCACCTCTTGTAAATCCTACAAGTCCATATCTTTCATTTCTTTTTAAGTCCCATCCCGTAAATACTCTTGAAAGTTCATTTACATCTTCTTGGGTATAAGTTGGAATTAAGTTTCCTTTTGAATCCCTTTTTGGTGTTCCATCTAAATTTAATTCATTTAAACCAATTGAAAAAAGTTGCATAATTTCTCTTGCATAGTTTTCATCCGGATAAACATTTACACCGGCTTCATTTTGATGAAGTTTTTTGCTTCCATTAAATGTCAAAAATAAGGACATTCCAGAATTAAATGAAATATCTGTTAAGAGTTGTTTATAATTTCCTAAAGCATTTTTCGCCAAAATATCAAAATATCTAGAAAGGGCCTCTCCTCTTCTTATAAAGATTGGTTCAAAATCACTCTCTACAATAATTTGACTAAGAGCGTAGGCTACTTTTTGTCTTAATTGATCTTTTGAAGTTACTGCAATATCAAACCATGCACTTTCCATAAATCTAGGAGAAAAAAATGACGCTACATTTTTATTAAATACAATATCATTATCTTCTAGATACTCTTTAATTGAATAAGGGTTTTCATCTGGAAGAGCTTCTTTTGCAAGTTCAATCGTTTTAATTAAGTATTCATTTTCTTTTAAAGGCATATTAAGCTGTTTTTCAACCCAAGCCTCAACCCCCATATTTCTCAAATCTTGAATATCTTTTTGAGTAGCTCCAAAAGTAGCTTTATTTAAAAATCTAATTGCTATTGCATCTGTAAGCTTATCTCCTTTTGGAATATAAGCGTACTTATCAATTTTTCTAGGAGTTATATGACTCTTTGGAGATTTATCTTTTTTAGAAGTTTTTAGCTCTTCTTTTCCTTTTTGATTATTAGGCTTTTTTTTGTTTGAATTGTTTTGATCTTCTAGCCCAAGAGAAGATTTTAGATGAGAAATTGCATCTTTTACAGGTACAAACTCTATTTCTGGATCTACACTTTGAATTTCTTCTTTTAACTCTTCTAAACTTAACTCTTCTAAATTTATCACTTCATCTTTAAATTTTTCATGAAATTCTTTTGGAATATAAATTCCATTTGTAGCATTTTTATCTTCATCAAAAGATTGAATTAGTGTAGCTAATTTTTTTACCTCTTCATTATTTGTATCATTTCTATCAATTCCTAAAAGATCTTGAGGATAAACCTTTTTATCTGCTGGAAGTTTTTTTACTTCCCCTAATCTAATTCCCCCTATAAAAAATTCAACTGGAAGTCTCTTACATTCAAACTTTCCTCCATTTTTTGTATAATCATCTATATCTCCACATTTATATTCTGCACCTACAACTGCAGAATCAACTAAATAACCTACAATTTTTTTAGAATTTAGAGTTGTTTGAGGAACTGAAGAAGAACCTCCTCCCCCACATCCAGTTAGAATCAAAAATGTACTACTAATAGCAAAATATTTAAAACTTTTACCTATCAGTTTTACTGAAATTTTCGCCACCATATCTCCTTAAAATCAAAATTTAAAAATTTTATCAAATAAAAATGAAAAAATCTTTAATAAAAGTGGTAATTTTATTTTAAAAAATTACAAATATGATAAAATTTGTCGTAATTGTTTTTTTGTTAGGGTTGATTTAAGATTTAGGTGGTATAAATCTAGTAGTAGCTTTAACATTTTTTGAGGAGAATAGATGAGAAAAGAGTGGATAGCTCCAAGGCTAAAAGATAAAGTAAGAACTCAAATGTATTATGCAAGGCAAGGGATAATTACCCAAGAGATGGAGTATATTGCAAAAAAAGAGGGAATTAGTGCTGAGTTTTTAAGAGACGAGGTAGCAAGAGGAAGATGTATCATTCCAGCTAATATCAACCATACTCACCAAGAGCCAATGGCAATTGGAATGGCTGTTAGTTGCAAAATAAATGCAAATATCGGCTCTTCTGCACTTGCAAGTGATATTGCTGGAGAGATTGAAAAGGTTGATGTCTGCTTAAAATATGGAGCTGATACTATTATGGATTTAAGCACAGGAGGAGACCTTGATAAGATTAGAGAGGCAGTTATTGCTCACTCAAATGTTCCAATTGGGACTGTGCCAATTTATCAAATCCTCCACGATATAAACGATAAAGTAGAAGACCTTACAATTGATATTATGTTAAAGACTCTTGAGAAACAGGCAAAGCAAGGGGTGAGTTACTTTACAATTCATGCTGGATTTTTGCTTAGATTTATGCCTTATGTTGCCAAAAGAAAAATGGGAATAGTCAGTCGTGGTGGGAGTTTGATGGCTGCTTGGATGATGCACCACCACAGAGAAAATCCATTTTATGAAGCATTTGATGAGATTTTGGATATCTGTAGAGAGTATGATGTAGCTCTATCTCTTGGGGATAGTTTGAGACCTGGATGTTTGGCTGATGCAAGTGATGAAGCTCAGCTTAGTGAATTAAAGGTGCTTGGAGAGCTTACTCTAAAAGCTTGGGAAAAAGATGTGCAAGTGATGATTGAAGGACCTGGACATGTGCCACTTAATCAGATTGAGAGAAATATGAAGCTAGAAAGAGAATACTGCCACGAAGCACCATTTTATATCCTTGGACCACTTGTAACTGATATTGCAGCTGGATATGACCATATCTCAAGTGCAATTGGAGCAGCAGTTGGTGGGTGGCACGGAGCAAGTATGCTCTGCTATGTTACTCCAAAAGAGCATCTTGGTCTCCCAAACTCAGCTGATGTTAGAGAGGGAATCATTGCTTATAAGATTGCAGCACATGCAGCTGATATTGCCAGAGGAAGAAAGGGAGCAAGAGATATTGATGATGCAATGAGTGATGCAAGATACAACTTTGACTGGAACAGGCAGTTTGAATTAGCACTTGACCCAGACAGAGCAAGAGAGTATCACGATGAGACTCTTCCTCAAGATGTCTTCAAAGAGGCTGAGTTTTGCTCAATGTGTGGACCAAAATTTTGTAGCTATAAAATTACACAAAATATTATGCAAGAGCATGGTAGCTCAATAGAAAATTAAATTTTAAGGAGATTAAATGACAAAAGAGCAAGTTTTAGATGCACTAAAAAATGTGTTATATCCTGGATTTAGCAAAGATATTGTTAGCTTTAACTTTGTAAAAGATATTGAAATCGATGGGGATAGAGTAAAAGTTACAGTTGAGATTACCTCAAGTGCTGATGAGGTGAAGGCTCAAATTATCAAAGATATTGAGACAGAGCTTGTTAAAGCTGGGGCTGATGATGTATTTGTAGACCTCAAAGCTCCTAAAAAGCCAGTTGAGAGAAGTAACTCAATGAGTGGAAAAAATATCGCTCCACAAATTAAAAATTTTCTTATGATTAGCTCTGGAAAAGGTGGAGTTGGAAAATCTACAACTGCAGTAAATATTGCTGTGGCAATGGCGATGCAAGGAAAAAGAGTTGGGCTTCTTGATGCAGATATTTATGGTCCAAATATTGCAAGAATGATGGGAATTGAAGATGTCCGACCTGAGGTTGTAGGAAATAAAGTAAAACCTATTGAGTCTCTTGGAATTGAAGTAATGAGTATGGCAAACTTGATGGAGCCTGGACAGTCTCTGATTTGGAGAGGGGCTATGATTATGAAGGCGATAGAGCAGTTTTTAAGAGATATTTTATGGAGTGATTTGGATGTACTTGTAATTGATATGCCACCAGGCACAGGAGATGCTCAGCTGACTTTGGCTCAGAGTGTCCCAGTTACAGCTGGAGTTACAGTTACTACTCCACAAGAAGTTAGCCTTGATGATAGCAGAAGAAGCCTTGATATGTTTAAAAAACTTCATATTCCAATTGCAGGAATCATTGAGAATATGAGTGGATTTATCTGTCCAAAGTGTGGGGAAGAGAGTGATATTTTTGGAATGGGAACAAGTAAAAAAGTAGCTGAAGAGTATGGTTGCCAGCTTCTTTCAAGAATCCCAATTGAGCCAGAAATTAGAAAAGGAGGAGACACTGGAAAGCCAGTAACTTACTACCATCCAGACTCTGAAACTGCAAAAAGATTCCAAGAAGCTGCTACTAAGATTATTGATTTTATGGACAAAGTTAATGAAGAAGGAGGAGCTGATAACTCAGCAATCCAGCCAACTACACCTCCTGGAGTTAGTGCTTGTAGTATGAGATAAAAGTCAGAGATTTTCTCTGGCTTCAAAGGAAAGAGAATGAAAAAAAAAGTCTTAATTATATGCACTGGAAATAGTTGTCGCTCAATAATGGCCGAAGGGCTTATAAAAAAGTATCTGCCTGAAGTTGAAGTCTTCAGTGCTGGAGCAAAACCAATTGGAATTGTAGTAGATGGGACAAAAAAAGTCTTAGAAGAAGAGGGAATCTGGAGTGAAAAAGAGTTTTACTCAAAAGGTTTAGATGAGGTCGAAAAGTTTGGACCATTTGATTTGGCTGTAACAGTTTGTGATAGTGCAAAGAGTTGTATTACTTACCTAAATGCTAAAAAACAAATCCATATTGGACTTGAAGATCCATTTTTAAAAGGCTTTGAAGAGTTTTTGAAAACTAAAGATGAAATTTTAAATAGAGTTATCCCAAAAATCAAAAAAAATCTAAAATAAGCTCTAAGCTTCTTGGCCCAAAGCTTATTCTTCTATTTTTAAAGGTTTTGGCTTTCCAAGATAATAACCTTGAGAGTAGTCAACTCCTAACTCTTTTATAATTTTAAAAATCTCTTCACTTTCAATATATTCTGCAACGGTTTTTAAATTTTGCTCTTTTGCAAATGTTACAATACTTTTTACAGCAGAAATGCAGTAGCAACTTTTATTATTTAAATCTCTAATTAAAGAACCATCTATTTTTAAAATATCTGGTTCATAATTTAAAAGCCTTTTAAAATTTGAGTGTCCAGCTCCAAAATCATCTATTGCAATTTTTACTCCGTAACTTTTTACTTTCTTTATAAAAGCTTTTACAATTTGAAAATTTTTTATCTTTTCATCTTCTAAAAGTTCAAAAACTATTTTTTGTGCTAAATCTTTATGTTTTTCTAAAAGATCTAAAATCATCCGTCTTGTATCATCTTGTTCAATATCAATTGCAGAAAGATTTATAGAGATATCGATATTGTATTTTCTTAACATCTTAAAAGAGTAATTTAAAACTTCACTTGTAATTTGAGAATAAAGATTACTCTTTTTTGCAGTTTCTAAAAATTTCCGTGGAGGAAGAACTCTATTTTCTTCATCAATTAATCTAACCAAAGATTCATATTTTGTAATTTTTTCTGTTTGATTATCTACAATTGGTTGAAAATATAAAATAATTCTGGAACTATTTAGAGCATTTTTGATTGTATGAACTATTTTCATATTCTCTTTTGCCCTCTTTTGTTCAATAAAAGCCAATCCATCTGCAACAATAAAAGAGCCTCTTTCTTTTATAAGTTTTTTTATCCCAAGTTTTGCTGATTCAAACTTCTTTTCTCCCCCAAAAGCAACACTAAAAAGTAAAGATATCATGTAATAGTGATCATCTACTTTTAAAGGATTTTTATTAATAAAAGTTTGAACTCTTTTTAGAGCATTAATTACTTGGATTGGATCTTTTTTACAAAGCCCCTTTTCCAGAATAAAAGCATACTCTCCATTTTCTAAATGGTATAATTTATCGAAATTAAACTCTTCTGACAGTTTTTCTTCAAAACTTCTTTTTGCCTTTTCTTGAATTAAAAAGATAGTATTATTATCATAAAAATCTTCCATCATATCAAAATCTTCTATCTTCAAAAAAATTACAATTGGCTCTTTTGCATTTTTGATTGCATCATTTAATTGCTTTGTAGGACTCATAATATCTGTAATATCATTTCTCAAAGAGATATATTCAAGAATTTCTCCATCTTCATTTATTATTGGCATGATTAAACAATCTACATAGTAACTTTTCCCATACTTTGTCATATTTCTAATGACACCTTTCCAAATTCCCTTTTTATGTTTAATAACATACCACATCTGCTTATAAAGCTCTTTTGGATTATTTGGGTGACGAATTATATTGTGACTTTTTCCAATTAATTCCTCTTTTGAATATCCAGAAATTTTACAAAAAGCATCATTTACATAAGTAATTATTCCTTGAGGATCGGTCTTAGAAATTATTGAACTATGGTTTGTAGCTTCTACAAAAGCATTTAAAAATCTAATATTATTTTGAATTCCTTCTGTATAGATAATTTTATCTATAATTTTTTTTAAAAGATTGTAAAGAACTTCAACTTCCAAAGGCTTTGGGATATGTCCATCTACTGGAACTTTAATACTTTCTAAAAAAATATTTTTATCTTTATAATCAGAAGAGATGATTATTGATATATTTGGTTCCTGCTCTTTTATTTTTGTAGCTAACTTAATTCCATCACAACACTTATTAATATCAATTACAATTAAATTTGGTCTAAATTTTTTTAGAAGATCTAAAGCATTATCTACTTTTGTTATTTTTATATTTTCAAAAAGCTCTTTAAAAGTGTGAAGATTTGCATTATTTTCATCGCTTTTTTTATCTTGAATATATAAAACTTTAATTGTATTTAAATATTTATGGTAATCTCTAAAATATATCTTTTCCTTGTTAGAAATAGACATTCAACCGCCTTCTACGCCCATTTTTTGAGAAATTTTAAAATCACTTGATAAATTTTATAAATTATTATAAAATGTCATCATCTCTATTTTATCATAGAAATCTAACTAACTTTGTAAGCAATCTGTATGAAGAGGTGAATTTTGTTACCAATAAATATTTTAATAATTGAAGATGATGAGCTGACTTCTGAACTTATCTCTGATTTTTTAAAGGAGTGTGGTTTTAATGTAAGTGTAGTTTTTACTGCAACAGATGGTGCTTCACATATAAAAAATAATCCTTGCGATATTGTATTATTAGATATCAATCTACCAGATTTTGACGGTTTTGAGGTATTAAAAAATATAAAAAAATACTCTCCACTTCCAATAATTGTAATTAGTGCATATAATGATACCAAAACAAAAGTTATGGCTTTTAAGTATGGTGCTAGTGATTATATGGTAAAACCAATTGATCTAGAAGAGCTTGAAGCAAGGATTTGGGTTCATCTTAGTAAAAATAGTAAGATAAAATTAGAAGAAGATAAAAAAATCTTTGAAATTAAAGATTCTTATATTCTTTTTAAAAATAAAAAGTTAGATCTTACAACAATAGAGTTTGATATTTTATCTTTATTGATAGAAAATCAAAACAGAACAATTACAAGAGAAGAGCTTGTAGCATCTTTATCATCTATTAGTTCACACCGTTCTTTGGATAATCACATAAAAAATATTAGAAAAAAAATAGGAGATAATGGCTCAAGAGCAAAGTATTTAAAGACAGAATATGGAGTCGGATATCGCTTAGTTATTGATGATAAGTAAAGATATGAGAGTAATTAGATTTAAAAATTTAGAAAAATATAATTTAACTGCTTTTTTTACCACAAAAGACTCAAATTTTAAGTTAGATTTTTCTTTAGCTCTTCATACAGGCCAAGATAAAAATATAATTCTTCAAAATAGAAAAATCTTAAAAGAATCACTTAAAAAA